>Ga0209260_10000090_pt1 | contig 63589 bp, 39 predicted proteins | sample WorMetTypGCAVOLI_FD_187421 | JGI IMG/M metagenome (GOLD analysis project Ga0209260, IMG submission 187421) | Marine gutless worms symbiont microbial communities from Max Planck institute for Marine Microbiology, Germany - Olavius algarvensis... ...
CGCCCAGGAGAATTTGGATCGAAAGTCTATGATCCGTGCTTTGGGGTACGACTTTAACTGGTTGGTGGATCGAGTGCTCGGTTTATTCGGTCTTAGTTTCAACGAGTTGTTGACTGGCGGCAAGCAACGAAGAATGGTACAGGCTCGGAGCGTGCTATGTTATTGGGGGACGCGAGAACTAGGGATGAGCGCGGTCTCGATATCGAAAAAACTGAACATCGCCTCCTCGACGGCGAGCGAATCCGCGATGAGAGGACGGCAAATCGTTGAGGAGCACGCTTTGAAGCTTATGGAAGAGGACAAATCCGAGAATCCGAGGAACGTCCCCTAATACCCTAATACCGGTATTTCTCCGGCCACAAAGTTATAACCCCAATTGAGTGAAACTCAATTGGGGTTCTATATATTGTATCGAAGGATCAAAAACACTTGGGCATCGTGGTCTCGTGGAATTATCTGATCTTCGGCCAGGGATAATTCGAACTCCCCATCATCGTTCAGGGCATCATTTAAAGAGCCCAGATTCAAGCCATCGGCATCTTTGGACTGCACGGCTTGATCCTGGACCGCATAAATCTCCACCTGGTTGATCTCGATGTCCGCATTTTGCACGAAATAGGGTAAATAGTCTTTTCTGATGGTTGCCTTAAAATCTTCCTGTCCCGTGACGAATCGGTTCCATTCAGTGGGAAAATCATGCCTCAGGCTGAACAGCTGCATCAAGCCCGAGGTGCTGACATCCTCGAATAGCTCATGGAGATGGTCCTTGGCTTTGTTTCTCAGCTGGCCGCCGCCCTGGCGTGACAGGTAGTGCACGTGCAGAATCACGTCCGAGATCGTGTCGTAATCGAAACCGCGAAAATCCGTCGGCAGCTCGAGCTTCCAGGTACTGTCAATCAGGCCCTTACCTTCAAAAGGCAGGTATCGTGCGTCGCGCAGGTTGGTATCGAACATGCCGCTGTCGTTCTGGGCACTGCTGGTCACAATAGACTGCACGGTTCCGTAATCATCCACGAAGCGGGCGTCCTCTTCATTGTCAGCGCGCGCGTAAGCATCGTTTTTGAGAACCGGGGAGCGGCGCAGCGAGCTTTTGAGCAGCGACAGCGTACAGCTCACGCTCGTATAAGGGCCGGTCACCGCCGGGATGGAGAGGCTCACGCTTTTGATGCGTCGCATGTAGTGTCCGGGGTTGTCGATGTCGAAAAGCCACTCGGGCAGGGTAAGCTCGCAGGTGCCGGTCGCTTTGAGGGCCAGCAGGGCGATTGGATTGAGCTGCCTCAGCGAAATGTGCCTGGTGAGTTCGTATTCCCGTCGATTCTTCTCGTAATAGGCCGTTTCCAGGCGTTTTAAATCCAGGTGCAGCTTTTCGCCCGTGAGCAGTCCTTTCTTGAGATTATCCCAATACCCGAACTGAATATAATTGGAGTCCTGGATGCCAATTTCATGCCGGAAGGCTTTCTCGGCCTGCTTGGCGATATCGTAGGCCAATTGATAGGTTTGGAAATACACCGACGCGAGCTGTCCCGTCATCCAGCCGTAGAGCTGCTGCCGGGTGAACTTTTTTTCCATGAAGTCGGCGACGGTTTTTGAATGGCTGATCTGCAGCTCCAGATTTCGTTTACTTTTCTCGGCCAGCGCCAGCCGGATCTCCGCCGCGAGAATTAGCTGGTCGAGCTGTTTCATTTCCTGCTTTGCCAGATCGCGCTGCAAATCCCAGTCTTCCTGGCGTCTTCCGTACTGCGCGAAGGTTGACGTCGTATTGGCGGCCTCTCTTAAAACGATTGAGATCACCTCCAGCGCTTTGGCAGCGCTGTCAAGGCCGCCCCCCGTTTTTTGGCCGCCGGCAATGTGAGCCGATGAACTCATACCGCTGGCCATACCCTGGGCATGGGCGCCAATGGTGTAATCCGGAAACAGCTTGGCGGCACCGGCACCGGCGGACAGAGCCCCCGAAACCGCCCGGGTCACGCCAGCGCCGATCGAAAGCGCGATCGCCGCACCCTCTCCCGGGCTGATAAAGTCGCGGGCGCGATACTCTTCATACCGCATCTCGGACAGCTTGCGCTGTTCATCGAGCGCCGCCAACTGGTGCTCGGATTCATCGATCTGTTTGGCCTGAATCTCCCGGCTGGCTTCCAAAAGGGCCGTCTCCTGCCGGGTGCGCAGCAGGGTCAGGGCCTCGGCATCCTTTTTTTCCAATGCGGAGAGTAAGGCGCCGCCCAATGATTTCAGCTCCTGGCACATCTCCTGGGCTTTTTGAATCATGACCTCGAAGCGATAGTGGGGCATGGGGGCGTACAGTTCGTTGACCGCGCTGCTCAAGTCCATACCCATGGCGGCCGCTCTGACGAGCAGGGCCGGATCAATGGGGGGCTGGAACAACGGCAGCTGCCGAACCATCCCCTCGATATTCATGCAGTTTCGAATCTTAAACAGGCGGTCGGCGACGGTGTCCCAATAAGCCAAAAGCTTCGCGTTGGGCGGGCAGCAAAAATACGGGATGAGCTCCGGATGGCCATGGGAGGCCGAATCAGCCGAACTGGTTTGAGCGTTGCCACCCTGCTGCCCCAATTCGATCTCCAGCCAGGCGTTGCCCAGGGCGTCGAGCTGCCCTGCCAGCTGGCTGAACGTTTTGGCTTCTATGTTTTTGGCCTCGGTCTGCACGGGGAGCTTGCCCAGAATCTGTCCGGCCAGAACGTAGAGTTGCGTGGCTTCATTGATGGACTCGATGCTGTCCTGGTGGAACAGGTAGTCGCCCCAGGCGATCAGGTTGTCCAGGTACTTCATCACCGTCGTCTTCATATAGGCCAGGCGGCGGAAGCGCGCCAGCAGGTGCGGGTTGAAGGGGTCCTTTTGCCAGGCAAGGATCTGGCTTTGTGCTTTGCCCTGCAGAAGCATTTTAATATCCGCTTCCATCTGGCTCGAGGTGTAAGAATGAAAAGGCTTTATTTTCCAGAAACGGTATGGCGCATCGCCCTCGGTTTCGGTGGGGTCGAATATATAGTGCAGCCATTTCTGGGCGGCCTCGAAACGCTGATCCTGATGCAGCCGGGTCGCAATGAAAAGCGGAATATGAAAAAACAACTCGCGGTTATAGGCCGCATAGGCATCTTCGTAGTCGAAGGAGATGATCTCCCTGGGCTGCGCAAACCGGTTGACCTCGAACCAATTGGGACCGTATTGCTTGCCGAAATCAAATTTTTTGGCGTGATCGGGGGTTAACTGCCGGGCCAATGCCCTGCCGTCTTTGGTTTTCGGATTGGGATTGAGCAGGCCATCGATGCCATAGCGGTTGAGCTGCTTTAGAAACAGACACACATAGGGATGGTAAAAAGGCCGGAGCACATACTCGCCCATGGCTTTGAATTTCATTCTTCCGGGAAAAGGTGAATACGAAACGCCCACCGCTATATCGCCGGCCGCTGCCAATTCCGTCAGGCCGCCGACCAGGGACTGGTCCTGTTCGACGGTAAGTCCGGATCGGGCCGGCGGGCGGATCATCACCCGGGCGGCCTGGTCGGCCTGAAAAAAGGCTTGGCGATTCGTTTTGCTGCCAATCAGCCGAACCGCCGGCTTGACAGCCTGGGGTTCCGGATCGGGCTTCAGTACCCGCTTGAAAGCGGCCGCTCCAAGGCTGCCGGCCTTGCCGGACATCACCCGGGAGGCCAGGCCGATGGCACCCGCAACGGCGAATCGTCGTTCGGGAAGCGGCGGAATCACCAGAAAGCTTCGGCGGGAATCCTGGTAAATGAAAGGCGTCGTGTGCTTGAACACCCCTCGATCCATTGAAAAACTCATCAAATGCGATTTTTCCGCTTTTTTGAGCAACAAATCGACTTCATTGCCGGCATTGACCACCCGCAGGGGAACTTTGGTGCTCTTGGCGTCATCTTTGGCCTTGTTGTACTCCATGTAGTCCGGCAGCTCCTTGTTCATTTTCTGAAAGGATTTCTTGTTGACAGGTACCATTTCGCTTTTGCAGGAATCATATTCAAAGTAGGAATTCAGCCGGTAATAGGTCGTGCCCTTGGTGTAGTACCAGTTAATCCTCAGTTCGCCTTCCGCACCGGTTTTAAGCGGATAGAAAAAGTAGCTTCGGATGTTTTCGCCATGGGCAAATTCCTGCTCGAAATAGGGCGTTCGGAGCGCACCGTTGGTCAGCTTTTTGGCCGACCAGTGGCCCTGGCGATAGTCGGCGTAGGCCATGTTGACCTGATAAAAATAGTTTTTGTTCTGCAGGGCTTCTAGGCTTCGTTTTTTACCGGCCAAGTCCTGCTCTAATTTTTTGGTTTCATCCTTGATGTCATAGATCTCCTCCTTGGCTTTTTTGGTTTTTTCTTTAATCAACTCTTTGTTGTCGGTATTTAAAATGAGTACGGCGATTTCCTTTTTTAGATCCCGTTCAATTGTGGTGATTTCATTGTAGTAGTCCTGAATCTGCTTTTCTAAATCATCTATTTGCGTCTCCAGGTTTGAAATTTTCTCCTTGTCTTCCTTGTTGGGTTTATCCTTTTGCAGGGTAAAAATCGGCCAGAACAAAAACAGCCGCCGGTTGTGCACCACGGGCAAGAGCGACACGCCGGGCTGCGGCTCCTGGACACCTTCCGCATTGTAGATATCCAATTCCACTTTCTCCCAGGGGGTCCACTCTTGACGGTTTTCCCAGCGCCGGTAATAATAGACAGACGGTAGTCCCGGGGTGCGGGCGAAGATGTGCAGCGAGCGTACCTCCGATTCGTAATGCACCCCGCAGATATCCAGACGGGCCACTTCATTTAACTTGTGCAGATAGTTGACATAAGCCCGTTCGATGCTGTGTTCGTTCAACTCGTCCTGCAGCAATTCGGTTTCCAGCTCCCGGAAAAACGGCGTCTTGTTGTCGCGCAGTTCGGGCTCGATCCAGTTTTCCGGCCAGAAGAAGACCTTGCGGTTGGCCTCCCACACACGATACTGCTTGCGCCATTGCCACTCGCGGGCGTGTTGGCGCGAGAAGGTCATGCCGGTCTCTAAATTCATCAAAATGCGCTGGACGAAAAGCTGCACGGAGGAAGTGGCCAGCACCGTGCGGGACGTCATGGCACAGGCGTTCATTTGCGGATCGGTGAGATAATAGGCGTAAAGATCATCGACATCCTCAAATGGGGTTTGATCGTGCTTTTGACGGTGGTGCAGGGCAAAGCCAAGCAGGGCATCCCGCTGCTGCTCGCGGATCCGCTCGCGCAATGACGTGGTCCTGTCCAACCATCTTTTGTTGCCGTACTTGGCCTTGACCGCATGGCGCACCGAATTGGCCTGGGCCTGATTCACCTCCAGTCCCGTCCATTGGGCCATCTGCGGAGCCGAAACCCCGGCCCGGACCACCATGGGCAAGATTGCCGCCAGCGGCACCAGCCAGGCGGCATCGCGGTAGTCAGCAGGATAGGCCAGGTTCAAACCGGAAGGACCGGTCAGGTAATCCAAATCATTCAAATCCCAGCCGGCGCCTTGACCCAGCCCTTCAAGCAGGTCGGCACGGGTGCGGTTCGGATCGTGAGCGTGGCTTAGGACATCAAAGACCGAGGTATTGCCCTTGAACTGACGCCGATCGATTCGAACCAACTTCAGCAGCAGATTCCAGGAATCAAAGGCGCCGGCGGGCAGGTCGCTTGAAACCGGCGCCAGGGGGATTTGAGCCAGATCCGGCAAGCCAACCCCGCTGCCCTGCTGCATGATGAATTTCACGGCAACCGTATCCACTTCCAGGCGCTCGATCAGCAGCCCGATTTTTTGCATGCGGGCGATGACGTTGGCCTGGTCGGGGAAAGCGGCCCCGCTCCAGCCGCTTTCGATTGGGGCTTCAAGAAAATCCGGCGCGAAGAAAGCGTGTATGGCCGGCAGGTTGGGGTTCGAGGGATGGGGCAGATACGCTCTTAACAGCGCATCCGCTAGTTCGGTGGCGATGCGCACAGAGTCCGCCAACAATTGCACCACCAGGTTTTCCACCAGATATGGGCCCAGCGCCGCCAACATGTAATCATACCGATCAGCGGGATCGCTTAATCCGCCGTCGACCAGCTTGGCCTTGGCAGCGGCGGGCTCGGGAAAGAAGGCCAGCTTTTGATCCAAGAAGTATTTTTTCTCCGGCCCGCTTAACGTCAAAGCCGGGTCTTCCTCCAGGATTTGCAGGGTCGTCGTGACATCCTCGGGCGGCAGAATCCGCGCCAGTTTGATCTGAAGTTTGTCCCGGAGGGAAATTCCCTCCGGAACGGCTTCCTGGAGAAGCTTGTTGAGCTGGGTCTGAAGTTCGAACAGAATCCGGCCGAGGTCATTTTCGCCCAATACAAAAGGCGCATCCAGGCGGAACTGATGGCGCAGGAGGTAATCCAGTGTTTCCGGATCCAGATCCACATCGCGGATGAGCTGCAGGTGGCGGATGAATCGACAGGTATCCTGAGGCCGAACGGTGCCGATCTCATCGGGCCCAGGCAGGGATGCCATGCCGAGTACGGCTTTGGCGGCGACGTATTCTTGGACTCCGATGCGCAGCACCCGGCACAAACCGGCTACACGGTACAAATACGATAGATTGGCAAGATTCAAGGTGAAGGAAGAGCCGCCCCAGGCATCCGCGACCGCTGCTTTGAGCTCGGGCAGCCGCCACCTGAGAGCACCCAGGATCTGGGCCTGCAGGTCCGGATTTAGGCCCGGCGCAGCCAAATCCAAGGCCGTTGCTTGATTTTCACTGACCTTTTTAAGCTCGGTTGCCGAGTCGTTGAGCATAAATTCGGCCTCCACGGGCTGGCTGATGCCGGGATTGAGGAAAAGGGATCGGTAGAGCGAATCTTGGTGGGGATAGTCGTGGGTATCCAAAAGACTCCACCAGCATAAGAGTTCCGTACGACGCACCTTGCGCGGCAGGGCCTGCTCGATGCGCAGCAAGTCGGCTAGGTCCTGGATGAATTCATCGTTGATTTCTCCCCCCAATCCCATGATGGTTTGATCCAGCGGGATATAGTTTTCATCCAGCTTGCCCTGCAGGCGACCCAGACGATGGATTCGATTCAGAGCATTGTTCGTCAGGTTTTCCAGGCGGGCGTCGGCCACCTGGCAGGAGGACGGATCCTCATATTGGATCCTGAGGTCTTGATTCGGATCGGCTTCCTGAACGTAACGCAGCGCCAATAGTTGTTGCAGTTCGGCATAGCTGAAGCCGGATTGTTTCAAGAAGGCCTCAACCTCCTCGCCCAGGTGGGTCAGCGCACCGGAAATTCCCCAGTACTGCTTCAGCCTTCCATCGCTGGGATCGTCATCTACGAGAATTTCTTTTTCTTCCGGAATCAGACCCAAATAGTCGGCGGCGATCGCCAGTGCATTGGCTTGCGGCCCCAGGATGGATTCCATCAGCTGCCAACGGGGCACCTCCAGGTGCTCCAAATAGGTGCGTACCTCGACCGCCCAGAGGTTGAACGGCAGGCTCCAGGGATAGAAAACGCCCTGGGCCTGGTCGCCGGTCCGCAGGATTTCATAGGCGGCTGGATTCAGGTGTTGGGGAAATGCTTTGAGGGTGTCGGGATCCGCTTCGGTTTGGGGAACCGGTTGCGAAGTTTTGGCAACCGGCAGCGTGAACTGTTTACCGAGGATAAAAAGATTCTTCTGGTCATAACTGCGGGCACTGACAGCGTTTTCCAGAATCTCATGGACCAGGTCGATGTAGGGAAGCACCGTATGGGAATTCTCACAGTCCAGCTCGAGGTTGGCCAGGTCGGGACGCCGTTCGAATAATTTCTCCAGAACGGTATCGACCGGGGGGCTTGCCGCGGCGGGTTTCAGCTTGGCCTTCTTCAGATAGAGGAACAAATCGACCAGGTAGGCCGACGGACTGAAGCATGAGCGGCAATGTTGGCACTCGCAGTAGCCTTGTCCGCCGAAAAGACTCTCAAAGTCGGGAATACCCTCAATATCAGCCTTGCGCTGCGGCATCACATAGCCGAACGAATACTTGTGGTCCAGGTACTGCAGCAAAGCGGCCTGGCTGACCTGCTGCGCCGACTCGGCCTGCTTCATGATGAGTTTGGCCATGGTCTGCTCGCCGCCGAAGAGTTCCGTCAGCTCCTGCTCCCCCCGCATGGTGACGGCCCAGGCCGAGTGCAATTGGTTTTGCCATAAAATTTTGGCCGCCGCCCAGCGGTCCCTGGCCGGACTCAGGTGAAACACCCGCTGCAGGGCCTCCAACTCCAGTTGGGCTGCCTTCGGATCGGCCGTGTCGGCCAGCGCATCGGGCTTTTCTTTCAAGTAACTCCGGATGGACTGTTTTTGAAACTCGAAATCCGGATTCTTCCTGAAAAACAGATCCATTTGCTGACTGTCGATTTCCGCATCCCGCGTAAACGCTTCCGCCAGCACACGGGTCGGCAGCAGCCGTTCGGTAAAACCGTTCAAAGCCTCGGCATAGGATTGTCGCTGGCTGGCCGCATCGTCGCCCTGGATATCGGCGGGAATCTCCAGATCGGATTCCTCCAGCAGCCGGAGCCAATCCGCCTGCCGGATACGGGCAACGTCTGAAAATTGCCGGACATTGTTCTGCTCTTTCAACAATCGAATCAGCGGCAGGTGGTTGCGGGTGAGCGCGCCCAGCTGCAGGGTCAGGTCAAAATCCCGGCTGACGTCTTCACCCAGCTGCTCCTGCTGGGCCTCCCAGAATTCAGCGGCTTCCCCTTCATAGGTCTGCCACTGCAGCAGCATTTTGCGACGCTGGTCTTGGGTTAACCTGGAGGCTTCCAGCAATTGTCCCAAAGACGCCCGGCTCATCGGGCGATCACCGGCAGTGACCAAATTGTCGCTGCGCCACTCGATGAGGATGGGTTCCAATTTATCCTGATAGGCCATGGCCGTCCGGGGTATCAGGTTCTCTTCGACCGCCTGTTCGATGGCGGCCTTCAGCTCGTCAAGGCTGCGGCCCAGCAGGCTGGTCCAGGTGGGCGGCATCCCCCGCTGGAACCAGGCAAAGAAGACCTCGGCCGGAAGCTTTTCCCACTGCGCCTCCCATTGTCGGGCACGCACGTAGTGGTACAGCTGCTCGATGTTAATCTCGATCTTGACGGCCAGACAGTAGAGGTCGCGCGTTTCGATCTCATCCAAGGCCACCCCTTCCAGGTATTCGGCCAGACGATGATGGAGCCGGCTGTAGAGATCGCGTCCGCGGTATGGTTCTTCGCCGATTACCAGGTTGACAATCTCATGGGACAGGGCGTTGATGATAAGCGGTGAGGCGGCTTGCTGTTCGCCGGAACGGGAAAAGATCCGAACCAGGAGGTCGGCTTGCTCTCTGGGCGGGTGGCTCAGGTGCTCCGCCTGGTATTTGATCAGATAGTTTCCATTGGCATCGGTTCTGCCCCGGCCCAATGGATTTTCCTTGCCCAGGCATTTATCATAAATGCGTACGATCCGATCGCCGATCCCGGCGCCATTGGGCTCGGCGACCTGACCGCGCACGGAAAATCGATCTTCATCGTCCAATAAGCCCCGCGCGGCGAGCATTTCGTTGATCTTGTCCGCGGTTGGCCGGTCCACGCGATCGGGCTCCGAATCCGGCAGTTCGTAGCGGGATTTGAAATCTGCAACCACCCTGGCAGTGCTGCTTCCGTAGTGTCTATCGTGTTTTTCCCGAGTGCTCGCAATGGGAAAGCCTAAGGCTTCCAGCGCCTGTTGGAGGTTTGCGGTCTCTTCGCCTCGGTCGTCGAATGGAATGGGAGCGGTGATTTTTCTCATGATTTTGCCTGTGGTTTAGGGTTGAATAATCTCTCTTGGGTCAAATGAGGTTGCCGCATTCAATGCGCTCACGTCCGGCCTCTGCAGTCGAGACAACTACCACCCGCCTAGCGGGTGGCTTGAATTTGTCCGACGTCGGACAAAGGCAAAAGCACGCGGTGCTTCACATGTTGAACTTGCAACCGGGTGCGGAGAACCCGGTTTGTATGGCAAGCATCAGGCCTGCTCAACCGGCAGGTCGTGTTAAAGGTGCCGTGCGTCCATTGCCCGTGAGGCTCAATATACGCGATGAAAAATAACGCCCTGTGGGGTTAATACAAAACTTTCAGTCGGCGTGTGAATGGTAAGCTTTTCTAGTCCCATTTGCTGCATCGCCTTGGGAACGTTGCCGCCAAATTTCGAACCGAGGCAGGCACCGGAGCACAAGCTTTCCGTCACCCACATTTCGGCACTCCGCCCAGTGGTATTCACACTACCGGCAGCCTGACCCAGTGCATCGATTTCCGCGTGCCCGGGTCGGGCATTGAGGTCCATAAACGGATTGTTTTGATTCGAAGAAAATGCGTTGGACCCATAAAATTCCTGCCCCTCGATTTCAACTTTGGCGACGACCTTAACCTTGTCGGCTTCCTTGGCGCCTTTATTCAGGCCCACTTTCATCGTCGCCGCATCGTCCAGGCCTTGGGCGCGCCGTGCAAATTTGTCGGCAGATACTTTGCCGGGGGATACGATCGGCATCCCGGCCATGCCGTAACTTCCAAGAAAACTGATTACCCTTCGGGCTGCTTGAGCTTCTCGTTTTGACTGGGCCGCCTGGGCTTGCAGAAAGATTATGCCGCCCGCCACCCCATTCCGGATGACCAGCGGACCGCGCGAGGTCATGGAGGTCACCAGCAGGGTGTCATCCATGGCCTGAATATCATACGAGCTGAAACCGATAGATTTAAGCATGGAACGCTTTATTTTATCGGCCTGATCCAGTGTGGCCAAACCTGAATTTACCAGAAATGCCATGCTGTTGTAGGTATATCCCATGGTCCAGTGGAAAGTGTTTCCGGCCCAGTTCCCGGTATCGGGAAAGCTTTCCACGGGTATCAACACTTCATTTCTGACATGCTGGAAGGGTAGTCCGATTTGTTTTTGTTTCGGTGCCGGGGACGGATGTGCAGCCTGTGGCGGCGGTGGCGGCGGTGGCGGTGGCTCAGGATCGGGCGGCATGCAGGCGCTTTTATACGGATCTAGACCACGTGCTTGATACCAAGCCACCCGGGCATGTTCATAGGATTGAAATCGATGGGCATTGGCTTCCGCAAAGTACTCCCAATTGTTAAAACTCATCGGACTCTCCCGGGTAGAGACAGCCTCGCCGTCGGTGCCGGTGGGATCCGTGAGGTTAATCGGCCGATTCCGCACGTATGCAAAAACGTTGTTTCCATCCGACAGTCCCATTGGATCGGCTGCCGTCCATCTCCCCAGCCAAGGCGCATAATAGCGCGCCCCGTGGTAAAATAGTCCGGTCTCCTCATCCCGTTCTTTGCCGGTGAAGCGATAGCGCTTGGGCGTCTCGGTCTGGCTGCGCACCGCCTGATACGAGGTGCTGCCGTAGGGTGTGTACTCCTCATAGGAAATCAGCTGGGCCTGATCGTCCAATTCAAGGCTGGCTGATCCTAAATGGTTGCCGAATTGGTAGCGGATAAGCTGGGGCGGTGCCGAATCAGTACCGGCCGTATCAACGGTGCGTGTTTCAACCAGGGCGATGCGCTGCTGGTCATCGTGGATGTGCAGGGTTTCGCGCTCCAGGAGTTCTGCGCCCTGTCGCCGACGATAGATCTCGAATCCGCTGAAATAGATGCGTTCTTCGATCAGATTGGACGATTTTTGCCACACCTTGCGCACGCGCTGCCCGGTGATGTCGTAGGTATAATCGACAGTGCCGCCGCCGCCCAGGTCGGCCCGGCGCAGCTGGTCGCGATGATCCCAGTGCAGGTTGGGTGCGGGATGGGTGCCGCCCAGGTGCGGCATACGGATCATGCTGCCGTGCAGGTCGTGCACCCAGCGCTCCGTGATCGGGTTGTTGGTGCCCACGGTGGTGACGCTCAGCCGGTTGTTCACCTTTTGCGGTTCAATCAAGCTGGGTTCATGGTAGTCGTAGTTCCGCGTCCAGCCGAGGTGGTTTGGGCTGCTGCCGCTATGCAGCATCCGGACAAGGTTGCCTGCGGCATCATACCCGTATCGTTCGGTGTAGGTGCCCATGGCATTGCCGTCGCTCGGGTGATACAAGCCCATTCGAGACCTGTCGTCATGGGAGTGCGGGATGGGGGCACCCTGGATCTGCCCCAGGTGCTCGCGGCCGGTGGCTTCGATCAGGCGATAGGTCGCATCGTGGGTATAGTCGGCGCTCGGCTCAACCCGCCGGTTGAGAAAGAATACGGTCTGCTGGGCCTCGTCGCGGATGCGGCTGATGTTGCCCACCGGATCGTAGTGGTAGTGCAGGTTCTGTACCTCACAGCCGGGCCAATCCATGGGCGGCGGCTGAGGGCAGTCTTGCGGGAAGACGGCGGCCCGGCGCCGGGTGAGCAAACGTGCCAGGCGAAATGTTTGCGGATCATACTGGTAGACGGTGCTGACGCCATTGCCGTAGTCGATGCGCTGACGCTGGCCTTTGGCATCGTAGTCGATGTTGGTGACAAAGGGCGTCCAGACCGGCTGGCCGTTGTCCTGAGCGCCGCGCAAGTTGACATCGACGCGCTGCAGCAGGTTGGCTTCGTTGTAAACCGGTTGCAGGACGCTGGGCGGCATGGTCGCGGTATGGGGCGTGGTCTGGGTGACGGGACGGTTAAGCGCGTCGTAGGCGGTCTTGCTGACGTAGGTCTCGGCCTCCAGCAGCGGGACCAGGGCTGCTTCGAACGCTGCCGGATCCAATTTGGCGGTCGCCGTGGGCGGCAGGGCGGTCTCGAGAGCCTTCCAGTCCAGGCTGTGCCGGTAATCGACGGCTAGGCGGCGTGAGGCTTGCAGCGCATTGCCCTTGAAATCGTTGGCATCGGTGGTGGCCAAGCCCGACTGGTCGAATCGCAGACAGAGCGCGCCGCGCAGGTTGCGCTGCTCGTCCTCGGGATGCTGTTCGCCGTAGACGAAGCGTTCGGTCAGCAGTTCCTGGTTTGGATGGTTCGGGTCGGCGCCGCTAACCAAGATCCGTAAGGGACGTCGCAAGGGATCGTATTCGGTGCGGAAGGTGTGGCCGCGGCTATTCCAGGAACGGATAGGGCTTCCGGTTGCGGAATTCAACATCCAACGCGTGCCGGTCTCCATGCTGTACTGAACAATTCGGTTGCCGAGCATATCGTAGTCGTAGCGCATGGTGATGCGGTCCCCGGCATCGATGATCTCGCGCTGGTTGCCCTCGATATCCAGGTTAACCCGTGCATGATAGAATTCTTCGGTCGGTGGATCGTTTGGCGCCGTGTTGCCGGTTTTGAATTTGTTATGCGCAACCGTGAGAATATGCCGGCCAAGGGTATCGAAATGGGCGGTGATGGGCGTGTCGGCGTGGATGGCCGCTTTTTCAGCCGCTGCCTGTTCCGACGCGCCCAACGCGCCGTGGTGACGCTGTTCGTACCAGGATTTCCAGGTCGACGGCTGGGCCTTGAAATAAGCCTGCACATATCCTGCGATATCAGGGTCCGTGCGCGGATCGTTCAGCACGGTGTCGTTTGGGTCCCAGGTCCTTTGCTGCCATGGACCGAATACGGCCTTGGCATAGGTATCGTTCGGACTCAAGGTAGCGATGAGGCGTCCGATCGGATCGTAGAACAGAACGGGACTGACCCCGACTTGTATCCCGAACTCGAAGCGGTGGGTGGCGCTGAAAAACGGCTCGTATTGGCGGACCGGATTACCTTTGTTGTTAAAGACAGTCCAGCCGCTGCCGACCCAACGGGGCGGCCCCGGAACACGGTCGATCTCTTGGGGCTCGGCCTGGATCTTTTGCTGGATCTCACGTCCGAAGCCGTCGGAATATGAAAAGCGGTGCTGAATCTTCGACTGCTCGCCGGGATTCAGGTGAGCATCATGGGTTTCCCGCACGAGGGTATGGACGGCCGCAGGTTGCGGATCGGACTGGTCTTTGCTGCGCTGGAAGGCAAACAGGTCGTAGATCAGCCGCGTAGAAGCGCGACCCAGGATGGCATGGGGATCCGACAATGGGTTGGCGAGGTGGTTGAGGACTTCGGCCTCGTTCCAGTCGGCGGTGAAGTTGTCGAGCGAGTCGCCCTGGCTCTCCTCGGGTTTGCCCATGACGGCGGTTCCGACCACCATACCCAGGGTATCGAAGGCGACCTGGGAGCGGTTGCGGTTCGGGTCCATCACCCGCCAGGGCTGGAGCACCCGGTAATCATTGCCGGGCTTGGCGGGATCCAACTCGCCGTTTGGCAGACGTTCGCCCACTGTCACGCGATTGCCCAGGGCGTCTTCGCTGTCCAGCATGAGCAAATTGTAAGTGTCGTAGATGATGACACTTTCAGCCAGGAATGGATCGCGGGTGCGGTATGCCAGGAAGAAGTGGCTCTCGGCGTGGAACCTTTCCTGGGCGGGAGCGGTGTTTTTTTCAGGTGAGAAAAAGACACGGCCGGAGGGAATCCACCATTGGTCAGCGGGATCTGTGCTCGGGAAAACGCCGGCAGCCTTCAAGTCCTGACTCACCTGGTAGCCGCCCTGGTCCATACCCGTACCGTCCAATATGGCCGCGGGATTCGGCAGCAAGGACTGGCCATCGCGCTGGAAGCCCTGCGTCAATAGGCCGGCGTCGAAGGCCAGCTTGTAACTTTCACCGACCACGGCCAGCGGTCCGACTTCGCCGAGTGGAAACAACGCGGTGAAGTCCTCTTTGCGGTAAACCGTGCGGACGTGTTCGATCAGTCGCTTCTGCGGCGTGGTGTGGCCGGCCGTTTGTTCGTAGGAAATATCTGAGGCGCTTCCCGCTAAAGCAAAATTGCTACGGGTCCATTCTTGGAAGATGAAGCGGTCGGCATGGTTCTCTGGTTGAAGACCGGTCAGTTCATAGGTCCGGGTTTCGCAAAGCAGGGGCGAACGGTGGTCGTCCGGGTATACGGCGGAATGGTCGATTGGATTGGTGAATCGGTTTTCGGTATAGGTGATGAGCGTGCGGGCCTGCTTGTCGCGATCTACCTGCCGTGGCAAACCAGCATCCGGCCGGCGACGGCCATAACCGATGGCGGCTTCTTTGAGCGCATTTCCGAAGTCGTCGACTTCCAGCGTCAGCGCGTGTTGAATTCGGGGATCGACGGGATTGCGTTCATAGTGATAGGTGACGACCTCATGGGGATGCGTCAGGAAGACGGCATGGCGGTTGTCTTCTCCGGGCTGCAATGGGCGGACTCCGAAGTTCTGTTCGACAACCGTGTAGGGAACTTGGGATTGTTCCGTGCCGTCCAGGGCGTAGATTTCCTGGCGCAGCATCGTTCCTTTGAGGGCCCGGCACGCCTCCTGCTCCTCGGCCGGATCCAAGCCGCTGGGCAGGATCGTATCGGGCAGCAGCAGTTTTTGGAACTCCGATTCGCTGAGACCGGGTTCGCGGTAATATTCTTTTTCAAACTGGCGCGAGATGTGGTCTCGATCGAGATAGACGCCGGTGTGAAACCAGGTTTTGGTGAGCACAGGCGGCACCTGCGAAGCCGGGTCCATATTGTTGGCGGTCGGAAAGGTACTCGGGCCGGTCAATGAGGCGATCTCCTCCGTGTCCCATTGGTCCACCCGGCCGAACCCGCGAAACTCGCGCTCGATACCGTCGAAACACCCGTGGTGGTAGCTGTAGCGAGTCACAAAACGGTTGCGGCTGATGCGGTCGCAGGTTTCCACCCGCTCGACCACGAGGACCGGAAAGGGAATTTTGCTGATCCAGGGCCTGCCGGCCGCCTGGTCTGCCAGGTAAAACCGCGTGGAGGGCGCATAGTGGACACGGGTCTCGGCCCCCAGATTGTTGACGGACTTGACCAGCAGGTGCGGTTTGCTGCCCCCCATAAGATCGATGTAGCGCATGCAACGGCGCTGCCTGCCGGGCAGCGGCGACGACCAGACCAGACAGGCGGTACCGTTGCCCAACAGATCGGTCACCGTAACCGACGCCAGATTGTGGATCGGCCCCAGGCCGTGCACCCGATGTCTTTGGCTCCAGCCGTTGCCCGAATGGTTGAAGTAGATATGCAGCCCGCCGCCCGTCAGATAGAGGATGTCCGTGGTGCCGGATCCGTCGATATCCGCCAGCCGGATGCGCTGTTGATTGAACAGATCCGGCACATCGAACCAGGGTGCATCGTCCATGGTGACCTTGGCGCCGAAGTGGCCGTAGCCCAGGTTCGGCCAATAGCAAACCTCGCCGTTGCGAATGCGGGCGATGTCGCTGAGCCCGTCCCCGGAAAGGTCCGCCAGATAGATCGACTGGGTGCCGTCGGCAAACACCAGCCGGGGGCCCTGCTCTTCATCGGCCGCCTGGGCGATTCTTTCAGCAGGACCGAAGCCCGCTTCTGCCAGAGACGGATGCCAGCTGAATACACGCTCCTCGCTGATCAGGATATCGGCGTGGCCGTCGCCGTTGAGATCCACGAACTTCAGGTTCGGATTTTGCCAGTTAAGATTGGGGCGCGATCGAAAGGCTTTAAACGGCTCCCAGCCTTCATCCCGGCTGCGTTCGTAAAAGCCCGGCGCCGGTCTTTCCAGCTCGACCAGATCGAGTTGGCCGTCGCCGGCCAGGTCCAGCAGCTGCTGGCCCGGGTCTGTCAGATCGGCCGGCGACGGGATGGGGGCCACGGTTTCAAGGGCGCCGAACCGGGCCCGTGTCACCACGTGGTCGTCTATGACATACCGGTTGATCGGGCTGAGGTTGCGTTTGTAAAACCAGCCTTCACCCTGCTCGGTAAGTATGCCGGATATGCCTTCACCGTCCAGATCCACCCATTGATAGCGCCCGTTGTCCAGCCCCCGCGGCAGGTTTTCCAGGCTTTGCGCCTCTACCGCTTCAACCCTTTGCTGGATCTCCGCCCGGCTGTATTCGAATTCCAGGGGCGGCAGCGACCGGGACATGTAGGTTTGACCCTCACGGCGCTTATAACCGCGCTGGGTGACCGCCTGGAGCAACGAGTGGATGGGACTGCGCGGGTCGTTTGGCTGCTGCTCGTGGCCATAGCTAAAGTCCGTGGACCGCACCAGGCAGTTGGTGCCGACGTCGGCTTCGTTTGCGAAGTGATGAAACATCAGCACGCGCCGGCACAGCCGATAGGTGCGTATTTCAAAGCCGGCACGGTAGGTTGAGAAAGGATCCGGGCGGCAAGGCCACTGGTCCGCGTCCGTTGGCTTGGGGTCCTTCAGATCGTGTTCCCCGAAGTCGAAAACGACTTCGAAAAACCACTGGTTGCTGCCGTCGTCTGCCGCCGCGTCCGGGGGCGTCGGCCAGGCTTCGGTCTCCACGAGCTTCAGATAATACGGCCGGTGGTTGCCGTAGCGGATGCGCTTTAAATAGCGGTTGGCGGATCGGCTTTGGTCCGTGCGATTTTTTTCGTGGGCTTTGGCGGGATCAACGCCCGCTGAGTCTTCGCTGCAGTAGCCGTAGACGATGTCGTTGCCCTTGTCGTCATGGCTTTCGCTGATCAGCCACGTGAAAATACGGCCGGCATCGGCCGGATCGAAGATGCGGCTGGCATCGGTTCTGCCGTACCAGGTGGTGATGTTGTCTTTGGATATCGAGCGCCAGAAGGTGTCCGCGGCATCGGCTCGATTGCGCCACAGTTCGATGCGGGCAAACAGGCCCTCGATGCGCGGGCGATATCGCTTGATCTCATAGGCCTTGCCGTCGACCTTGCGCGCTTCGACGATCTCGCGCCCCCAGTTTCCCTGACCGTCTTCAACTAGAACCGGCACCAGGTCCTCAGCGCCCGATAAGATGAATTCATCCGAGGCTTGGGCGTCGTTGTAGCGCGGTATTCCTTTATCCGTTTTGCGGCTGATGGACGGCAGCGCAAGACGCCAGCCCAGGCCGAACGGCCCGGCACCGGCGCCCGAGTCGTAGGACAGCGACAGCCGGGGTCCAAAACCGGCGCGGCCCGGGCTGGTGGCCAGCGGGATGCTCAGCGACCCCGCTCCGGTCACCGGGTTGGCGGCGAACTTTTCACCCATTCCCCGTATGGCGCCCCCGCCCTTGGGCAATGATATCGCCGGCGCGGCCGTGCGGCCGTCTAGCGCTGTACCGGATTCAGGGTGAGTAGATTCGCTTCTCGATGTATCAAACATATCCCCTCGCTAAGCATTCGGCTCATCTTCATCCATATATTATACTTCTACGGGCAGCATATCTGATTTCGATGTCCAGGCGGACGAAACACCGCTGAATTAACCGAATCAGCATAAGCAATAGAATTAGGATCGAAAGCCAAACCGGCACCAAAAAATGACTTATATAGCAGAGTGCTTCAGATACGACGGGGCAACAGGGATATTAGCCGCAAACGAAGGCTGACGGGGAAAATGAGTCAAGGGTCGCTTTGCATATTCGGTCGCTCTAAATTCTTGCCATCCGCTCCATTCCAGACAAAATAGGCGCTATGGACATTCCTCCGTTAAAGTATATATCTGGCATTGATACTCACCAAATTTAGGTAATCAATTAAAAAGAACGTGTAAAAAGGCAATGATTTTGGAAGTGTTCGGGCTTTTAAACCAGTAAGCCGAGAGCAGCAGTGTCAATGCATGAGGAATCATAGACATCCTGAAGTTACTGGAGATTATAAACATTGAGATAAGAACGGTTAAATAAATTGTCAACTTAAATTGCAAAAACTTTCATACAGCAAATCGTCTTCAACAGGCTTGGTTATTCTGAGCTTGTTAAATCAATAAAAATTCCGTTAGAGTTAGTTAACCTGCATACCGGTGAGATGTCAAAGGTGGGAATCTCAACATTTATCTGGGCCCGGAAAGCCGGAATGACACCAACCAATACAGCTGAAATTGCGATGGAGAAACCACTCAAATTATGCCAGCCTTGCTCCTAAGAGAACTTTGTTTTGTTCTGTTAGGAGCGTGATCCACTCGTTTAAATGCTCAAATCAAGAGTCATAAATGCATTTAAACAATTTCTGGTTTTCCTATTCCAGCTGACCTGAAGCGGTCCTCCATTTCCAGAGTCGATTCCGGTTCCCAATCTGATTTTTGAGTTCATTCCAATATTCTCTTCACTGAATTCATCTGTTTCAAACCTTATAATGATCTTCCTTGACCCTCCTTGCCAATTCATATATGTTTCTTATACCGCGTTCAAATCTCATTTGATCTCAACATTGGCATGCCAACCCTGTTACGCTTTTCGGTGTTTCTCTTTAAACCATATATGTGGGAGAGAAAGGAGAAACCTATGAACACAACAGCAAACGACATGGAACTGATTCAACAAACGAATCAATTCTGTTTTGATGGTCTCTATCATTCTGATGTGGGAAAAATAAAAAAAGCCTTCCATCCAAGTTCACAGGTTATTGGTAGATGTTTCGATATCAATCCGGATTAAATATAAAGCGATGCAGAAAAAGGGGGTACTCGATATGACCGACCTGGCCTTCCAATCCACAACCGATCTGGCAAATGCCATTAAGAGCCGTAAAGTCCAATCTATAGAACTCCTTGAACATTATATCGATCGAGTTCAGCGCTACAACCCGAAAATCAACGCGATTGTCGCAACCGACCTCGATAATGCGCGAAAGCGTTCCCTTGCAGCTGACAAGGCCCTTGATAAAGGGGAGAATTGGGGTGTTTTACACGGTCTACCCATGACGATAAAGGATTCATTTGAAGTCGTGGGCATGCCCTGTACATCTGGTTCACCAGATCTGAAGGATTACCAACCGACTAAAAATGCGTTTGTAGTTCAGAAGCTGCTGGATGAAGGTGCGGTTATTTTTGGAAAGACCAATTTACCTCTTTTTGCCATGGATTTACAGAGCTACAATGAAGTCTACGGGCAAACCAACAATCCCTGGGACCATGAAATGGTACCCGGCGGTTCGTCCGGCGGTGCGGCAGCCGCCCTTGCTGCAGGACTCACCGGCTTAGAGATGGGCAGCGACATCGGGGGCTCTATCCGTAATCCAGCTCATTTCTGCGGTGTTTTCGGCCACAAGCCAACTTTCGGTATCGTTCCACTTATCGGGCACATCCCGCCCCCACCCGGGACCTACCCTGGGGAATACACAACCGACACCGACATCGCCGTTGCCGGTCCCATGGCTCGCAGCGCAAAAGATCTCGATCTGGTTATGAATTTGATAGCCGCACCCAAGTGCCCGCAAAACACTGCCTGGAATATCAGACTGTCGCCCACCCGGGAAAAAAAACTCGAAGAATTTAAAATTGGTTTGTGGCTGGATGATAAATCATTTCCGACCGATATCAATGTCCTGGATTGCCTGCAGAATACGGTCGATGCCTTGACAAAAGCAGGTGCCCGGATAGAGGAAAGAAGGCCGGACATTGATTTTGCCCAGAGCCATGCAATGTACACACAACTGCTCAATGCTGCAACCAGCGCTGCCCTGCCGCAGGAGATTTTCGACGGGATGTTGGGTAAGGCCAAAAACCTTTCCGACGAGGACCGTGGGGATCTGGCTCTCAGTATAAAGGGCATGACCATGTTGCATCGGGATTGGATAGTATTGGATTATGTGCGTACCATGATGCGGGAAACCTGGGCTAACTTTTTCAAGGAATACGACATCCTGCTATGCCCAACGGTATCGATCACGGCTTTCCCCCACGATCACACTGAGGATTTTTTCGAACGAAAGCTTGAGGTAAACGGAGAAGTCCGGTCATATTTTGATACGACCGTTGCATGGGCCGGACTGACCGGCATGGCATATCTGCCGTCTACCATAGCACCAGTTGGATTGGCCAAAAATGGTCTGCCCGTGGGCATACAGATCGTAGCGCCCTATCTTGAAGACCGTACTTCCATCCATTTTGCCGGGTTGATTGAAGATATTGCGGGCGGATTTGCATCACCGACTGGTTATGAATAAATTGCTTGTTAATTTGGCGGCACCCTGTCTCAGCGGCTTTTGATCAGGCCAACGTGATGGATAACGCCACTGATTTTTTAAGGGTGTTGGCGACAATGCAGCCCTTTTCCGCGATGGTCACCAGCTTTTCCATCAATGCCTGGTCATTGTGAGCGGCACTGACATTCATGTCAATTGCTGAAAAATGCGGCGGCGCACTTTCGAGCGTGCCGCCGATGGTCAATTTCACATCGGAGACCGCCGCTTCCCGGCTCTGGATCGCAGCCAGCAGGTTACTCATAAAACAGCCGCCCAGGGCCATTAGCAGATGTTCGCCTCCCATCGCCCCGCGGTTCTCCCCGCCCTTTGCTTCCGGTCGATCCATGATCGCCGTGTGTTCGCGAGCTTTACCTTCGGAGGCCGAAGGACCGATTTGTTTGACTTGTACCTGTACCTGCATACCCATGGTATTCTCCTTATTTGATAAATTTTTAAACCGCAATTAACATAAGAATGGGCTATGGGAAAATCAAGAACAGGAATAATGCGGTAGTTTCTGCTGTCTGGTTGGTGAAGGTCATTTGCCTGCAAAGTTCAGGTGCAGTAAAAAAACGATCCCATTTTGTCAATGATCGTTTAGGGTCTGATTATAAATGACCAGAGCGGACATAGCACGCGCAGCACGCTCCGGAGATGGAAAAACAGGCAGGCCATGTTCGATAAGTTTTTGAATGAACATATTTTTGTGACTCTGGAAGGTGAAACCGATAATCGGTTTCTGATGATTTTGGGTCAGAGCCGCCAGAGAATCCGCCTGATCATTAAATAGTTTTTCTGTTAATTTTGGAATTTGATCCGGGGGGATTTCCATGCTTTCCATTGTTCGCCGGATAATCTGTCCGGGAGTCAAAATATATATCAGCAGACCGTTCGCTGCAGTTTCCTCCAGAAGCGCATCAGGGATATCTGCAAAATAATCCATTGGATTTTTGGAAAAGGTCAGATCAACGGGGTTGTTGACACTGCCGGTATGGGGCACCAGCGTTGCGAGTTTCTCGAGGGTATTTTCTGAAAATTGGGGCAGTTCCAAGCCGTTGCGGCTGCAGGCATCGGCCGCTGCTGCTCCGGGCCCGCCCGAATGGGTCTGGACAATCACCCGGTTGTCTTGCGGTCGGATACAGCTTCCCAGAACCCAGCAAAAATCAAAAAGCTCGGTAATGGAGTCGGCCCGGATTATACTGCATTGACGAAATACCCCGTCATAAAGAGAATCCGGCCCGGCCATGGCGCCGGTATGGGAAAAGCTGGCCTGTTTGCCGGCTTCTGATCCGCCGGCGTAAAAGGCCACAATCGGTTTCGAAGGGACAATGGAACGGGCAAGTTCGATAAATGCCCGGCCCCGCCGGATGGATTCAATGTAAAGCGCAATAACTTTGGTATGCGGACAGACCGCCAGATATTCCATGCAGTCGACAATATCGACGTTGGCTTCATTGCCGACACTGATCCCGCTGGAAAACCCGAGTCCGAAGCGGTCTAAATATCCGAACATCTGGGTGATCAGACTGCCGCTCTGGGAGGCCAGCCCGATGAATCCCGCTCGGCCTTCAAAGGGTAAAAATGTCATATTGAATTTATGATGGGGATTGACAACCCCCAGGCAGTTGGGACCCAGAAAACAGATGCCGTATTGTTCGGCCACTGCGATAAGCTTTTTCTCGAGTTCCACCCCTTCTCCACCGACCTCATTAAATCCCCCGGATACCACGATGGCGTGTTTAATTCCTTTGCGGCCGCATTCTTCCATGACCGGCGGCACAATCCCGCTGGGCAGCACCATAACTGCCAGATCGGGTATTTCCGGTAAATCCTGGACGCTTTGATAGGCTTCAAGACCTAATACCCGCTTTTCTTTCGGATGAATCGGATAAACATTGCCCTCAAATCCCAAAGCCTCGAGCGAGCTGAGCTGGTTGGTCCCCATGGAGGTAAATCGATTGGAGGCACCAAAAAAGGCAATGCTTTTAGGATTTATGATCGGGAAAAGAGAGCTTTGATCAATATTTTGAATCATTACGTCCTTATTAGGTATTTTGCAATATTCGAGCAGGCTTCATGATGTTATTACTAGAATGCGCAACACAAACTTGCTAAGCTCAGGCTGGGCACGAATGGAAAACATCAGGATGCCAGATAATACAGAGATAACTTCCCTTCAATCTTCCGCTGTATCTTGCTTTCTTCTTCCAGCAGCCTTAAATGCGAAATCGCCTCGCCGGTGGCAAACCATCTTTGGGCGACCGGGAAATCATTCCAGTGATCACATTTTAAATCCCAGGTCATGCGGGATGCCACCTCAAAAGCGGTCAAGGACCCCCCGCCAAGTATCGTGAGTACCTCCGCCAGCCGCTGGGCGTGATGACTTTCTAACTCTTCGATTCTGGCCTGATGATCCGTGATGAGACGCCGGTGTCCGGGTAAAACCAGATCGACCTGCAACCCGGCTACCTTATCCAGGCTTGACAAGTAGTGTTTTAATGGATTTTGTTCATCCGACCAGCACTGAATGTTGGGTGTGATGTCAATTAAAATATGATCTCCTGCAACCAGGACCTTTTTGTCGGGTTCGTACAAACAGGTATGTCCCATGGTATGGCCGGGGGTTGCGACACATTGGAAGCGATAGTCTGCGAACTGAATCTGATCGCCATCTTCAAGCACCTTTAATTCCGGAATCCACTCCGTGCCGTATTTGGCGCCGGGATGCTTGTCAAGTGCAGCACGCAGCTCATTTTCCGGGAAACCATTTCTACCGGCATACTCGATCATCGACTCAAAGCCTTCCCAGGACTCCATGAGCTCTTTTTCCGGTCGACTGAAAAACACGTTAGTGGATTTCGTTGCTAGTTTAGCGACTAGACCAAAATGATCCGCATGCAAATGGGTAATAAAAAGATCCGAATTCGCAAGATCGACATCGACTTTGCGCAATCCGGCCAGCATGGCTTCCAGGCATTCCTTGCGATTCAGACCGGTATCGATGATCAAGCACCTGGCAGGATCACGGATCACATAAGAATTTAAATATTTTAATGGACTTTCCGGCAACGGAATTTTTATCCGAAACAGGTTGGGCAGCACTTCTTCGCACATGTTTTTGACCTAATATAAACCCTAACATTGCATAAATTCTTGTCATCTAGCCTGGCCGTTATGCCTGAGATCGTTGCATTTTCCGGGCTGATGCTGGATGCTTGATACTCGATGCTGGATATCTAACAGGACACTATCGGTGAATTTCAACGACATCCAGTATCCAGAAACCAGAATCCAGGATCAGTCAATACTTTCAATGGTCTTCATATCAGCAGCTAAGTTGGATTTCAAAATTTTATGCAACAATAGGGTAAAGCAGTTATACGTTTCCAGGGTTTCTATAAAATTATTTCTAGTAATCTAGCAGCAGAGGGCAAAGAGCAGAAGATGGGAAGTTGAGATGCTGGTAACCTGAAAAGCCTGTAACTTAAAACCTCCCATTTAAACCTTGCGCCTTTTTTCTCTTCCACCATATACCTTATACCCTAGTCCCCCTATCACTATACCGGGCAATTATCGCCCTGCGCCTAGCGCCTTATACCTTAAACCCTAGACCCTACATCATTAAATATCCAGCATCCAGTATCCAGCATCCAGTATCCAGCATCCAGGAAGCACCATGAAATAGTTGATTGGCAAGGAAATGTCAACCTAAAGAATTATTGTAGGCAGGTATACAGCACCCGAATGGCTGAGATATCATTTTTGTAGAAAATCATACATATAAAGGGCGGATTAATTAGTTGCTCTGGAGAGACTTGCGAGCCAACTGGGCCTCGGTTGAATCAGGATATTTATTACAGATTAGTTTCAGACAACGATTGCCTTTCATTGCCATGCCTTTCTGACTGTAAGCGCCGGCAAGTTTGAGCAGTGCAGTCGGAACCCCCGGAGAGTCGGGCGTTTTTTTCAGCACCATAGTTAAGATTTTTACTGCCTTTTCCAGGTGACCGGTAGCTGCAAACATCATGCTGAGTTGAATATATAATTGGGGGGAAAGGCGGGGATGTCTGGTATGACGGATATATTCGCTATAGATCTGATGGGCTTTCTCGTAAGTATCGTAGCTGCGGGTGAGTTCAAATATCAGTTTTTTAGTCAGCAGATGGAATTTGTCATCCTCGGGATCCAATTTGTACACATTAAAAAGATGAGTCAACACATCGATATTCTCAGGATCCTTGGCCAGCACTTTTTCCAGTAATTGACGTCCGGTTTCCAGGTCAAGTTCGGCGATATGCTTTAAGGCTTTTTCTATCTGGGGGGAAATTTCATCGACAGGTGTGTCTGCGATCACATCTTTGTTAAACCCAAGGGAAAATTTTAGGCAAACAATTCCGAACAGAGCCCCACCGATCAGCCCTCCGATATGGGCCACGTAAGCCACATGAGTTGTACCCCCTCCAAACAACTGATAAAATTCGTTTCCGATCCAAATCGGCAGCAGAATGATGGCCGGAATTTTTAGATAATTAAAGTAAAAACCCAGTGAGTAAAATATTTTAACCTTTTTCTTACCGAACAACACTGCGAAGGCACCCATCAGGCCTGCGATGGCACCGGACGCACCCACCAGCGGAATGATACTGGTCATGTAAATCAGCCAAAATAACCAGACCGCAAACAGTCCACCGATTATATAAAGCACCGCATACCGCAGGCGCCCTAACCCCATTTCCAGCATGCAGCCGACAATCCACAAAAAAAACATGTTGCCCAGCAGATGGCCGGTACTGCCATGCATAAACATATAGGTAAAGGATGTCAGCAGTGACTTTTGGTTCGGAATAAACCCGTATTGACGGGAGGTGAGTTGAGAACTCATCAACTCATATTCGGTTTTTAAATCCTTCCACTCTGCATATATCTGTTCGGAAGGAGTAATGATTTCATCATTATTAAGCTTTTGCTGGAAAAGCTCATCCCGCTGCATCGCCAGATAATTTTGGACCAGGGTTTCTTCATCGAACTGGTCATCGGACAAGACCTCGACCGGATCCTGAAGGCGGCCATCACGATAGGCGATGTAATGGGAAATTTCGATATTGACCAGGCCTGAGGTAAAATAAAATTCGGAAGCCTTGAGTTGTTTATCCGTATCGCCGGCCTGCAGAACAAACCAGACCAGACAGTTTATCAGGACAATGATAATTGTCACAATCGGCGGATTTCGCAAGCTGATTTTTCCGGTCAGTGGAATAATGAACATGATAAAAAAAATGCCTGAAATGCACTAAAATGGCCAAAGTGCCTAAAATTAAAAATAGTCAACAGATAATTAATAATGATTTTTGTAACTGATTTTTGGGTATGAAAATATATCGGCCGCAAACGGATTAAACTTAAGGTATTTTCGCCTATGTTCTTTGGTTTTTTAGATAGATAGGATACCTTAATTTTAGGCATTTTAGGCATTCGCCACGATAGCCGATAAAAGTGATAATAACCAACGATGACATTTAATATTCACACCGTCGCGCAATTTACCTAGTATCTATCTTTCCCCAATGGGCACATAATCGGTTTCAGGTGGGCCGGTGTAAATCTGGCGGGGACGGCACAGTTTCCAGTTGGGATCGTCCTGGCTTTCTTTCCACTGGGCAATCCAGCCTGGAAGCCGGCCGATGGCAAACATTACCGTAAACATATTGGTGGGGATACCGATAGCGCGCAGGACGATACCGGCGTAGAAATCGACATTCGGATATAAATTGTGGTCAATGAAATAGGCATCCTTTAAGGCAATCTCTTCCAGATCCTTGGCAACATCGAGCAGTGGATCGGAAATATTCAATTTTTCCAACAGCGAATCGCACATCTTTTTCATGATTTTCATGCGAGGATCAAACGTTTTATAAACCCGGTGGCCAAAACCCATCAACCGGAAAGGATCCTTTTTATCCTTGGCCCGCTCGATGGCCTGCTTCATATTTTTATTCTCAGCAATATGCGTCAACATATCGATCACAGCCTGGTTGGCGCCGCCGTGCAGGGGACCCCAAAGGGCCGCTATTCCGGCGGAAATTGCGGCATAAAGCGTCACGCGAGCACTTCCGACCATCCGAACGGCAGAGGTCGAACAGTTTTGTTCATGGTCGGCGTGCAGAATCCAGAAGACACTCAGGGCCTTGACCACAACCGGATCGATGTCATAGGGCCTTACCGGTGAATCAAACATCATATTCAAAAAATTGGCAGAGTAAGCCAAATCAGGTCGGGGATAGACCATCTTGTGACCCCTTGAAATTTTGTAAGACATGGCGGCCAGGGTCCGAACCTTGGAAAGCAGCCGGGTGACGGTCATATTGATCTCTTCTTCCAGATTCAGCAGCTCCGGATAGAAGCTTCGCAGGGCATTGACCATGGATGAAAGTATTCCCATTGGATGGGATGAACGGGGATAGTTCTCATAAAAAGCACGCATATCCTCGTGCACCAGGGAATTATCATTAAGCAGAACTGAAAAATCGGTCAGTTCTTTTTGAGTCGGCAATTTCCCGTGAATGAGAAGATAGGCGGTCTCCTTAAAAGTTGACTGTTCGGCCAGTTGCTCCACCGGAATCCCGCGGTACCGCAAAATTCCCTTTTCACCATCCATAAAAGTGATGACGCTGGTGCAGCTTCCGGTGTTGCCATAGCCGGTGTCAAGGGTTATCAGGCCGCTTTGAGCCCGAAGCTTGGAAATGTCGATGGCCTTCTCGCCTTCAGTTCCCTCGATTACCGGAAGCTGATATTCTTTTTCGCCGTAAATTAATTTAACAAATTCAGTCATGATTCCCATCGCTTTCTTATTAATTGATCTACCATAACATCTATTATCGCTTGACCAAACGATCTACTTATTTTTGATTATTTTTACAGAAATTATTGAAAACTTTTATATACCTCAATCGGATTTGGGGGTCAAGCAGCCTGTATCGCCAAGTTGGGATAGGTCCTTTAAATTGGGTAACTGAATGAAATTGGGTCATTGGATATTGAAATTTGAGATTTGTTTGCCATTTGGTGCTTGAAGTTGGGGATTTAAATCGGGCGGAGTTTACTTGCTTCTGACTATATGATAGATCTTTGGTGATAAATACAATTAGAAGGGCAGGTATACCATGTCTTTTAAAGAGAATTTATTGAAGAAAATTCAGATCAGTCAATTAACCCGCAAGGTACTCGCATCATTCGGGTCGCCGGAAAGTGCAAGCAAAATTGACAAGGACGCCATGCGCAGCCTGCTGGACATGAGCCCCTATCTATATCACAGGGAACGGGACCTTGATCTTTTTATCGAGAAACTTGACGGCGAACAGAGTAAAATCCTGGTGCTGGACAATGAGCTGCCCATATACCGGACCACGGTTGAAGATGTGGCCATTCGCAAAAGTCCCTATACCAAAGAAATGCTGAGCATCGGCAATATTATTAAAATATTAAAAGACTCCGACGTTAAGATCAGCCGCCGGGAAGAGTCGGTACAAATCATTCAAAAAGAGTGCATCGACCGTCTGGATCTTTCCTACAATGCATCTGATATTGAAATGATCGCCAAAGAAGGCGCCGATTCCCTGGAAAACGGCTATACCGACGGCATTTTAGAAAGCCTCGCATTCTTCGCCGAATTGCTGGGCTATCAGCCTGCGCCCAAAGCATTTCGGATCCGGCACCATGAAATTGTCGGAGCGGTAACCGAAAAGCAGGGCGGCCAAATATGGTATGGGCCGGCAGTGGTCTTAAGCCTGATAGATAATTCACTGGGAATGATAGAAGATAAAATCAGCAGCCTAGACAAGGCAAAAATAGAACATTTCCAGCAGGTCGCCCAGGGAAAGGAAAAGCCCTCCGTCGAGGGGAAAGAAGTATTCCGCTATCTCACCGATGCGGTATTGATGCAATAAATCTTCAGAGGTTCGGGGTTCAGGGTTCAACGCAGCCGCTGGCCTGAAAAGGGACCGGTTTAATCAAAAAAGTAACTCTGAAGAAGGGAACCTCCAGACCTTTACAACCGATAAACGATGGGTTTATCATCCGAATCAATTTCGATCCCGATCGTATCCCCTGTTTTGAATCCCAATCTCTTAAATTCTTTGACCATCATCTCGTGCTTTTCCATATGCCAGTACACAGACCATAAAGGGTTGCGGACCGTATCGATACCGTAGGCATCGTGGCCGCACATATTGAGCCTGAATTTATCTTTGGCAATCAGGGTGTCGGTTTCAGATAAAAAATAATCTATCTTATAGAGATTATCATGCAGGGCTTTGGAGAGAACGGGCTGGATTTCCGGAAAATCATCCAGATAATGATTGGCTATCTGGTAAAGTTCTTCAGGTTCTTGAATCGACAAGCCCAGAACGCAAAAGCGCTGATGTCTTAAAGAAAATTCTTCGAGATCAGCTTGATATTGAGTGACAATATTCAAGATTTCTTCAATCACGGGTTGGCCGCCCTCGGCACCCATAATAAAATCTTCACATTTACCAATCAGTTTTAAGTAGAAGGCCTTGTTATCCATTACATAAACAGGTCGCTCGCGGTGACTCCTTCTGATTCTGACCCTGTTAAGCCCATCCAGTTTGATCGATCTTTCATTTTGGCTCAGTTCGAGGGTTTCGATGTGGGAAATGTCTTTGGCCTGAACGACATAGATTTCACCTTCTTCAGAAACCACGTATTCGATTTCACACCGGTACTCCAGGTGTTCCTGTATCTTTTCAGACATGTCAATTAGGTTTCTGTCATGGGGCGTATTGGTGATGTATGGTTCACGCAGTACTTTATGGGCCCTGTCGCGGCAGTAACCGAATTCCCAATGGTCCCCTATCATTTTGGCCATAACACTGGTACCATTGATAAAGGGCATTACAATCACGCCCATATCTGCCGGATCAATCTCAGGGGCATTGTTAAATTTCTGCTGCCTTTTAATGGTAAGTTGCTTGGCCGTTTTCGCCAGATTAATAATTTTTTTTCTGGCATATTGGATACCGCCTAGATCGGCATAGGTTTCCAGTGAATCAAAAGTCCCCCCCTTGAAGAATTCTTCATGTGGGTGAACACTTCGTGCAATGACCTTAAAGCTTTCGCGATGATCCTTTAAAAACGTCTCCAGCGCCTCAAAATTTTTGGTTTTAAAATCGAAGGCTGAAACATAAATAAAATCCGGAATATTGAATTTTTCCTTCTGCAGTTGTTTCAGAAGTCTGGCTTTTTCAGGTAACTTGGTATCCATCACAATTCTCAATAAAATTCTTCGTTCCCCAACACCGGGAATTTGATTCTTTTCCAGAGTCAAATTAGATTCATGTAACTTAAAATTTACACGAGTCGGAGGCTTTTATAATCGCATTAATTTTCAGGTAACGTTAAGGAGTAAGTACATGTTAAAATAAATACTATTTTACTAGTGTCAAACCGCCGCCAGCCTCTGGCAGGCTATAAAATAAGTATAGCACGGATTATATTTCTTTTCCCCTGCTTATTTCTTTTTCCTGATTTTGAGACTGGTATCGGTAAGAATAAAAAATATATCTTGACCACGGCCGTCTAAAATCCTTAATATTACGGGTCCGCCGATCAAATTTTATAAAAAGTTGGCCCATGGCCTCTACCTGGCAAGGGATGGTGATATTAAATAACAAGGCAACCTTGAGCGCTGGGTGTCCTCCATCGTCACGCTGGTATCGTGACGATGGCGGAAACCTTTGAACCCTGAACCTTTGAACCTTGCTTGTCCTCCATAGCCACGCGGCTAGCGTGACGAAGGCGGGAACCTCTGAACCCGGAATGGCTAAATTTATTTCCTCATATTTTGACTGGTCTAAAGGCTACAACAGCAAAAGCCTGAAAGCCGATATCCTTTCCGGCCTGACGGTGGCGCTGGTCCTCATCCCCCAGTCCATGGCCTATGCCGAGCTTGCCGGACTGCCGCCGTATTTCGGACTCTATGCCGCTTTTCTGCCGCCCATGGTCGCCGCGTTGTTCGGCTCCAGCCGCCAGCTGGCCACCGGGCCGGTGGCCGTGGTATCGCTGTTAACCGCAACAACACTTGAACCCCTGGCCACAGCCGGAAGCCAGCAATACATTGCCTACGCCATTTTGCTGGCGCTGATGGTCGGCGTATTTCAATTCACGCTCGGTGTATTGAAGCTGGGGCTGGTCGTGAATTTCATCTCTCACCCCGTCGTTAACGGTTTTAGCAATGCGGCTGCTCTCATTATTGCAACTTCCCAATTGCCCAAATTATTCGGTATCCACGTCGACAAGGCGCCGCACCATTACGAAATCGTCTATCAGGTCTTCCAAGCTGCCGCGCACCACGTACACTGGCCAACACTATTTATGGGCACGCTGGCCTTCGCCATTATGTATGGATTGAAGCGGTTGTCCCCCAGGCTGCCGAATGTTCTTGCGGCCGTTGTAATTACCACGATTCTTTCCTGGAGCCTTGGATTTGAGCACCAAGTTGTGGTGGATATTTCAGAGATCCGCTCCGAACAGCTCAGACAGACGATCAAAAAATTTAACCGGGCCCTCAATTCTGTGGCCCAGCTGTCAGATAAAAGGGCAAAACTGATCCAACGTCTCAATGTCGGCAAACGTTCTACGGATACGCTGGCAAAACTTGAAACCAGGCATGCGGCGGAGCGTGTCGCCCTGCAAATTGAACAATTAAAAACCGAGGCCCGGGATTATCACAGACAGTTGCGTCGATCTCTGCTTGAAGGTGTCCGGGGAAACGACGGCTCGCTGTCATTTTATCCCATCAACGAATTTGCTGATCGCAACCACGTGGACGGTCGCGTATGGCGCTTTAAGGCAGGTAATACACCCCTGCCGAACGACCAATTGCAAATTATCGGTGGCGGGGACGTCGTCGGCAACATCCCCCGGGGCCTGCCCTCCTTTTCCATGCCCGGGCTTGACTATCACGTCATCATTCACCTTTTGCCCTTTGTGGCCATGATCTCCTTGCTGGGATTTATGGAGGCCATCTCAGTCGCCAAAGCAATGGCCGCCAAAACCGGCCAGCGCCTTGACCTTAACCGGGAACTTATCGGCCAGGGCCTGGCAAATGTATGCGGCGCCGTTGCCAAAAGTTACCCGACTTCCGGATCTTTTTCCAGATCGGCTGTCAACCTTCAATCCGGAGCGGTCTCCGGCCTGTCCAGCATCTTCACCAGCCTGACGGTTGTCATCGTACTTTTGTTTTTCACCCCGCTTTTCTACCATTTGCCCCAATCGGTGCTGGCGGCAATAATTATGATGGCGGTCGTGGGGCTGTTGAATGTCAAAGGATTTATTCATGCCTGGCAGGCCCAGTGGTATGATGGTGCCATATCCATCATTACCTTTATCTGCACCCTGGCATTCGCGCCTCACCTGGATCGAGGCATCCTGATTGGCGCCTCCCTTTCCATTCTCGTCTTTCTTTACAAAAGCATGCGTCCTAAAGTTGTCGACCTCTCCCTGGATATCGACCGCACCCTGCACGATGCCGTCGCCAGTGGTCTGGAGCAGTGCCGTTATATAGACGTGGTTCGATTCGATGGCCCCTTATTTTTCGCCAACGCCAGCTATCTTGAGGACCAGATCAGAAATCGCCGGCGCTCGAAAAAGGATCTCAAACACATAATCATCTCCGCCGGCAGCATCAGTGATATTGACTCTTCCGGCGAAGAAGCATTATCTTTGACGGTGGATCGGGTACGAAGTGCCGGAATTGATATTTCACTGAGCGGCGTCAACCGATCCGTCATGCAAGTACTCAGGCAAACCCATTTGATTGTAAAAATCGGCGAGGACCATATCTACCCGACAATCGAAATCGCCATCAATGCGGTCCATGAAATGACCCACCTAGGCGGCCAAGAAAAAGACTGTCCGTTGACAAAGGTCTGTCGAATTCCCCGGGCACCCCGGTAAAGGGAGGATTAAATGCCGATCATAACCATATTCAGCGGTGGTTTCTGTCAGGAAAATCCGATTATCCAGGAAGTCATTGCACGCACCGGATACAGACGAATTGATGACGATGAAATTGTGGCCGAAGCAAGCCGGCGCTCGACGATGGCGCAAAGCAAAATAAAGCGGGCCTATTCATCCAAGACCTCGGTCTTCAATAAATTCACCCTCGAAAAAGAGCGTTCCCTGTCCTATCTCAGGCTTGCGGTTGCCGAATTGATCACCACCGGCAACGCGTTAATCACCTGCTTTTCCGGACAGCTTATCCCGGCCCACATCAGCCATGTCCTCAGGGTCTGCTTGATTGCACCCAAAAAATACCGAACTGCAGCGGCCGCCGAGCAGCTGGGCATATCGGAAAAAGATGCCGACAGGCTGGTTCAGCGGCGCGAAGAAGATTGTGCATTCTGGATTGATTCACTTTTTAGCAACGGCGATCCCTGGGACCCGATTCTTTATGATATTGTCATCCCGGTTGACAAAATGTCGCTGCAGGATGCGGCAACCCTGATAGCGGACAATGCCGCCAAGGACATCCTCCAGCAGACGGCTGATTCAAAACAGGCGCTGGAGGATTTCCGGCTGGCGGCTGAAACCGAGGCCGCTTTGGTTCAACAAGGACATGCCGTGCAGGTCAGCGCTAAAAACGGCGCCATTACATTGACCATCAACAAACATGTTCTCAGGCTCAACCGTCTCCAGGAAGAACTCAAATCAATCGCCGAACCGATTGGCGGCGTCAAATCGGTGGCGACCAAAACCGGCAGGGATTTTCACAAAACCGATATCTATCGTAAACACGATTTTGAAATGCCGTCCAAGGTGCTGCTGGTGGACGACGAACGCGAATTCGTTCAAACGCTGTCCGAACGACTGATGATGCGGGATATGGGATCAGCAGTTGCCTATGACGGAGAGTCTGCGCTGAGACTGATCAAAGAGGACGAACCGGAGGTCATCATTGTTGATCTTAAAATGCCCGGAATCGATGGATTCGATGTTTTGCGAAAGGTCAAGGAAACCCACCCGGAGATCGAAGTCATCATTGTCACCGGGCATGGCCACGAAGAGGACCGGCAATTGTGTATGGATCTGGGTGCTTTTGCCTACCTGCAAAAACCCCTCGACATCAATGTGCTCAGCGAAACGATTCAACAGGCCAACGAAAAAATACGGCAGCGGAAGGACGAAAAAGAAAATTCGTGACAATTCGTGTTAATTCGTGGCTTCAAAAAAATGGTTTTAATATAATCCAGAAATTCCGAGATACAAAATTATGTCTATCATTAAAAAATTAAAGCCAGGATTTCTGGATCACAAAGATGTCACCGCCGGGCTGTACAAACACCACTTTGACTTTCTGGGGATCTGGAAGCGGGCCATTCTGGTGACGGCGACCGTAGCGCTGGTGCCGCTGATTATCTGGGCCTTTTCCGGATACCGGCTTACCATGGAAACCATCGAGTCGGAACTCGTACTGCGCACCTCCCAGCTTATTTCGAATTCCTGGCGATCGGTTTCTTTGTTTCTGACCAAACGCAGATCGGTGCTGGATTTTATTGTCCATGACCACAGTCTGGCAACCTTGAAGGACCCTACCCGTCTGGCCGCTATTCTGGATAATCTCAACAACCGGTTTGGCGGAATCACGGATCTGGGTGTTATCGACAGCAGCGGTAAACAGATAACCCATGTCGGCTCGCATCCAATGAAAAGCCTCGATTACAACCAACTGCCCTGGTTTCGTGAAGTCTTGAACCGTGGTGCCTATATCAGTGAATTGGTCATAGGAGCACGCGGCAAACCCCATGTTGATTTCGCGGTCAAGCGCGAATTGCCGGACGGCTCCTTTTTCGTGCTGCATGCGGTTCTCATGCCGGAGCAGCTCACGGAATCCATCGCCCAAATTGATGTGGGCGCCAAAGGCGATCTTTTTATCATCAACGACAAGGGAGTGCTGCAGACCCCTTCCCGCTATTACGGTCCGATTTTTAAAAAATTATCACTGGCCGTCCCGCAATACTCTGCCAAAGCGCGCGTGTTTGAAAGCATCGACGATCATAATGACAGCATCGTCATCGGGTATGCCCATATTCCGGATACCCCCTATATTCTGATGATGGTCCAACCGCAAAGCGAACGCATTCAGCCCTGGTATAAAACGACCTGGGCATTTTCGGCAATTCTGGCAGCGAGTATTATTATGATCCTGCTGGTTACACTCGGGGTCGCCACACACCTGGTCAATCAGATCCACGAGGCCGACCAGGAACGGGTCGACACAATGCATCAGGTGGAATATACCAACAAAATGGTGTCCCTGGGACGGCTGGCTTCCGGGGTGGCCCATGAGATCAACAATCCGCTGGCCATCATTAACGAAAAGGCCGGACATATCCGGGACATATTCACGTTGACCGCCACCTATGCCAAGGATCCCAAGCTCATCGAGCTGGTGGATTCGGTTATCGCCACGGTGCAGCGCTGCGCAGCCGTCACCAGGGGTCTGTTGAATTTCTCCCGCCATCTCAATTTGAGCGTGCAGACCATCAATTTAGAGGAAATCATCACTGAGGTAAAAAATGTGTTGGCCAAAGATGCTGAATATAGATCCATTACCGTCGGCGTACAGGTATGGGAGAAACTCCCGCAATTTGAAAGTGACCGGGGCAAACTCGAGCAGGTGTTTTTTAATTTGTGTAACAACGCCATCAGCGCCATGAAGGACGGCGGCCACCTTGATATTGAGGCAATGCAGGAAAATGAGAACTTTATTGCAATTTCGTTTACTGACAATGGTCCCGGCATTCCGGAGTCGGATCTGAAGCACATTTTTGATCCATTTTTTTATTCCAAAGCAGGTCATGACGGAACCGGGGTGGGCCTGTCGGTAACCTATGCCCTTGTTCAGGAAATCGGCGGCACCATCAGCGTCCACAGCCAACTCGGCAAGGGGACGACGTTTGTAATTAATGTTCCCTTGATTATGCCGGATAAGGATTAGCTTTGCCGCCGTCTTTTGAGAACTCTACCCGGGAGTAATGGAGTGACGGAGTGTTGGGGTATTGAAAAAAGTATCGTTTCTGTGATCATTACTCCATCACTCCATTACTCCAACACTCCGGCTTTAATGTAAAAGGTAGGACTATCTATGTCTGCAAAACCAGAGATTGTACTGGAAACCGGTCTGCAATTCTTCGGCCAGATATCTGCCTCCATATCCCACGAGATAAAGAATGTAATGGCAATCATCAATGAGAACGCAGGACTGCTGGAAGACTTTACCTTAATGGAGAAACGGGGGGTGCCGATCGATCCGGAACGATTGAAATCGATGGCGGAGGGGGTCAAGAAGCAGATCGCCCGGGCAGACGTGATTCTCAAAAACATGAACCGGTTCGCACACAGCATCGACCATATCTTCACGGAAATAGATCTCACGCAAACAGTAGAACTCATCATAGCCCTGACTGCCAGGTTCGCCGCCATGAGGGGCATTGAGGTCGTCCTGCAACTGCCGGAAAAAGAGGTAAAATTCCAGACATCTCCATATTTAATGATGAACCTTCTCTGGCTGTGTCTGGATTATTCAATGTCCGCCTGCGGAGATAGCAAGCACATAGAACTTGTCGCCGAAGAGACGAAAGACGACATCCGAATTCAGATTAAAGGACTGGAACGTCTATCGGATATGGCGTCGACAACTTTTCCATCTGATCGCGAAAAACACCTGCTCGAGATACTGGCGGCGGAATTAGCGATAGAAATCGAAAATAAAAAGATTGTGCTGCGACTGCCACGGAATTTGGAATAAATCGTGGCCAGATAGTTTTAATTAAAGCCACGAATTAGCACGAATTGACCCGAATTTTTAAGCGAGTGCCGTATGTGACGAATATGAATATTCGTGGAAATTCGTGCCAAATTCGTGGCTGAAAAGATAGATATGACCAGGGAATGCCCTAAAAAATATTGTCCTATAGGAGTAGTTTAATGTCCGCAAAGGTTTTACTCGTTGATGACGAAAAGGATTTTCTAGATATCATGGCTGAACGCATGGGAGTTTGGGGTATGGAAGTATCCACCACCACATCAGCTGAAGATGCCCTCAAAATGGTGCAGGAAGAGCCCTATGATGCCGTGATAATGGATCTGATGATGCCCGAAATGGACGGGTTTAAAGCATTAAAACTGTTTAAAAAAACCAGACCCGAGGTACAAATCATATTTTTGACAGGCAATGTGCCGGAGGAAAAGTGCAATGAAGCCATCAGACTCGGCGCGATGGATGTTATCGAAAAACCTGCCGATTTGAAGGTCTTAACTCAAAAAATAGAAGAGGCCAAAGCCCTGAAAATGAAAAAGCCAGAGTAAACAATCCGCACATGCAAAGATGTCAATGCCACCACCAGGCCTATGGCTCACGGCTCATTGGAAATACCTGAAATTACACCAATCGGAAACCAATTGTCTTTTAAGTTGGATTTCTGTGCCTCAAGCGGATCAACCCAACCTGCAAAAGGTTCCATCTGCTGCTCGGGTAGAAACGGCCTTTTATTGGTTATCGTTCAGTAAAATAATGGCCTCGTGTTTTGTGCCTGCATGCTACTTCTCATCATCATCCATATGCATCAACGACTTGAGAATAGCCATAGGACTCGACCCCATTCTCAGCATTTCGATTTCTTCCATTCGCTTTTTGTCGTGCTCGAATTTTTTCTTAAGTCTTGCCTCGTAAGCATTTTTCAGTACTTCCAAAAGCTTCTCAAAGTCATATGGCTTTTCCAGGAAAGAATATGCGCCCAGCTTCGTCGCCTCTACGGCTGAATCGATTGCACCATGCCCCGATAGCATGATGACCTCCAAAAACTTATGCTTTTTCTTCAAGATCTGCAGAAGTTGGATTCCATCCATGCCCGGCATTCTTATATCTAGGATAGCCACGTCAAACTTTCCTTTTTTTGCAATCTTGACGGCAAGTTTCCCCTCGCTGGCGGTGGTAACATCAAAATCTCTCATTCCGAGCCTTTCTGAAATGGAGTTTAGAAAGTCTTCTTCATCGTCAACGATGAGAAGCTTAATTTTTTTCGTTTCCTCTGACATAGAAATACCTCCTGGGAATGAATGTTGTTTTAAAGGGAATCGATTATATTTATATCTAAAGCTGATATGCGTAAATGAATATGCTATGAATATCTTTGAGAATATTAAATGTCAAATAAATTTCAATGTAATTCGTTTTTTAATCAATTGAGGGATCGGGGTGTGTTTGTAACTAACCTTTGGATTTAATGGAGTTGATGATCGCCATCGAAATCCGCCGCAGGCGGATCTGAAATCTTCAGGGATCTTTCTGAATGAACAGGCTGCAGCACAGATAAATCTCTACTATTTCTCAAATGATTGGATCCCGGAGGCAACCACTTCCAATGCTTCTATCACCCTAATTTGTTTGACAACTTTGACCGTGTATGTTAGATGCCATCCCTTGTACTAAAAACCGAAAAAGGGGAGGAGGCGACGAATGGGGAAATTTTTTCGATCACCCTGGCTTGAAGTCAACGTGATGGTGGCCGTGCTCATCCTTTCGTACGTGGCACTTGCCTTATTCACGATAGGTGCCGAAACGCAGCCCGGCGAAATGACCGGCGGAGCCATTTGGGGATGGCTTTTTGGCTTCTTTTTTCTCAGTTTTGCGATTGCTATGGTGGCAGTGATCGGGGGCATCGGGGGCGGTGTGTTGTTTACACCTTTCATGCTGGCATTCACCCCCGTGGACAGTCTCATTGTCAGGGCAACCGGGCTGATTGTGGCCATGTTCAGCGGTCTGATTTCTACGGGACCCTTTATGAAGGGTGGATTGGCCAACCTGAAAATCTGCATCTTCTGTGCGGCGGCATACGGCGTTGGGGCCTTTACCGGGGCCCAGGGAGCCATCTACGTGGCCCAGCATCTGGGAGAGACCGGAGAGGGTCTAGTCCGTCTTGCCCTGGGGCTTATTCTTTGCTCACTGGCCGTATATTTTCTGGTCGGGGGCAAGAAAATCGAATGGCCTGAGGTTAAAAAAGTGGACGGATTTACAAAGCGGCTGAATCTCTCCCAACCGTACCACGAAGTATCCCTGAACAAAGTAATTGATTATCCGCTGACCAGAGCCGGCTGGGTGATTTTCGCAATCATCGGTGTCGGCATGCTTTCCGGATTTTTCGGCCTGGGGGCCGGCTGGGCCATCGTGCCGGCTCAAAACGTCATAATGGCCGTTCCCCTGAAAGTGGCCGCCGCCAACAGCGGGGTTCTCCTTGGAATGGGCGACTGCATCGGCGTGTGGCCCTATCTGCTCATGGGGGCCATCATTCCGGTTTTTGCGGCACCCTGGCTGGTCGGGCAGGTCCTGGGCGGTTTGCTGGGTGCCCTGATTCTCATTCGGGTAAAAGCCGGTTTTGTGAGATTTCTGTTGATTGGATTTATGTTCTTTGCGTGCTTCGGACTGCTTACCAAAGGGCTCGGCATGCTGGGTGTTATCGGAGCCGTACCGGTATGGCTCAATGGTCTGGTATTCCTGGTAATATTTGCAGCCGTCACCCGGTCCATCATCAAATATACACGATCGGGATCCTAAAGGAGGTCATGTTATGAGTGCTGAAAATCCCCCGAAAATGCCCCGTGCACAGACCACATATGGTGCCATCGTATATTGGATCACCATTCTATCCTGTCTCATATGCATGGTCGGTCCGGTCATTTCCGTGGCATCACCGGAAAACAATGTCCTGAATCCCTACAAGCTATTCAATGCCATATTTCAGGGCAAAGACGCTCAAACCGTGTGGCGGGAGGTGGGAAACGAATTCCCCGGAGGGCACTTTTACTTAAAAAATTTCACTTATGGTGACGGATTCACCCAGTTCGGTCTGGCTTTAGGCTGCAGCGTTGCCCTGTGGGCCCTCATTGCGGCGGCGGTTGCATATATCGGTGACAAGATTTATCTTTACACTGTTCTGGCTATTTGGGTGGCCGCTCTGGTCGCCATATCTATGATCGGTATTGTTGGGATGCACTAATGATGACAGTACCAATGAGAATAGGATAACCGATTATCAACAACGTTTTTCGGAGGGCACGAACATGGCAGAATTGGTATGTGAATGCCCCTTGACCAGGGGTGAAAGAATACTGGTGGCCGTAGACGGCACCGCATTCAGTGACATGGCGGTGGATCAGGCCATCAGCCTGGGGGGGATTTGTAATAGTAAAATTTTCGTGATCAGTGTCGTCGATCTCTACCCGGAGCAGATGGAGGTCGCCCCGAACCTGGTTGAAAAAATGTCTGAAGATGTCAGACAGCATCTGGACAAGGCCAAACAAAAAGTCGACCAGGCCGGTATCCCCTGCGAAACAATTGTTCGTATGGGGGGTAAACCGCATGAGTTCATTGTTCAAGAGGCCAAAGATAAAGAAATTGATCTCATCTGTATGGGAACCCAGGGCCGCAGCGGAATCGAGCGTGTTCTTATCGGCAGTGTCGCCCAGAATGTGCTTGGACATGCGCCATGCCCCGTACTGGTGGTCCCGGCTGTTTCATAGGGAATGGATCTGATTTTGAAATAATCAATGCGCCGGCGCAACCCGGGCGGGATGTCGATCTCACCGGAATGTATGCCGTCTTCCTGGCTGATTTCCTGCCCGTGGGACTTGTTGAATAGGATTTTCTTTTTTCCGGATGATATCAAACGGCTCCCTTAAAATTTAAACCGGGCCGCCAGCGTTAATTTGAAAAAAGCACAAGCGCGGATTGATGGTCAATATCCGCGCTTTTCTTTAATGGAACATCAATGACAGATGATCCATTATATTTATCCAAATATGGAGGTGCGACATGAAGGAACAAAAAGTCAAAGATTTGATGGTGGCGCTTTCGGAATATGCAACCGTAACCGAAGATGCCACCCTTTATGAAACCGTTCTGTCACTGGAAGAGGCCCAGGAAAATTTCGAAGACAAACATACCCGCTATCGCCACCGGGCCATTCTGATACTGGATAAAAACGACAACGTCGTCGGCAAAGTCAGCCAGCTGGATGTGCTCAAAGCCCTGGAGCCCAAATACCAGGACATGATCCGGGGGGAGGGATCGCACCGGTATGGCTTTACCAAAAAGTTCATGCAATCCATGCTGGATGATTATCAGCTATTTGCCAGGCCTCTGGATGACATCTGCCGCAAAGCCGGAGAGCAACCCGTCCATAAATTTATGTATTCACCAACTGAAGGCGAATATATTAACGCAGAAGCATCCCTCGATGTTGCAATTCATCAATTGATCATGGGACAACATCAATCATTGCTCGTGACCCAGGATAAAAAAATTGTGGGGGTATTACGCCTGACCGATGTGTTTGCCGCCGTGTTCCATAAAATGAAAGAATGCTTTGTCGAATAAACTTCGAATAACCTCAAGGGCATTCAGCCAGTTCTATCGGCAGTTTTACAGGAGGGAGGAGGAAGGAATAAATGAGTAGTGATATTGCTGCGACAAGAAGTATTGACTGGAAAAAGACGGGATTTCTATTCCTGGGTATTGTCCTTTTTACAGTGGTCTACCTGTCACCGGCCTGGCCCGATGCCGTCGATCCCATGGGCAAACAATTTCCGCTGAGCACGGAGGCCAAGGGTGCCATAGCCGTGTTTCTGCTGGCCGCCACCTGGTGGGTTTTCGAAGTGGTGCCCATCGGCGTCACCAGTCTGGCGATCGGCGTCCTGCAGGCGATGTTTCTGATTCGCCCGGCCAGAGACGCCTTTACGGATTTTATGGTGCCATCGGTGATGTTTATTTTTGCATCCATCATGATCGGGCTGGTATTCACCAAGACCGGGTTGACCAAGCGCCTGGCGTATAAAATGCTGATCATCGTGGGTGAGAAAACCAGCATGATCTACCTGGGCTGTTTCATCGTTACAGCGGCCCTGGCCCATATCATGGCGCACACGGCGGTCGCGGCCACCATTTATCCGCTGCTGGTTTCGATTTATGCGCTTTACGGCGAAGGCGATAAAAAAACCAAATTCGGCAAAGGGTTGTTTATCGGAATGGCCTATGTCGCCGGTGCCGGAAGTATTGTCACTCTGCTGGGGGCCGCCCGGGGCGCCGTGGCCCTGGGCTTTTTCAAGGAAATCATGAATCAGGATATCACTTTTTTCGAGCTGACCTGGTATATGTTTCCCATTGGATGGATTATGACCTTCGTCCTGTGGGGCTTTTTTATGGTTTTCTTCAAACCTGAAAAGAAAACCATTCCGGGGCTGAGAGAAAAGGCCCGTCAGTTGAGCTCCGAGCTGGGGCCTTTAACCCGCAATGAGATCAAGGCGGCCGTGATCGTGGGCGCCTGTATTCTCGTCATGGCGGCCAAGCAGTTCCTGCCCGCGCTTGCGCCCATCGACAAAACCGCCATTATTCTGGTATCGACCATACTGTTTTTTGTCACCGGCATCATGGACATCGACGATCTGGAAGCCATTCCCTGGAACATTATTCTGCTGTTTGCCGGTGCGATGAGTATCGGCAATTGCCTGTGGCAGACCGGTGCCGCCAGCTGGATGGCGGTCAACTGGCTGGCCATGTTCCAGGAAGCCCACTGGTTCGTTTTCGTCATGAGCATCGCTTTTTTCGTCATGATCATGACCAACGTTATCATGAATGTGGCCGCCATCGCCATATCTCTGCCGGTGGCTCTGGTTATTGCGCCTTATCTGGGTGTGGCGGGTGAAGTAATTTTATTCTCGGCCCTGGTGACTGCCGGAATGCCGTTCCTGTTGTTGGTCGGCGCCGCCCCCAACGCAATTGCCTATGATTCCGGGCAGTTTACAACCGCAGAGTTTTTTCTTTACGGCATACCGGCCAGCGTACTGTTAATGATCGCCACCGGTTTTGCGGTCTACCTGTTATGGCCTATAATGGGCATGCCGGTGCTCACCGGCGGATAAATTCGAGGGGGTCGGCCGACGCATGCTGACTGCACGATGAAATACGGACAATAAAAAAACAGCTGACAGAGGTTCGACTCTGTCAGCTGTTTTTTTTAGGGTTGGATGATGATGGTTGGAAAGACGCCTTCCAGTTCACCCTCGGTATAAGGCTGAATTGTATTAGTGGCAATGTTCTGGTTTTTCTGGGCATGTCCCGGTGTGTTGGTCCCGTCAAAAAAGGCCCCGTTAGCTTCCAGGATGTGGTGAATGCGATCACGGAAGGCAGTTATGAAGCTTGCCCCCCCGCCCTCAAATGACAGGTTGCCCTGCACCATTCCGCCGTCGATTTTTGAAAAATCCCCGATGGCCATACTGTTCTGCTTCAAGTCATCGGAATTGTTGATCAGCCCCCAAACCAGATGCCCGGGCGGTATCGCTAACGGCTCTTCAATATCGATAATTGTATGGGGCATAACCACGCTCTCCTCCCCAATGAGCAAGCGGCTGTCGGCCCGCCCCTGCAAAAAGCTGTTGAATCCGACGAATATGTTTTTTTCCAGATCGGCATCGATGATGGTCGCTCCGTGGGCGGTCACATTGAAGCCTTCCAGTCGGGAATTGATAATGTAGCAGTGCTCCTGGGCATTGGTGCCTTTACCCAACCACGAATTTTCAAGATAGGCGCGCTGGGAGACCAGAACATTTTCGCCAAGGCGGGTTTTGGGCTTAATTACCGCATATCGATCCAGGGACGTGCTGGTTGGAACTGAAACAGACGGCTCCAGCTTGACAACATCAAAAACACGCTCGAAGTCTTCCTTGCGGTCTTCCCCAAAGTCAATCAGCAATCCCTGGGGCAGCCTTTCCGGATCGAAACTGATGTATTTTTTTAATCGGTCACGGGGATGTTGGTATAAAAAATTAAACTCGCCGGGGCTGCGGACCCAGACTGTTCCGGGGTCCACATTAAGATGATCGACCTCACCGGCCTGGATGTAGGAATACGCACCGACGACGCAATCATTCATGGTCGTCAGGTCGACAGTCGCAAATGGTTCCAGAAAACTACCGTCAATGGGGGAGCCGTGAATATTGGCATAGTGGGTGGAGACCGTATTTCTGATGAAAAAATTTTCAAGTGTCTCCGGGTCGTGGGAAAAATTATGAACCAGGGTTTTGATCAGAAAGCTGTCCTCGATTTCAATGCGTTCATCCCTTGCTATGGGTATTTTAAACTTCTGGAAATTAAATACGTCTCCCTTTTTTTTGAGTTCATCCCCCCGGATATCGCTTTTGTAAAGGATCGAGTTTCTGGTGCTGACTTTGCCTAAAAAATAACTCCCCGCCAGGCTGGAATGTCTGAAAACAAAATCCAGGGGATGGTGGGGCGTGACACCGTAAAAAGCATAGAATTTAACCAGCTGATCCGGTGGAACGAGCTTATAGACAAAAGGGGAAATATTGTGTTCAAGCTCCCGCAAATTGATGTCGTTTCTCTGAATTATCCGATCTAAGAGTTTAGTCAATTCTTTCATTTGGATTAAATCTCACCTTCTTTCATGGTGTGGAACACGGCTGCAAAGGCATCCGTCAGGCGCAATATACCGACGATTTTATTATCCCGGGTTGCCAGCAGTGACAGATGGTGCCCCATTACAAGTTGCACAATGGCTGCTTCAAGGGTCTCCTCCTGCTCGATGAATTCACCCTCGGAGGGGGCTTGCATGAAATCCTCTACTTTTAGTTTGGATGCTTCTCTGCAAAGGCTCTTCAGGGGCATGGCCTTCATTAGCCTCTGTTTGTGCATATCATGAACAAATTTGGAGCTGAAACCAAATTGTCCGAGATCAGAAAATTTCTCTGCCTCGTCGTCCTTTGGCTGAAGGGCGCGCAGCACGTCCAATTGACCCAATTTACCGATAACCCATCCATCAGCATCAAGAATCAAAACAGCACGGTGCCGATACTTCGTGTGATCAAATTCCTCCTGCGCTTTTTCAAGAGCCAGTACAGCGTCAAACAGGGTTGAACCTTCCGGAACCGTTGCATATTCGGATAATGGAACCATTAAATCCCTTACAAGAAAATCACTCACGGAATACCTCCAGCAAAATTTTAGAAAAATTAATCAGTTAATTTAAATCAAACAGCTTAAAAGTTCAACCAAATTTTAGTACCTGGATTTTGCACGCAAATACCCAAGGATGAAGTTTTAGTTCAACTATCCAAAATAGACTTGGGTGGTGGCTGCTACTCGTAAATTCAGGTGCCAATTTTTTCAAAATATTATTTAGGCTTCAATTATCAATCTGCCTGGCGCGTTAGGTGCTGTTTTAGAAGAGATACAGCTAAAAATTGATTCAAAATTCAGGTGTTAATAGCAAAATTGCCGATTGATTGTGTCTAAGTTACTGTGATAAAGAAAGTCAGGATGACAACGACCAAAAATGGATTTAGAGCCAGCTGAACCTGCAATCCCACAGCTGCGGGATTTGAATGGCGAGAATAAGGAAAAAGGAGCGCATCAATGAGCCTTGCAAACGTATTACTAGTAGATGATGAAGTGTCTTTCGTGGAAACATTTAGTGAACGTTTAGTCATGCGGAACCTTGACATCACAAAGGCATTCAGCGGAGAAGAGGCACTGCAAACACTTGAAAATAAGAATGACATCGAAGTCGTTGTTCTGGATGTAAAAATGCCTGGAATGGACGGAATTGAGACCCTGACCGAAATCAAAAAAAAATATCCACTGGTGGAAGTCATCATGCTTTCGGGTCACGCGGATGTCGAATCCGCCATCGACGGCATGAAGCAGGGCGCCTTTGATTACCTGATGAAGCCAAGCGACATCGATCAGATCGTCGCCAAGGTGACCGATGCGGCCGCTAAAAAACGCAGCCATGAAGAAAAAATAATTCAGGCCCGCATCAAAGAAATTACTTCCCGGAGAACCTGATCCGCCGCAGGCGGATAATTGAAGATTGTAGATTGTAGATTGAATATTTGTGGATGTCGTTTCACTCCGTCTTTTTAAATGGAAAGTAGGAGGTTTAGGATATAAGGAAGAAGTACTTCAATTGCGGATTTCGGAATGCGGATTGATAGGACAAACTGATTTCTGATTTGGGAATTGAGAATTCGAATTTAAAGAGCCGGCACCTTATTCCGCCAGCGTGAGCCTCGCGCCCTGCGCCGTTTATCGTGCCCGCCACCCCTGCGTCCTGCGCTTGAACCGCCTGCTGACAAGTTCGGCAAAACTGCGCACGACCACATTGGCAAACACGATCAGCATGCACATGGCCGCTGCCGGAGCCGTGTCGCCGGCATCGTCCATATTGATCACCGCCACCGAGGCCAGGGGATTATCACTGGTGTAAAGAAAAATCACGGCCGAGACCGTCGCCATCGAGCTGACGAAGTAAAACACGGCAATTTCCAGAATGGCCGGGAAACATACCGGCACCGTTACGCGCAAAAAGGTTTTGTAAAATGGCACGGCCATTGATTCGGCCACCGATTCAAACTCCTTGTCCAACTGCCGGATGGCCGTTGTGGCGGTCAGAAAGCTGACGGTATAGAAATGGATAACATTGCAGATAACCAGGATGGCCATGGTCCCGTATAGAAGATTGAATGGGTTGTAAAACTCGATTCCCGTGAATGGTATGTTCAAGTGGGTCTTGTTGAAGAAAAAGATGTAGGCAATCCCAATCACCAGACCGGGCAGTGCCAAGGGAAGAATTGAAAGGAAATAGGCGATCCGTCTGAGCCAGACGGTTCCTTTGGTTTTATCGATGAGGTAAGCGCTGGTAAAGGTGACAACTGCGCCGAAAAGAGCCGTCAGGGCCGCCATTCGAATGCTGTTCCAGAAGGCCGCGTAGCCACCGCCGCCGACGTCATCAAAGGCGTAGTGTTTCAAGGTCCAAATCTGAGGGTACTGCTCGGGATTGGTGAAGGCATAGGGCCAGGTTTTGACCAGCGAAGCCACCCCCGCCATGAAGACCATCAGCAGAATGAAGGCGGCAATCAGCGTACATATACTGCCGAAGAAGGTATCACGGGCTCGGTTGGCCTTGGGCACGTAAGGCACGCTGCGCGCAGTCACAATTGCCGTGGCGCGACGTTGCACGACGCGATCCGCAATAAAGGCCAGGACCGTCGGTATCAGCAAAATGATGCTCACCGTAGCTCCCATCCCGAAATTTTGCTGACCGATGACCTGCTTGTAAATGTCCACCGCCAGGATATTGAACTGACCGCCGACCACTTTCGGGGCGCCAAAGTCGGTGAAGGAGAGGGTAAAGGCCACAAAGACTGCGCTTAACAGGCCAAATTTAATGCTGGGGATAGTGACCATAAAAAAGGTCCGGACTTTGCCGGCCCCCAGGCTTTCGGATGCCTCATATAGTCGGGCATCCGTGTTGGAGAGCGCCACCAGCAGGATCATAAACGCCGGCGGAAAGGTGAAAACGACTTCGGCGATCACGATTCCCGTTATTCCGTAAAGATGGATGTCCCATGCCAGCCAGGGCAAGCGCTCGAAAAGCCCGGTCGTAATGACGCCCTTGTTGCCGAACATATAGACCAGTGAAAGCCCATACAGCATCGTCGGCGCAAAAAGGGGAATCATCGCGACGATACGGAAAAAAGCCTTGCCGAACATCAGGGTTCGGTGAATGCCGTAAGCGTACAAAAATGCCAGGCTAACCGAAATAGCGGTCGTGTAAAGGCCGACGCGCAAACTGTTCCAGACCGATTGCGCCAGGCCTGAGGACTCCATGTACTGGGTCAGAAACTCGATGGAGCGAAAGGCCTGAAAGGCCAGAACCAATAAAATGGCGATGGTGAGCATCCCATTCTGGTTGAAGGGCACCGTGGGTCGAATCAGGGTCCAGACGAAAAATCCGATAAGGGTGACGGCCAATAAAATATTGCCAAGCGCAACAAATGTGCGGCCCTGGGAGATCCCTTTAAGCCCAAAGTAGTCAAAGAAGTTGACCATGCCGATGAACCGTTCAATGACGACCAGATTCTCCCCCGGCGGAAACAAATCGCCCCCCACTTTCCAGCGTTGCCCCTCGCCGCGTTCGATTTCGATAGCCTCCACGGGCAATACTTCTTCGCTCATGGGGTCCGGGCGCGCCAGGTCACACACAACTCTTTCGATGCGTTCATCACCCAGCTCTACATAAACTCCCGAAATTTCGGCTTTACCCCGGCGGACCTCGACGGGCTTATTGTCGATATACAGGACATCTTTCTTGCCCGCTTCCCGCAACAATAGCACAGAGTGGCCGGCAACATTGATCTGGCCTCGAAAATCGTCCTCAGCCTTCTCCTGTTGCGTGGGTTCCTCGATTTTCACCACCAGTTCAATGTGAGTGGCCCGATCCACAACGTCCAGCAGGGGCAATACAATGCCCACCATGAGCCAGACGCATGCAAAAGCGATGAGCACACGACGCACCCAATCCTCCGGACTTGACTTTTTGGTCACCCGCCGTCCGCTGGCCTTGGAATGGATTGCTAATCCACCGGGGCTTTCGAGCTTTCTCACAACGATCCTCTTTGATGCAGTCCCAATTGAATTAAAAACCAATTGGGAGTTATCTGTTACGCGGTATAAGTTAATCGTAGAAAAGGAATTTGAACAATTGCATTTTACCTTCCACTGTTTACGATCGACTTTCAACCCGGTTGTCTGCGGCTTTTACCTTTAACCTTACACATTATACCCTATACCTTATACCGATCCAACTCCTGCAACCATAACCTGGCGGCCCTCCGTCTTTTCCCGTCGAAGTTCGAAGAGCGAAGTCGAAAGCCTGGAAGGCGGAGAGGGGACACCTATATCAAGGCCTTCTTTTGGCTTGGAAAAGGAGCAGCCTTTCGGGAGGTAAATGAATCGGCAGTTCCATCTGGGTGTGGATATTCATGGACTCCATGGTCTCCACCTGCAGATCCATATTCAGGCGCTGGTCAGTCGCCCCACCCGCCTCGTGCAGAACCCGCAGGCGTATCGTGTATAGAGATCCCCTGAACTCAATACGCTCGACCTTGGTTTTCAAAATGTTAAAGTCTACCGACTCATCACGGATGACCCGGATATCTTCCGGTCGAATGGCGACGACCACGGGCCGGCCCTGGTATTTAACTGCCCGGCCCGGTTTCAACTGTAATATATACTGGCCAAAGAATATGGCGTCCGGATCACGTCCCATGCAATCCGATATGAAGTTCATCTCTCCGATAAAATCGGCCACAAAGGGGTTTTCCGGCGACACGTAAAGCTCATGCGGGGTGGCGTACTGCATCAGCTTACCTTCGTCGATGACCACAACGCGGTCGGCCATGGTTAGCGCCTCTTCCTGGTCATGGGTCACCATAAGGGTTGTAACCCCAAGGGTCTCCTGTATGCGACGGATCTCGGCCCGCAGGTACACCCGCACGCGGGCATCCAGAGCCGAGAGCGGCTCATCCAGCAATAGCATAGAGGGGCTGGGGGCCAGCGCCCGCGCCAGGGCAACGCGCTGCTGCTGACCGCCGGAAAGTTGGGCCGGGTATTTGTGCGACTGTTCCTGGATGCCGACAAGTTCCAGCATCTCCATGGCACGTTGTTCCCGCTGTTCCTTGGAGAACTGGCGGCGCTTGATTCCGTACTGCACATTGCCGATAATGTTGATATTGGGAAACAGCGCATAGGACTGGAACACGATTCCCAGGTGCCTGTTTGCCACCGGTTCGCGGGACACATCGCGACCCCCAATCCACACCGATCCGGAATTCTGCTCCTCCAGACCGGCGATGACCCTCAAAAGTGTTGTCTTCCCGCATCCGCTCGGACCCAGGACCGAAACGAACTCTCCCTGCTTGATGCCGACGCTGATGTCACTTAACGCGGTAAACTGGCCAAACAGCTTGGTAATATTACGAACCTCCAGGAAATATTCGTCAGCGTTATTTTCGATGTTCTGATCCATTCATCTCTCTCAGTGTTAGATCCCATAAATATTTTAAAAAAATAATAATGGATATCTAAATACAGTTGGACTTATGATTGAGAAAATCCCAAGCACCAATTATCAAATGACAAACAATATCCAAATTCGAAATTCCAAAAATTCCCCTGACCCCCTTTAGAAAAGAGAGGGAGACAAGTTTGGAATTTGAGTCATTGTATTTTGAGATTTGTTTGGGATTTGAGTTTTGTTATTTGGGATTTAATTTGCTGTTCCTTGCAATAGAAAGATCAATAAAATCTATCAAAGTTATGTAAATTACCTAAAGGAAACAACACTAAACGCCGGCACAACCGGTCCACCGGTTGTGCCGGCAATTAGGTTGGTTGGCACTATCTGTTACTTCTTAGGTGCACTCTTGCTGTCGTAACGCTGAATCCACTCTTTGAGAATACTTTTGCGGCTCTGAGCGGCCCACTGCAGGTCGTTGTCGATCAGGACCGACATCGGATCTGACGGCCAGCCTTCGGGGGCCTCAACTTTTATGTCGGTGGCCACAATGGGGTAGACCTTGGCATACATGGCCATGGCGTCATCGCTGATGGCCCAGTCCAGGAATATTTTGGCCTCTTTCTTGATGCGGGGTTTTTTCATCAAGGCGTTTGCTTCGACCTCGTATCCGGAACCCTCTTTGGGGAACGCAACCACGACCGGCTCGCCTTTGGCGCGTTGTTTAAACCCGCGGTAGGCAAAAGACATTCCGATCGGAAACTCACCTTTGCCTGCCATTTTCGCCGGTTTGGATCCCGAATGGGTGTACATGGCGATGTTTTCGTGCAGTTGATCCAGGTAATCCCAACCTTTCTCTTTCCCCATGAGTTGGAGAATTGCCGAGACGGTCAGGAATCCGGTGCCGGATGAAGCCGGATTCGGCATGACGAGATGGCCCTTATACATTGGCTTGATAAGATCGGCATAAGATTGGGGCAGCACAATACCCTTGGCTTTCATTTCGATCGTGTTGCCGACGATTCCGGTAACATAGGCCTTAATGCCGACCCAGCGAACAGGATTATCCCTTCCATCCTTCATCCCTTTTCTGACCTTTTCGACGCCTTTAGGATTGTAGCCTTTAAGCATACCCAGATCGTTGCAAATCAGAAGGCTTGTGGCCGCCGTACCCCACACCACGTCTGCCTGGATGTTATCTTTTTCGGCCAGAAGTTTGGCAGTAACAATCCCCGTTGAATCCCGAACGATGTTAAGTTTGATGTCCGGATGGGCTTTTTTGAAAGCCGGTAAGTAAACAGCAAGTTCGTCGTCTTCCAGGGCTGTATAAACCAAAAGATCCCCGGCACTGGCACTGCCGAAACCCACCAATGTCATCAGGGCTACCAGACCCAAAATAACACCAATAAAATTACCCTTGTTTTTTGCATGCAGAATGTTCATCATTACACGACCTCCTTTTTTAAGTATTAATAGTTATTTCAGCAACTTTTTTTGCCTCCCAATTTATGAATGATACAGTTACCGTTTGATCAACCGCTAATTATTCGAGATGGAACAAATCCGATAATGAGACTCATTCAGAAATTATGCAATAGCAAATTTACTAAGTGATGCCAAGAAAAATAATCTCACTTTCGCTATAAGCTTTGGTTATGGATGGATTGACCCGTCCTGAATAGGGAATAAAATCTATGTTCTCTAGCGGGAAAATGCCCTAAGCCATGGGTAATTCCCCCAAAAAAATAAGCTGTTCTACCCATGGACAAATCAGATCAGAAGATATAAAAATATACCAAATTTAATGAAGTTTTATGCGCATGGGAGGCTACATTTCAGTGCGCGGCGCAAGGGTGGTTCTTTGTTGAAAGGGCTACCCTTCAACTTTCCCGGTCAACCCTCAAATAAACGCCCGGCATGTCTATTTACTCCCAAGTCCCTTTAATAATGCATTCCGCCGCCCCCATTGGTCATCACTTTGCAAAGGAGAAATCCCCATGAAAGATCTGGTCGCTCACATTGCCCGCGAATTGGTCGATAAACCTGATGAGGTATCCGTAGCAGAAGTTGAAGGAAATCAAACATCAGTCCTGGAATTGAAGGTTGCTAAAGATGATTTAGGCAAAGTTATCGGCAAACGGGGTCGTATTGCCCATGCCATACGCACGATCGTCGGCTCGGTTTCAGCCAAAGAAAAAAGGCGCATTGTCCTTGAAATCATAGATTAGAAAGGCCGGCTTAGCCCAGGGGACTGATGAGCCGGGATTGACAAACGCCGCCATATTGGCTTATAAGAGATCCGGGACCAGTATTGCGTGCAAAATTCTGGTAGTCATTAAAGAGGGAAAAAAATCAGTTTTCATTTTTCATCGATCATAAGTTATACAAACGATTGATGATAGGAGACAACCTTCATGGGCGAATTATGGCCCTTACACTGTATCCGGGATACAAAATTGTAAGGGCTTTTTTAATTTTATGGGTACTTTTTGTTTCATCCCCTACCAAAAAAAAAATCCAAAAAACCTGGGTGCCGGGGCACAAAGAAGGACACTTCGCGTTTTATGAGTCCGGGGAGATCGGATGATGATCGGAAAATCCATTTATGACCATATTGACGGAATAGATTTTGATTCACGGACCTATCGATTCAGATCCACCGAAGAGCTCGAATTGGAACGCGAAGAGCGTAAATTGGCCATCAAGCTGCTGCGTCGCCGCGATGATATTTTAAAAGCTGTCCATCTCTTTTCCGAACGCTTTTTAAGGATGCCGCTCACAGAAAGCAGTATTGAGCCCATATTGGAGACACTGGGCCACGCCGCTGAAGTCAGCCGGGTATATATTTTTGAAAACCGAACTCGCACAGACGGAGCGCTGGCAACCAGCCAGCGCTACGAATGGGTCGCTCCTGGTATTAGAGCCCAGCTTGACAATGACAACCTGCAGGAACTGCCATGGTTGGAAGCCGGTTTCAGGCGCTGGGTCGAAACCCTCGGGAGACATGAGCTGATTTACGGTCACGTGAGCGAGTTTCCGGAGTCGGAAAAGAAGATTTTATCAGTCCAGCACATTATCTCCATTATGGTCGCACCCATTTTTGTCGGCGACGACTGGTGGGGAATTATCGGTTTCGATGACTGCCTGTTGGAACGCGAGTGGTCTCCGGTTGAAATTGAAGCACTCAAAACAGCGGCTAATGTCCTCGGCGCCGCAATTCAGCGAACAAAAGCTGAGGAGGCGTTGCTGCAATCTGAAAAAAAATATCGACTGGTAGTTGATAATGCCAATGAGGGCATCGTCATCACCCAGGATGGTATGCTCAAGTTTGCCAATCCGTCAATCTCCGAATTCACGGGTTACACCGAAAATACCCACCAAGAGCAATCTTTTCTGGAATATGTCCATCCGGACGACAGGGAAATGGTCATCGAACACCACCGCAAACGATTGTCCGGTGAGGAAATACCTCGCCCCTACTCTTTCAGAATGATCGACCAAAAAAAACATATCCGATGGATCCAAAACAACGGCGTTGTCGTCGAATGGGAGGGCCGACCGGCAACATTGAACTTCCTGTTGGACAATACCGAGCGAAAAAAAGCTGTGGATGCCCTGGCAGTGAGCGAAGAAAAATATCGACAACTTTTTGAAAGTGAATCCGATGCCGTGATGATATTTGATGCCCAAACCCAGCAATTTGAGGATGCCAACCCGGCCACATTAGATCTCTTTGGCTATTCAAAACCCGAATTCCTGGAACTGACGGTCGCAGGCATATCGGCCGAAAAAAATAAAACGCGAAAATCGGTTGGCAAAGTGATCCGGGATGATTCGCAAAGTACAAAAATACCCCTGCGCTATTTCATAAGAAAGGATGGCACTGTATTCCCGGGCGAAATATCCGCCGGTAAATTTATTTCCGGAGACCGCACAAAGATAATTGGTGCCGTGCGCGACATCACCAGTCGATTAGAGGCCGAAGAGAAAATTCGGGCTCTCAATCAGCAGCTGATAAAGGCCCAGGAAAACGAACGCAATCGGATAGCCGGTTATTTGCACGATCATGTGGCGCAAAATCTGTCGAGCTTAAAAATCGCCCTCGAAACGCTATTTGATCATCAGCGCGAGGTGCCCCCAGAAATTGGTACAAAAATCTGTGAATTATCGAAAATCCTGCAAGATTCGATTACTGCAGTGCGAGATTTATCTTACGATTTGCATCCGCCCGGGATGGATCAGCTTGGGCTGGTCCGGACGGTATATCAATACTGTGAAGATTACTCCGAAAAAAATGATGTGAGTGTTGACTTTTACTCGGCCGGTATGAAGGATTTGAAGCTTGAATTTGACACTGAAATCAATTTATATCGTCTGATCCAAGAAGGTCTCAACAACATCAAAAAACACGCCCAAGCCGACCATGTCGTCATCCGACTTGTCGCATCATCACCATATATCATTTTGCGAATCGAAGACAACGGTCAAGGTTTTGATGTGGAACGTCGTCTGGCCAGGTCTTTCAAAGAAAAGCGATTGGGCTTGTCCAGCATGGAGGAACGCGTCAGTATGCTGGAAGGCACGATGAGTATCAAATCCCAGCCGTCAAAGGGAACCAGCCTTTTCATTGAAGTCCCCTGCAAGGAGAGAACGGATGACTGATAAAATACCGATCTTGATTGTTGATGACCATCCCCTGTTTCGGGAGGGTCTAAAGACAATTATCGGACGCAACCGTCAATACGAAGTCGTCGGAGAGGCCGGCAGCGGGCAGGAGGGTCTCGAGTTGGCCCGCAAAACAAAGCCCGCCCTGATGATGATCGATCTGTCGCTGCCGGATATGAACGGCATACAATTAACCCGCAAATTACGGTCCGAACTTCCCGCGACGACGATCATCATTGTCACCATGCATGCGAAAGTCGACTACATCGCCGAGGCTTTTCAAGCCGGTGCCACAGGGTATGTAATCAAGGAATCCGCTGCTGAAGGCTTACTGAAAGGGATAGAAACCGCTTTAAAAGGGGATTATTTCCTTGACAGTGCCGTATCCTCACAAGTTGTGCAGACATTGATGAAGCTGCCGGGCAAAGAGACCAAGATTATCGATGCGCGCTACGCATCGCTAACCGCCAGGGAACAGGAAATTTTAAGATTGCTGGCCGAAGGCTTGTCGACCAAGGAGATTGCTGAAAAGCTTTTCATCAGTCCCAAGACCGTCGAAAATCACCGCGCGAACATTATGAACAAACTGGATCTTCACAGCACCCTGGAACTGGTCCGCTATGCCGCCAAACTGGGCCTAATAGATATGGATTTGTGGACGAATTAGCGGGTCGCGGGACAAGCCAGTAATATAGGAAGGTGAGAAACTGTGGTAGCTACTTATGGCATAGGGCAGAGCGCATAGGGCATGGCGCGTTGAGTTAGGACGATTTGAATCCGGAATATCCGTCTTCTGACTTCTGTTCTCTGTCCCGCTGGTATTTGGGTGGGGGTGCGGGTCTCAGGCAAATAGCGAAAGGTTGAGGGTAACTGACTCAAGGCGCAAGGAATTGTCCGAAATCACCACTCAGTCAGCATTCCTGATGCCCACAATCTATTGGTGATTCTTAGACTGATAACGCCGGGATCATAATTTCTTCAAGTTGCTTTCTTTGCTTTTCAATGAGATCTTTAGCCTTTACTCTTTCAAAATTGATCATTTTTCCAAAACGAATCGTTACCTTTGAAAAGGGTTTTGGTAGAATAAATTTATCCCAACTGTTGAATTGCCAGGCATTTTCTGCAGAAGCATAAAAAGGAACAATCGCTGCATTCGTGGCATGTGCCAAACGAATCACACCTGGCTTTACGACACCGGAAGGTCCCCGCGGTCCATCTACTATATGAGCTGATAGTTTTGATTTTTTAAGATTAGCGATCATATTTTTTAAAGCTAACATACCGCCTTTTGAAGAAGAACCACGAACTGGAGTCCAGCCGCTGCGTTCAGCAATACCGGCTACAATTTTCCCATCCTTGCTTTGACTAATCATTAGACTCGGCTTGAAGTCTTTATAACTTTGAAAATGACGGACACCAGAAAAAAATTGTTGATGCCATGTACAAAGCAAAACAGTCCCGCCATTGTTCAAATAATTCAACCATTCTTCCTCATTTTCAATGGTTAGACAGAAAGTCCCTGAATATATCCGGTTAAGTCGATAAAGAAATGAAATGAACAATTCTGACGTAATGAAACGGTCTATTTTTACTCTCAAAACAACATTTCCTCTATATCATATTCAAAATTCCCACTTCCGCATTCCGACTGCCCACTTCAGAACTCTGTCATCTGTCCTCTGACTTCTGTTCTCACAGTTCATACGGCGTCAGGCTCTCATATCCGTCTTCGGTGACCAGCACCGTCTGCTCAAACTGGGCGGACAATGATCCGTCTTTCGTGACGGCCGTCCAGTTATCATCCAGTATTCTCAAATCTTTATTGCCAAAGTTGATCATGGGCTCCACCGTAAATACCATCCCCGGGATCAGGGTTATCCCGGCACCTCTGTTGCCGAAATGAGGAATCTGGGGGGCTTCATGGAAATCAAAGCCCACGCCATGACCGACAAACTCCCTGACCACTGAACAGCCCTGGGCTTCCGCGTAAGTTTGAATGGTCCACCCGATATCACCCAGCGTATTGCCCGGTTTTATAATGGACATCGCCCGTTTGAGGCATTCCCGTGCAATACTGACGATTTTGGTTGCATCGGCATCCGGTGTGCCGACAAAAAACGTCTTATTCGCATCGGCATAGTAGCCGTTTAAAATGGACGTGACGTCGATATTAACAATATCGCCATTGCTCAAAACACGATTGCCTGGAATCCCGTGGCAGATAACCTCGTTGGCGGAAACACATACACTTTTGGGAAAATCCCGATAATTTAAAGGCGCCGGTGTCGCACCATTTTTTATCGTAAACTCGTGAACCAGGGTGTTGATTTCTTCGGTCACCAGTCCGGGTCTTATTTTTGATTCAACCAGATCGAGTGTTTCCAGCACCAGGCTTCCTGCCTTGCGGATGGCCTCGATGTCACGTTCTTTTTTGAGTCGAATGCCGTATTTTTTGCTGTACAATGCCTCAATATCTCTGTTGGGCGTCATGCTAGCGCTGAGACAGCATTTCTTGTATTTCAACCCGCTGCCGCAGGGACAGGGATCATTGCGACCCACTTTCACAGTTCTCGTTTTCATATTAATTCTCAAATTCGTCAAATTTGTTTCTTGTCCAACCCAGCCGCGGCGGGATATGGCACCCGGTTGTAAGTTCAATTTGTAAGGCACTGCCGTGTTTTTGCCTTTTCGGCTTATGGCATGAAACCCAAGCCACCCGTTATGCGGGGGGTAGTTATCGCTATTCGAAGCATCGACTGCCCGGCCGGATAAATCTTTGGCCCATAATTCGGCAGGATGGAAACATAAATTGTAAAAATAATATACTTTTTGCATGATTTCAACCACCAATATAATTGGGTGGGAATTTGCCCTGGAAATAATTATATGATAATCGACTATAAATGGTTTTAATTGGATAAAGTTTCTCTTTAAAAAGCGAAAACTCTACTGACCAGGGCAGGAGATGTGCGCCAATGATGTCCAGCTACAAGTTTAACCGCCTTGAATTTGCAGGTTCCCTCGGTGATTTGGGCACCCTGCTCCCATTGGCGATCGGGTTGATATTGATAAATGGATTAAGCCCGACGGGACTGTTTTTATCCGTCGGTCTTTTTTATATCTTGTCCGGGATGTATTACGGTGTACCGGTTCCGGTGCAACCGATGAAAGTAATCGGTGCCTATTCGATTGCAACTGCAATGGCGGCATCCCAAATTACGGCTTCGGGGTTGCTGATAGGCGTCATCCTGCTGGTCATCGGCGCAACCGGTGTCATAACACTTATCGGACGCTATATCCCCAAATCAGTCGTTAGGGGAGTTCAGCTTTCCACCGGCACCTTGCTGATGGTCCAAGGCATTAAATTTATGCTGGGCACCTCCAAGCTGCAGATGCTTCAGCAGTCGGCCGAACCCTTTCTTGTACTGGACGGCATCGGTCCGCTGCCGATTGGAATCATCATTGGCACGGCAGGAGGCTTGATAACCCTTTTGCTTTTGGATAATAAAAAGATACCGGCAGGACTTCTGGTAGTAATTGGCGGGCTCGCCCTCGGCCTATTGTTCGGAAATCACGAATCGCTCAATAACATAAAGCCGGGTCTTTATCTTCCGCGATTTCTGCCTTTTGGGTGGCCGACCAAAACCGATTTCACTTTCGCCCTGTTGGCCCTGGTATTGCCTCAAATCCCCATGACGCTCGGCAATGCTGTCATTGCCTATGCTGATCTTTCAAAAGATTATTTCGGCCGGCAATCCGGCAAAGTCACCTATCCGGCAGCATGCATTACCATGGGCATGGCCAACCTGTTGAGCTCTTTTATCGGGGGAATGCCATCGTGCCACGGCGCGGGTGGTTTAGCCGCCCATTATCGATTCGGAGCCCGCACGGGCGGGTCAAACTTTATCATCGGTTTGATTTTTATTCTGCTGGCCCTTTTTCTGGGGCCGTATACGCTTTCTGCGGTTAACCTCATCCCGATGTCTATCCTGGGAGTCTTGCTATTATTTGCCGGCAGTCAGCTGGGCCTGACCATAATAGATCTTCAAGGACGCAATGAATATTTTGTAATTCTGGTGATATTGGGGATAACGCTGGCCAGTAATCTTGCCGCAGGCTTCATCGTTGGAGTGGCTGTGGCCCATATTTTAAGCATAGAGCGATTTAAGGTTTAAATGATATCTTTTTCTCGTAGGGGCGGGGTTAAATCCCATAAGCGCTAAGTTATCTTGTAACTAAATACACGTTGCAGATATGCCATATGCGCTGGTATCAAGAGCACCATGAACTGAAAACAGGCTGAACATCTTTTCAATTTCTACCACAAAGATAAATTAGCGCTTATGGGGATAAACCCCGCCGCTACATCGAAAAACAAGCTTTCGATGAATATACGCATTGCAGGATTATAAACAGTTTTTACAGATAATTCCGGTCTAGAAAATATTAACCGCTTCGGGTGGTATTAACATCTTAATCGTCTCTCCGATCATCGGACGTGTTTGCTTATATTGTTCCGGGCGTATAAGCATGGCTATCAAGATCCCGGCATCGATAACAACTCGAATCCGGCCATTTTCAGCGGAGACCTGTACGACCCTTCCCTGAAGATTACTGCCAAGGATATTCTCTTCAGCTGTGCCGCCAATGGAAATATCCTCCGGATTGATAAACACCCTGACCTGCTTCTTTTTATCTACCAGCATATCCTGCTTAATAGTCAGGCGAACTGTATCCCCGATTAGGCATTGACGGTTTCCGGATGGATCCTGAACCAGCCGGGCCGAAAAGATATTCTCATAAGCGGTTGGAACCATTTTGCCGTGATTAAGCACCAGCGTGTGGTTGGCGAGGCTGGATGCCAGCATACGATCATGGGTGGTAAACAAAATAGTGATTTTCTTTGTTTCGGCAATATGCCTTAAAATATTGCCGATGATGCTCTGGTTTTCAACATCGACACTTGAAGTCGGCTCATCACATAAGAACACGGCCGGTGAGAGTGCCAAGGCGCGTGCAATGGCCACCCGCTGCGTTTCTCCTCCTGAGAGGTGATGGGCCTGGGCCTCGGCAAAATCCTGCATCCCCACCAGATCCAGGGTTTCTTCAATGATGCGTCGACGCTGTATTTTGGGAATCCCTCTGATTTTTAAGCCAAATTCCAGGTTTTTATGGACGGTTGTCGTAAAAAGAATCGGCTGCTGATCCAGGATGATCACATCTTTTCGTAGCCGCTGTAGCTCTGGTTCTGAGAATTGAACCGCCCGGGATCGAAAAGTTATTTGACCGCTGGTGGGCGGCTCAATAAAACCAAGAATATTTATAAACGTGGTTTTCCCAGCACCGTTGGGCCCCAGAAGCGCGAAGATTCCTTCCCTTTCAATTTCAAACCGTGGAATGTCTAAAACCGTCCTGCGGCCGTAGGTTTTTGTTAATTGGGTTATAGAGTAAATCATCAGCTTCGAATCCTGCCCTGAAAAAAATGAAAAAGAAGGTTCATGCCAAAGCTGAAGCTCAGTAAAACAATTCCCAGAGCAATCGCCAGGGTGAAAGACCCCTTGTCATACTCCAGCGCCATGGCCGTGGTCATAGTGCGTGTAAAGCCTTTAATATTTCCACCCAGCATCATACTGATGCCGACTTCCGATATAACCCGACCATAAGCGGCGATGACAGCGGCAATAATCCCGAAACGCGCTTCTCTGAAAATAACCCAGGCGGTTTGCAGACGGTTGGCGCCGAGCGTCAGAGCTGTTTTGCGATAGCGTTCATCGATCCGGCTGATGGCGGCAATCGTAAATGCGGCGACAACGGGGATTATCAGTATGGCTTGCCCAATTATGATAGCTTGCTGGGTGTAGAGTAGGTCCAAAGGTCCGAAGATGCCTCTGCGGGATATAAATGCATAAACAAACAGACCGATAACCACCGTCGGCAGGGCCAACAGGGTATTTAAAATCGTAATCACGATCCGCTTACCCGGAAATTTCTCAAAAGAGATTACAAAACCGAGAGGAATTCCCACTAACCCTGCAAAAATCGTTGAAATGCAGCTTACTCTCAACGAAACGGCGATAATTGAGACCATCTCCGCATCTAGCGAAAACACCATCAGGAAGGCCGAAGCGAAACTGTCTAGAATAAGATCCATAACTTTTCCTGAAAGAAAAGAAATTCGAAATCCGAAGCACGAAACTCGAAACAATATCAAATGACAAAAATCCAAATTAAAAAAACAAAGTTATCAAGGAGAAACAAATTAAGGATGTAACAGTTTCGAACATTGGGACATTTGAATTTAGAATTTGTTTCGAATTTCGTATTTTGTGCTTCGAATTTCCGGTTTACCGGTTTGCATCTGGATAAAATAATTGTTTCCCCAGTAACCGATAATTGGCAATGAGTGTCTGCCCTTGATCCGACACGAGCCATTTGGCAAAGTCATCGGCTAAATGGTACTTGACGTGGGAATGTTTTTTGGGGCTCACCGGAATCACGCCATAGGGATTGGCCAAAGCCGCATCCCCTTCACATAAAACATCCAGCTCAATGGGAATGTCGCGACCAAACTTATATTTAATATAGGTTCCGCGATCGGCCAGAGCATAGGCCTGCTTCTCATCTGCAAAATTGAGCGTTTTGCCCATTCCCTGCCCGATGGAAAGATACCATACCCCCAGTCCTTTGGGGTGCAGATAGTTGACCTGTCGCTTCTTGCCCTTTTTGACAATGGTATCGCTCTTTTTTTCAACCGGCAGACCGGAAGCTTTCCATAGGGCCTGCTCTTTGGTGTGGGTGCCGCTGTCATCACCCCGGGAGACAAAGAGAGACCGGGAATCAGCAATTTTTTTGAGGGCTTCATTTGCGTTGGTCATGCCCTCGATTCCAGCCGGATCCTTTGCAGGACCTAATATAACAAAATCATTGTGCATCACGGCATAGCGTTTGGTGCCGTAGCCTTCATTTATAAATTTTTCCTCACGGCCTTTGGCATGCACAAATATGACGTCCACATTGCCGTCCATGCCGTCTCTTATGGCGGCCCCCGTTCCCTTGGCGATCACTTTGACCTTTATCCCGGTCTCTTTTTCAAGTTCCGGCAACAGGATGTCTAGCAAACCACTAGATTGTGTACTAGTGGTGGTTGACATTTTAATAATTTTGTCTTCCCCTAATACCATGGTGGACCCAAAACAAACTAATAAAACTGCAAATATCACCCACACAAAATAACTCTTCATGCTCTGCTCCTTTTCTAGTGACACACTTCTACCAGATTTTTTCATTCGTATGGTTAAGATCGTTACTATCGTTGGACTCCTATAGATTGCTCATCCAACTTCCAAATTCCGCATCCTTGCCGCGCCATAGTCCTGCCTTATCGGACGACGGCGGGTCCCACTTCGACTCGACTGAACTCGTCGCAGGCCAACTTCAAAAGTCAGTCCTCTGATTCCCTTGGAAAAACCATTTTACCGCTCAAACTCAAATCATAGCCTTGCAGCTTTTCAGCAATTTTACGAAAATCTTTCTCATGCAGTAGCCCCAGAAACCGCTGAATACCGGCATTAAAAAAACGATCCTTGGCGATCATCAAGTCATAGCGTTCCCAGCGCAGTGGAATAAAAGCGAGATCCAGCAATCCTGCAACAGCCCGGATACATGGCCCGGCATCAGCGCGACCGGATAAAATCTCGAGGCCCACATCCAGGTGGCGAGATACTTCGTGGGCGTATCCGTTAATTTTTTCGCCTTTGATGCCCGCTTTTTTCAATTGATTGTCCAGCAGCAGACGAGTGCCGGTGGCCAGGGAACGATTGACGATCGTTAAACCTTTGTGCGCCAAATCTTCGACGGAAGTAATCTTCTTGGGATTGCCCTTTTGAATCAAAAGGCCCTGTTCGCGTCGACAAAAATTCACCACCGCCGGCATTTTATCCAGTTCCCTGAATGCAAAATCAAAATTATAATCGTTTTGGTTGTCCTGCAGTAGATGACTGGATGCAATGTGGCATAAATTCTGACGCAGCGTTCGCAACCCCCCCATGCTGCCCAGATTACCAAACACGGCCACATGATCGTTGTGGAGCGTATTAAAATATGAAATTGTTTGGTCCAGCAGCGGATCGTTGCTTCCAGTTATTATAAGTAACCCTTGGTAAGAAAGTGGCTCAAGGTTGGATTCCGGATAATTCACTGTATTGGTTTCCACCCATTGTTCAACTAAATGCTGTGGAAACAACCATTTACCCGTAATTTTAGTCGCCGGTAACCCTTTATCGGAAACCAGGGTGTAAACCATCTTCTCATTGATGTTTAATAATCGCGCCACCTGTTTTGTTGATAATAAGTTTTTCATTAGTATTAATTTCAGGTAGTTGATTTGGATAGAGTTAATCCAACAACCTTTATGCAGCGGAATTTAAAACCGAGCTTACCCATAGATGGTATATTAAAATGTGTCAATAAAATTTTACGAAATATACTAATATAAACTTATATTAACTATTTATTACAGATAATTTTAAATAAAGTTAAATAACTTTATCCTGATCAAGGCGGCCCAAAGTCTGGAGAAGGGCGCTGCCGATTTTGCTCTTCTCTGTACAAATACCATGCATAAATTGTACGATGAAGTACAAGATCAAATCCAGTATTATTTCAAGGCGAATGGAATATAATGAGCTCTACTGAAATCGCTTTCAAAGTGGTTCATGAAACCAACGGCCCCTTTTACAAGGCCAACGACGAATTCAAATTGTCCGGCACCGCCGAAGTCCTGGACGATCGCGGCGTCTGTCTTTCCAGACTTTCCAAGAGTGACGTTTTTGGGGAAATGAGCTTGATCAGCGGCAATCCGGTCGGCGCCACGATCAAGGTGGCGGAATCCGCCACTGTGGTGACTATTGCAGGTGCCGATTTTAAAGAAATATTGAAGGAAAGCCAAGGCCGGTTTAAATTCAGTCCTGAGTTGCCCGAAGCGCAAGCTGATGCCCCTGGGGTCGCCCATTAAAGGGCTTGTCAAGAGAAAAAACACCCCCCTGCAAGAAAAAAAACATACTTTTTTTCTTTGACACTTCAGTTGTTATCGTCTCGGTCTTGATCTGTTGTTTATTTTGTTCCGCGCCCGTT
>Ga0209260_10000091_pt1 | contig 63571 bp, 53 predicted proteins | sample WorMetTypGCAVOLI_FD_187421 | JGI IMG/M metagenome (GOLD analysis project Ga0209260, IMG submission 187421) | Marine gutless worms symbiont microbial communities from Max Planck institute for Marine Microbiology, Germany - Olavius algarvensis... ...
GTTTTTTCGTCGTTTTACCATCTGGGTACCTCCTGTTTTTGGATTTGGTTGGTCCTAAACCCAATATTTACAGGAGTCCCAGATGGTTTTTCAATTGTTATTTTCTATGCCACGCAAGATTGAGGTAATAATACCTGCTAATTGGGCTTCGCTCAATTAGGGTATAATAGTAATCTGAAACCATAGTTGTTTGGTAGGTTTTCCCTTGACATTTCAAACTGCCTCCATTAAACGAACCATATAGCGGTATGGCTGCTTAGATAGATAGGGTTTTAAAAATATTCATGACTTTCCTATTCCACCTGACCTCAAGCGGTACTGCATCTCCTGCAACGATTCTGGTTCCCAATCTGGTTTTTGAATACCTTAGATTTCTCCTTTTGCTGATCTGGATTCGCCAATTAATCTGGACCTCTGATACTATTTCTCCCTGAATCAGATACTGACCTTCCTATAGCTTTGTATCAGATAATTTTTAGGAGTGTATCATGAGATTCAGAAGGTGCGTGAAATTGCGATGCAAAGCCCTCAAGGGGGTTAACTCTTTGGGGGCTTTTCATATAAAAGCATTGGAAAACGATCTGCTACCGTTAATCTTTTAAAAAGGGAGGTGAGTTATGAATTTTAATAGACTAGGCATCATATCTCTGATTGCAGCTGTAGTTTTTGTATTGCCTTTATTTGCTGCTGCTCAGGATGTAGTCCTCAGGTCTGATGGGAAAGTTCGTGGAAGACCATTTAAGGTTCTTCAGCAGCAAATTGACGATCTTCAACAGCAAATTAATGCTATTCAAGATAATAGTTAAATCTTCTCCTCCGAAATCAGCGCAAAATCTGTTAATGATCCACCGATATGCACGGATAGTATTTTTTTTTCGAATTGGTAACGTGGTAATCGATTCAAATTTTTGTAGCTTTAGATATTTTCATGGTTTACCTCCTATTGGTTTTGGATTTGACATTCATAAACCGCCTGAGGTAAGCATAATGTATTCATATCGTATCTGCAATAATTATGGTCAGTTTGATGGTTGGGCATCCGCCAGGAAATTCATGATTCTTTGAGCCCTAAATTGTTGTAGATCATCTACGTATCTTTAGTTTGCGGTAATTTGTGATATGATATGAGATTACAAGTTTTCGCATGCTTGATTTATATACATCACATCCAAAAGCGCCATTTGACTGTAATCCTAAAATTAACAGTAAGGAAAAAACCTTATGTGTGCAATAAAAAATAAGGACTCGACTGTAATCTTTTTGGTTGTTCTACTTTTATGGATATTTTTTGTCGGGTGTGCAACTACGCCCACTTCCGCTCCCGTTATGGAAAGTTCTGGTGATGCAGAATTTGCCAGATTGCTGGAATCGATTCGAGTTAAAGGTGACCTACCAGCTGTATTTGGTGCTGTAATCATTAACGGTGAAATTTACTTAACTGCCGCTGTCGGGACCCGAAAAATTGGAACTGAAAATTGGGTCACCGTTGATGACAAATTCTTGATTGGCTCATGCGGTAAAGCATTTTCAGCAACCTTAGCTGGAATTTTAGTAGAAGAAGGGCTTCTGGAATGGCATACCACTTTAAAGGACGTGTTTCCGGATATAATAATGCTTCCCGAATATGAGCTAATAACACTGGAGCAACTATTATCACACAGAGCAGGTTTGCATAAAAATTTTATTGCAGACCTTGATGAAAATCGCCCTACCACACCGGAAGGCGGAAGGCTGCAATATGTAGAACAGATAGTCAAAACTAAACTGAACAATCCACCTGGTCAATTTATGCACTATTCAAATGCTGGATATGTTATTGCAGGGGCTATGATGGAGAAGATCACAGGACAAACTTTTGAAGATCTTTTGTCAGAAAAGGTATACAATCCTTTAAAAATAGCAGATGCTGGATGGACTGCTCCTGCTGAGTTAGAACCCGATACCCAACCTTGGGGGCATGTAGTGGAATTAGGGTCATATAAAGCTGTAAGGAAAGACCATAATTATTGGTTAGATCCAGCGGGCGGAAATAGTATGACCATTAGAGGCTGGGTAAAGTTCATTTTACAAAATATGTATGTTGATCCAACAAATAGACAGGATATAATAAGTCGAATAACGAAAAATAGATTACATACACCACCTAATACTGTACCCTGGAAATATAATAATCAATATTTCAAAATATGGGAGAAACTTATTGGCTGGCGACTTACTTCAGCAAATTATGCTCTTGGGTGGTACGATATAAAAACCAAGGACGGTGAGAAAGTTCTTTACCATGGTGGAGCTACTAAATCTTTCATAGCTGACGTTTACGTTTCACCGAGTTACGGGAGTGGTATTCTATTAGCTACGAATGCAAGAACTTCGCATATCCCACTATATGAAGGAGCAAAAAGAATAAATACTAATTATTCGCTGAAAATAAGTTTGCCATAAAAATAAAATATTAAAACCGATGTCTCTGCAACGGATCAAATTACTCGAAAAATTATAGCACTCCGATTATCGCAGATGAACATCATTTGCAGATATCATGCAGTGGTATCTATAAAAAATTTGTCTTCTCAAAAATACCGATGCTGTATCTTGATGTTTTCCAAAAATAATGCGTGCGATCATGTAAACTTTTAATTATGGGGATTTCATCTACATATCTGGATTTTTACGATTATTCATATATCTCAGTTTATCACAAATCAGAAAATCTATTAATTCTGGGTCTAATTTTTGAACATACACAAGTTTTCTTTTTCTCTGGACTCTAATTGTATCAGAACTTTATCAATATCTGAATTCAAGGCAAGATACTCCAAAAAGAGATATTTGGTATAAAAAACTGAAAAACTTTGCCTCAGGACATCTAAGAATGGCAGAACAATCCTACTTAAAATTATTACTATGAGGTGTCAAAACTTGGAACAATTGGAGAGTAGAAAATCCAGAAATATATGTCGATCTAAGGCATGAAAACTTGAGCGATGTTAACCTGAGTGATATTAACCTGAAAGGGGCTAATCTCAGCAAGGTTGACCTGTGCGATGCTCATTTGATCAATACAAACCTGAATGGAGCCAATCTGAGCGGTGCATACATGTTCGGGATCCACGGGTCCGGGGCTCACCTATCCGGCGCCAACCTGAGAGGGGCAGACCTAACCCATGCCGAACTGAGCAAGACCAATTTAAGTAAGGCCGACTTGAGCCATGCCAACCTGATCGATACCTTCCTGAGCGGGACCAACCTGAGAAAGGCCAACCTGAGCGGGTCTTACTTGGACAAAGCCAACCTGAGAAAAGCCAACCTGGACGAGGCCGACCTGAGCGAGGCCGACCTGAGGAAGGCCAGCCTAAACGGAACCAACCTGAACGGAGCTTACATGTCCGGTACGCACGTCTTCGGGGCTAGCCTAGTCGAGGCTAGACTGAAGGGGGCCGACCTGCGCTATGCCGACCTAAGCAAAACTGACCTCAAAAAGGCCGACTTGAGCCATGCCAACCTGAGTTACGCTAATCTTTCTGGTTCTAACATATCCGGGGCAAATATAGACGGTGCCAATCTCCATAGATGGAAAATTAAAGGGATTAAATGCGCTCACGCTATTTGGAAGGGAAAAAAAGTTAACTATACTAATCCCAGTGATTTTGAAAAGTCCTTTACTGAAATAGAGGATATAGTTGAAATACTCTTAGATATGCCGTTTTCAGAAATAAGTTACTATACTGGACGTATTATTGAGCAGACAATAAACCGAAAGTATGGTGAAGGCTCTTTACGTTTAAAAGGACAAACTGCGATTTCAGATGATATTACTAAGTTCGAGTTTCTTAGTTTTTCGGCCTCAGATGAGATGATTGAAATTAAGGATAAGTTATCTGAAATACAATGGCAATTAAATCTTGTCATTGAAGAAGCTAAATCTAAGAGTGAGCATAAAAACGCTTTCGGATTTAAATCTGAAATTGACATTCCATTTACAGGGGGTACTCTCGCGGTGCGCCCAAATGAATTAGAGCTCGTGCTTAAAAAACGCTACGCTCAAATGCACCCATTTTTACAAAACATTATACATACAATCCAATTATATATACGTTAAAAAATAGGATGAAATATCTTTGCAGAGCTATCTACTATGAGCTTCGGTGCTTAACTTTGCACAGCTTAACCAAAAACCAACTATCTTGTGCCTTAATTTTTTCCTATACTGTAAACTAATCACCAGTCAAGGGCCTTTTGGGCAACTGCTATCTATCTTAACATTTAAATCATTGTAAATTATAAAGGTTGAACCAACATAGCTTGAATAATTAAAGGTTATGAAAAATCAGGATATTCTCAACCTCAGTTTTCGGACATAGCAAACGATACCTGCTATTTAAATCTCAGCTTCAGCATCTCTGCAAAGTACGCTAGAGCGGCTGGCGGCAGCATTTGAATTTCCTCACCGGTCGACAGGGCCTGATAATAGATCCGCGCAACAGTTTCCAGCAGCTCCACATTTCGCATGGCAGTAAGTTTTCCTCCAGGTCTCCGTTTTATAAACAAGTAGGAGTATGTTTTGGACATTGGATATTGATATTTGAGATTTACCCTTCGACCTGGCTCAGGGTGGTGAGCTCGTCGAACCATTTGTATTTTGGTGCTTGGCCTGCGACGAGCTCAGCCGAGTCGAGGTTTGGAATTTAGTTGCCTTAATAGGCCTTCTGTTCCAAGGTGTTTAAGAGTTGGTTTGACGTTACCTTGACAATGGTTCTATTTGGTTTTATCGACGAATTGTGATTGGGGTTCGGGACTCGTGGCCGACCAGCCCCCGTCAACAATCAGGGTTTGACCGGTAATTTGGTCAGCTTGCGGTGAAAGAAAAAAAAGTGCGGCATTGGCAATATCGCCCGGATACGCCGGGCGTCCGGTAGGTGTCGCCTGGGACCAGATCGGCTCGTAGTCCGGAACGGCTGTCACGGTGCGGGGCGTGACCGTGGCTCCCGGAGCAATCGCATTGACGGTTATGCCGTGGGACGACACTTCGGAAACCAGGCTGCGGGCCAGCATTTCCAGGCCTTTTTTGGTCATGGCGTAGACCGATGATGTGGCAATGGCCTGATTTCCGGCAACCGACGACAAAAACAAAAGGCGCCCGCCCGTTTTCTGCTGTCGCATCCGGCGGGCCGCCGCCTGGGCCAGAAAAAATGAGCCGCCTAGATTTACCGCTAAAACACGTTGGAAATCCTCGGCTTTAAAGTCAAAGAAATCGTCCCACAGCGACAGGCCGGCATTGGCAACCGCAATGTTTAGGCGGCCGAATTCGGCCACGGCCCGGCTGACCAGATCACGGACAACTTGAACATCGCCGACATCTCCCCCCACCCCTAGGCAAGTGCCGCCTTCAGTGCCGATTTCTTGAGCCGCTTTCGTTGCAAGCTCCGGCTTAATATCATTGAGCAATACGGCGGCACCCTGCATCGCCAGCCGGCGCGCTATCTCATGACCGATGCCTTCTCCGGCACCGGTTACAATGGCAACCTGATCTTTAAATGTATGATCCTTCATATTTTTTACTCCTCAATATCATTCCATGAATTTGCACCATTCATACGGAATTGTTCAGCATTTTGCAAGAGTAAGGCTTGAATATCATGCATGCATTGATTTGAAACTGAATTGTTCTTCGAAAAAATGAAGAATGGTGGCGGATTTCCGCTTTCTCAATCCTACGATTGTTCGTTTTCAAAATCCGGTGGAATGACACAAAAAGAAAAAACCTTAAAAAAATGCGCAGCATTAAATAATTAATCCGCCGGAGTTTAGATCTAAGAACTTCCTTCAGTTTTAAAGAACATTTTACACCCACAAATGTACAATTTTTCCTGAGCGGAGTAATTAGGTGATTGCCAGCTGCTTTCTGTGTGAAAGCGCCAGCAGGAATCCGGCGACCCCGATTAGCGGAAAAAGCGCAAGCGAGGCCTTAAAGGATGTCGCTTGCACGAGCAGGGAAAGCATCAACGGCACGACGATACCACCGGCGGGGATGCCGAGTTTTATGATTCCCATTACCGTTCCCGACATTTCAGGGTATTTTAGACCGGTCAGGGCAATGATGAGCGGGAATATGACCGAGATCGTCGCTCCCGAAACGATCAAGAGGATGTATGCCATGACGGTCCCCGGTGAAGCGAAGAGGAGGACGCTCAGGGCGGCAGAAGTCAGTGCGAACAACGCCAGCATGTATTTGAGCAACTGGCGCTTGCGTGCGAGAACCCCCAGTACGATCCGCCCGGCCGCGATGCCCGCCAAAAAGGCTACCAGGCCGAGTTTCGAGGTCACCTGGTCAAATCCATAAAATTCCATCAGCAGTGTGGTAATAATTCCGATAAGGGACAGCTCAATTCCGACCGCGCAGGAAGCCATGAGAAACAGCACGAGCACCGGCCGTTGTTTGCCGAGAAAAGCCAGCCGTTTGCGGAAATTTTCGCTGACCACTTTGCGCGGCGGAACGCGGGAAAGGGCGAAGACAATGGCCAGAGCGAAGACAGCCGCCGCCGACTGGACCATACTTGCCCGCCAGTTCATCTGGAGGAAAATGAGGTAGATGACAATCATCAACTCGCCAAAGGTGACGAAGAAATGATTAACGGAGATGTACAGGCTCTCGCGCCGTTGATGTATGTCCAGCAGCATCGCATCGGCTGCCCCCTCGTATCCGCCTATTCCGACGCCGATAATGAGCATAACCCCCAGATTCAGGATGAAGGAATCTTTGTAGTAGAAAAAGAAAAATGAGACCGCGATGATGAGGCTTGCTGCAAACATCAGCCTGGCCTTGTCCGTGCTGTCGCTCAACGTTCCGACTGTGATGACGGACACAATGAAACCGATGTTCTGGGTGGCAAGGAGCAGGCCGATCTGATCGGGTGCAAGCCCGATGTTGCGCGATGCGGCACCGATGATCGCCGATCCCACACCGAGAAAAAACATCGCGGCAAACGAAGACATTGTCAGTATATTTCGGTTCCGTATCATAGTGAGATTCCTGTTGCCTTATTCGTGTCATTTCCAAATAAGTCAGTGTGAAAAGCGATTGCACCTTGTTGTATGCCATTAACATTTAAATCAAATTAGCCGCAGACACACGCAGACAATGCGCAGACAAAAATTTATTTTTGCCTGGCCGACCTGTCCAGGCAAAAGAATCATGCCTTTCTGGCACAGGCGTTGATATTATCCCGCTTCAGCGGGATCGTTGTCCTTGCCTCCGCATGTCGCGGCGGTAAAATTTCTGCGTCCGTCCGTCTGCGTTACGAAAGCTCGGAATATCTATATATTCCTGCGGTTTCGCGCCTTGCCAGACGGGTGCCTCAACTCCTAAATCTGTAAACTTAATTTTTACGCGAACCCTAAACTTGAATAGAATCCCTTATTCTTCGGTTTGTAAAATGTAAAACCGAACGCTGAAATATGCTGATTTGAAATGCTCGTATCAGGCAGTGATTCCAGGGAGGCACCGCCATCGAGTTGCGCCAGGCATCTGTTTAACTGTGATTCATCCAGTTCCCGCAGGCGTCTATCCAAATCAAGCCCGCTCGTCTTATTGTCGCTATCAAATTCGAACTTATCAATTTCTCGGCCCCCTAAGTGCCATACCATGGCACATATTTTGATCCACTTTATGCGATTGCCGATACTCAGCCAGCGCATCGTTTCAAATCCGTTCAAAAATTGAACAGCCGCAAGGAACCGCACCAACACATCAAAAGTCGTTTCCGTATTGGCGGTTATGTCTTTAAAATGCTTTTCGATATCTTCGTCGTTTAGTACTACCGCATGGCAGGCAGTCTTGCGCGTTGCAGCAGTATAGTGTGATTGGGCCCGAATGATGAGATCCCGGATGGTGCGGCGCTGGATCATGTATAACATCCGGCCGGCATAGTCCATCGACTTGCTTCTATCTGCACGATCCTTTTGATCCGGATCAATGGCATGCAGTAAAAAATGGCAAAAATCGTCCAGATATATCCAGGCCTCCAAAATCTCCTCAGAAGTTAGATCATCGGTTTCGGTAAAATTTTGCCCCACCATTTCGCCCGCATCATTTGTGATAACAACCGGGTTTCTCTGCGGCCAGCTCTGCTTGGTTTGCTCGATACCGACTAATCTGACGGATTGCGCCTGCCACATTTTAGTTCCGGGGTAAGGAATAGCGATTGAGACGGATGCGTGTTTGGTAATACGATTGTAAGGGGGATGATCCATTATAAAAATTGCGGAACGCAATACGCTCTGCCAGCTTTGGCCGGGAAGACCAACCAGCAGATAAAAGGCGGTATTGATCTTTAAATTGCAGCACCAATTTCTGAGGTTGATGATCTGATCAAGGTCAATGTGTTTGCCCAAATTTTTCAACAGCACCGGATCGCCGGATTCAACACCGATTTGGATAAACCGCAGGCCGGCCGACTGCATACCTTTTAGCTGCTCGTAGTCCAGCTGATCGGCCCTGGCTTCAGCGGTCCATTCAATCTCCAGACCGGAATCTATAACTAACCGGCAGAATTCATCGATTCTTCGTTTACGGTTTAGAAAGGTTTCCTGGACAAAGGCAAATTTATAAAATCCCCTGGCGGCCAGCTGCCTTATTTCTTCAAAAATATTATGCGCGCTGCGTTCTCTGATGCTTTTGCCGTGAATGCTGCGCTGGGCACAAAAAATGCAGTCATGCGGGCAGCCATAACCGGAGAGGATGTAGATGAGATGTTTTCGGTTTGCTTCCGGCGTCTTAACATGTTCCCAGAATAAACCTAAACTGTCTGTAGGAAACGGATATTCATCAAGGTCCAGAAGAGGTGTACGCAATTTGTTCAAATAGACCTGGCCATTGCGGTCTTTAAAGGCCAAACCCGCGATTGTTGAAAAATCAGGATCAGATTCCCGGCCTAGCAGCAATGCAAATTCCGACAGGGTCTCAACGCCTTCGCCAATGCAGGCCACCTGAAATTCGGAACGCATTAAGCAGTCGGTCGGCACCACGGACACATGCGGCCCACCGATTATTCGAATTGCAGCCGGCACACATAGTTTGGCAGCCCGGGCGATTTCCCCGGCCTCATCGAGTTGGGCGGAAGTTGCCGTCATGCATACCATGAGCGGAGTTTGCCGGAATTGCTTTAAAAAATCAGAGAAATAATGCCGGATAGACCGGCGAGCCGGTTTTAATGATAGATTCAATACAAAGATATCAAAGACAGGATAATCGCTTTCTGAATTGAAGATAATTTCTTTTCTGCCCAACCGTTCGGCAAATCGCTTTAAAAAGGCTCTATCCCTTAGCGCACTCGCCAGAGTTCCCAGACTTAGATAACTTCTCAGCCGGTCCTCATCGGTATATCTTGGGGTTCCGAGGGACGGGTTAACGAATAGTATCGAAGGATGTGTCTTACCCAATTTCATACTCCGATTGAATGATTACCTGCGTCTTGCCTTAAAAGTATTGAGAAATCAGGACAATAAATTGAAACTTGTTCGCATTTGTGAATCTGAAACTCACCGCTGGTAAAACTTAAAATGGCTAGTCTAGGGTGGGCATTGCCCACCCTACAAAATAAGAGCCCGCTTTAGAATTATGAGCGGGCTATAAATGAAGGTCTGGGTCGGTCTAATATAGGCCGAATTGATATTTGATATATGTTATTAGATTTTAATCATCGCCTCATTTTATGATTCACCGGTAGATGAAAAATAAAAAAGAATTATATTCCTCTCATACTATTAACGAATAGCCAATAACCGGTAACTCCCAATTGGTTTTAGCTCAATTGGGATATGATTTAATTCGCTCCGGCTTTCTCGATCGCATGTCGCAGGGTTTTACCGGACACCTCAACCAGATAGCTGTAAAATTCATCGGACAGCACACCGCTGCCATGGTCTTCGATGAATTTCAATTGATCTTCGGTCAGCTCGCTTTCGGCTTCAGCCTGGGCATTTTTGTAAGGATTGGCCGGTGTCCGATCCAGGGGAGCCACAAATTCAACCGTCAGGGCCTCATTGTAGCCGGCCGCCTTTAAAGTCGTAACCAAACGAACCCAGTCGTAATCACCCATTCCGGGTGCCATGCGGTTGTTGTCGGCAACATGGAAAGCGACCAGCTTTTTGCCGGTGTTGAGAATCGCCTGCCACAAATTGGCTTCTTCGATATTAATGTGAAAGGCATCCAGGGCAACTCCGCAATTCGGGCCAACGGCCTCAGCCAACAGCAGGGCCTGATCGTGACGGTTAAGGAAGTTGGTCTCAAAGCGATTCAAAGGCTCAAGGCCAATGACAACACCGGCCTTCTCGGAGTGATCATAAACTTCTTTAAGCCCTTCCACCGCCCAGGCCCATTCCTGCTCGGGAGTGTCCATGGCATTCACTTTTCCCACCTGGGAAGGCACAATGGTCATCTCGCGTCCCTCCATTTCATTAACCATTGTAATACAATCTTTGAGATATTGAACCGTACTGGATCTGACGGCCTCATCGGCATGAATCAAATCACGCCCTTCAAACATCAGACTGACCGAGCCAAAACAAGAAATCCCATTTTCCTTTAAAAGATTACGAACTTCTTTGGTGTCATATTTTTCGGGCTCACCTTCAATTTCGATTGCATCAAATCCATATTTGGCCAATCGGCGGATGGTGGTCCCGATCTGCTCTGCCCGCATCCAATTGTGCATTGATAAAAACATTTGATTTACCTCCTTTCATTCTTCGAGTTTTAATCGTAATTTCTTTGCATTTTATGAAATACAATTTCGCCACGAAGACACAAAGATAAATATAAACTAAGAGTTTTACTTTGTGTCTTGGTGCCTTTGTGGCAATTTCTTCTCCGCCTGAAGCGAATCCGGCTTAGATATTTTGGTTGTTAATTCTGTGGGTTCCCCAATTTTCGTAAATTGAGGTTAAAAGAAATGAACATTGCTGTCAAATAAAAATCGGTGGTTATGTGTATTTGATTTATATGAAAAACTAAAAACAGAGACGCCGGCATCATTTATTTGCACCGATATCCGGGTTTTCAATATGACAATATTAAAATATTTTATTATATTAACAGGATATTAAATAATAGATGCTGTAAATAACACCCCATCCCGGCCGATAGAAATTCCTTGACAAAATGATTTTTTATTGTAAAAAAATTTATTTAATGAACTAATACATCAGTCAAAATGTTCTCAGGAGGTTTTATAATTAAAACCGTAACTCGTTCTCATTTAACCAACCCAACCGGAAAGGAGGATGTATCATGGTAAAGAAAGGTAGTGTATTCATTTTCGCAATCGTGTTTTTCCTGGCAGTAAGCGGCGCTGCAATTGCCGCAGATTCATTGAGTATTTTCTGGGCTGAGTGGGATCCCGCAACTTACCTGCAGGAGCTGGTGCTGGATTTCGAGCAAGAGACCGGAGTCAAGGTCACAGTGGAAACAACCCCCTGGGGTGATTTTCAAACCAAAACCTTTCGGGAATTTGCCGCCAAAGGCGATTCCTGGGACATCGTCGTGGGGGACTCCCAGTGGCTGGGAGCCGGCGCTACCCAGGGTCATTATGTCGACTTAACCGATTGGTTTATTAAAAATGGCGTTGACAAGTCCATGGCGCCGGCAACCGTGGTCGGTTATGCCGAATATCCCAAGGGCAGCAAAAAATACTGGGCGGTACCGCTGGAAGGTGACGCCAACGGCTGGGCCTATCGTAAAGACTGGTTTGAAGATGCCAAAGAAATGGCCGCCTTTAAAAAGAAATACGGCTATGATCTGGCGGTTCCCAAAACCTGGGGCCAGTTAAAAGACATGGCTGAATTTTTCCATCGCCCCAGCGAGAATCGTTACGGCGTGGCCATTTATACCCAGAAGGACTATGATGCCATCACCATGGGCGTCCAAAACGTCGTGTTCGCCTGGGGGGCGGATCTGGGAGATCCCAATACCTACCGGGTCAATGGCGTCCTGAACACCCAGGGCGGAATCAAAGCTCTGGAATTTTACAAGGAACTCTATCAATTCACCCCGCCGGACTGGGGCAACGTATTTTTCCAGGGCAACAACCAGGCCATCACCGAAGGTCTGGCTGCCATGAGCATGAACTACTTTGCCTTTTTCCCGGCCCTCATCAATCCTTCCGTCAATAAATACGCCAAGGGGACTGGATTTTTTGCCAATCCTTCGGGACCCGGTGGGCGCTATGCCTCATTGGGCGGTCAGGGTGCCTCGATTATCAGCTATTCCAAAAAACAGGATCTGGCCTATAAGTTCCTGGAATGGTTTATCCGGGATGATGTCCAGCAAAAATGGGCGGCCTTAGGAGGCTATACCTGTAATGCCAACGTACTCAAATCCAAAGCGTTCCTGGAAGACACCCCCTACAACCAGGCCTTTTACGAAACCATGTTTATGGTTAAGGATTTCTGGGCCGTTCCGGAATACGCGGAGCTGTTGGAGGTTGGCCAGAGAAATTGGCACCAGTATGTGGTCGGAGGCAGAGGTACGGCCAAGCAAGCCATGGATTCGATTGCCAATGACTGGGAGAAAATATTTAGAAAGAAAGGTCGTCTGAAGTAATACGATCGGACCGGCACCAGCAAGGGAAGGGTGAAACCTTCCCTTATTTATTCAGACCCAACCCGGACAAACCGGAATTGAATATTGACGATTGAAGATTGAAGATTTGCGGTATCGCTTCGCTCTGTCTTTTCGATTAAAATCGATCCTTCGACCTTGACATTTGATCCTGAGGCTTTCGAAGGGAGGCTTTCGACGTGTAGAATTCCTTAAATATTCAACTTGGCCATGGATGGCTTGGATCATGTTCAAACATGATGTGATTTCAATAAATTAGGTGCTAATTGTGCTTTTTTCGCTCAATTTGGATCATTCCACCAAATTCTTTAATAATTAAAAAGTTAGACATTGACGGTTCATACCATGGACAATGCAGTTGCCGCAGCCAGAAGGGGAATGAGCGATCTGTCTATTCGTAACTTGTTTATTATCCCCACCATTACTTTTCTCATATTAATTAATATTTTCCCGTTATTTTATTCCTTAATTCTTTCATTTGCAGATTTCAGCGCAATTTCGGGGGATCCGCCGGAATGGATCGGCATTCGCAATTACCGTGAGCTTCTGCGTGATCCCCACGTGTGGGAAAGCCTTTATTTGACCATGAAATATGTCTTGATTTCCGTGTCCGGGCAATTGGTCGTAGGCTTTAGTATCGCCCTGTTATTAAACCGCAAGATCCCCGCCAAGGGTCTGATTACAACGTTGCTGTTGCTTCCGATGATGATGTCGATGGCGATCGTCGGTCTATTCTGGAAATTATTGTACGGCCCCAGCTGGGGTATTATTAACTATATTTTGGGGCTGGGTAAATTTGTCTGGCTTTCAAACCCCGACATGGCGTTGTTGGCCATCGCCATTACGGACATCTGGATGTGGTCGCCGTTTGTGATGCTGTTGTCGCTGGCCGGCTTATCGGCAATTCCGCAACATCTCTACGAAGCCGCCGCCATCGATCGGGCATCCCGCTGGTTTACCTTCAGCCGGATTACCCTTCCCCTGGTAATCCCCCTGCTGCTGATCGCCGTCATATTCAGAACCCTGGAAGCTTTCAAAACATTCGATCTGGCATTTATTATGACGGGCGGCGGCCCCGGCACGGCGACCGAGTTAATTTCAATCAAACTTTACAACATGGCATTTCCCCAGTGGCAGACCGGAAAATCCTGCGCGCTGGCTTATATACTGCTGGTCATGATTATCGGGATCAGCAATATCTATATAAAATATTTGAACAAGGCAAAGGAACGTTAAAATGGCCGCTGTTGAAACAGCCAAATCACGTATTTTTAACAAAATTGCCGTGGCCCTCGTACTCCTGGCAACGATAATCTACCTGATCCCGCTTTACTGGATCGGCTCCACCGCCTTCAAACCCAGGGCCGCCGCAACCACCGTCCCGCCGACGGTGGTCTTCCAGCCTGAAGTTACCGGATTTGTAAAGCTATTCACCAAAAGAGTTCAGCTGCGCAAAGCGGTCCCCGAAGAAAAATACAATGCGGCCAAGTGGTACGAAAAACTGGTCTACGATGCCGGTCAAAGGATTATCACGGCTTCACCCTTTCTAAGCCGCTTCTGGAACAGTATTCTGATTGCCGTTACCAGTACCTTTCTGGCCGTTAGCCTGGGGACAATTACCGCCTATGGTTTCTCACGGTTCAAAGTGGCGGGCGAAAATGACTGGTTGTTTTTTATCCTCAGCACCCGGATGCTGCCGCCCGTGGTGGTGGCCATCCCGATTTTTTTGATGTTCCGCACCATCGGGCTGGTGGATTCGCACATCGGATTGATTCTGCTTTACACGGCGTTCAACCTGTCATTTTGCGTCTGGCTGATGAAAGGGTTCATGGATGAAATTCCGATTGAATATGAGGAAGCGGCGCTGGTCGACGGGTATACACGCTTTGAAACGTTCTGGAAAATCGTTCTGCCGCAATCCGCCACCGGCATTGCTGCGACGTCGGTTTTCTCATTCATCATTGCCTGGAATGAGTATGCGCTGGCCTTGATGATGACCAACCGCAATGCGCAAACCGCACCGCCGTTTATCCCCTCCCAATTAGGCTCCGGTATGATAGATTGGACGACCATTGCCGCGGGAACCTTTATCTTTTTGTTCCCGGTTGCTGTTTTCACATTTTTCTTGCGCAAACATCTTTTAAGAGGTGTCACATTCGGTGCGATCAGGAAATAAGGAGCGGAAGATGTTCAGACAGTTAAGTGTAAAATATTTTGAGCCCATATCGATGTGGGTGATTATTTTCGGGATTTTTAGTTTGTGTCAACCGTGGATCCTGACGCTGCATATATATGGTTTCAGTATTATCCTGATCGGATTAATCGGCTTTATCGTATTTTCCCATATCAAACCATTGCCTGAAGAAGAAGAGGAAGAAGATCAGGTTTTAGGCGCTTAGAGGTTATTCAGTGGCAAATTAACAATTTGGGATTAATTCTCTATTATCAAATGATTGAATATTGTCGATTGAATATTGAATATTCAATTCCGGCTTGTCCGGGGTAGGACATTCCATGGCGGACATTAAATTAATAGACGTCGAAAAATACTTCGGTAAAAATTACGTCATCCGAAAATTGAATCTCGAGATTAAAGATCGCGAGTTTCTGGTCTTGCTGGGCGCCTCCGGTTGCGGAAAAACCACAACCCTGAGGGCTATCGCCGGATTGGAAGAAATTGACGCCGGTGAAATTCTGATTGACGGGCAGCCTGTGCAGCACCTTAAAGCCAGTGACCGTAATATCGCCTTTGTCTTTCAGCTTTATGCGCTCTATCCGCATTTAAATGCGTATGAAAACATCGCGTTTCCTCTGAAAGCGACCAATAAAGACAAACAAACGATCGACCGACGCGTCAGCGAGGTCGCTAAAGTACTGAGAATAAAATCTATTCTCAATAAAAATCCGTCGGAGCTCAGCAGCGGTGATATGCAGCGGGTGGCGGTCGGCAGGGCCATGGTGCGAAGACCGAAAGCCATATTAATGGACGAGCCGATCGGATCGCTGGACGCCAAACTAAGAGAGGATATGCGGACCGAATTGAAACGGCTTCACATTGAAATCAATGCAACGACACTTTATGTTACCCATGACCAGGTTGAGGCCATGTCAATGGCAGATAAAGTTTGTATCATGGAAGACGGTGTTCTTCAGCAGATCGGTACGCCCGCGGAAGTTTATGATCACCCCGCCAACCTGTTTGTCGCTCAATTTGTCGGCAGCCCGATCATGAACATATTGAATTGCCAGATCGGTGCGGATGAAAATTGCACCCAATGTTTCCTGGGAGAAGATATACCGGCACTGCCGTTGGCAAAATCACTCTACCACAAAATCGAATCCAAGGGGGTAACCCTCGGGCAGCTGGCACTGGGTGTTCGGCCGGAAGCGGTTCGCCTGGCCCGGGAAGCAAAAGAGGATTACATCAAAGCCAAAGTCCATGTCATTGAGCCCCTGGGTCCCTTTGACATCGTCGATATAAAAGTTGATGATCAAATTATTCGCGCCAAGGCAGCATCCCGCTTCATTGAAAAACCCGGAGAAAGCGTCTGGCTTCAGCTGGACGAACAGAGAACCCATTTTTTTGACAAAGATACCGGTGAGTCATTGCATATCGAGTTAGAGGCAGAGAATTGAAGATTGAAGATTTGTGGATGTCGCTCCGCTCCTTCAATCTTTTGCCATAAAAAAATCGCTGCAGCACCAATTAAAAAGGGAAAGAATACCTTAAATATTCAATATTCAATCGAAAATATTCAATAAATAAGAGGTGTCAATTGGCCCAGGTCACATTAGAAAACCTAACTAAAAAATTTAAAAACGTTACCGCGGTTAGGGATCTCAGCATTGATATTCAGGATCGGGAATTCTTTGTCTTACTGGGACCCACCGGTGCCGGCAAAACGACAACCTTGCGTTGCATCGCCGGACTGGAGAAGGCCGAAGGGGGCACGATCAAAATTGCCGGCCAGAATGTGAATGACTGGGGGCCGGCTGAAAGAGATGTCGCGATTGTGTTCCAGTACTACTCCCTGTATCCCCATTACACGGTCAAACAGAATCTGGAGTTCCCTTTAAAGTCGAAAATCAGAAAAATCACGCCCCAAGAGATAAAACAGCGCGTCACAAAAGTTGCCAAAACGCTTCAAATTCATCACCTGATGGACCGCAAAACAGATAAATTGAGCGGGGGTGAGATGCAGCGGGTGGCGATCGGAAGGGCCATCGTAAGAGAGCCCAGGATTTTTCTGATGGACGAACCCCTATCTAATCTGGATGCCAAACTGCGTGAGGTGCTGCGGGCGGAATTAAAGGGCCTTCAGATGAACCTGGGGGCAACATTTCTCTACGTTACCCACGATCAGGTTGAAGCCATGACAATGGGTGAGCGAATTGGTCTCCTGAATAAAGGACGGCTCATTCAAGTTGGAACGCCCTATGAGATTTACAATAACCCCATTAATACATATGTGGCAGAATTTGTGGGAACGCCGGCAATCAATTTGTTTGATGGGCTTATCCAGGAAAGTCGTGTGGTGATTATTAAAGATGAATTTGCGTTTGAGTTGGATCAGAGTACCTTAAATCGCCTCAACGGTTTTTCCGGCGCAATAAAAATCGGGATCCGATCCGAAGACATTGAACTGGCGGTTGAAAAGGGGACTGAAGGTCGGATTTACGGCATCGAGGACATGGGCATGGGTAAAATTGTGACGATTAAAATAAATGATCACTTGCTGCGGGCGACGGTAGATGCAAAATATCATTTTGAAATAGACACCAATGTTCATTTTCAACTGAATACTGAAAAACTGCACTTCTTCAATAAAGACAGCGGGAAGAATCTGATATGAAATTATTCTTGGATACGGCGGATGTGGAAGCCATCCGCAGGGCCAATGACACGGGGCTGTTGGATGGGATAACGACCAATCCCATGAAAATCGCTGAGACCGGGAAACCCTTCTATGGCGTTGTCGAAGAGATCTGCTCGATCGTATCGGGCCCGGTCAGTGCGGAGGCGGTCGCCCACCGCGCCGAAGACATCGTCAGGGAAGCTGAAAAACTGGCCGCGATTGCACCCAATGTCGTCAACAAAGTCCCCATGACTGTTGAAGGCCTGAAAGCAGCTGCGATTCTGGAGCAGGAAAAAGACATTCGAGTGAATGTGACCATGGTGTTTTCGGCCGATCAAGCCCTGTTGGCCATGAAAACCCGGGCCACCTTTGTGAGCATCGTATTGAGTCGACTGGATAAGATCGGCAGCGAAAGCGATATCCTGGTGGACGATACGGTTACCGTTAAAGAGAACTACGGATTTGCTTCAGAGGTCCTGGCCGCCAGCCTGAAAACCAAAAATCACGTGTTGAGCTGTTTACGGTCCGGAGTTGATATCATTTCAGTGCCGGAGTCGCTGTTCTTCGAAATGTTCCACCACCCGCTCACCGATCAGGCGCTGGCCGGCTTTGATGAGATCTGGCAGAAAGTGATACAATAGAGATACAATCATTCTTTCGCGCCTTGCCAGGCAGGCGCTTCAACACTTCAAATTTGTGAATTTATTTTTGCGCGAACCCTTAGTTTCCCTGCATGAAGGGGCCAGTTTGGGATCTACGATTGTTGCATATGGCGAGGCGCTGTGGGATCTATTGCCGACCGGGCCGGTGCTGGGTGGGGCGCCGCTGAATTTTGCCTACCGTGTAAACTCGCTCGGACATCGCAGCATCATCGTCAGCCGGCTTGGCATAGATGACCTCGGCCAAAAAGCCCGACAGCAGATCGTCACTCTGGGAATGGACGACACCTGTCTTCAGTGGGACGACACCTGTCCCACCGGAACCGTAGAGATCTATTTCGATGAAGACAAAAACCCGGACTACACCATCATCGAAAATGTGGCCTACGATAACATTGAATTCAGCGCCAATTTGGAGAATATCGTTGAGCGCGCCGGCTGCTTATGTTTCGGGACACTCGCTCAACGCAACATCATTTCGCGCCGGACCTTGCAGCGCTTGCTCTCAAAATTTTCCGGTAAATTCAGGCTGCTTGATATTAACCTGAGAAATAATTGCTATTCTGATGAAACAATAGAAAGCTCTCTTGAGCAGGCTAATATTCTCAAGCTCAATGATGAGGAGTTAGCCGTATTGGCAAACTTGCTCGGGCTGCAGGGCGATTCAGCGCCTGATCAAGCTGAACACCTTCTTAACCATGCCGACCTGAAGTATTGTGTGGTAACCCTTGGTGAACGAGGCGCCCTCGCGCTTTCACACCGTGGCGAAAAAATCTACAGCCCCGGTTATCCTGTCAATCTGGTCGACCCCTGCGGGTCGGGAGATGGATTTGCCGCCGGTTTTATTCATTCACTACTAGAAGACAAACAATTGAGCGAGGCCTGCCGGTTCGGCAATGCTCTGGGTGCCATGATAGCCCGGCAGGAAGGTGCCACCCAGCCCATTTCTTACGAAAAGGTCATGGCATTTATGGATGCAAATCACCCCGCCATCATCGACAAAGAATTTACAGATCTTATGAAGTAATATTCCACCCGCAGGGCAAGTGGCTTCATAATGGCTATCAACGGTATTCTTTCGATTTTAAAACCGACGGATCAAAGCGACATCCACACATATTCAATCTAAAATCTTCAATTTTCAATATCTAGCGCGGGGGGAGACTATGAAAACCATAAAGGGTCCGGGGATTTTTTTAGCGCAATTTTTAAGAGATGAAGAGCCGTATAATAATCTTAAGGGCATCGCCGGATGGGTTGCCGATCTGGGCTACAAAGGTGCTCAGATACCGACCTGGGACAGCCGGGTATTTGACCTGGAGCAGGCGGCCGAATCGAAAAACTACTGCGATGAGATAAAAGGTACGCTGCAGGAAGCCGGTGTTGAACCCATTGAACTGGCATCTTACCTTCAGGGACAAGTCCTGGCCGTTCATCCGGCTTATGAAACCATGTTCCAGCCCTTTTTCCCGCCAGGATTAAACAAAGAGCAAAGAGTGGCATGGGCTGAGGATCAATTGAAAAAAACCGTCACGGCCTCGGTCAACATGGGAACCAACCATATTTCATGCATGTCCGGGGGGTTCGCCTGGCACATGATCTATCCCTGGCCCCAGCGGCCGGACGGCATCATCGATGAAGCCTTTAATGAACTGGCCCGGCTCTGGAAGCCGATTTTAGATATGGCCGCGGATCATGGTGTGACCTTCGGCTATGAACTGCATCCGGGTTCGGATTTATTTGACGGTGCCACCTATGAGATGTTCCTGGATAAAACGGACAACCATCCGGCCGCCTGTTTGACTTATGACGCCAGCCATTTTGTGCTGCAGCAGCTTGACTACCTCGAGTTCATCAAGCTTTACGGCGATAGGATCAAAGCGTTTCATGTCAAGGATGCGGAATTCAGGCCTGACGGCAGAGTGGGCGTCTATGGCGGCTACCAGCCCTGGAACACGCGCGCCGGCCGTTTTCGCTCCCTGGGAGACGGACAGGTTGACTTCAAGCGCGTCTTTACCCTGTTGACGGAAGCCGACTATGACGGCTGGGCCATCCTGGAATGGGAATGCTGTGTCAAGGGCCCTGAACAGGGCGCCCGGCAAGGCGCGCCCTTTATCGTCGACCACATCATTGAAGCCACCGAGATGGCGTTTGATGATTTTGCCGGAGGAGAGACGGACAGGGACCGGAATCGGCAAATTCTGGGTTTAACTTAGCCTTAGGCGGACAATCAACAAATTCGTGTAATTTAAACCCGTTGAGATGAAATGTACGACGTTCACTCACCTCCGGTGAGGATTCGTAGCGATTCTGCGTATTTACATACCGAAAACCCGAGTTAAGGGCAAAACCACATAGTGTAGAGGCTGATACAAGAGAATATGGTATGGTGCACCATCCCAAGACACCGCGCCAATTTCTGCTTGACATATCAATAGGGTTCCGCTATCTCTTCGTAAAAGATTGAGTTCATTAGCGATTTACAGAAAAATCGGAAAGGAGATGTTGGAAAAAATGAAACGACTGGTACTTCCATGCATTCTCATAACATGTTTGCTTTTCTTCGCGACATCAGTTGCGGCGGTGAAGTATAAAAAAGTCAAATCTTTTAAAGATGTCGGCCAAAACAGAGCCTTTATGATTGCGCTTACTGAGAAAGTACCTCCCGCCAAACTCGAAGATGCACTCTGGGAGATCGTCAACAAACAAATGGAAAAATACGGTCAGGCTCCCCAGATGTGGATTTTCTTCTTCGATAGTAAAAAATACACTCCCAAAAAATTCCCAATTACAGGCCAAGCGCTCGATCACCTCATTGCCACCTATTTTTATGCGACGGATACCCGCAAAAAAGATTTGAAAATACTGACGCCAGAAGATAGAGCCAAATTAAAAAAAGCCCGGAAAATAAAATCACCCATGTGGAAAGGTCAGTAAACTGCAATGAATTCCAATTGTTCATTGAGCAGAAAGAAAGGAGGGCATGATTAGAAAAGAAGTTCGTTACCGTTATGGCAAGGAATAGGAAAAGAATTTGATTCTTTAACGACTGGCGGAGGTCCGGTCCACTTCAGCAAAGGAGGTACGGTATTATGGACGAGAAAAAAGGTGCTCCTGAGAAAATTAAGAATTGGTTTCAACGCAATAAAGACTTTCAGGAAATTCAGGAACATGTGAATAAGGACGGTCTGGTCGGTTTTGCGGAGAAACAGGCGAAGATGATGGACCGCCGGAAATTTATGAGTACCATGGCCATGACCGCAGGCGGGTTGACGGCTCTCAGTCAATTTGGATTTGAGCCGGAAGCGCAAGCGGCCCCCAAGAGATTTAAAGCCGCCTATTCGGCGATTATCATGGCCGTTTTTTGGGTAACCAAGGGGGCTGAAACCTTTCAGCATCTTGGTAAAATTACCGGCTTTGACTTTGATATCTTTGATGCCACCGCCGACGCCGGTAAGCAGCGCTCGCAAATCGATCTGATTGCTTCCAAAGCCGATGAGTACGATGTCGTTTTCATTCATCCCGCAGCCATCGGCGCCTACACCGAGCCGGTCAAGGAATTGATCAGCAAAGGTGTTGTCGTGGTCGACATCGACACCCTCCTCGTGCCGGACCTGTCCACGATTGATATCCTGACCTTTACCGAACCGGACAATATTTTTATGGGCAGCCAGGTGACGGAGTACCTCTGCAAAAAAATCGGTTACAAAGGCAATTTGGTCCACACCCAGGGCCAGTTGACCCACACCGGTGCCCAAGGCCGGGCCAAAGGATTTCGGCAGACCGTTTCCAAATATCCGGACATCAAAGTCATCGATGAAACGCCCGGCGAATGGAGTGTAGACAAAACCCGCCAGATTTGGGACAGCTTATTGGTCAAATACGGCAGGATTGACGGCGGCTTCTTCCACAATGATGATATGGCCTTAGGTGCGTACGCCGCTCTGCAGGCGGTCGACCGTGCCCAAGACACCGTGCTCTGCGGCGTCGATGCCATGGCGCCGGCCCTGCGCCAACTCAAAAAAGGGCATATTCAGGCCACCGTCTTCAATCCGGCGTGCCGCGTCCACGGCTATGCCTTTTGGGCTGCCTGGTTTCATCTGGTGAACAAGGTTAAGAAGTCCAAAATTCCGTCCTTTATCCGCTGTGACGGACCGGTGGTCACCGTTGATTCCACACCAGAGGAGATCGACAGCTACATCTGGTGTAATGAACATTACCTCATTTAACCCGCGGATACCGCTTAAAAAAGAAACCAGGTTTTGCCATAAGACCTGGTTTCTTAATGAATTTTTGATAGGGAGATGACTTGACCTCAGATATCGCACACAATCCGGAAGCGGTTGAGATGGTCGGTATCACGAAAGCCTTCGGCGGTGTCACGGCCCTCAAGGATGTCGATTTTGCCGTTACGACAGGCGAGATCCGGGGACTGGTGGGCGAAAACGGCGCCGGTAAGAGCACACTGATGAAAATTCTCTCCGGCGCCCAAACCGATTACCAGGGCGAAATGAATGTGTGGGGGCAAAAGGTGCGATTTGGCGGGACTTCCGATGCATCCGCCAACGGAATCGGTATGATCTACCAGGAGCTGTCGGTTATCGGATGCCTGACGGTGGCTGAAAACAACTTCCTGGGCAAGCAGCCGGTCAACCGCCTGGGCGTCGTCAAATGGAAGCAGATGCGGCGGGAAGCGCAAGAGCACCTGAAAAACCTGGGGATCGAGGTCGACGTCAACACGCCGCTCAATCAACTGCCTTTTAGTGTTCGGCAAATGATTGAGGTCGCCAAGGTCATTTTTTCCGGGGCCCGCATCATTATTATGGATGAGCCGACCTCCTCGCTTGCCCAGGCCGAGATCAAACAGCTTTTCGAATTGATTCATACCCTGAAAAAACAGGGGAATACCATCATCTTCATTTCGCATTTCATCGAAGATGTCCTGGAGATTTCCGATTCCGTCACGATTCTCAAGGACGGCATGGTGGTTGAAACCTTGACCAATACCGGTATTACCAAACATGATGTCATCAACCCCATGATCGGGACGACTTCCAGTCGCCTGGTTCGCGAAGTTGATGAGGTGGTGCAACTGCAGTCAACGGACTCTGAGATGGTTTTAGGGGTTGAAGGTCTGACCAAAGCCGGGGCTTTTAATAATGTTTCTTTCGACCTCCATCGGGGTGAGATCCTCGGGTTATATGGTTTGCTGGGTGCGGGGCACGAAGAAGTGGGCCGCGCCATATTCGGGCTGAAGAAATATGATAAAGGAAAAGTTAAACTGGAAGCGAAACCGGTTCCGGCGGGCCGCCCCCACAAAGTCAAGGGGGTGGGAATTGCTTACATTTCGGAGGATCGGGGAGGCTCCCTTTTTCACCAGTTTGAGATATTCAAGAATATCTCACTGCCCTACCTCGCCCAGGTTTTGGGCCCGGCCTTAAGCTGGTTGATAAAAATCGGCAAGGAGATCGCGGTGGCGGACCGCCAGATCGATAATTTTGGGATCAAAACGTCCGGGCCGACCGCGCCGGTAAGTTCGCTCAGCGGCGGCAATCAGCAAAAAGTTGCCCTGGCCAAATGGCTCACGACGATGCCGAAAGTGATCATCCTGCAGGAGCCGACCCGCGGAGTGGATGTCGGTGCCAAGTCGGAAATTGTCCAGTCGATTCGCAATCTCAAAGACCAGGGGCTTGCTTGCATCGTAATATCCATGGAGCCCGAAACCATTCTGGACCTCTGCGATCGGGTGTTGGTTTTTTCACGGGGCCAAATCATGCATGAAATTAAAGATGCGGCTACTTCAAAATCCAAGTTAATGGAGTTGACCTAATCCGGACGAGCCGGAATTGAAGATTGAAGATTGCAAATTGATCCGCCGGGGGCGGAGTGGATGTCGCTCCACTCCGTCCGTTTTAAAATCGAAAATATACAAGCATTTGAAGACAAGTAAAATAGCCCAATATAATTTGTTTTGCCACAAAATGCACAAAAATAATTTCTAAGGGCATAAGGGACTGATTATGGCTATCCAAGTTGATACGGCTACCGAATTTGGTAATTCAGGCTTTGTTCACAATCTGGTTCAATGGATCAAACCACGGGTCCGTATCCTGGCGCCCTTATTCACGCTGGTCATATTGGCCGTGTTTTTCGGACTAGTTACCGATCATTTCCTGACTCTGCGCAATCTGGAAAACATCGTTGAACAGGCATCCCTGCTCGCCATTTTGGCTACCGGTGTCACCATGGTGCTGCTGCTCGGCGAAATCGATCTTTCGTTTGCCAATACGGCGACCCTGGTTGGAATGGTCATGGCACTTTTGGCCGACATCGAATTTGCGGTCGTGTGGATTGTTCCGGTTTGCATTATAATTTCGCTGGCAGTTGGATTCACCAACGGTTATGTATCGGCCTATATTCGCGTGCCGTCATTTATGGCCACCCTGGCCATGTACCAGGTGGCTTACGGGGTCGCACACTACGCCAGCCATGCCACCCCGATATTTTCGGTGCCCCAGATTTTTTCGATCCTAGGCAACAAAAACCTCGGTTTTATCCCCTGGATTTTTATCTGTGCCCTTCTCGTGATGGTTGGAGCGCACTTCCTGCTGCGGTATACCAGATTCGGCCGCTATATCTACATGACCGGCGGCAATCGGGAAGCGGCCCGGGTTTCCGGTGTGAACACCAGGCTGGTTGTAACCGCTGTATTCTGCATCGCGGGCCTGACTTCGGGCTTCGGCGGCATGCTCGGAATCGGGCGGCTGGGCGTGGCTTACGATAACACGATGAACAGCAAGCTCATCGACGGCATCGCTGCGGTGGTCCTGGGGGGAACCTCGCTCACCGGAGGTGAAGGGGGCATGCTGAACACCCTCATTGGTGTTCTCATCTGGACGTCATTGGGTATTGGCTTAGACCTGATGGACATCTCGATCTATGTCAAAGATCTCGTCCGTGGAATCATCTTGCTGCTGGCATTGATTTTCAATATTATTGTGCAGCGGTCGGCTCAAACCGAGGAGTAACAGGAACTCCGAGTGATCAGGCGGCTTTCGTTTCTTCCGCCACAATCCTGATCAGGTCGTCAACACTGCTGATTTTCCCGCGTTCAAGCACCCAGCGGGATCCGATCTTAATGGCCAGGCGTTCGCATACCGCCCTTTTTTGAAGATCCTCAATGCTGGTAATGTCCCAGATATTGACAATCCCCATCATGCGGCGCAGCATCTTGCAGCCGCCATGACCAGCGGCATCATGCAGTATTTTCTGGATATAGCGGCGTCGAAATTCGGCAAAGATTTCCTCTCCTGCGGGAAAGTTCCAGTACTTGGTCGGCATGAGCTCACCGCAGTTATTTTCAGCCCATACAGCATCGAATTTACGGGCAAACTCGTTCCACACATCACGCACCATTTCAAGCAGATAAGCCTGGTATTCAGCGCGTTCGTCCGGATCCGGTGTATGGGCGTAGTGAGACAGATAATTAAGAACCAGGTTCTCAAGGATGGCACCGACATCGAAACCCATCGGGCCGAAAAATGCGAACTCGGGATCAATTACCCGGGTGTCGGTTTCATTGACCATAACGCTGCCGGTGTGCAGGTCGCTGTGAATAAGGGCCTGGCCGTGGGTCATGTAACTTTCTTTCATCTCGGCCAGTGCCAGCTTGAGCTCGCCGTTTGCCCGCACGGCTTGTACCTCTGCATCGATCTCCGGGTTCCATTGATTTTCTGCCGATTCCATATATGGGTTCGTAAAAACAAAATCCTCCTGAATCTTGCACATATGAGGATTGATAAACTTGGCCTGAAATTCCTTTTTCTCCACTCCGGTCAGGTAGAGATCTGATGTAAAAAAGAGACTACGCGCCATGAAGGTCGATATATGGTCTACAAAATGAGGAAATTTCCGGCGCTCCACCAATGGTTGGCGCATGATCCGGTGATTGCCCAGGTACTCCATCACGACCAGCGACATATCCTCATCAGAAACATATACGAGAGGTACTAATCCGGGTGCCAGTTCATTATGTTTTAAGAGGGCCTGGGTTTCAAAACGCATGCGTTCCCGGGTCAGCGGCCAGGAGTCGCCGGCCACGCGCAAGTAGGGCAGTGCCTGTTTAAGAACCACGGCCTGATCGGGATCACCTTGGCTTTCGATGATAAAAACTAGGTTTAAATTACCGTCACCGACTTCTTTGGCCACCAGGTCGTCGCGGTTGGGTATTACTTCTTCCAGAGCAGATCGATCTTTCAGATAGTCAATTACGCTCTCACTATCTAGTGCTTGATATGTCACCTTATACTCCTCATCATCTTTTTTAGCGTGTATGCAAGGGTAGTTTTTGTAAATTGGGCTGATCGTCAATTTCAAATAATGAACAATAAATAACGGTTAACTTTTAACGTTTCTCGGGATACAGCCCCAGCACACCATCCTCTGAAGCCTGGCAGATGCCGCGCTCGGTAATCAAGCCGGTCACCAGCCGTGCCGGAGTGACATCAAAAGCGTAATTCCCGGCTTGAGTGTCTTCCGGTGTCAATAAAACGCTCTTGATCTCACCATCGAGCAGGCCTGGGATGTATTTAACTTCGGTTGCATCACGATTTTCAATCGGGATTTCCTTGACACCGTCACGAATCTGCCAGTCGAAGGTTGACGACGGCAAGCCGACATAGAAGGGGACATTGTTATCTTTGGCCGCCAACGCCTTCAGGTAGGTGCCGATTTTGTTGGCCACATCGCCGGTATAGGTGGTGCGGTCGGTGCCCGTGATAACCAGATCCACCATGCCGTGCTGCATCAGATGCCCACCGACATTGTCGACAATGACCGTGTGCGGTACACCGTGCTGGCCGAGTTCCCAGGCGGTCAAGCTAGCGCCCTGGTTGCGGGGTCTGGTTTCGTCTACCCAGACATGAACTTTCAGGCCTTTATCATGGGCGGCATAAATCGGCGCCGTCGCCGTGCCATAGTCTACAAATGCCAACCATCCGGCGTTGCAATGGGTGAGAACGTTGACCACATCATCGCCTTTTTGCCGGCTGATTTCTTCGATGATTTTTTGGCCGTGTTCCCCGATACGGCGACAGAACTCGGCATCTTCATCCGCGATGGTTTGGGCCATATCCCGCGCGATGCGAATTTTAGCCTCGACGCCCCCCCCACCGGATTTAATGGCCTCAAACTGGCGCTTGACCGCCCATTCAAGATTGACGGCCGTTGGACGGGTGGCGATCAGTTTTTCACCATCGGCGGCCAGGGCATCCATGAACGCCTGTTCTGATTCCCGCGGCGCCTTCAAAGCGGCGATGTACATGCCAAATCCTGCGGTGGCCCCAATTAAGCCGGCACCGCGAACATACATATCCTTGATCGCGCGGGCGACGTCTTCCACAGTCTTGAGGTCTTCAATCACAAATTTATGAGGCAATTGCCGCTGGTCAATAATTTGCACAACGTTGTCGTCAGCCTCACTCAACCAGATCGTACGATAATGTTTGCCCTGTACTTTCATTTGATCGTCCCTTTCTCAAATAACTGGATATTTAGGTGCTAATAATTGAAATATCATTAGCCCAATTTTAAAGATCACGCAATCCCTCGTTGCAGTTTACGATTACCTTTACGTTGGAGCGTTTATTTCGGATACATTCTTCGAAGCCTTTTTCCACAACCTCCTCCAATGCAAATAATGTCCATGTAGCTAATCAAAGCAGCTTTTGTTGTCAAGAGTAATTTTTTAGGGTCGCGGAAACAAATAAATACAAAAAACAGCATCTTGCAAAATTAGCAAGAATTGCATATGTAAAGAAATCTAAAGGTGACTACCAGCTAAGTTCCGACCATAACATGCTGAATTAAAAAACATAATATCTTACAAAGAAAATCATTTAAACAACTTTGAAAGCAGGAGGCAATCAGATGATTAAAAAAATTTCGTTCGGAAAAACCGGTCATCAGAGTTCCAGAACTATATTCGGTTCAGTAAGTTTAGGTCAAGTCAGTCAGTCTGAAGCTGATCGGGTGCTTGATGTCCTGTGGGAGTTCGGTGTCAACCATATTGATACGGCACCCAAATACGGAGAGGCCGAACTGCGTCTTGGACCTTGGATGAAGAAGTATCGCGATCAGTTTTTCCTGGCCACCAAAACTAATGAACGAACCTATCAGGATGCGAAAGAACAGTTTCAGCGATCTCTGGATCGGCTGCAGGTCGACAGTGTTGATCTGCTTCAGTTTCATAATTTAACGGATGTGGTGGAAAGAGAGATTATTATGGGCCCCGGAGGTGCGCTGGAATTTCTGATTGAGGCCAAAGAAAAGGGAATGACTAAATTTATCGGTATTACCGGGCATGGGCTGCATACACCGAAATTTCACCTTCAAACCCTCAAGCGCTATGCTTTTGACACCGTCCTTTTACCTTGTAATTACCTTCTCATGCAGGATCAAAACTATGCCGCTGATTTTGAACAGCTCCTTTCTTACTGCAATGAACATCAAATCGCCGTGCAAACAATAAAGGCCATCGCCCGGGGGTATTGGGGCGATAAAAAATGGAGCCACAGCACCTGGTATGAGCCGCTGACCGATGAAGCGGCCATTGCCCATTGTGTTCATTGGGTATTGGGCATTCCCGATATATTTTTGAACACGGTCGGAGACTTGCAGGAACTGCCCAAGGTCCTGAAAGCCGCCACCGAGTTTGAAAAACGCCCCTCAGCAGAAGACATGCGCCAAACAGTTGAGCAGATGCAGATGCAGATGCTTTTTAACTAAAGGAGAGATGTCAATATGGAATCATGGAAACGCAAATTGCGGATGGGAATGGTTGGTGGTGGCCAGGGCGCTTTTATCGGCTGGGTCCATCGTATGGCCGCCGCTTTGGATCAGCAAGTCGATTTTGTTGCCGGCTGTTTTTCGCGGGATTTTGAAAATACCAAGACCACCGGTGAGCAACTTTATCTGGATCCTGCCAGATGCTATAAAACTTACCGGGAAATGGCTGATGCGGAAGCCAAGCTACCGTCGGATCTGCGCATTGATTTTGTCTCAATTGTGACGCCCAACGAATCACATTTCTCAATCGCAAAATCCTTTTTAGATGCCGGCATCCACGTGGTATGCGACAAACCGATGACATACACTCTTGAAGAGGCTGAAGACCTCGTTAAACTCGTCGCGCAGACCGGACTGGTCTTTGCACTAACGCACAACTACACCGGGCATCCTCTGGTTCGCCACGCACGCCAACTCTTTGCATCCGGTGAAATGGGAACCGTCCGCAAGGTTATCGTTGAATATCTGCAGGATTTTTTAATGTATCCCCACGAAAAAGAAGGGCAGAAACAGGCGCTCTGGCGGGTTGACCCCAAGCAGGCCGGTCTCGGTGGAACCCTGGGCGATGTTGGATCCCATGCGCTGAACCTGATGGAATATATTACCAACGACCGGGTGACTCAGATCTGTGCCGATAAGAGTACTTTTTTGCCTGACAGGAAACTGGATGAGGACGTCAATGTGCTGCTGCGCCTGACCGGCGGGGGCAAGGGCGTACTCACCATCAGCCAGATCGCAACAGGCGAAGAAAATAACCTCTGGATTCGCATCTATGCTTCCAAAGGTGCAATCGTCTGGTGTCAGGAAAACCCCAACTATCTGGAGGTCTACCGCTACGGCGAGCCCCGGCAGACGATGTCCCGTGCCAGTGGCTATTTATCAGAAGCCGCCCGGGATTCGACCCGGGTACCGACCGGCCATCCTGAAGGATATCTGGAAGCCTTTGCCACCATCTATTGCGGCGCAGTTGAAGCCATCCGGCGCCATATCGACGGAAATCCGATGAAGTCGGACGAGTATAACTTTCCCTCGGTTTATGATGGCTTGCGGGGCATGCAGTTTATCTGCCAGGCCGTGGAATCCTCTGACCATGGAGCCGTTTGGGTGGATTTGCCGAATTAATCCGCCGTACAAAATAGCATCTACCCGGTTGTGCATTGGTTTTTGCTACCTGAAGAATATTTGATGAATTTCAAGACATTGCCCTGGTCGATGAGGCCGAGGCGCTGTTTCGCAACGGCCTGGAACATATTGACTGCCAGATACCGGTCGTGATTTTAGGGTCCAAGCAACATCCGTTAAACCGCATTTTCGCGCGCCCCAAGGCTCCGTTTTTTAATTGGGGCACCCATGTAAATTTCGAAGCAATTGATTACCATGAATACTGGCAGTATATGGATGAACGCTTCGAACAGGCAGGATTCCGGATCTCATTCGAAAATGCCGTATACCTGCAGGACAAGATGTCGCGAATGCCGGAAGCAATTAACAGGCTTTGCTTCGCCCTATTGTTCCATGACCTCCCAAAAGGCGAGATCACACAAGAAGATATCGACTCAGGGCTATCAAAAGTCGTCTCGGATCGGCGAAACGAGCCGGAAATCTATTTATCAGGTTTTACGGCAGTGGATCAGATGGTCATTATCAACCTAGCAAAAAAGGAACCCGTGCTTCACCCCCAGCGCAAGGAGTTCATCAAAGGCATCAATTTGACTGCACCCGGAGTTCGGAAAATAATGATAAAGCTCGAAGACGAGGCCGTTGTTTACAAAGAGGGTGCCGGTTATATCCTGGCAGATCCGCTCTTGAAACAGCATATTTTAAAATTTAGGCTCTAATGGAATACACGGAGGTAAAAGGTCTTATTCGCAGGTATTGCCTGCATCGGAGAATTATATGAGGAAATTCAACTTAATTACTAGTATCAGACTGTTGGGGAGGGACTTATGATACGTCACACGGTAGTATTTAAACTCAAGCACCCTGAGGGATCTCAACCGGAATTGGACTTTCTACGATCAGCCCGGAAACTTTCGAAAATTTCTACAGTTCGGAACTTCGAATGTCTTCGCCAGATTAGTGAGAAAAATGGCTATGACTTTGGTTTGTCAATGGAATTTGATTCGGCTGCTGATTACGAAACCTACAATACCCACCCGTCTCACGTTGAATTCGTTCAGACCCGCTGGATTCCTGAAGTGATCGATTTCATGGAGATTGATTACGTGGCTTACACTGAGGATTAAAGGAGCATTAAAAATGATCACAGCACTGGTTCAATTCAAACCTCCGCAACCGATGACCACGGATAAAGCCCGGTCGGTCTTTGCGGAGACGGCACCGAAATACCGGGAAGTAAAAGGGCTTATTCGCAAGTATTACCTACTGTCAGAGGATGGAGAAACCGCCGGCGGGGTATACCTCTGGAAATCACGAGAAGCTGCAGAGCAGCTTTATACAGAAGACTGGAAAAGGTTCATTGAGCAAAAGTATGGTACCCGGCCAACTGTAACCTATTTCGCCAGTCCGGTTGTCGTCGATAATCTGGTTGGCCAAATCATCATGGATGATCAGTAGTACTTAATTTTTTCATAAAAATTATTCACAGGGGGTAAAAAATGCAATTATTGTGTCTGGATAGTAGATGAAGCGATGTCCCGCTTCGACCCATCCAGGTATTTTAACTCGATTGTCTCTTCTCAGATAGAAACCTGGCACGAGTGGGTCAAGGAAAAGATTGATGCTGCAGACTTTAGAAATCGGGCGTTGAAATTCGAAAAGACGGGCGAACTGGAAATCGACCTGTCGCAGATGACGGAAAATGTTACGATGGACTAGTTAGAAAGTAATTTCCCACCAATACAAACCATGGAATCAAATAAGGAGGTCGAATTGACAGAAGTAAATGAAAAACTTCGTGAGCGACTCGACATGTTTCCTCAGGGGTTTCCAAAGACCCCAAGCGGTGTTGAATTGGAGATATTGGAAAATCTCTTTACTGTGGAGGAAGCGAAAATCGCCTTGTCTTTAAAACCATATCCTGAACCTGTAACTGTTTTAGCAGAAAGGATGAATAGGGATGAATCCGAATTGGGTCAAATCCTATATGATATGTCAAAAAAGGGGTTGATACTGCGCTTTAAAGAATCTGAAGAGGTCATTTATTATTTCTTGGCCCCTTGGGTGGTAGGAATATGGGAATTTCAATTGAATCGTTTGAACAAAGAAAACATTCCACTGTACCAAAAATTCCACCAGGAAGGCATTGTGGCTTCTGCAAAAGGTAAAAGTGTTGGAGGGTTTCGGGTAATTCCGGTTGAACAGGAAATACAGGACGACAAAGAAATCCAGCCATATGAACAGGTTTCAGAAATCATAGAAGCAAATTCAAAGTTCGCTGTCGCAGACTGCATCTGCCGTAAAGAATCAGAAATAATGGGGGATAAATGTGATAAATTACTAGAGGCTTGCATGACATTCGGTTTTGCAGCAGACTATTACCCCTAACATTGCATAAATTCTTGTCATCTAGCCTGGCCGTTATGTCTGAGATCGTTGCTTTTTCCGGGCAGATGCTGGATGCTTGATACTTGATGCTGGATATCTAACAGGACACTATCGGTGAATTTCAACGACATCCAGGATCCAGAATCCAGGATCAGTCAATACTTTCAATGGTGTTCATTGCAGCAGCGAAGTTGGATTTCAAAATTTTATGCAACTATAGGGTTACATCGAGAATGGTATGGCACGGGAAATTTCGAAAGAGGAAGCCAAGCAAGTCCTTATGAAGGCAGAAGAAGACGGACTGGTTCATTGCTCATCAAATCACAAGGGTGATAAGATGTTCATCTGCAACTGTTGTGGCTGCCATTGTAAGGCATTGGCTTTCATAACAAAGCACGATCAACCGGGCCTAATTGCGCAATCGAACTATTATGCAACGGTAGACGCCGATACTTGCGAAGGTTGTGAAACCTGTACTGACCGCTGTCAAGTTGATGCAATCCAGATGAAAGATGAGGTGGCATCTATAACACATGATCGGTGCATCGGATGTGGTTTATGTGTGTCCACATGTCCGACAGGATCTATTTCCATGATTCATAAACAGCCGGATTCTCTGTCGCATATTTTTGCTGATGATAATGATCTTATACAAGCAAGAGCAAAAGATACTGGTAAGGCTTTTCCATTCACTTGATACTGATGTCTGCACCGGAGATGACATTTAAAATTATGTGTTTTCTAACACCTTATAATTTTCTATAATCCATTATCGCCTGGCGATAAGAGTCGGGAACTCCGACGTCAAATCGGCGCCCTTTGACGATATAACCGCTGAAGCCGTCTTCCTGCCGCAGTCGATCGAGACAAGAGGTTAGCTGAAACTCACCTTTTTCTCTCAGGTTATGGGTGATGTTTTCTTCAAGGTATTTAAAGATATCCGGTTTGAGGATATATTGGCCAAATAGAGACAGGTAAAATCCCTCTTCTATACCCTCCACCTGTAGGCGAGTTTGGGCATCTTCCATACCGGGTTTTTCGATGAATTCAGTAATTGACAGTATTGATTGGGCATCTTTCCAGATACCCGCCGTACAACCGTAAAGATGAATCTCGTCAGCCGGTGTAACTTTTAATCCGACCACACTTTCACGTGTCCTTTCATATACCCGCATTAATTGCTGAGCACAGGGCACATCACTATCAGAAGCATAAAGATGATCACCGAGCATTAGCAGAAACGGTTCATTGCCAACCCACTCTTTGGCACAATAGACCGCATGCCCGAAACCATCCTGAGTATCCTGAATGACGAAAGAGATCCGATGCCCGAGTTCAATAATATAATGGAGATATTTCCGGCTCTCCTCCGAAAGTTTATTCACGTTCTCCGGTCGCGGGGGGCAGCAAAAAAAATCTTCGAAAATAGCCTGGTCGTCTTTCTGGACAACCAGACAGATTTCTTCTATGCCTGACCGGATGGCTTCTTCGATGATTGCCATAATCACCGGTTTGGCGCGCCCATCACGGTCGATAATCGGAAACAATTCCTTTTTCATAGCTTTGGAGGCCGGAAATAGTCGTGTACCGAAGCCGGCAGCTGGAATAACTGCTTTACGAACTTTACGAGTCGATCCAATGGCAAGCTTCAAACACGGCATGTTAAGATTTTTTTCAAGGATTTTGACGACTTTTTGTTGTGACGTTTCATCTCTGGCAATAAATTGGGCGGAACCATCGCCCTGGGAGCCGACCCCTTTGCCTCCGTATATGTATGGCTTAAGGGGGGCGTAGTTAAGAACCTGGTGCAGGACCGGAGCCGTTAACTGGTCCGGACTGGCGGGAGCCATGTGTTGATCAAAAAGTGCCTGGGCCTCGTTCATCAGGGCACCGAGTCCGGCAGCATCCCCCTCCTCCAGCATTTTACGTGCACGCGCATTAATATCTTTGTTAATCGGTCCCAAATATTCCTGCACGCCAAGCTGCAGTTCATTTTCCGCAAAAGGGTAGCATTGATTTAATTTTTTTAATATTTCCATGGTGTCTTTACCGGCGCACAGATCTACAATGACAAAGTAAAAATCATTCGTAACGGAAAGCTCTTCGACATCCGTTTGCTCACCATCGTAAACCATGATGATCGGTTTGTTGCCGTAAGCACAGCCTTGATCCATGCGCCCGCATCGTGAGGGAGTCGTAATTTCACCGAGATAGGCGTATTCCATTTCACCGCGTATGGTCATTTTCAAATCGTAAATCCGGTTAAACGCACGCGCCACCAGCACACAGATCGCGGCACTGGATGATAGACCTTTTTTGATCGGCAAATCGGTCTGGGAGTTGTCGATTTCAAGACCGCGGACATGGTAATGCGTCAGCACCTGGTAGGCCACGCCGGCGGCATAACTGAAAAAGCCGCCCTTTTCGGCCTCCTGCAGAAGCGCGGAACGCTCCATCGGTATCTCAAACGGACCTTCCCGAGAACCCTCATCGGTTGTTGACCACATAATCAACTTTGATGGATGGGGTTTCACATCCGCATAGATTCCCTGGTTGGTTCCCGCAATAATTGTATACCCCTTTTCAACACTGGCATTGATTCGCCTGTAAGACCCTGCCCAGTCACTGTGTTCACCAAAAAGACAGATTCGACCCGGAACAAAAAATTTCATACGAAAATCCCCTGTTTATTTCGTCATAGTAAACCCGATCCGATGGGCTACAAAGATAGTAAGCTCTGCCGGCAATTAAATGCCGCCCTGCTAGTGGGATTAGAATTAGAATAGTGAAATCTCGTTTTCTATAAAGTCTAAGTGACATTGAAACAACTTCAAATTTCACAGAAAACGTCTTTTATGTCAATATCATCAGCGACAAAAAAATAACATTTGAACTCTTTCCTTTTGGTTTAAACACAAAATTAATATCAAACAACCAAATTGTACGATTTGGCTAATTTATAAAACCAACAACACTCGATTCTCATTTTATTTCTATATTTTCAGGTATATATACCAAATGGCCACTATAAAGTCAGTTATCCATGAAACCAAGAAATTGCTTGACATCAGCCTGAATTTTAGTAAAAGTTTACTGAATAAATTAATGATTCGAATTTTCTATAGTATTAATTATACATGGAGGGAGGTGCTGAGATGAAATACGGCATGAACTTGTTTCTCTGGTCTGACGATATGCATGATGACATGCTGCCTGTTCTGGCAAAGATAAAAGAAATGGGCTATGACGGCGTTGAAGTGCCGGTCTTTGACCTCAATCTAGCTAAATGGCAGACCTGGGCCAACCGCCTGGATGACCTCGGCCTGGCAAGAACTGCGGTGTCAGTTTGCAATGAGGAGGCCAATCCGATCAGTCAGGATCCGGATATCCGTTCCCAAGGCGTCGATATGCTGAAGCAAACACTGGATTGCTGTCAGGCTCTGGGTGCATATTCCCTGAATGGACCACTGCATTCCGGCCTGGGTATTTTCAGTGGCAAGGGACCTACGGAGCAGGAATGGGAGTGGGCCGTCGAAAGTCTCAAAAAAGTTTCTGAACATGCAGGTCATTGCGGTGTGAAGCTCGGCATTGAATTTCTAAACCGTTTTGAAACCTACTTTCTGACCTGCGCGGCCGACGCGGTAAAATTCGTTGAAGCCGTGGATCATCCTAACTGTTGTCTGATGTACGACACTTTTCATGCCCACATTGAAGAAAAAGATGTTGCCGGAGCAATCCGTTCCTGCGCCGATCATCTTATACTGGTTCACACCTCGGAAAATGATCGCAGCACGCCGGGAACAGGAGGTGTGCGCTGGAATACCACCTTTGATACATTGAAGGAAATTAACTACGATGGATGGCTGACCATTGAGGCTTTCGGCCAATCACTTGAAGACCTGTCTGCTGCCACAAAGATATGGCGGCGCATGTACGAAACAGAGGAGCAGCTGGCCGGAGATGGCCTCAAATTTTTAAAGGAAGAGGTTGCCAAGCGCTGGTAAATGCAAAATCGAAAATTATAATTGCTAAAAATTGTGAGGAGGAAAACAATGAGTGACATAATAAATATTGCCATTGTCGGTCTAGGGTTTGGTGCCGAGTTTATCCCGATTTACCAGGGGCATCCCCATGCCAATTTATATGGTATCTGCCAGCGAACACCGGATAAACTCAATGCGATTGGTGAATCATTTGGGGTGGAAAAAAGATACACGGATTTTGATGAACTGCTGGAGGACCCTGAGATTGACGCTGTACACATCAACACCCCTATTCCGGACCATGCGCCGCAATCCATCAAGGCTTTAAAAGCCGGCAAACATGTTGCCTGCACCGTTCCCATGGCAACCTCTGTAGATGAGTGTCAGGAAATTACGCGCCTCAGCCGCGAAACCGGTAAGAAATACATGATGATGGAAACCGTCGTGTACAGCCGCGAGTTTTTGTTTGTCAAAGAGTTGTATCAAAAGGGGGAACTGGGAAAAATCCAGTTCCTGCAGGCAAGCCATCAGCAGGATATGGATGGTTGGCCGAATTACTGGCCGGGATTGCCGCCCATGCACTATGCCACCCATTGCGTGGGACCCTGCCTGGCACTGACCAATGCCATGGCAGAGTATGTGTCCTGTTTCGGCTCCGGGACAATCAGAGATGAACTGATTCCGGAGTATAATTCTCCATTTGCGGTCGAAACCACTCATATTAAACTGAAAGATTCCGATGTGTGTGCCCGGGTTTATCGTTCGTTGTTCGATACCGCCCGTCAATACCGCGAAAGTTTTGATGTCTACGGCACCAAGAAAACGTATGAGTGGCCGCTCATCGAGGGTGAAGACCCGGTCATCCATTCGGCCAAAAACCCCGAGCCGGAAATCCCCGAACGCGTCAAGGTGCCGGATTACGCCCATCTGCTGCCGGAGCCGATCCGGATGTTCACAACCAAAGGCGTTTACGATCTGGATGATCAACAGCACCTGTCTTTCACCCAGGGCGCCGGACACGGCGGATCGCATCCGCACCTGGCGCATGAATTTGTGATGAGCCTGGTTGAGGGGCGTGAGCCCTTCCCCAATGCCGCCCAATCGGCCAACTGGACGAGTGTCGGCATTTTGGCCCACGAATCGGCTTTAAAAGGCGGAGAAATCATACGTCTGCCTGAGTTTTGATGCAGGTTGAGCCGTTGGACCTTTAAACCCGACCGGTATCGAATGCAAATAGTACACAAGCTAACTGATGGGGGTTTAAAATGAATGAATTTTTTCCCAACATTCAACAGACAATACCGTTTGAAGGACCGGATTCAAAAAATCCTTTGGCGTTCAAGTATTACAATTCTCAGCAGGTCATCGGCCAAAAAACCATGAAGGAGCACCTGAGGTTTTCCGTTGCTTACTGGCACACGTTCAAAGCAAGCGGCATGGATCCTTTCGGCGCGCCGACCTTTGTCCGGCCCTGGATAAATGCCGCAACTCCGCTGGAGCAGGCTGAATATACCGTGCGGGCGGCCTTTGAATTTGCGCAGAAATTAGGTGCCCCATTTTACTGCTTTCATGACCGCGACCTGGCTCCCGAAGGCGATACCTTTGCAGAATCCTGCAAAAACTTAGAGGCAATGGTCGCAACAGCCAAGCAGTTGCAGGAGGAGACCGGTATCAAGCTACTTTGGGGTACGGCCAATCTTTTCGGTCATCCGCGCTATGCCCACGGCGCCGCCTCCAATCCGGATGCCCATGTTTTTGCCTATGCTGCGGCCCAGGTGAAGCACGCGATAGCCGCGACCAACGAACTCGGCGGAGTCAATTATGTTTTCTGGGGCGGCCGGGAAGGCTATGAAACCCTGCTGAACACCGACATGAAGCGCGAGCAGGAACAAATGGCCCGCTTTTTCCATATGGCACTTGAGTATGCCAGACAAATCGGATTTGACGGCCAGTTCCTGATCGAACCGAAACCCAAAGAACCGGCCAAGCACCAGTATGACTTCGATGCCGCAACCGTCCTCGGTTTTCTGCGTGCTTACGATCTGTACGACACATTTAAGCTAAATATCGAAGCCAACCATGCAACCCTGGCCGGCCATACTTTTGAGCATGATTTAACGGTCGCATCGATCGACGGCAAATTGGGCAGCATCGATGCCAACGTCGGCGATCCGCTTCTGGGATGGGATACCGACCAGTTTCCCACCGATCCGGCCATGTGCACATTGGCGATGCTGGTCGTGCTGAAACAGGGCGGCATCGGAAAAGGCGGCTTCAATTTTGACGCGAAACCGCGCCGAGGGTCTTTTGATGAGATTGACTTATTTTACGCCCATATCAGCGGAATGGACACGTTTGCCCGGGGCCTGCTTGCCGCTCATCAAATTATTGAAGACGAGGTGCTGGATGAATTCATCAAAGAGCGCTACGCCAGTTACACGGACGGCATTGGAAAACAGATAATGAGCGGTCAGGAAACCTTTGAATCCCTGGAACAATATCTGTTGCAGCAAGGCGATCCGGCCTTTAAGAGCGGACGGCAGGAGATGCTGGAAAGTATTTTGCATTCATATGTGTGAGGCGAAATTCTGGATACTGGATCCGGGATAACGTCAAAGTAACTCCTAAACAGCCTGAATCAGAAGGCCTAATCAGCTAATAAAATCCAAAACTCAAGCACCAAAATACAAATAAATCTCAAATTACAATATTCAATGTCCAAAACATTTCCCTCAATTGCATCGCATCGTTTCGCAAATCCAGGTCAGCCGGGGATGATGCCATTGAGTATAACGGCTATCGGTACATTGGTTTGTAATTTTGAATTTGGGGCATTGGTATTTGTTTGAGTTTTGGTTTTTGGTGCTTGGAATTTTAATGGTTTTCATTAAGCAAGTATATAATGATATATACCTTTAATCGCCAGTACCCAGAAACCAGCATCCAGCATTTGTTCCATCGAGGCATCATATTTTTTAGAAGGGTAAGACTATGTCTAATGATCAATTGTTCATCGGTATCGACAGCGGCACCCAGGGAACAAAGGGCGTTGTTTTCAGCAGGGAAGAAGGCCGGATCCTGGCTGAAGCCTTCACTGACCATCAGCTTATCGAAAACATCGGCGGGCGGCGGGAGCAGGAACCGGGTTGGTGGATTGAGGCCTGTTCCACCGTCATCGGCCGATTGCTGGAACAAAGCAATGTATCCAGGGATATGATTTGTGCCATTGGCGTCTCCGGCCAGCAACACGGAATGGTACCGCTTGACGCCCGCGGTGCAGTGATCCGCCCGGCAAAGCTGTGGTGTGACACGGAAACATCTCCCCAATGTGAGCAAATTACCGCACGGATCGGAAGCCCTGAAAAAGTCATCGAATTAATCGGCAATTCAGTTGCGGCCGGCTTTACCGCATCCAAGATTCTCTGGTTAAAGCAGCACGAGCCGCAAAGTTATGAACGGCTTGCAACAGTTCTTCTGCCCCACGATTACATCAACTACTGGCTGACAGGGGAAAAGAAAACGGAGTTCGGGGATGCTTCCGGTACGGCATATTTTGATGTCAAAACCCGTACCTGGTCGGAGGCTATCATAAACGCAATCGATGATTCCGGTAACCTGCTACAATGCTTACCCGAGCTAATCCCTTCGGATAAGCCTGTTAGTCACATCCGGTCGGAAATTGCCGATCAGTTTGATCTCAACCCGGATGTGCTGGTGTCCTCAGGGGGGGGCGATAACATGATGGCTGCCATCGGTACCGGCAATGTGTCTCCCGGTGTCGTGACGACCAGTCTGGGAACCTCCGGTACTATCTATTCTTATTCCGATGTGCCGATTATCGATCCAAACGGAGAGCTGGCTGCCTTTTGCTCCAGCAGCGGCGGGTGGCTGCCGCTGGTGTGCACGATGAACGTGACGGTTTCGACCGAACTGACCCGGGACCTGCTGGGTCGGAGCCTGGCCGATCTGAATCAGCTGGCATCCTCTGCACCACCGGGTGCGGAAGGCATTCTGTTGCTTCCATATTTTAATGGAGAGAGAACGCCGGCTCTGCCGAATGCAACGGCCGGCTTTTTCGGACTGACAAGCACAAATTATAATGCGGCCAATATTGCCCGATCTTCCATGGAGGGTGCGACCCTGGGATTGCGCTACGGCCTGGAGGTTTTAAAGCAGCAGGGACTCACGCCGACCGAAGTACGCCTGGTCGGCGGCGGAGCCAAGAGCCCGCTCTGGCGTCAAATAGTGGCCGACGTGTTCAACTGCCCGGTCGTCTGTCCGGAATCTTCGGAGGCCGGTGCGGTGGGAGCTGCCCTGCAGGCCATGTGGTGTTATATCCGTCAAAAGGAAGGTGACATCTCGATCGTCGAGCTCACGGATCGATATATCACGCTGGATGAATCCACCCGTGCCGTGCCAAATACATCGACCGTAGCGCAATATGCAGCGGTTTATCAAAATTACCTGAAATTGAACGACGTCATGAGGCCGTTCTGGTAATGAGTCAACTTTTTTGGAGACTATCTATGTCTATTTGCGCCAAATTGAGGGATTTGGGAATTGAGGAATTGAGGGATTAAAGGATAAAATCAACAATTTAAAAGAGATAGAATTCATTCAATTCCTGAATTCCTGAATTAGGCCCGTGTTCAATTTTCTGATATCGCCGGCCTGGCCCGATCAAGCGGCGACTTGTATAATTCCTGCAATACAAGGCTGGCGGCACCGCGCGCCCAATCCGTGTCCTGCCACTTTTGAATGACGATCTGAAGGGTCTCATACATCTCGGGTGTGGTTTGGGCCTTAACCATTTTTTGCATGGGTTCAAACAGAAGCGCACCTGATCGGACACCTTCACCGGCAATAATAATCTTGGCCGGATTAAAGATCTGGACCAAACCGGAAATTCCGAGTCCCAGAATTTCACCACTGCGTTTAAATATTTTTTGCAGGGCAGGTTCACCCTTTTTGGCAATCGCGGTAACCTCTTCGATGGTCAAAGAAGAGCGGTTCTTGTACTGCCACTTGCCTGCTTTGCAGGCGTCAATGGCCGCTCCCAGGATGCTGTAATCGGCAACATAGGACTCGATACATCCGTGCTTGCCGCAGCGGCATGGGGCCCCGCCGGGTTTGATCACCATATGGCCGAATTCGGCGCCGATCCCTTTCACGCCGCGATAAATCTGCCCATTGACCACAATGCCCATGCCGACACCGTGCTCAACCGTGACCACAAGAAAATTATCAATCCCTTTTCCTTCGCCAAACCATTGTTGCGCCAGGGTCACGGTATTGGCATCATTTTCAATATAGGTCTGGATATTGAAGCGTTGCTGAATCAGGTTCCTCAGCGTTGTGTTGCCTTTGCGGTATAAGGCAGACCAGTAAGTGATCCCCTTTTTGCTGCTGACAAGGCCGGGAATGCCGATGCCGATGCCGGAAATCTTTCTCATACTAATCAAGGCTTCGGAGACACAATGGCGAATGCCTTCTTCAATCAGATCCGCCACAAATTCAACCGACTTTTTGCCGATGCGCACCGGCACGATCAGAGAGCTCAACACATCGGCCTGCATATTGGTGACGGCGAAACTGACCTGGAAGGCGGACAGCTTCACACCGACTACATAGGCAGCGGTCGGGTTTAACGCCAGCAATACCCGCCGCCTTCCCCTGGAGGAAGAAGTTTTGGTTTCTTTTTCAACGATTACTTTTTCGTTGAGCAGGCGCGCTGTAATATTGGTCACCGCGGCCCGGCTTTGCCCGGTCTTCTCTGCAATTTCGACACGTGAAATCAGACCAGCTCTGCGGATCGTATCTAATATATTGAACTGGTTGATCGTTTTTGTGAATTCACGGTTTGAAACTTCCATGGATGGTTTAGATCCTTAAAATTAATTTTGTGCATTTTAGGCATTTTAGGCAATTCCCAGTTTATCCGGGCTAGGACCCTTTTAATTCTATCATTAAATTAATTCGTGTAATTAAAGGAATTTTCGGTTCCAGCTGCGTCTATTCGAAACAGACCGGTTAATGCCGAGAAAGCTAATAACATCAGTAAAATAAGTACGGCAATCTTAAAGCCAAAATCATCTTGACAAAAATTTGGCTTTGATGCAAGTTAATTCGAAGCCAATTGGTTCACTGGATGAATTAAAACCTAACTATTGCATAAAAATTAATGAGGATATGAAAGTCTCCGAATCGTGCAATATCCAGGTAATTTACTCTGAAAATGCCAACAAAAGGATCGGCTATGGAACTTAATAGAAAATTAAAAATGGGAATGGTGGGGGGCGGCAAAGACGCCTTTATCGGTGCCGTGCATCGCAATGCCGCTTTAATGGACGGCAAGGTTGAATTGATTGCCGGTGCGCTGTCTTCAGATCCTGAAAAAGCAAAGGCATCCTCCCGGGATCTCTTAATTAGTGATGAGAGATCCTATGGCACCTGGCAGGAGATGGCGGACCAGGAATCCAAATTGCCTGAAGGCGAACGGATAGATTTTGTCTCTATCGTTACCCCGAATTTTATGCATTTTCCGATTGCAAAGGGCTTTGCGGAAGCCGGGATTAACGTCATCTGTGATAAACCCATGACCTATACTTTACAGGAAGCGAAGGACCTGGTTGCTATTATCGACAATTCCGGCGTCATCTTTGCCCTGACGCATAATTACACCGGCTATCCGATGGTCAAGCAGGCCCGCCACATGGTTCGCACCGGCGAAATTGGCGATATTTTAAAAATAGTGGTCGAATATCCCCAGGGCTGGCTCATGACGGCCCTTGAAGAAGAAGGACAGAAGCAGGCTTCCTGGCGCACCGATCCCAAGCGCTCGGGGGTTTCCAACTGTATCGGCGATATCGGATCCCATTGTGAAAATCTGGCGCATTATATAACCGGTCTGGAAATAACGGAAATGTGTGCGGATTTAAAAAGTATCCTGAACCGGCCCCTGGACAATGACGGGAATATATTGCTTCACTTTGAAAAAGAGGCCTGCGGAATATTGTATGCTTCGCAATTCTCAGCCGGCGAAGAAAACAATTTGAGGATTCGGGTTTACGGCACCCGGGGGGCCCTGGAGTGGCACCAGGAAGAGCCGAACACTCTGTGGTTCAGAACCAATGAGGGGCCGGCGCAGCTCTACCGCCGGGGAAACGGCTATTTGTGCGATGCCGCCCAGCGCGCAACCCGCCTGCCCCCGGGACATCCCGAAGCATTTATTGAAGCATTTGCCAATGTATATGCCAATGCAACCGATGCGATTCGTGCAAAAATCCTCGGCCAGGAACCGGACGAACTGGTATTGGATTTTCCCACGGTGATTGACGGCGCCAGAGGTCTGGCATTTATTGAATCCGCTGTTGAAAGCAACCAGAGCGATCAGAAGTGGTATGCGATGAAAGCCTTTAAATAAATCGAAAATCTTCAATCGTTAAAACAGGAAAATAACTCTTGAAACCCGTTTGCAACAAACTTACCATAAAACTTTTATAAAGGAGGAATCATGGCGAGACCAGTGACCTTATTTACCGGACAATGGGCTGATTTGCCCCTGACGGAGCTTGCTAAAAAAGCCAGCGGCTGGGGCTATGACGGCCTGGAACTGGCCTGCTGGGGCGATCATTTTGACCCGGCCCGGGGAGCGGCGGACCCGGCTTATTGTGAAAAACAAAAAGGCATTCTCAAAGAAAACAATTTAAGTATCTATTCGATCTCCCATCACCTGGCAGGGCAGCTGGTCTGTGACCCAAATAATGATGCCCGATCCGACGGATTCGCACCAGCGGAATGTGCCGGCGACCCGGAGAAAAAAAGGGCCTGGGCCGTGGAAACCATGAAACAATGTGCGATTGCCGCCAAGAACATGGGTTTAAAGGTCGTCAACGGATTTACCGGATCTTCCATCTGGCATATGATTTATTCGTTTCCGCCGAATAGCGAGGAGGATATCGAAGAAGGATTTAAATATTTTGCCGAGATGTGGCACCCCATCCTGGACGTATTTGACGAAAACGGTGTTAAATTTGCCCTGGAAGTTCATCCCACTGAAATCGCCTTTGACACGGTAACTGCCGAACGGGCTCTGGAAGCTATCGGTCGGCGGGAGGCTTTCGGTTTCAATTTTGATCCGAGTCACCTGGAATGGCAGGGTGTTGATCCGGCGAAATTCATCAGAACCTTTGCGGACCGGATTTATCATGTTCACATGAAAGATGCCGTGGTTACGCTTGATGGGAGCTCGGGCATCCTCGGCAGTCACTTAAATTTCGGTCATGCGGGACGGGGTTGGGATTTTCGAAGTCTAGGCCGAGGGCAGGTTGATTTTGAAGAAATTATTCGAGCGCTGAACGAAATCAAATACGACGGCCCGCTGTCGGTGGAATGGGAAGATGCGGTTATGGATCGTGAAGCCGGTGCTAAAGAATCGGCAGCATTCGTCAAAAATGTGGATTTTCCCCCATCCGACCGGGTGTTTGACGAAGCATTTGCCGGTGATTAAATTAATCCGCCCTGAAGCAATAGCCCAGCCAGCGGGCATATTGATTGAAAAAGACAGAAGAAAGCTGCAAAATTAATCATCCGGCGGATTAATTGTGGATTAATTACGTTTGAATTCAATACCCAACAGGGAGATATCATCCTTGGGCTCCTTGCCCTGGCCGAATTCCATCAAAGATTCAAACACCATGTCAATCAGATCGGACACCGGTTTGTCTTTAAGTGTGACCAGCTTTTTGTGTAGCTGCTCATATCCGTAAAACTCACCCTTTGGATTCTTATACTCAAACACCCCGTCCGTATAAAACAGCAGTTTTTCCCCTGCTTCGAGCTGTTTTTGCTCTTCCGGAAAGCCAACCGGTGCGTCTGCCAGGCGTAAATCTCTGGTTCCAATGGGAGGACTGCCGGTGGCCAATATGTCCAGGGTTCCATTTTGGCGGATAATAATGGGCGGCGGATGACCGGCGCTGCTGCAGGTAAAACTTCCGGTAGCCGCATTCAATATGACATAATTGATGGTGAAGAAATTGTTAAACCGATCAAATGTGTACTCCTGGTCCAGTTTTTCAAGGACTTTGGCCGGGTTTCGAATATTTCGAGTCTGCCTGGATTCGCCGGCCTTCAGTAAAATATTACCGGCCAGGGGATGAAGATTTTGAAAAACAGAAACCGCCACCATGGCGGCAGGAACACCATGACCACTAACATCCAGCATGTAGATCGCCCAGTGGTTGTCATCCAGTTGGGCCATATTAAAAATATCACCACCGATTTTTTCGCAGGGCTTGAATTTCCATGCAACGGCCAGGTGTTGAATGGTATCTATTTTCTGAGGCAGGAGGCTTTTCTGGATTTCCGCGGCTGCCGCCAGGTCTTCCTCAATGCGATCCTGCCTCCAGGTCAATTCTGTATTAAGCTGTTTCAGGTTTTTTTCGGCAGCGGCGTATTTAAATACAAGCTCCTGCAACAGTTTGTTGTCTATCTCAAAGTCTTTGGTTGTAGCCCAAAACTCTAACAGCTGATAAGTCAGGGCAGATAATTGAGGAGTTTTAGCGTCACTCGATTTTAAATAATTGCGGATGATCTCTTCAATATTCATGATTTAAAACGTTCGTCAAGGTTGCCAAAATTAAAATGGTAATTGTCTTCGATAATCCCGTCTATGCCCACATCCAACATTGAAGTGAGCTGTTTAAAAATATACTTCAGCTCCCTTTTATCCGTGATAATACTGCCATGCTGGGGTGCAATCTTATCAAAGGGTATTGCCAAAATTTTTTCAAAAGCAAACTTGAGGGCCTTGCTGGACGTCATAATTTTTTTGTGGAAATTCAATATATCCTTGATCGGACAATTCGGCAGTTTTTTAGGACAATCAACTAAATTTGTACATTCAATGCATTCGGGTTTCAATTCCAGATACAACTCCCATTCGGTGCCATAGCTTCCGAACAGATCACTGGAGAAAATAATTTTGCTTTTCGGATCAAACGTAACAAAACTTCCGGCGGAATGTGAGTATGGCGTTTTAATAAACTTAAGCGTGCGTCCGGAAGAAAATGTAAACTGATAGTCGTATTCACGGAGGGAAAACAACCTGGAAGACGCTGAATAATGCCGGATAAACATCAGGTTTTCAGTGGCGGATATTATTTTTAAATCTTTGCGTTTGATGATGCCCTCAAAATTCGGGATGCTGCCGCAAAGATCGGGATCATAGTGCTGATACAGCAAGGCTTTAATCCGATTGGGCGCAATACCGGTCTGCAATATTTTCATCATGACCGTGGGAAAGTCCGGGCGGCTTCCGCCATCGATCACCAGAGCCTCATCGTTGTCAATAATCAGGTAAGGATTACAGTGCAGTCCGGACTGCTGATCATAAAAGCCGATCCAAAAAATACCATCGGCGATTTCAATCGGATTCTCGTAGTCGGTATCCTTATTTTTTGATTTTGGCATCGTCAAACCCTTCTAATTTTTCTGAATGAAAATATAAATAATTATATAGCCCATCAGCACAAAAATCAAAAGATATCAAAAAATCATTAGATTAGTTCGCTTCTCACATCATCTGCTCAACTATCGCAATAAAAAATTCATTAGAGATTTATTAAAAGCTTCGGCCTGTTCGATATTGGACAGATGCCGGGCCGAGGGTAATATGACCAAATGAGAACCGGCGATCCGTTCATGGATGGCTTGGGATGCTGCTACCGGTGTACCCGGATCCTCCTCGCCCACCATAATCAGCGTCGGAAGCTTTATTTCGGATAACCGTCCCAGGTAATTAAGCCCACCCAGCGCTTCGCTGCAGCCGATATATCCTGCCAGCGGGGTCGCCTGGACCTGCTGCCGAATCATCTCGACTGCGGGCGGATTCTGATTGAGATATTGCGGTGTAAACCAGCGTTCCAGGGTACCGTCAACCTGGTCCGCCATGCCGTTTTCACGCGCAAGGGCAATGCGCTCCCGCAAAATAGGCTGGGCCTCGTCCGGCATGATGGCTGAAGTATCGCACAGAGTCAGGCTTTTGAGTCTATCTGCGTGATTCAGGGCAAGGCCCTGGCCGATCATGCCGCCGATGGACAGGCCCACAAAATGCACCGTATCGATACCCAGCGCATCCAGCAAGGCAACCGCATCTTCGGCCAGCAGCGCCAGGGTATATGCCCCTTCCGGGGCATCGCTGTCGCCGTGACCGCGCATGTCATAGCGTAAAACGTTAAAATGGGCCTCCAGAGATTCCAGCTGGGGATTCCACATCATCATGCTGCTGGCCAGGGAGTGGCTCAGCATCACTACCGGCGCTCCCTCCTGACCCGATAATTCATAATTGATTTGAATGTCATTGGCTAAAATTTTCATGTCGGCAACTCCTTAGTAGCGTGCTTGTTAATTTACAGTAGAGTCAATTAATACCTGATAAAATTTTCGGGGCTTGATCAGTCTTTTATGTATTGTTATCCGTCCGGCCACCCATTTATTGCAGTTTCTGTCATTTCTTTCAAGTCATCATCTTCGGATTTTTTAAGCTGATGAATTTCACTATAAATAGGTTTTGTTGAAATGACCACTTGTGCAACCGACCGGTGGATTTAATTTGCAAGTCTCACGATACTGGGTTAAATCATATTTACAGGGTCTGGCACGCGGGCGCATACATGGAATCAGAAGCAAGTTAGTTCGCTTCGCTCATCCGCCGGAGAATGAAGGAACAATGGAAGGCTGGAATATTGGGTACATTCGTGTTCCATCTACTTGAAAAATAAGGAGGTTAAAATGCAAATCGGATTTATCGGTTTGGGAATCATGGGAAGTCGCATGGCGGCCAATTTGCAAAAAGCCGGACATGATCTATTGATTTATAATCGTACAAGAGAAAAGGCGGAAGCACTGATTAGTGAAGGAGCTGAGTGGTGTGATACACCGGCTCAGTTAGCCCAAAAAGTAGATATCCTTTTTACGATGCTGGCACACCCCGAGGCTATGGGCGAGCTCGCTTTTGGTGATAACGGGTATTTGGATAATATGAAACCAAATGCAATATGGGTTGATTGCAGCACGGTGAATCCCTCCTTTTCCAAAGCCATGGCAGCGGAAGCTCAAAAACGGCAAATCAGATATGTCGATGCCCCGGTTTTGGGCACCAAAAAACCTGCCCGGGAGGGGCAACTTGTATTTTTTGTTGGCGGCAATAAAGAAGATGTTGAAATCCTTATGCCTTATTTTGAAATTATGGGAAAAGCCGTAAATCATGTTGGCGATCATGGAATGGGTGCATCTTTCAAAATGGTGGTAAATTTGCTTGTCGCGCAAAATATTCTTATATTTTCTGAAGCTGTCGCTCTGGGGCGTGCCCTGGGTTTTTCTCGAGAAATGCTGTTTGATACGCTGCTCGACGGTCCGATGGCTGCACCGTATCTATCCTTAAAGAGACCAAAAATCGAAGAGGGAATTTACGAGGCTGATTTTCCCCTGAAGTGGATGCACAAAGATTTGCACCTTGTGACCCTCACCGCTTACGAGGAAGGAGTTGCGCTGCCCGCTACCAACGCTACTAAAGAAGTTTTTTTGCAAGCGAAAAAGTCCGGACTGGGTGAGAAAGATTTTGCGGCAATATTTGATTATGTATTATCCGGGAAATAATTTTAAGGAAATATCTGTTGATTGGAATCTCACTGCAGAGACTGGAACGGGTAGGTCGATTGGTCTTGTATCCGGATTAATAATGCAATTTAACTGGCGACTGTCAAAATCAAAGAATTCAGTCAAGGTTAAACTTAACGGTGCGATTAAATGTTCTACGCCAACGTTGCTTGATTTTGGCAAATAATCATACGGCCAACGACTATCTTTTTACCATGACCTTGGTTTTAATCGGGCCTTGTCTAAAAAATTTAACAATTCAGGTATCAAATTAATTCTTATGAGGGCAACACGATTTGGAACCCGCTAAGCTACAATTTGCACAAATTGATGAGTCTGTCGCATCGAAGAGACATCCCCTTAAACTTTTTGTTGAACCCACCACGCGATGCAATCTTCGCTGCGAGATGTGTGTCAAACAAACCTCGGAAAATAGTATCATTGATGGAGATCTGTCGATGGATACTTTCCGTGAGCTCATTCCAGCTTTTCCATACCTCAAGGCGCTGATTCTTACTGGCATTGGTGAACCGCTCCTTCACCCTGATTTAGAAAAGTTTATTGCACTGGCCAAAAAACACCTTCCTCAAAATAGTTGGGTCGGTTTCCAAACAAACGGTCATCTGTTGAATCGCCAGCGTGCAGAATCTATCATTAGTGCAGGCGTAGACCGGATCTGTTTTTCTGTTGACGCCACGTCCTCGGATTTATACCGCAAGCTCCGGGTAGGTGGAAATGTGGCAAAAATAGAAGATACCTTTAATACAATTAATTCAGTGCGCTCAACGATGAATAGGCAGGACCTAGAGGTCGGTATTGAATTTGTGTTGATGCGGAGCAATATGCATGAACTTCCAGATGTTTTGGTCTGGGCTGCAAAAAATGGAGCGAAGTTTGCAATTGTTAGCCATATGCTGGCCTACAGAGATATTCTTGAGTCCGAAGTCGTCTACAGTCCCAGTACGGATGTTTCATGGATGTTTTATCAAAACTGGGAATCCATAGCAATACAGAAAGACCTGGATATTAAGAAGTATTTTCAGATTCGTTGGAAGCCTAAGAAAAATAGAGAAGAAAAGAAAATCGTTCGCTTGGTGGAGCAAATGGTGAGCGACGCCTGTGACCAGAATATTCCTATTGATTTTCGAAACCTCATAGTTGAAGGCCAAAATGAGTCACAGAAAGCGTCGGAGTTGTTCGAAGTAGCCCGACAAGTCGCAAAGGAATATGGACTACATCTTGAGTTGCCGGCTTTTCGTCCTCGTAAAGATCGCATCTGCAATTTTGTTGAAGATGGCAGCGCATTTGTCTCATGGAATGGTTACGTACACCCCTGTTATTTTTTGTGGCATCGGTATGTCTGTTACCAGAATAAAAGTAGAAAATACGTAATGCCAAAATCATTTGGTGATCTTTCCCGACACAATATCCTACAGCTTTGGAATTCGCCGGATTTTAAATCTTTCCGTTCGGAAGTGATCAGCTATGCTTACCCGTTTTGCAGTAACTGTATCCTAAGACCGTGTGATCTGATACGCTCCGAAAATTTTGAAGCAGACTGTCACACGACCTCCGTACCGTGTGGAGACTGCCCTTGGTGTCTGGGTTTGCTACGTTGTCTGCAGTAAGGATCCAATAACTGCAGCGGGAGGTGGTCCCGCTGCAATTATATGTTAATTCGATTTTTATTATAACTGCATCCAGCTCAAGCCCAGTTCCTGCAGCTTCTCTGGCTTAGGAATTCCAGTGGCGATATCCCACCCCATAGCCTCGTAATAGCTGTCCAGGGCCGTATCTAAATCCACCACCTGACCTTCCCCCGGACCGTCGGGGGCCGGCTCTTTCAACAGACGTTTCGGCAGTTTATCATCTTTGCGGTCAAAGCCGAAGCTAAAGTTAATCATGCGCTCCATATTAATTACCCGCTCGGAAGCCAGGAGCAGATCTTCTAGTGAGCACTTTTGGCCTGTTGCGGCTGAATACATGCCGGCCCATGTGCTACCCTTAACCGCCAGACATATGGAAGCGAACAGGCAGGCACCGATCAAATTAGTGGCCATGGACAGTTCCTGCACCGGCTTGACCCAGCCTTTATTGCCATCCAGCAATGGATCCTGTTTTTCCTTTATGCCCAGCTCTTCCTCCAGGTAACCAAAGGCGTCAATCACTGATGCGTAGGGCCGCAGGTGGTCGGCACCTCGTGGAGATACGGCGTGCACCACAGCCTCGCCCTTGCTGGCTCGAACTCCGCAAGAGGCCATCTCAAGGCCTTTGACCTCAAAGGTGTAGTCGACTGCATCGCCGCCTAGTTTTTCGGCTGCCCGCTTGGAGCCCTCAGCTAGTAGATCACCGATACCTTCCCGGTAGGCCATTCTTCTCACAATTTCTAAAGTCGCCTCAACGTTGCCCCAGGTAAGCTCGATGCCATCGCTCTGCTCCTGATCAAGAATGCCTCTTTCGTACCACTCCATTGCTGTGGCGACAATCTGGCCCGCGCTGATCGTGTCCAATCCCATCTCGTTGCAGTCATAACCTATTTTAGCAACAGCGCTGACGTCGTTGATCAGGCACTTGCTTCCGAAAGCACCCAGGGTCTCGTATTCGGGGCCGCCACCGCTTTCGCCGACATAGGGTCCTTCTTTGATTGTTGATTTTCGACCGCAGCTAATGGGGCATTGGGCACAAGCATAGGATTTGACCTCTAAAGTATTGTGGTACGCTTCATGCCCCAGAACGTCATGTGACTCCGGATATGAAGTCCTCTGCCAATTTTTCGTGGGCAGGGTACCGGTACCACTGATGGAGTTGTAAAAGCCCGGCGTGCCATAGGGTGACAAAAGACCCGAGGTAAAAGGTTCGGCCTTTATTTCATCCATGGCCTTGGCTGAAGCCAACTTCAAGGCGTCGGGATCCGCCAAAGATACCGACTGCGTTCCCATGATTCCAATGGCCTTGAGGTTTTTGGAGCCCATCATCGCCCCTCCTCCTCCCCGACCGGCAGAACGATGTTTGTCGGTCATTATGCAAGAAAAACGAACCAGGTTTTCACCGGCAGGACCAATGGAAACCACCTGCGCTCCTTTCCCCATCTTTTCATGAACGTACTCCTCGGTAAGAGAAACCTTTTTGCCCCAAATCTCAGAGGCGTCTTCGATGGTAACCTGGTCGTCATTTATGCTAAGCCAGACCGATTTTGCGGCTTTTCCTTTAACCATTAGAACGTCCCAGCCGGCCTTTTTCAAAGCAGGGGCGAAGTGACCGCCCACGTTGGTAATTCCCAGGGTACCGGTGGCTGGAGAACGGAATACCACCACCAGTCGACCGCAAGCCGGGGCTCTGGTCCCATTTAATGGACCGGTGGCAAAAATGATCGGTGTATCGGGGTCAAAAGGTTCCCTGTCAGGGTCCATATATTCGTAGAACATGCGAACAGCCAAACCTTCGCCCCCTAAAAAATCTTTACACCATTCCTGAGGCAGGTCCAGACTTTCAGTAGAACCTTTCCCCAAGTCAACCAACAGTGCTTTTCCCATATATCCATCCATAAGTCCCCCCAATCATTAAGTGTCAGTTTTTTTAGTTTGTGGCTTGGTTAATTTGTCACCAGGTTCGTGTGATGATCCAGATCGGTTAGGCTGGTCGGGGGAGGGGCGCGCGGCTCAGGGGCAAAGATTTTACTTAAAGATAAAATCATTTTACCTTTTACCTCAACTTTTGTTGATGACATACCCAGGCTTGACGAATTCTTAGCCCACGTCATTTTGAGATTCGTGATTGAGGCCGTGATTGAGGCCTTGAATCAAATATGATGCTTTCGCTGCCATTGTATACGAACAGACCATTATATAGCCATACCAACAAATAACAGGTTTTTATTATAGTATTAAACAGTTACAAGTTGTTGATTGAAAGAGGCAATCTGAGATGTGAGACCCGATTTAATATCCATACATGAAAATACGCTTCAGATCCGTTGGAGAAAGAGATATTAACTCTATTTATTCATATTAATTTTTGCTTCAGCACCTTGTTATAACAAACTGGTATAGCGTAATTAACGAATGCCTAATCCGCCGGAGGCGGACTAAATTGCCTAAAATGTCTAAAGTTAAGGTATTCTGCCTATTTAAAATGATAGGATTCCACAATTTTAGTCCGCCTCCGGCGGATTAGGCATTTTGAATTTTAGTTCATTTATATCATTAAAATATAAAAACTCAATCAACATCGACAACAAATTATCGATATGGCATCGTTAAGCGTCTAATCATCATCCGTTTTATCGAACTCGACGCATTTTAAAGGCTGTGCTGCTATTCTTAGCAGGCATTTGTTACATGAAATACACTTTGCTGTATTTTTCTCTGCTGGGTCGAATATCTTATTTGGCAAATCCGGTTCGCTAATGAAGGGCCGGCAGATTCCTAACATATCTACGCCCTCATCCATTAAATCCTGCATTACATTCAGAGACCTGATTCCGCCTGTTATGGCAAGGGCTTTATTTCCGATTGCTTCTCTAAAAGGCTGAATAGCGTCTCTAAAATAGGCTTCTTTTTTCCCGGCTTCCTTTTTTAGCTTACTTCTGAGTTTGATTTGTTCCTTGACACCGCCACTGACCTCAATAAGATCAACGCCTGCTTGAACCAGCTTTTTGGCGATTTGAGCATATTCCGCGATTTCCGAACCACCGTTGCAGAAATCCGCACAATTCATTTTCCAAAAGAGAGGGAAATCCTTTCCGACTTTGTTCCTTATCGATCGGCACACCTCCAGAGCAAAGCGCATTCTTTTTGCCGGATCGCCACCCCATTTATCACTGCGATTATTGGTGAGCGGCGACAAAAACTGGCTGATGAGATAACCATGAGCGGCATGCACGGAAATCGCATCGAAACCTGCCTTTTTCACTCTAAGGGCCGCCTTACCGAATGCATCAATCGTTTTTCCAATCTCAGATTCTGATGCATCATTTAAAGAATACCCGCTATCCTCGGATCCATAAGAATATCCGAACCCTGTCATGCCGCCATGATGAAGTTGAACCGCACATTTGCAATTGCTGCCGGGTTGATGGACGACTTTTGCTAGTTTGGCAAGCCCTTTAATGTATCTATCATCCCAAAGGGCTGTTTGGTGACTCCATACCCTTCCTTTTTGCTGGACGGCTGAGGCGCCTGTAATAATTAGCCCAGTCCCCCCTATAGCAAGATCGTGATATAGATTTACCAGAGCGTCGGTCACAAATCCCTGGTCATCGGCCATGTTCTCCATCGTGGCTGAACGCAGAAGCCTGTTCTTTAAAGTCAAATTCTGAATGGTATATGGCGTATCAACCTTTGGCATCAGTGACCGTCTTGAGATGGTAGGTGCTTAACGACATCATATTGACCATTTATTATCGATGTTACGTGGTGCTTTGATATTTCAAAGGTGTCAGGTGTCAGACCAGCCGCGAGCCTCTAATACAGCTAGTTTGATCGAAATAGAGACTCTGAAAAAGCGAATATCGAATATCGAATAATGAATGTCGAGTGTCGAATGTCGAATGTCGAAGTAAGGCATTCTATCTATTTTAATAAAAACGACTGAGCAAAGCGAAACCACACTTCGACATTTCGGTCCTTAGATCACGTCTTTAGCGTGATTCGATATTCGATATTCTGCGGTTCGCTGTTTCAACATTGTGCAGTTTCATACGAGGTTTCAGATGTCAGAAAAAGGAGGTGCTAAATTCTGAAACCTGATCCGCCTGCGGCGGAAAACCTATACTATTTACTTATTGGTAAACTCCCTGCGCCAACCGGCGCCACTATTTTAAAGCACGGTCTTTGAAGAGACCTAATATTTGTTTCGTAGAATATTATCGATGAAGCCGGTATCAATATTTCCTGCCAGGTATTCAGGTCTTTTAAGGATTGCAAGATTGAGGGGGATTGTTGTTTTGATCCCTTCAATTTGGAAATCAGCTAGCGCTTCGATTAAACGATTGGAGGCCTCGACACGCTCTGAACCCCATGCGATTACTTTTGCGAGTAACGGATCATAAAATGGGGGTACACTGCCGTTCTCCTTCAAGGCATGATCGATTCTAAGTTGGCTGTCGGTTTCTGGTAGTCTCAGACTCGTTATGGTACCCGGTGAGGGCATGAAGGTTTCCGGATCCTCTGCGTAAACCCGCGCTTCAATCGCGTGGCCGTTCATCTTCACATCAGTTTGGCTGAAGTTGATCTCCTCGCCAGAGGCGATCAGCAATTGCCATTTAACGATATCGACGCCTGACAAATATTCGGTTACCGGATGTTCCACCTGCAGTCGGGCATTGATCTCCATGAAGTAGTAATTCCCGTCGGCGGAGCGTAGGTTCTCTATAGTACCGGCCCCCTCATAACCAATTTTAAGAACGATACTGCGGGCCCGGTCGAAAAGACGTTTGCGATCCTCATCAGTGACAACTACTGAAGGAGCTTCCTCGATGATCTTCTGATGCCGACGTTGCACCGAGCATTCGCGTTCGCCTAAACAAACACAATTTCCGTGCTTATCAGCCAAAAATTGGACTTCAATATGGCGGGGATGGCCGACCACCTGCTCGATGTAACAGTCTGCGGAACCGAAGGCCATCTGCCCAATTCGGCTGGCCCGCTGCAACACTTCTTCGGCCTCCGACTCGTTATTGACGATCTCGATGCCCTTGCCGCCGCCGCCTTTGTCAAGCTTAAGGAATATAGGCCAACCTTGATCACGTCCATAGGCAGCCACGGTCTGGCTGTCGGATACAGGATCCAGTGTTCCTGGAATAACAGGGACCTGGATCCCGTCAGCTAGGTGGCGACAGTAGCATTTGGAGCTGATAGCCTTTAAGACTTTGGCGGACGGCCCAACCCAGATGAGCCCGGCCTGCTCCGCAGCCTCAGCAAAAGCGCCGCGCTCCGAGAGGAATCCATAACCCGGATGGACTGCGTCGGCTTCTGTTCGCTGAGCCGCCTGAATTAGAGCCTCGATATTAAGGTAGCTTTGCATTGGGTTAGCCGGACCGATTAACACCGCATCATCGGCTTGCTCTAAATAAGGCGCATGTTTATCTGCCTCAGAATATACGGCCACAGTATAAACGCCCAGCTTTTTACAGGTCCGTATAATTCTGGCAACAATCTCGCCTCGATTGGCAATCAGTAATCGATTTATCATGGACGAACTCCTATCCCTCGACTTCCAGAACCACCATTGCATCGCCGACCTGAAGCTCATCCCATTCTTTGGACAATATTTCTTTTACCACTCCATTGTACTCGCTGGCCACTGAATACTCGGTTTTCATGCAGTTGATAACGGCGACCTCCTGGCCTTTGGTAACATTATCTCCCACTTCTACGACAACCCTGGCACATAGTCCCGGCAGTATGGCGTTTATATTTTTTTCCATTTCTTTCTCTCTCCAATTTCAGTGTTTGGTCCGACCAATTTACTATTTCAAGTTGACAGAAAGTACATTCTTGGTCCCATACCCGCCGCATCAGGCTAAAGACGCTTCACTCAAAAGCTTCTTCTGCTCAATCCGGGCCTGGGTTGCTTCCTCTTGGCTGGATACCTGGAATTTGATAAAATCTCGGCTTGGGGTACCTTGACCGACCTTCCACAAATCCGCATTGATAACATTCAAGGCACACATATACCCGCCCAAAGTCGGTCCGTCGGCAATTAACAAAATAGGCGTATTACCACAAATATTCAGCGCTCCCCGAATGGCGTAGGCATGATCGATGATATTCGAAGGATGGCTGCCGCCCACACCACCATCGGTTCTTGCGAAGAAACTGTCCGGCAGTTCCTCCAGGCGGTAAGCAGATCTGTTCGATGTATGCTGGATCTTTGAAATACGGCTAAATAGGTGTTCCATACCTTCCTCAGTGACGTAGTCCGGCGAGGTATTCGGCCCGGGTACCGCTCGTAATATCCACTCGTTCGTATACTCCGGAATAGCGCCTTGCTTTAGTTTGCGCCCGCTGAGTTCGGATAGACTTCCCGCGGGCTCGCCAAACTTAATTTCGTCTCCGGCCTCGAGCTTGCGTCCCTCAAAACCGCCGTAGCTTCCGAAAATACAGGTTGATTTGCTGCTCAAATAGGGGGGCACGTCAATGCCTCCCGCTATTGCTAAATAGGACCGAAATCCATAGGATCCGATGTGCGAAAATTTAATGACATCACCTTTGCTGACCGATATAGACTCCCACATGGGAAGCGCCTGCCCATTTAAAGCCGGCTGCGTATCCGTGCCGGTAACCGCGATGACCGTGTCCACTCCAAATTCAGCCTCAAGGAAACCACCGGTAATTTCAAAACCCGCCTCGCCGGCAGAATTGCCGACCAATACATTCGCTAGACCGAGAGCGACGTTGTCAAAAGCGCCTGAAGCAGACATGCCCTTTCCAAGGTAACCCAAACGTCCCGGCCAATCCTCTACTAAGGTTTCAATTCCTCCATTTATTACTTTCAGCATTAGCTGTACCTCCTTTTCTGGCATTACAGCCGCGGGGCCTTCTTAACACCCTCGGCCTGTTTCGACTTAAGCGCCTTCATTCCCTTTTGAACTTCCTCCGAGTCATACCATGTCAGATATTCTTTGGCTTTGATTTGACCTTGCTCTATCTGGTACTCATAGTCGGTCTTTTCGTGAACATGGCCGTAAATATCAACGACTTCTTTCTCGGTTGTTTCGTGGAATTGCACCCGATCGGCATTGCGATAGAGAAACGGCCCGTCTTTGAAGACCGGATGTTTACAGGCAAACTGGAAAATCGGAATGGTTCGCCCAAAAAGCTGATACCCGCCGCCGGTGGGCGTGGTATACGTAAAGACACAGGGACCTCCGATGCCAACAGCACCTTCCGGGGTCCAGGTGCGCGGCGGATTATATTTAGGAACGACAATGGCACAGCGCGGATCCAGCGGCCACAAAAATGCCCCCCCCGGCCAGAAACCACCACCGGAGTTAAACCATTCCGTGCCCAAAATCATGTTCTTGGTTTCCGCTACGGTTATGCCATTGCACATGGCCATATATTCAATGTTGTACCCGTCGATAATATTGGGTGCATCCGGCCGCACCTCGGCCAAATACTTCGCAACTGCTTTTTTGGTTTCGGTATCCTCAAAGGCGATCGGCAAATGGATAACCCGGGATTCCAGCACAACATCATCGATGGTCGGCATGGATTCTTCCGATTCTTTCACGACTTCGATAATTTTTTGATAGCTGATAATCTCGGGATCGAAATGCAGCAGATTAGTGCGAATGCCGGGGACGGTTTCGATGAGTCCATTGACAGCCTTACTCAAAATAATGTCGTTGATCGCCAACATGCGGAACGAGTCCTGCAAAGCAGCGCGCTGTTCGCGACCATATTCGACCTGAAGAAACCCATCGCCAGCCTGCCTGAACAATATCTCGAGCCTTGATTCTGTTGCAGGCATGGTGTCTAGAATGACATCAAATTTGCCGTTGCTCATTTTACAGCCTCCTTGTCTTTTCCGTTCTGTTTGGTATTACTAATGCGGCAATAATTATTAAGACATATGATTTATGCTCGGTTTAGAAATGCATCAAGAGTTCAAGTTCTTTACATCTCAGGCGATGCCAGATCGCAACCTGCCTTCTCCAGCGCAGCTCGAACGGCTTTGACAATATCGAATGCACCCGGCGTGTCGCAATGCACACAAACCGAGTTTCCCTCGATGCTGACTTCCGTTCCGTCCATCGCCTTTACTTTATTGTCAATGACCATTCGCCGAACTCTCTCTGCCACGGGGTCCGGTTCATGGGCGTCGTGCGCTCTGGTAATGACGAGGTTGCCTTGGGCATCGTAGCCCAGGTCCGAATAAAGTTCGTAAACCGATTTGAGGCCCATTGATTCAGCCATCGGGGCAATGACGCCTTTTTTCATTATATAAAGATACATATTCGAGTCGATATCTTTGACCGCCTGGCAGATTGCCTGGGCAACATCTTCCATGCGATGGGCCATTCCGTACAGTGACCCGTGGGGTTTGACATGGTGCAGTCTCACACCCGCGGCTTCTGCAAACGCCTTCAATGCGCCGACCTGGTAAACCACAATATCATATACCTCCTCGGCAGTAAGTTTCATTTCACGACGGCCAAAACCCTGAAGGTCCGGCAGTCCCGGATGGGCGCCCACCTGGACATTGTATTTCTTCGCCAGTTTCACGGTAATATTCATGACCGAGTAGTCCCCCGCATGAAACCCGCAAGCCACGTTAGCGCTGGTGATATACTCCATAAACTCCTCGTCATGGCCAAGCTTATACATGCCGAAGCTTTCTCCCATATCAGCATTGAGATCAACTTTTCTCATTTTTTAATTCCCTTCTACACAGATTAAAATTTAATGGAAATATGACCAATAAAAAGGTAATTCCAAGGTTGCCAAAAGTTCTTGGAAGTCTCGGCTATGGAGTACTGGAGTGTTGGAGTAATGGATATAGGATTGAGGTCTTTTTTTCAATGCTCTAATACTCCATCACTCCGGTACTCCAATACTCCGAGGTCTTTTGAATATGAGAGCTCCCAAAATGGATTACCTTCTTTTGGGTTATAAATCCGATTATTAATCCTGCGATTTAGCAACCAATCGTTGCCTGAACTGATCAGAGGCAACCGCGAATATCAACAGGATTCCAATAACAACTGTTTGCAGGTAAGATTCAATGCGGGCCAGGTTCATTCCATTTTGAATCAGCCCAATAAAAAGGGCCCCGAGTACCACATTTTCTACCCGCCCGACCCCGCCCCTTAGGCTGACTCCGCCAATCACACAGGCGGCTATTGATTCTAACGGCATGGCAACACCAATATTAGCTTCTCCGGTTTCAAGACGGGCAGTTAGCAATAGCCCGCTGATTGTGGCCAAAGAGCTGCAAAAAATATATGCTAAGAAGAGGACATATTTGGTATTGATTCCCGAGAGGGATGAAGCTTTAAGGTTGCCCCCAACCGAATAAAAATACCTGCCGATTTTAGTCCAGTTCACCAAAAAGTACATAATTATTATTAAACCGGCGGTAATAAGAACCGGCGTTGGAATCCCCATGAATCTGCCAAAACCAAAAACGTCGCTAAAGGCTTCAGGCATACCATAAACTGGAACCCCCCCGGTCAAATAAAGAGCGGCCCCAAATCCAACAGAAGCCATTCCCAAGGTCATCATAAAAGGATTGACATTGAAAATAGAAACCCCAATGCCGTTGACAACCCCGACCGACAAGCCGGCAAAAAGTCCCGCCATTAAGCCGACAAAAATAACCAGGGCAACCGAGTCCGGAAAAGCGACGTACATCGCCGACATGGCCATCGCTCCCACCACTGAAGAAAGCGCCAGGATTGTTCCGACTGAGAGGTCAAATCCACCGGTGAGTAAAGCCAGCATCTGCCCCATCGTTACAATAACCAGATAGGTTGATTGCCTGGCAACGTTAACCAAATTACGAACAGTAAGAAAGTTATCCGATAGTATTGCAAAAATAAAGGTCGCGATAACAATCAGAAAAGGTAATACGCCCATTCCAATAAAGGATTTCCTGATCATTTTGATCAGTATATTCTCAGTTTTGGGGCTGTCATTATCATTCATATTCAAGCCGCTTCCTGTTCGAAAAAGTGAAATAAAACATTTTGTTCGGTTATTTCCTCATCCCTTAGTTCCGCACGTAAATACCCCCGGTAAAAGACATATGCCCGGTTTGTCAAATTCAGTATTTCCGGCAAGTCAGATGAAATCAGCACAATAGCCGCTCCCTGCTGGCACAATTCAGCAAGAAATTCGTAAATAGCAACACGGGTGCCGACATCAACCCCAACCGTTGGTTCGTCAAAAATAAAGAGCTTGGTATTCCTGGTGAGAACTTTTGCCAATAATGCTTTTTGCTGATTACCCCCGGAAAAGAGATCAACGCTCCGTTCAGTTTTCAGTGGCTGCAAATTAAGTCTTTGGGACAAATCAAGGGCCAGCTCTCTTTCATTTTTCCGTTTAAGAAACATGGAATATAATGACAATTTGAGCAGCGGCAAAGCAGCCAGGGTTATGTTTTCCCGCACATTACGCATCATAACCAGTCCTTCGTTGCGTCTGTCCGGCGGGATGTAAAACATTCCCATATCCAGCATTTTTGCAGGCGTCACATGGGTAAGTTCGTTGCCTTCAAAAATGATCTTACCGCTCTTTATATCTTCGATCCCAAAACAAGCCCGCATGACTTTAGATTTTCCTGAACCGACCAATCCGGCCATTCCAACTATCTCACCCTTTTTAAATTCCACTGAAACATTATTAACAGAGTTGTCTGCGGTCGTAATATCGTGGACTGAAAGAATGGTTTCCGTAGGATTATACTCAATGGTAGGAAAAATCTGGTCAATAACCCTGCCGGTCATCAATTCAACCAGTTCATTATCCGTGACGTTGTCGGTCTTGACCGTGGCGATATAATGTCCATCCCTTAAAATTGTAATACGGTCAGAGATCCTTTTAAGTTCGCCCATGCGGTGGGTGATGTAAATAATACCGACGTTATTGTTGCGGGCTTGCGCGATGAGGGCAAATAAGCGTTCTGTTTCCTTTTCGGTCAAGGAAGCCGTCGGTTCATCTAAGATCAAAACGGATAAATCAGCGCCAAAGACTTTAGCAATTTCAACCATTTGCTGCTCTGCCCGCGTGAGATAGATGATTTTTTTTCTGGGATCAAGTTCAAAGCCAAGACGGTCTAAGATTTCCTGCGCCTGCTGATGCATTTTCTTTTTTTCGAGAAAGCCGTAACGACCTTTTTCCACGCCTAGAAAGAGATTTTGCGTCACAGTGAGTTGTGGGATCAGAGAGAACTCCTGAAAAACCGCGTGGACACCAATTTTTCTAGCGCTATGAACGTTCGGAAAATACATTTCTTTGCCACGGTACAAAATCCTGCCTGCAGTCGGTCTCAGGGCACCGGCGACGATATTTATTAATGTGGACTTGCCGGCCCCATTTTCACCGAAAAGGACATGGACTTCCCCCTCACGAAGGTCAAAATCAACCCTGTAAAGGGCCGATACTCCCGGAAATCGTTTTGAAATATTTTCCAGCTTCAGCAAGGGGGTCTCACTGGCGGTATTGTTAAGGCCTTCTTGCATCTTCTGCCTCTAATTTGTCAGGTAAAAGAGCAACTAAGGCTATTTAACAATAAATGTGGCTTTGAAGCTGTCAGGCGCTAAAGAACTGTCTCTATTAAAAGAATTGATATTGCTGGAATCAATTATGTATAGTTTGGGCCCGACATGCTTTTCATAAGGTTCTCCTTCCAGAATCCTCACCGCCTGATCGATAGCGGTGCGCCCCTGAATTACCGCGGAATCCGTAGGAGCAGCCAAAATCCTGTTACGTTTGATTCCCTGGTACACACCCGGCGTAAAATAGTAGGAGAGAATTTTAATCTTTTTATCCAGTCCCCTGGATCTCAGGATGCTTGTGGCTGCTTCAGCAGTTACGGCCGTGCCCACGATGTAGTCAATTTCACCGGGAAATGCTTCCAGCGTGTCTTCCACCAGTCGGCTCTGAACCTCTTTTCCTGTATCACCGTATTTTGTAGCTACGATCTTAACCGCACCGCTTTGTACCGCTTCCGAAAAACCCTTATTGCCGGCTTCTACCCAACCAGCTCCAGGAGGACCCGGGAACCAGGCAACATTGACAGTTTTACTGCCTTTGGGATGTTTTTGAACAAGGTACTCACCCGCTTTATATCCCATCTCACCAAAAGAAACGAGTGATTTGGCCGACAGCTCTTTGGAAGACATGCCATTAATGACATCAATAACCGGAATTCCCTTTTTGCGAATTTCGGAAACCAGATTGTTTAATCCCTCATAGGAAATTGCACCGATCACCACAGCGTCAGAGCCACTTTCGACGCAATCCTCAATCTGAGAAATTTGCTTATTGAGGTTCACATAGCCACCTGCTTCTAATAGTTGCATGCTCACCCCCATCCGCCGGCTCTCATCGATAACTCCATAATTTACAGCCATCCAGTAGGCGTCTTTCATGTGTGGAAAGGAAACACAGATATTCCATTTTTTGGTTGCCTTTGCAAGGGGGACATATTTAAAATCACTCCTGGGGCTATTCATGTCAAATGGCGGATCCCATACTTGTACGGTATAAGGATACCATTCTGCTGAAACGTGAGAAAGGGAGAAAAATACAGCAATTGCTACCAATAAAACCAATTTTATTGAATTACTAAAGATTTTCATAACATCCTCCTTTCACTCTTGTCCAAAAACGAGTTTAGAATGAGTCATATAATGAGTTGTAAAACGAGTCATTGAAAAAAATCCTCCTTGTATGTAGGGTGGTTGTTAATTTCGCCAAAAACAAACAATTACCGGCAACA
>Ga0209260_10000092_pt1 | contig 63500 bp, 62 predicted proteins | sample WorMetTypGCAVOLI_FD_187421 | JGI IMG/M metagenome (GOLD analysis project Ga0209260, IMG submission 187421) | Marine gutless worms symbiont microbial communities from Max Planck institute for Marine Microbiology, Germany - Olavius algarvensis... ...
TTACAATGTGGACAGTAATCGCCATCCCGGAAGCGGATTTCCTCAAGATGCTCAATGCACGCCTCATGATCTGGGAACAGTGTTGAAATTCGGAACAAATTCATCATATTATCCTCCTTGATTGAAACTCTATCCTAGATTCTTCTAGACATTTGATGGCATGGAGAAAGACTGGCTGAGGGCGTTGGTTGATCACCTGGCAATTCGGGAGGAACCCAACAGTTACGGTATCTTTCTCAACCGTGAAGAAAATATCAGTAACCTCATGAATGAAAGAATAAAGACAGTTACCGGTATCCCTGAAGAGGAGAACGACTTCGAACGCCGATTACGTTTCGGAGTGTTTACGGGTGAGGAACTCGATACCCCTCATACAAAAGTAGAAAACTGGGTCAATGACGTAGAGAATGGACGCAGGAACAGACGTAAAGTCATCTATGTACCGCTTGGTAGTCAAATACGAGATAACGAACTGATTAGTATCCTGATTGGTGCAAAAGATTTTATCGAAGGCTTGTCTATTGACAAGGGGCAAATGTTAATCGTTTTGTTCGTGTTGGAGAGAAGCTCCTCTTGGGTTTTTAGAATCATCCCACGGATACACAACAAATGCCGTAAGGAACTCACCAAACATAGAATTTCGTTATTGCGGATGCCATCCAAGGTAGACAACGACGATATAGATAAGTGGCTCAATAGACTTAATAGTCTGTGTCAAAAATTCCATTTTAGCGATCTGTGCCAAAGATTTCGACTTGACGAACTGGAAGCTGTTTGCAGAAGAAAATTTCCGGCCCGTAAGAAATGGTACTACGAGGAGTTACGAGAGCCACACAAAGAGGTATTGATCAAGGCACGCTTTGAGTGAGCAAAAGCACAAATTTTCAAATATCTTACAGACCTATCTTAAAGAACCACCCATGCCCAATACCCCTACTAAATTTGTCCGCTATCAGGGCGAAGGCCGGCAACAACCGGAAGGTGCCTGGCGGGATCTCCCGCAGATCAACAAACAGGCCATCACAGACCCCGTCGGTTATCTCGCTTCCCCGGACCTCGCCGCGGCAGTAGATGTGGCCTCCACCCTGGGGATGCCCTTGTTGCTCACCGGGGAACCCGGTTCCGGGAAGTCGCGCCTCGCCGACAGTATCGCCTGGGAGCTGGGAATGGGCAGGCCCCTGGAGTTTACCGTCAAATCCGATACTCAGGCCCAGGACCTCTTTTATCGCTATGACCTCATCGGCCGCTATAACGCCCGCCGCGATCAGGACACCGACGAGAAGGCGCTGGCGTCGCGGTTCCTGCATCTGGAGGCCCTGCTCTATGCCAGGGGCAGCAATCTGGCGCGGGAGGTGCTGGGTCTTAACGAGACCCACGATCAGGCAACAACTACCGGACTATGCCCAGGCCCTACACCGGTCGGTGGTGTTGATCGACGAGATCGACAAGGCCCCGCGGGATGTGCCTAATGATCTCCTGTCCGAGATCGACCAGGGCGAGTTCCGTATCCCCGAGCTTGAGGTCGCCCTGCAACGCGAGATACGGATCGGCCTGCCGAGACCCGAGGCAGGTGACAAGGAGGCCCGCCTGGATCCCCTGGTCGTCATCACCAGCAACTCCGAGAAGGCCCTGCCCGAGGCCTTCCTGCGCCGCTGCGTCTATTTCCACGTACCCGTTCCGCCCTTCCGGGACGACCCCGAGGACACCAAGGGAAAGGATGCCGAGGTAGCCCCGGCGGATCAATCAGTTACGGTGGAACGCATTGTGGAACGGCGTTTTTATGACCGCTATCGGGACGAACGTGATGACCTGGTCCGGGATGCCATCTCCCTGTTCAAATTCATCCGCCGGGATTTCCAGCCGGATCGCAGGCCCTCTATGGCCGAGCTCCTGAACTGGCTGGATTATTTATTACGCCAGGTAGAGACAACGGGCAAGCGGCTGCTGGAGTTGGATCCCGATCTCGTCGCCTTGAGTATATGCTGCCTGTTGTTGAAGCAGAAAGAGGACCAGAAGCAGATCGATCGCATCATCGAGGGCTGGAAAGAACAAAGGGATAGAAAAGGCGGTAGTGGTTAAATTTAAAGTGACGTGGTTGTGCGACTAGTGCTTCAAACCCCCACTGTTTTTGCCATCCCTGGCAGCTGGATTCCGGCACTCCCTGCCGGAATGACGAGGTAGGAGCCGGCAGACTTCGCCACTTAAGGCGATTTCTGTCAAATGACAGACCAGCCTGCTTGTCTTTTCGTCCGTCTTCTGGGTTGCGACAACAGTTACATCACACAACGATGCGCCTGTTGTCGCTCCTTGAAGACGAACGAATAGCCGACGCATCCTGGTCTATCATTTTCCGGCAATCGCCTAAATTTAGCCGCTACCGAAAAAGCAAATGATCTCGCCCTGCGAAACTGTACGGCCGGCAACTCCAGCAATCGCCTAGGCGAATTCCCATGCCGTCTTGCCCTGAGATCCCACACCGGCACCCCCTGTCCATCTGGATGGAGCGGTTGCCCATGCTGCAGAACCGGCTGGCGGCGAAGGGGTTCAGTACCGGTCCCGATCGCTGGTTGAATCTCCAGGATCTCCTGTTTCGCTTCTATCAGGAAGATCGGCTGCCCCAGGAGATCCGGGCGCTGCGCAAATTCATCCGGCCTCTGTTTTGCCGCAATCCCGAAGAATCCGTGGCCTTCGACAATTGCTTCGATGCCTGGGTGGACGCAGGCCGGAAGGACGAGGGCTTACCGGCGGCCGAACCGACCGCCTCTCCCTATACGGAACCGGCCGATTCATCCACGCCGGTGCTCGGCAGGCCCCCGTTGCGTCCCTTCCGCCGCTGGTTTCTGGCGGTACTTGTCATCTCATTTTCCCTGTTATTCCTTGTGATCGGTGCCTTTCTGGCTAGACATTGGCTGGAATCGCCGGTCACGGAGCCAATCACAGAACAGACTGAACCAGCGGTTTCCGAACCTGATACATCGAAAGGTTCGGAGTTAGCAGTCCCGGCATTACCTTCCGATGACTATTTGAAGCTGCCGCTTAAACCACTGCCGCCCCGCGCATTGCCGGAGAGACCAGCCCTCGACCCGCGAGATGCCGCCTATCTGGAGATCCTGGGCAGGCTCCTGCCCTGGCTGGGGTTACCCCTCGCCCTCGCCTGGTTGGTATGGATCTGGTTGCGGCGACCTTATGTCCTGGGCCGGGCCGAGGATTCCGAGCAGGATCCCCTGGCCTCCCTGGCGATGCATACGGACAGCCAACCCCTGTTCGCTGCGCCCCCGGTACGGGACGCCCTGCGGCGTCTGCACCAGCCCATCGAGATTCCCGGTCGGTCTCTGGATACCAGGGCTACGATTACCGCCTCAATCCGCCGGGCCGGGTTTTTCCATCCTATCCGGCGCGGCCGGCGCTTTGCCCCGGAGGTCCTGGTACTCATTGACACCAGAGACTCCAAGGACCTGCTGACGGGTATGGGCCGGCTGGTCGCCGCACGCCTGCGCCAACAGGGCCACCAGGCCTTCGTCTATACCTACCAGGGGGGGCCCCAACGGCTTCGTCAAGGATACCGGCCAGGTGGTGCCGGGTGGGACGGAAGGGCTCTTCCATGACCACCCCCATGCCCGGCTGCTGCTGATCGGCGATCCCACCGCCCTGCTTACCAACCTTGGCACCCACCTGACCACCGCGGCCAGGGATCTGACCCGCTGGCCGCGGCGGGGGCTGTTGAGCACCCGCAATCCCCACCCGGCCTGGCTCGGGGTGCTGACGGCGGCGGGATTCTATGCCGAACCTCTGACCAGCGCGGGTATCCGGGCCATCGGCGTCCAGCTCACGGACTTCCCTCAACCCACCGAAACCGGGCGGCGCTCGAGCTCGCCACCCGCCCCCTTCCAGGACCGCCATGGACTCTTGTGGCGGCGGCGTCCCAGGCGCGGCGAGTTGTGGGCGGACCTGGCCGCATTACGCGACTATCTGGGGAAAGATGGCTATTTTCTGCTGAGTGCTACGGCGGTGTATCCGGCCCTGCACCGGAGATTGACCCAAATCCTGGACAGCCTCCTGTTCCCGAACGCTACCCCCGAGGGCACCCCTGAACGGCGTGAACAACGGCTCGTCAAGCTGGCGCAGCTTACCTGGTCCCGGATCGGCTGGCTACCGGAGTGGTTCCGCATCTATCTGCTGCGCCGGCTGAGGCGCCGGCAGCGCCGGGCCATTCGCCGGATATTTCATATCTTGTTGGACCCGCGGGCCGCAACCGCAGGCGGTGGCACCATCCGACTGCCGTTCCGGATTGCCGAGCGACGCCCCTGGCGCGAAGGCGACTGGCGGGATTGGCTGGAAGGGCTCATCACCCAGGCGCCCGAGTACAGCCGGCTGAAGGACGCCGTGTTCGCCAACCTGGTCCTGGGCGGACGGCTCGGCCTGTGGGATTTCACCCTGCCCCGCTGGCTCGGATACCGACTGCCGGCTGGGCAATGGCAGCTGTTGCTGGGGCCGCTCCTCAAGGCGTGCGTCGGCATGCTGCTGTTTTGGTTCGCTGCCACCGGCCTATGGTAGGCGGGTTCTGTGCGTACCCTGGCCGAGGACTGGGCGCTGGCATACCGGGTTGCCGCTAACCAGGGACAAGCGTTTGCCGTCGTCGCCGATGCGCAGAACGAGATGCTCGCCGCGAGTCTCCGGGCTAGTCTAGCGCGCTACGGCTTTACCCAGGTGGACCTGCAACCGGAAGTAACAGAACGCCCGTCCCAAAATCCTGTTGCCGACCATCGCATCCGGTATGGCCCCGATGCCACTGACGCCACCCGCCAGGCCGCCCAGACCATGGCCGCACGGCTTGCCTATTTCGACTACCGACTACCGACGGCCATCGATGTCCAGGCCATGGCCGCCGCCAATGTAGTTCCGGACAATACCATCCTGGTACGGCTGGCCGGGGACGCCACCGCCGACCCGACTCTCTCTGTGCAGGGCTTGTACTCCGGCGGGAAGGCGGCACGCGAATTGTCTGCCGCGGAAAGACAGCTATTCGGCGATCCGGCTCGACTCATCGCCGCCATCAATGGCACCCTTAACTGGGGGTTTCATGAGATGCCGGGTAATCTGTGGGAATGGACAGCGGATTGTTGGCACAGCAGTTATGATAATGCGCCGGTGGATGGTGGCCCCTGGGGTGAAGAAAACGGCGGCGACTGTTCCCGGCGTGTGGTTCGCGGCGGTGGCTGGAACGACCGACCAAGGGACCTCCGGTCGGCGAATCGGGGCAGGGACACTTCCGATGAGGCGAGCGTCGGCCTCGGTTTTCGTCTCGCCAGGGCGTTGTGACCCTGTGTGCTCTGTCCTTTTACCCTTTGCAAATCCGCGCGTCATCTGGCTCCCACGCTCCGCGTGGGAGCAGATCCCCGACGCTCCAGCGTCGAGAAGCCTAAAGGTATGCTCGAAAGCCCAGGTAACAACAGGCTACCGGAACACCTATAAGAAAAATGGGACGAAGACACGGAGCACCGCCATGGGTCGAGATCGTTACCGAATTTATGACCGGGATGTACCCTATTTCCTTACCTGTACTGTACTCCAATGGCTGCCCCTGTTTGCGCAGCCTGCGAATGTGAAAATCCTGCTCGACTCGTTGAGATTTCTGCAGAACCAGGATCGCCTGGTCTTATATGGCTACGTCATCCTTGAGAATCATTGCCACCTGCTCGCCGCAGGACCGGACCTGGGCCGGGCGGTAGCCAGCTTCAAGTCCTTCACCGCGACGCGGATCGTGAAACGATTGCAGGAGCGCCATGCACCGATTTTGGACCTGCTTGCGTTCCACAAGGCGCAGCATAAGGTGGATCGGGAGCATCAAGTCTGGCAGGAGAGCTCTCACCCGGAGTAGACCCAGGGGGAGGCGATGATGCGGCAAAAATTGGAGTATATTCACAATAATCCGGTCGCGCGAGGCTATGTGGACGATCCGGTGCACTGGCGCTATTCCAGCGCACGGAATTACGCACGGCAAGCGGGGTTGATCGAGGCGGTAACCCAATGGTGAACATTCGTGGCACTCGTGACGCTAGAGCGTGGACTTGGCTCCCACGCTGGAGCGTGGGAGCCAGAGGTAGGGTCGGAGCCGACACATTTACGGATGTGTCGGGCGTATCCGCGGGTGCCCATGGTCCGGTTTCCTGCGCCTCGTTCAGGAACGCGAAGGCCGAAGAGAAGGGCAGGGAATGCAGCGCCCGGGGCTGATAGGCCGGACCGAAGGCCCTGGGCGTTTTTTAAGGCCGTGGCCGCTCTATTGCTGGGTGGCGTCGGCGTCTCCTTGCCACTGGCGGCACAAGCCAACCCGGCACTCCCTCCATCTCCGGCGTTTTCCACCCAACCTTGCCGGGTCCAACCCGGCGCGGGCCCGGAGCTGGCGGTCATCGCCTCTGGACGCTTTCTCATGGGTTCGCCTGCCGAAGAGCAAGGGCGTGACTTCAATGAAAGTCCGCGGCACGGCGTCAGTGTGGTGACACCGTTCGCGATCGGCCGCTGCGAGGTGACGGTCGGGGAATTCCGCGCCTTCGTCGCGGATACCGGCTACCGTACCGATGCCGAACGGGACAAGGGGTGTTATGCGCTCAAGGATGATGGAAGCGATTGGGAGCTACGCCGGGATCGTGACTGGCGTAATCCCGGCTTCCCACAGACGGACCAACATCCGGTGGTGTACGTGACCTGGAACGACGCCCGTGCCTATGCCTATTGGCTGGGCCTGTGCACCAGCCACCGTTATCGCTTCCCCAGCGTGGCGGAGTGGGAATACGCCGCGCGGGGTATGCGCGCGACGGGTGTGCCAGGGCCGACGCCGCGCCGTTACTGGGGCGATGATCCAGAAGACAAGGAGATCTGTAAGTTTGCCAATGGATCCGATCTGGACGCACAGGCACGCTTTCCGGATCGGCCCTGGCCTACGAATAACTGCCGGGATGGATTCGTATTCACGGCCCCGGCGGCGAGCTTCCGGCCCAACGCCTTTGGTCTCTTCGACATGCTGGGCAATGTCTGGGAATGGACGGCCGATTGTTGGCACGACAATTACGAAGGCGCCCCCGTGGACGGCAGCGCCTGGGCAGGAGAAAACAGTGGAGACTGTTCCCAGCCCAGGCGTGTGGTTCGCGGCGGTGGCTGGTACACCCGACCTTGGTTCCTCCGGTCGGCGTATCGGGGCAGGTACGCGTCCGATGTTGCGGACTACGTCCTCGGTTTTCGTCTCGCCAGGGCCTTGTGACCCTGTGCACTTTGTCCTTTTGCCCTTTGCAAATCCGCGCGTAGCCGGGTAGGGCGCTAGCACTATGTTTCACCTTATTTTTACATCTTCAAACCCGCAGTGGGCTGTGCCCACCAATACCTTGCCTAGATGGTGGGCACAGCCCATCCTACGGGATATATGCAAAATATAAAGAAACAGACTGCTGGGGTATGTTAACATGTTAGTGTCATTTCGAGCGCAGCGAGAAATCCTTGTCCCGACGGAGGAGGAATCTTGTGCCCAAATAACACTATGACTTCTCTCTATCGATTGACAAACCGGAATGGCAAGGTAAGGGTGGTTCTGAAGATCTCTCCCTTTGGTCGAGATGCCATGCAGTACTGTAACTTGACAGCTAACCACTTGATTGACCGTAGGGTCCACTGTGCGGACTTTCCGAATGTCAACACGACTTGAACAGGATTCCGACTTTCTAGTCCTTCCTCTTATCGGACACAACCACAGGGTGAACAAGTGATGCGGATCCAGGACATCGACCTGTTGCGGGAACAGTGCTATATCGACGGCGAGTGGGTAGGGGCCCAGGACGGTGCCTTGCTGGATGTGACCGACCCGGTCACCGGAGAGGTCATCGCCCGGGTGCCGAGTATGGGTGCCGCCGAAACCCGGCGTGCCGTGGCGGCCGCGGAGGGGGCCTGGGGGTCCTGGCGGGCGTTGACCGCGGTCGAGCGGTCCGGGTTGCTCAGGCGTTGGCAGGCGTTGCTGCTTGCGCACCAGGAGGAGCTGGCCTGTCTCATGACCGCAGAGCAGGGCAAGCCCTTGGCGGAGGCACGCGCCGAGGTGGTCTATGCCGCCTCGTTCATCGACTGGTTCGCGGAGGAGGGGCGGCGGGTCTACGGGGATGTCATCCCCGCCGAGCATGTCGACAAACGCATCCTGACCCTCAAACAGCCGGTCGGGGTGTGCGCCCTGATCACGCCCTGGAACTTCCCGCTCGCCATGATCGCCCGCAAGGCCGGTGCAGCCCTGGCCGCTGGTTGCACCCTGGTGGCCAAACCGGCGGAGGATACGCCCCTGACGGCCCTGGCCCTGGTGGTGCTGGCGGAGCGGGCCGACATTCCGCCGGGGGTCTTCAATGTAGTTACCGGCGAACCGGTCCCTATCGGCGGGGAGCTGACCGCCAACCCGAGCGTGCGCAAGCTGAGCTTCACTGGCTCCACCCAAGTGGGGCGCCTGTTGATGCGACAATGCGCGGATACGGTCAAGAAGCTATCCTTGGAGCTGGGCGGCAATGCCCCCTTCATCGTCTTCGACGACGCGGACCTGGATGCCGCCGTCGCAGGCGCCATCCAGTCCAAATATCGCAACAGCGGCCAAACCTGTGTCTGTGCCAACCGCATCCTGGTCCAGGACGGCATCTATGATGCCTTCGCCGAGCGCCTGGCGACCAAGGTCAAGGAGCTACAGGTGGGACCGGGGACGGAGGCAGGGGTCGAGCAGGGTCCGCTCATCAACCCGGAGGCCGTCGCCAAGGTCGAGGCCCATATCACCGACGCCCTGGGCAAGGGGGCACGCCTGCTGGCCGGTGGTAACCGGCATGCCCTGGGCGGGACCTTCTTCCAGCCCACGGTGTTGGCGGACGTAACCCCGGACATGCGCATCGCCCGGGAGGAGACCTTCGGCCCGGTGGCGCCCCTGTTCCGCTTCGATACCGAGGCAGCGGCGGTAGCCATGGCCAATGCGACCGAGTATGGGTTGGCCGCCTACTTCTACAGCCGCGATCTGGGTCGGGTATGGCGGGTTTCCGAGGCCCTGGAATACGGTATGATCGGCATCAACAGCGGTATCATCTCCACCGCGGTCGCCCCCTTCGGCGGCGTCAAGCAGTCGGGCCTGGGGCGTGAAGGGTCCCGCTACGGCATCGAGGAATACCTGGAGATCAAATACCTGTGTCTGGATATCGGAGGATCCCGAGAATGAAAAGGGTATTATTCGTTTGTGTGGAAAATTCATGCCGCAGCCAGATGGCCGAGGCATTTGCAAAGATGCATGGCAAAGACAGATTGGAAGCCCATAGCGCCGGCTCCCGGGCATCGGGTAAGGTGAATGAAAAGGCAATAAAATCAATGGGGGAGGTGGGCTATGATCTGAATACTCATCGATCGAAATCGCTGACCGAGATCCCCGATGTGGAGTATGGCTATGCGATCACAATGGGATGTGGGGACGAATGCCCTTATGTAAAGGCGAGACAGCGGCAGGATTGGGCCATTCCGGATCCGAAAGCCATGAACGAGCAGGATTTCAATCAGGTAAGGGATACGATCGAAGCCAAGGTCTTGTCATTGATCGACGCCATAAACAGAGGGGAGTAACCTAGATGGGGGAAAAGAAATTATCGACATTCGAGCGGTATCTGACCGTCTGGGTACTGCTCTGCATCGCGGCTGGTATCCTGCTGGGAAAGGCCGCTCCCGGCATTGTGACAACCCTCAATGATTTCTCGATCTATCAGGTGTCCGTGCCCATTGCGGTCTGTCTGTTCTTCATGATGTACCCCATTATGGTGAAGATCGATTTTGCGCAAGTCGTAAAATCGGCCAAGACACCAAAACCGGTCCTTCTGACGCTGTTCATAAACTGGGCCGTCAAACCCTTTTCTATGTTTGCGATCGCCTATTTCTTCATCGGTTATTTATTCAAGGATTTCCTGCCCGGCACGGAAACCCTTGCCAACGGCGAGGAAGTCGAGCTGTGGCGGAGCTATATCGCGGGGGCAATCTTGTTGGGAATCGCACCCTGTACCGCAATGGTCCTGATGTGGAGCTATCTTGCGAAGGGTAATGATAGTTTGACCTTGGTCATGGTCGCGATCAATTCATTGGTGATGCTTTTCCTCTATGGCCCATTGGGAGGATTATTGCTCAATGTAAGCGCTATGCCTGTCCCCTGGTGGACAATGTTACTTTCCGTCTCGATTTATGTCGCATTACCCTTGATCGCAGGCTACCTATCGAGAAAGTGGATCATCAAATACAAAGGGATCCTGTGGTTCAACGAGACTTTTTTACACTGGCTTACCCCAATCAGCATCACCGCACTGCTGTTGACATTGGTCCTGCTATTCTCATTCAAGGGAGAGATCATCATAGGTAATCCGCTTACGATTGTATGGATTGCCGTCCCGCTTTTCATACAAACAGTGGTTATCTTCGCCATCGGCTATTTCGTACTCGCAAGATGGTTGAAACTCTCTTACCATGACGCCGCACCGGCGGCGATGATCGGGGCCTCCAATCATTTCGAAGTCGCGATAGCCACTGCCGTTATCCTTTTCGGCTTATCATCCGGCGCGGCCTTGGCCACCGTGGTCGGAGTGCTCATAGAGGTCCCGCTCATGCTCATGCTGGTATCGATCTGTAAACGTACTTGTTATCTATTCAATGAGTGTCATTTAGGCTACAATGTGAGCGGATGACTTTGGCTCAAGATGGATAAGAGGAGCAGGGGCTAGGGATCGGCGGCAATGAAAACAGGCATCACAGGAACACAATATTCCAAGCTACCTGCGCGAGGTATTAGAGGACCAATGAACATCCATTACAATATTCTGATCCGATGGTCGGACAATGATCGGTGTTTCGTCGCCTCTCTCCCGGAGTTCGGACCATACGCACATACGCATGGAGATACTTAACGAGGAGGCACCGAAAAACGCAAGAGAGGTCTTGGACCTATTGATAGCGGATACCCCATCTTTACCACACCCCTTAACTTATGAGGCACATCATTCGTCCGGTGCACTCGGCATGCAGAGATGAAAAATCGGCGACAACCCAAAATAGTAAATGATTTCTGATCTAACGTTCAAAAAGGTCTGTGAACTCATCAAGAAGGATCAGGAATCTGATCCGGCTTTGATCGGTGCTGTAGACAAACTGCTAGGCTTGACACTCGTTTGCGCTCCCGCTTTTTTGGGACCGGCGGCAGCAGCCCTTCTTCCCCTTATTGGTGTCAAGGATGAACTCGTGAAACTCGGGAAAAGCGCCTTCACGAGACTCACAACTAAATAGCGAGGGAGCAACGGATGCAAGTTGCCTATGGGCTCATTTGTTACACGGCCTTTTTCGATGCCTTGGACAGACGTATTCCGAAGGCCCTGCGTGCGAAGATAAAATCACTGGAACCAGCGAAGGCCTTCCTTATAGATGAGGCACGAGGCAAGAACAACCTATCGAGCGAGGGCGTACTCACGCTTGTTGAAACTAACCCCATTCATCATCCCCTCTATCGTTTCCACATCCCTCAGAAACGATGGCAGAGCGGTTGCAGCGCCATAATGAGCTTTGGCAGCAAATGAGTCAGGGTTCCGGTGAATTCATCAAGAAGCTGACGTTCTGGGAAAAGGCCAGCGATAAAGAACAGGACCAGGTGATCTAGTCTCTGCGCAAAATTCCTGAAGTGGCCGCGCAATGCTTCCACGCTCAGTACTTCGATCTCTCTAGATGCTACGAAGACTTTGCGGTATGGGCAAACCTTCAGGAATATGAAGATACGAAAAAGCTGGCTGGTTCCCTATCTATATATGTTCAGCAGCACTCCGCCTTAATAGAAAATGCAAAGAGCGAGATCGATGTAGGCTTGCTAAAAATGCATGAAGCCGTTCTCAGCATACCTGAAACTCTGAAGTTATCTCAGGCTAAGGAGATATTTGATAGCCTAAAACGGCATTCCGACCAGAGGATTATCGAAGCTATTGCCAAGCAAGGAGACGAGGCCCACGCGGGTAATCCCCAGCCCCTCCGTTTTCCACGCATCGTTGACGCTTTTGTGCCTCAATCTTTTCAAGTACTCCGCTCCGATAGCAAACCAAGAAGCTTGGAGGATACTGAAACCTGGGGTGGTCTACAGCGCCGGGACGATCTGGGCGCATTTATTCTCAGTTTTCTGAGTTCACCATATAGCACCGAAACCCCTCTAGTTGTACTTGGGCATCCCGGTAGTGGTAAGTCGCTGCTCACAAAAGTGCTTTCTGCACAGCTCATGTCAAAGCATTTCACCGTCGTGCGCGTTCCGCTCCGAGAGGTGAACGCCGATGCCGGCGTAATAGCGCAAATTGAGGAGAGAATTCGAGGCATCACGCATATCAGCGATCCCTGGGCCAAACTTAGTGGGGCGTTCAAAAATAACCCCCCGCTGGTGATTCTCGATGGGTATGACGAATTGTTGCAGGCGAGCGGGAAGGTCTTCCGTTCGTACTTAAACGACGTTCAGACCTTCCAGAGAAACGAGTTTGCGCAGGACGGCCCGTGCGAGTCATGGTTACCAGCAGAATCACGCTTATCGACAAGGCACTTATTCCAGGAGGCTCTACGGTAGTCCGGCTCCTCGAATTCGATGGGCGACAGAGGGATTGCTGGATCAGAATCTGGAACCAGGAGAACGCAGGTTACTTTGCTGCGGCAGGGATCAATGAATTTGCCTTGCCGGACAACCGCCGTAACGGTAGAGCGAAGGTTCTGGCATTGGCTAAGCAACCGCTGCTTCTTCTGATGTTGGCGCTCTATGATTCTGAAGGGAATGCACTTAGAAAGAGCAAGTCGCTTGACCGAACAATTCTCTACGATAGTCTGTTGCGTAGGTTTGTGAAACGCGAAATGACGAAGGACAAAGGCTTCAGTGAGCAATCTCCAAAGGAACAGGAGGCGACTCTCGATGCAGAGATGCAGCGCCTTGCTATCGCCGCACTCGGAATGTACAACCGCCAAAAACTCCACATCCTTTCTGATGAACTTAACGATGACATTAATTTCTTCAGTCTTCAGCGGCCATGTACCGTCAGTGAAGGAAGGGAATTGTCCCAGGCCGAGTTGCTACTTGGCCGGTTCTTCTTCGTCCACAAATCCGAGGCCCAAGTAAGAGCTGGATCGCCAATACACTCCGAGGAAACAGCCGCTTTCGAGTTTCTCCACAATACGTTCGGTGAGTTCCTTACAGCCGACTTTATTCTGCGTCAGGCCGTAAATGAAGCAGCCGCTCTCAGGGCTCTTCAGGAAAACGAAGATTTGCGTTTGCAGCTTGAACAACGCCTTAACGCGGCTGATGGGATGGGTAGGGCCTGGTTTGCAAGCTTGGTCTACACGCCCCTCTTCAGTCGCCCTGTTATTTTAGAGATGATGCGCGAATGGATTGCTCATGCCCTCAAACGAAAAGGCATGGACAAGCAGGACTTCTTGACCCACCTTGACGTGATAGTCTTGAACCAGGTCAGGCGTCTTCTAAAGAAGCGGGAGATGCCATCGATTATCCGAAAAAAAACCGCGCAGGAGGGATTTCGTGCCCCATTCGGGGATCACCCTTTATTGGGCCATATTGCAATTTATAGTATGAATCTAATGCTCCTCCGGGTGATTGTTGATGACGAAGCGTTCGAATTCAATGAGAACCTGATTGGAACCCACGAGGATGGAGCACGCCCTTGGGACAGGTTGGCGCATGTCTGGCGATCATGGTTCGCATTGGACCATCTAAATGGGATCACCGCTATCCTCGAATCTAAGCGGTATGAATCAAAGATCAGGCTCGGCACCAAGGAGCGTTTCCAGATTGCCGAAAGTCAAAGCCGTCTGGAAACGTATATGAACGTGGCCGTATCGTTAGCGGATGACATCGGTGCTGGCCTGATTGGACTGTCTGCTATGAAACACTTAGGGACAATCAACTGGATCTTTCGGAGATTGACGGACGCCTGAAGGCTGAAAAAATCGATCTGGATCTCCTCGTTGCATCCAAGCGCCTTTCACACGTGGCACGTGAAGTAGACGTGGAAGAAAAGAGTGCCGAACCATTTCAAGAATCGGCACAAAATGCGCTCCGCTTGGCGTTGGAGAGTGGTAGGAACCAGGAACTAGCTTACACCGCAACCAGTATTCAAACGGGAATTAAGCGACTGTCTAGGATGAAATATACCTGGGCGGGTCTTTCATCCGTAAACGTGGACGAAGTGTTTCGCAAGTCTGTCGATCCAGGCATAGCATCAGAGGTTGCCCTAAGGGACGCAACCGCCGGAATCATACTCTATCGGCTTGGGAAGGAACTCCGAGATTACGAGTGGACGCGCGCGTTCTGGCGCCGGGTCATTGCCACTGGCCTGGAATTGCGGGATCCCCTGGATCCCCTGGCTCCCCGGAAACTGCGGGAACACCACGGGGAAACCATACTGAACTTACTGGAATTGACCAAGGAAAGCGGCGACATATGGCTCTTTGGGTATATTGAATCCGACTTCTTCATCGGACGGGTATTCCATCCCCGCTATCTGCTCGGACTGATCGAGCGTAACCCTGAGACGGCGTTGGCGTGGGTACAGTTGGCCAGAGAACGTAGGGGGCAACCGGCTTCTTAGGCGCATTGAACTAAAGTTCTTTAAGCGAGTGTTCCATCCCAGTTATCTGCCTGAACTAGTCGAGCGTAACCCTGAGACGGCGTTGGCGTGGGTGCAATTGGCCAAGGAAGTGGGGGGCAACCGGATCTCAAGACGAGTAGATCCCGAGTCGCTGGAGGTTGTACTTTCCCGCTCAAATCTGACGGAGTTGCTGTATCGCAATCCTACCGCCTTCGCAACGGCGCTTTGGCTTGTCCGTATTAGCGATAGCACAAGGATTACTGGTGAATTTCTTCGCCTCTTATCTGGAGTTTTCCAGCGGTGGGGTCAATTCAGTACGGTTGCGGCTAGACTCCCAATCTCGACATTTCCCGACCTTGAATGGCTGGTCCAGCAGGCGGATGATACGGAGCTTGCTGAGTCGCTCCATGAGTGGTTGCAAAGAATAGTACACGGTGGGCGGGAATAAGATTAAGCGCCCAACAATGCTATCCACACAGACTGGAAATCCGCTGTGCTTCATTGCTTCAATAACTTTAGTGCGCGAAGCGCATCATAGTTGAAACTATGGACGTTAAGTCCCTTCACTTTCAGTCCGTGGCTTGCCCACGGATGAGGACGTTAGTCCTCCAGACTATGGACTTTCAGTCCATAGTGGTTGATTGCGGACCTTTCTCCCCAATATGAACAGCTATCTGGTCGCACCGGCCATCATGGCCGGATTGGGTCTGTTCTTCGCCATCATCCTGGCGGTGGCCTACCGTTTCCTGAAGGTTCAGGAAGACCCACGGATCGAAACTACCCTGGATCTGCTGCCCGGCTCCAACTGCGGCGCCTGCGGACAACCCGGTTGCCACGCCTTTGCCGTGAGCCTAGTTGCGGGTAAGGAGTCGCCGAGCCGCTGCACGGTGGCGGACTCCGAGGCGATCGCTGCCATCGCCGAGCTGCTGGATGTGGACCCGGGCCAGCAGGAGCAGCGCGTGGCCCGACTCCATTGCGCTGGCGGTAAGGGCCAGGCCTATCAGATTGCCGAATACCAGGGCTTCGAGGGTTGCAGCGCCGCGGCCGTCGTCGCCGGCGGCGGCAAGGGTTGTTCCTGGGGCTGCCTGGGTCTGGGAGACTGCCGGACCGCCTGCACCTTCGATGCCATCCTAATGAACGACAATGGCCTGCCCGTGGTGGACCCAAGCAAGTGCACCGCCTGCGGCGACTGCGTCGATGCCTGCCCGCGGGACCTCTTCGAACTGACGCCCTTGAATCAACATCTGTGCGTCCAGTGCAAATCGCCACTGGCTGGCGACTTGGCCCTCGCCCTATGCAGCGTCGCCTGTGACGCCTGTGGACGCTGTGCGGCCGACGCGGCACCGGGGTTGATCCGAATGGAAGACAACCTACCCCTGGTCGACTACTCCAGCGGCGGTCCGGCCCTCCCCCGAGCGGTGCACCGCTGTCCCACCGGTGCTATCCGGTGGCTCGAAGGCGCGCAGTTCAGAGAGTAGACTTGCGATCGGCTATGGCTTGCGTGACACGAGGGCGTCTACCCAGGGACCTGCGCAAGGAATCAGAGACTGTTACCGGATCAGTCGCCTCGGTAGGAAAAGAACGCTTCTGATGCCGATAACCGTTAAGCAAGGTCAGGAGTTGATTGCCGAATTTTGCCGGATCTATCCGGCTGCCCTTCAGCTAAAGGGCACCTTGAAAAATAGGTATTTTCACCAATCAAGCGACTCTAAGCCATTGATTGTTGAGAAGTACTGTAGACGAAAACCGTATTTTTCAAAGTGCCCTAAAATATAAGGTCCGTGCAACACAAGAGGAGGCTATTCATGAAACCGCAACTATCGAACGAGCAGGAAGAATCCTTGGAGCCTACTTTCCTGCCAGATGATGCGCCGCCTTTGCCGTTTCCAACTTTCGTGACGAAAGTCACTTTAGACGAACTCTTCGACATGAAATCGTCGGACACTTTGGAATCAATACTTTTACGCCCGGAGAAAAAAGGGCACTTCTGACCGCTCTCATTGAGGCCAAAGATCAACCAGGTATATCCCAGCTATGGTCTTCTATTGAAAAACACTACGCTAGCTGGCCGGAATCCATCAAAGCGGAAGAGGTATTCTGTTTCGCATGTGAAACTATCGAGCCGTATACTCCATCGAACAACATTGAGGCTGAACGATCCTTTCGTGCGGTAATCCTAGACCGCTCACGGCTCATGGAGCTACATGACCTTGAAATAATCACTATTTCGCTCGCTGACGGATTTAAAAATCGGACGAGATTTCAGCAAACCTTTCCTGCTACCGACCGCGATCAGTGGAGCCGGGAAAGTAATTCGCGAAACTGCCTTTCCTAAACCCGGCGTAAAAGCCGGGAGCTCATTTTTTTAACCTATAATCGATAAACATTCAGGACCTGGCACATAGCCCATAAAAAAAGAGAGCGGCATGAAGACAGAACTGACAATCGAGATCTTGAAAGAGGAGGTATCAAAATTTGCAGAGATAGAGACTTCCTATGATGAGCCTTCTCTCTATGGTGTAACCGATGGAAAAGCTGTTGGAACTTACCTTGAGCATAAATTTACCACTTATCTATCAGACAGATCAACCACTATGGACTGAAAGTCCATAGTCTGGAGGACTAAAGTCCTCATCCGTGGACAAGCCACGGACTGAAAGTGAATATTGAAGCAATGAATACGATCAAGGTAATTCCGCATCTGGAATTGATCTTCCTGGGCTGGGAATCGACATAAAAGTAACCAGCGTTAAACAGCCGCAATCTTCATGTCCTTTCAAGTCTGCATCACAGAAGATATTCGGCCTTGGTTATCACTTACTCGTTTATGTATATGAGAAAATCGATGATGATAAAAACAAGACCAGTCGGCTCGATATACAGCACACAATTCTCATCGAAAAGGAACGCACTGCGGATTTCCAAACTACAAGAGGATTGTTAGACATTCTAGAACGAGAGGGAAACAAAGATGATGTCATCGCCTTTATCTTTGAAAGAAATTTACCTGTAGACGAGATCGAGGCAGGGGAGCTTGCTGACAGGATTCTGGAAATGCCACCTAATCAAGGCTATTTGACAATATCGAACGCCCTTCAGTGGAGACTTCAATATAGTAGAGTTATCCAGAAGGCAGGAACGGTTTCGGGTATTTCGAGGATTCGTTGAACAGTGGGTACAAAACCGATTGAAAAGTGGCAATACGGTGACTTTCAGACACCTATTGACCTGGCGAGAAAAGTTGTCGCAGTTCTAAAGCGGAATCATGGCCTCAGTCCTGATTTCGCTATCGAGCCCACGTGTGGGAAGGGTACATTTGTTCTGGCTGCATACGAAGGATTCAAAAATTCCACTATTCTCGGTTTTGAGATTAATACTAAGCACGTTAGTGAGGCGAACTCTGCTCTGAAAAGGATTTCTGCGACAAACCGTGTGGCAATCAACGAAGCCGATTTCTTTACTACCGACTGGGGAGAAATATTGTCCAGGTTGCATGGATATATCCTTATAATCGGAAATCCTCCCTGGGTTACAAGCAGTGAGCTAGCCATTCTCAATAGTAAAAACCTCCCCGAAAAATCCAACTTTTAAAACCGGAAAGGCATTGAAGCTATCACCGGTTCTGGGAATTTTGATATTCCCGAATGGATGCTGTCGCAGCATATAAGTTGGCTCTCAAAGCGCGCAGGCACAATTGCGTTTTTATGCAAATATGCAGTTGTACGTAAAATAATGCGACAGGTTAGACAACGCCCGGAGTACCATTTTTTGGGGCATATCTATTCCATTGACGCAAGAGCGCACTTTGAGGCGTCGGTGGAGGCATGTCTTTTTGTGCTGACAACAGATGCTGGAAACGCCGACTGTGAAGTTTATGAATCATTAGATGCCGTTGAGCCTTCACGCGTAATCGGTGAACGGGACGGATATATCGTACGTGACGTTTCTCGCTACGAAAGATGAAAGTGCTTAAGAGGTCAAGATCCATGGTACATCTGGCGGTCCGGAATCAAACATGATTGCTCAAAGGTCATGGAATTCGAGCCGGTTGGGGATGGCTATAAGAATGGTCTCGGCGAATTTATCAAGTGTGAAGAAGATTATATTTATCCTCTGCTGAAGAGTTCGGATGTCGGGAATGGTAGAGTTGCTTCCTATAGAAAAGTAGCGTTGATAACCCAAAGGACTGTGGGGGAAGATACTGCACATATCAAAAAATTTGCCTCGATGACTTGGAAATACTTGATTGAACATAAGGAATATTTAGGCAAGATGAAGAAGCGCAATTTACAGAAACAAGCCGGTCTTTTCCATATTTGGTATAGGAGATTACTCATTTAAGCAATGGAAAATTGCAGTATCCGGTTTTTACAAAAGTTAAACTTTAATCTTGTCGGGCCGCTAGATGGAAAAACCATGGTGTTCGATGATACTGTCAATTTTCTTTCTTTCGATACCGAAGAGGAAGCAAGGTTCGTTTATCACTTAGTCACGTCTGACCCCGCTCTTGAATTCCTGGAATCAATGATTTTTTGGGATGAGAAACGCCCCATTACAACAGAAATCCTAAGAAGACTGTCGCTGAAGGAATTGGCGAGGGAGTTGGGTGAACTCGTTCAGTATCAAGGTTGGAACGAAACGCGGACATTTGAGTCCGCAGGTCAGATGACAATACCATTTACTAAATAGTGTAGCTTCTACTGTCGTTATGCTTTTGGCGGCAGGCAAACTTCGTTGACCGACTTCCACTCCATAAGCCTAACAACTTAAATAGAGACTTAAGGTCTTTTCCAATGCCCAGCTTCGCTAACAGCGTCTTGCGACTCCTGCGCCGTTTGCTCGGCGCCCCCACCCGCGCGGCAGGTCCCTATGCCGGCGAGTTGACCGCCCTCGATGGCAACACCGCGGTAGCCGTCACCGAAGCGGCTATCGCCGAATTCGCGGCACTCGGGGCCTCCTTCCCGGCGGATGCGGCCGACGTGGCGTGGCGCACCGAGCAGTTACGTCACGGCCGCAACCTGCTTGGAAACGTCCTGGGCACCCAGGGTGCGGAAAGTCCCCGCGGGGCATTGGCGGGGGCGCTGGGCCTCGCCATGGGAAGCATCCGCGCCACGGCTTTCCTTGCCGCTCCCGATCTGGCTGCGGCTCAAGATCTGCTACGACTCGCGGTCGGGCGCCGCCTGCCCCTGGTGATCCATCTCGCCAACCGTGCCCTTCCCGGTCATGCCATCGCCACCGGCAGCGGCCACGAGGCCTGCCACCTGGCGGCCGATTCCGGTGCCTTCCTGCTGTTCGCAGCGAACGTCCAGGAGGCGGTGGACCTTACCCTGATTGCCCGCCGGGTCGCGGAAGAGACCCTGATCCCGGGACTGGTGGTCATGGACGGGGATCAGACCGCCCTGGCCATGCAAGAGGTACGGCTCCCCCCCGCCGAGCTGGTCACCCGCTTCCTCGGCGCACCGGGCGATTCGATTCCGGCACCCACCACGACCCAACGGCTCCTGTTCGGCGACCATCGCCGCCGGGTTCCACGTTGGCACGACCCGGACCATCCGGTACTCCTGGGGACCCTCCAGCCCCCGGAGATCTGGGGGCTGGGCGCCGCGGCGGCCAGTGTCTACTTCGACGGCCAGATACGTTCCAGCCTGGAGCGGGCGGTCTCCGATTTTCACCACGAGACGGGCAGGTCATGCGAACCGGTCTCCACCTTTCGCGCCGAGGACGCCCGCATCCTCTTGCTGGCCCAGGGGGCTGCGGTCGAGACCGCCCAAGCGGTTGCCGAACATCTACGCAAGACGGAACGGCTGCGGGTGGGGGTACTCGGCCTGCGCTGTCTGCGCCCCTTTCCCGGTCCCGATCTGCTTGCCCGCCTGGGAACGGCAAAACACCTGCTGGTGCTCGAACGGGTAAACGCGCCTCTGACGGACGATCCACCCCTGCTGCGCGAGCTGCGTGCTCTATTTGATCGGGGCCTGGACGACACAGGTTCCGACGCCAATACCCAACCGGGTCATCCGACCCTACGCGCTCAGGACCGACCTCGCGTGCGATCGGTCATCTATGGTCTGGGCGGCCTACCCCTGCGCGGGGCGGACCTGATCCGGCTGTGCCGGAAGGCGAATGACCTGGAGGGGTCTCGGATCTTTCTCGGGATGGAATTCACGCCCCGGACCAGTGACTATCCCAAGCGCCAGGTCCTGCTGGACCGGCTGCGTCGCGATTATCCGCACGTCGCCGGACTGGGCCTACACGACCAAGGACCCACACCGGATCTGCGCCCGACCGGCGCGCTCACGTTCGTCGTCCACCGCCGTTCCGGTCAGTGGGGTGAGGGCTTCGGGGCCGAGGCGGCCGGATTCCTGCGCCGGTTCGCGGGTACTCACCTGCGCAGCCATCCCGCCCTGTTCTCCCAACCCCTGGGGTCCTATTGTATCGACCGCTTTACCTTGAGTGAGCAGGCGTTGCGCGACCCCGGCGCATCCATGCCCATCGATTTGGCCGTGCTCGCGGTGGACCCTGGCGATACCCGGATTGATCCCCTGGTCGATCTCCGGTCCGATGGCGCCCTGTTGTTGCAGGGGCCGGAGCAGGACGAGACCCTCTGGCAAACCCTGTCCCCGACCCTACAGCAGACCCTGCAGGATACCGGCATCGCCCTCTACGCCGTCCCGCCATCGGACTTGCCCTCCGAAGATCTGGTGTTGGGGGCCGTCTGTGGCCTACTGCTCGACCAGGGCTGGGTCGGGCTCGGCCCGCGCCGCCTGATCTCGATGCGGGACGCGCAGCTTGTCGATGCGGGCCTGCCGCAGACAGAGGATCCGGACCGGGAGGCACGCATCCGGCAGTTCCAGACCGGTCTGGAGGGCATCCGGCGGATCGACTACCGGGAGCTGCCAGTCTCGGAGTCGGCCCCACGCCCGGAGCAAGAGGCCCCGGCCTCGGTACGCCGCTTCGGCACTAGCGATGACGCCTATGACAGCCTGCCCCGCTTTTGGGACCAAGTGGGGGTCCTGTATCGGGACGGCGCGGCCTCGCAGCTCGCACCGGATCCCTATATGGCCATCGGGGCCATACCGCCGCTCCTTTCCGTATTCCGCGATATGAGCCCGCTGCGCACGTCCCTGCCCCACCTGGACCCCGACCTGTGCATGGGCTGCGGACGCTGCTGGAGCCAGTGCCCCGAAGGCGCCTGGAGCGCGGTTGCCGCCACGCCGAGCGCGGTCCTCGAGACCGGCGCTCTGCGCCCCCTGGCCGGTAAGCTCGCGGAACGGATCGGCCACAGCTGCCGCGCCGGTGAGGCCAAGACCGCCACGACCGGGACCACCACCTTAGGGGACCTGGTGAAGGCCGCCTACACCTGGCTCCAAGACCAGGCATCCCTGCCCGCGGCGCGTAAGCAGAGTGTGGATACCGCCGTCGAACGGCTGACTGCGGCCATCGGTTGCCTGCCGGTCGCCGTCGCCACACCCTTCTTCACGGAGGCCCCCGGCGCCCTGCTGTTCCTGGCGCTCAATCCGAACGACTGCAAGGGCTGCGGCATCTGCGTGCACGCCTGCGACGCCGGCGCCCTGCGGTCCGTCGCCCAGACCACCGAGGAGCTGGAACAGGCCAACCGGATATTCGCGGCCTGGGAAAGGCTTCCCGAGACCACCCAAGCGGTCATTGATCTGGCCGCCGCCGATGAGCGCATCGGCCCCCTGCCGGCGGCCCTGCTCGCCCACCGGGCGGCCCGTGCCCTGGCCGGCGGCGACGGGGTGGAAGCCGGCTCCGGCGAACGCCTTGCCCTACGGCTGGCCTTGGGCCTGGCCACATCCCATCAGGGACAGCGGCGCGCCGAATTCATCCAGGAGGTCAAGGAGACCCACCAGGAGATTACGGCCCTGATTCGCTCCCTCCTCGCCGAGGCCCTGCCGGCGGACGACCTGGACGCCTTGGCGCGTGGCCTGGAGACAGTAAGCACCCGCCACGCGGACCTCGGCGCCTTCCTCAGCCAGGCCGAGGGTGCCACCATCGAAGGTGCGGTGGATGCCACACGCCTGCGCCGGCTGGTGGAGCTGGCCCAAGGCCTGGGGGCACTCGCCTGGCGTCTGGAAACCGGCCGTCAGGGCTTCGGCCGCGCCGGCTTAGGGCTGGTGCTAACCCCCGGTGAAGCGGCGAGCTGGGCCGGTGCCTTCCCCCACAATGTGTTCCAAGTCCCGGTCACCCTGGACGCCACCGGAGACGGGGCGCGGCTGGCGGCGGGGCTGTTGGAGGGCCAGCTGCGGCAAGCTATCGAAGGCTTCGTCCTGCTGCGCCGGGCACGCCTCGAGCTCACCAAGCCCATGGACGCGGCGCGGCTCTGGTCCGACCTCGCCGCCCTGAGTCGGCGTGATCTGACTCCCCAGGAAAGGGAGCGCTGTCCGAGTATGTTCCTGGTGGGTAGCAGCCGGATACTGGCGGGCGCAGGCCTGTCCCAGGTCGCTGCTCTGCTGGGCGGTGAGCTGCCCCTGAAGATCCTGATGCTGGCGGACCTGGACCTGGGCCTCTCCGGCCGCTCCAGCCTGGAATCTGCCCCGGCCCCGCTACCGGACGCCGCCACGGACCTGGGCCTGCTGGCGCTGGCCTGCCGCGACGCCTGCATCGCCCAGATCTCCCTCGGCGCACCCACCCACTTCCTGGAGAGCCTGGAGGCCGGGCTCGCGTTCGAGGGTCCCGCTCTCTTCCACGTCCACGCCCCCAGCCCCGGACGCCATGGGTTCCCTACCGACCAGACCCTGGAGCAGGCCCGCCTGGCCGTAGCGACCCGGACCTTTCCCCTGTTCCGCTATGACCCCAGGGGCGACGGGGTCTTCGGGACCCGGATCGAGCTCGGAGCCAACCCGAAACCTTTGGCCCTGTGGGAGCGCGGGCGTCCCGCCCGCGAAGCGGCCAAGACGGCCGCGCTCCCGGACGAGGCCATGACACCGGCCCACTGGGCGCTCGGCGAGACCCGTTTCCGCCACTGGTTCGAGCCCTTGCAGGAAGACGCCGCCGATCCCCTGCCCCTGGACGCCTACCTGGAGCTACCGGAACGCGAACGCCGGGGCCGGACGCCCTACGTCTCCCAAGGGCAGTCACAGCGGGAGCCGGTACGCTATCGAGTCGCCCCGGAGCTGGTCACGGTCTGCCGGGAACGCCGCGATGCCTGGCGCCTACTCCAAGAGATCGCCGGTCTGGTAACCCCCTTCACCGAACGCGTCCGGCGCGAGGCCGAGGAGCAGGTGGCCGCCGAGCGGCGGGCCGAGCTCGAGGCCCAGGCCGCGGTCTACGAGCAGAAACTCGCCGACCTACGCGCAGAGCTGCGACAAGAACTCCGCGGCGATATCCGGGAACGCCTGATGGATCTGGCAGGCTACCGTCGCCCAACCGGCATGGAACGACCACAATGAGCGGCCGGGTAACGCTTAGGGGCTGTTGACATAATCGTCGTGCCAACCGCTAATAGGACAAGATTAACAGGATTTCCAGGATTAACAGGATTGTTCTTCTGAATAATCGATTATAACATCCTACTAATCTTGAAAATCCTGTTAATCCTGTACCATTAGGAGACAAGCCCGGAGGTTAGGGTTTACTCCTTAATCGAATGTCAACACGCCCTAGTACAGATACTCTCAACTACCGATAACATCGAATTTGCAGCATCCTTATGGAAAGATTTAGCCGCAAATCAACGCAAATAGATCAAGAACGGTCAAGAATGGTGGGTTGATTGTGATCGATTTGCGTTCATTGCTTCAATAACTTTAGTGCGCGAAGCGCATCAGAGTTGAAACTATGGACGTTAAGTCCCTTCACTTTCAGTCCGTGGCTTGTCCACGGATGAGGACTTTAATCCTCCAGGCTATGGACTTTCAGTCCATAGTGGTTGATTGCGGCAAAAAAGAACTCCCGATGGAAGAACCGAACGATGTTATCGGTACTTTGGTGCAGTTGTATGATCCCCGCTCAGTGGTGTACTGCCGGTGAGTCCGGCTCGCTGTGAAAATTAGCTGGGAATAACTAACATGAGAATTGACGTTGATTTGTCAGACGCCAAAGTAATTCAATTATGAAAAAATTCGTATTAACCATAACAGTAATGTCAGAACCGTATCTCTGCCGACTGAGGCTCGAAAAGGGAAGCTCATGGTTTCTGTTCTGAATCGTAATCAAGAGCAATTTATTGACAAAATATGGCTGGATTGCGAATAGAAAAGAGACTTTATTGGGTTCGATATTTTTAACCACAGAGGGTCTATTATAACTTGCTGTAATCATTCAGACCCTGCCTTGTCATTCCGGCAGGGATTGCCGAAATCCAGGTGCCAGGGATGGCAAAAACAGGGAGTGAACAGGATTTCCAGGATGTTTTGCGATAAAAAAATCCTGTTAATCCTGTACCATCCTGCTAATCCTGTCCTATTCTTTGCTACGTTCGCCAACGATGCTACCGGCACTAGAGTTCCGCCGCGGCTTTGCCCACGGGGTCCATCCCCACGAGCACAAGAATCTGACCGCGGATCTGCCCACCCAGCGCATGCCCTTCGTGGACCGCTATGTACTGCCCCTGGACCAACACCTGGGGGTTCCTGCCAAGCCTGTGGTGACCCCCGGTCAGCGGGTGCGCCGCGGTCAGCGCATCGCCGCGCCCGGCGCCTTCGTGTCCACCAGTCTGCACAGCCCGGTTACCGGCTGGGTGCGGACCATCGGCCACCACCGCTATCCCGGCGGGCGGTTCAGCAAAGCCATCGAGATCGAGGCCGACCCCTACGCCACCCAACGCCTGGAAGGGAAATGCCGCCCACCTGACTGGCGCGCCCTGTCCCCGGACGGTTTCGTAGCGGCGCTGCAAGACTCCGGGATCGTCGGCCTAGGTGGGGCCGCCCTGCCCGCCCATGTCAAGTATTCCCTGCGAGACAGGATTGAGATCAAGTACCTGATCGCCAACGGCGCCGAGTGCGAACCCTATCTCACCAACGACCATCGGGTCATGGTCGAGCGTACGGACCGATTGCTGCGGGGCATCGAGATCCTCCGCACCAGACTGGGCGCCGCCGAGGCTATCATCGGCATCGAGCGCAACAAGCCTGACGCCATCGCCACCCTGAACCGGCAGCTCTGGCCCAATCAGCCAGTGCGCGTGATACCCCTGCGGGTCAAGTACCCCCAGGGCGACTCCAAGATGATGATCAAATCCCTGCTCGGGATCGAGGTCCCGGCGGGTCTGCACGCGGCGGATCTTGGCATCATCGTGAACAATGTCAGCACCATCGCCGCCATCGCGGACTGGTTCGACACCGGTATGCCCTATATCGACGGGATGGTGACCGTCTCGGGCCCCGGCATCGAACGACCGTCCAATCTGATCGTCCCCCTAGGTACACCGGTGCGGGAAGTACTCCGCTACTGCGGGGGCCTGAGCGACGACACCCGCGAGGTCATCATGGGCGGCCCCATGATGGGTACCCCCATCGCCAGCCTGGATGCCCCCATCATCAAGAGCAGCTCCGGGATCCTCGCCTTCACCGCTACCGAGACGGCGCGGGCCCAGGAGTATCCTTGCATCCGCTGCGGGCGCTGCCTGGAGGCCTGCCCCTATTTCCTCAACCCATCCCGACTGGCCCGGCTGGCAAAATCCCGCATGTACGAAGAAATAAAGCGCATCCAGATCATGGAGTGCGTCGAATGCGGCTCCTGCACCTATGCTTGTCCCTCGGGGATACCCATCGTACAGCTGATTCGCACCGCCAAGCGGGCGTTGCGAGGTCAGAAGTGAGGTTGAATTACGGATTCCGGCTAATGCTACAATATTGGCACCTAGTGAAGCCGTGAGGGAGCGGGTGAGTCCATCCTATTATGAAAATTCAAGCTGGTTGGTTCGCTCCCAGTCGCTGGTCACGGCTGGCAAGGCTTTTGGTTGGGAGCAGTGTTTCCATCAATTATGCGCACCTATACTTTTGCTGACTGTCGGCTCCGGTCCCACTTGAATTTCACCCACTACACCCGTGTTAACATCTGAGGACGCGATCTCAGCCTATTCACAACAATCAACCACTATGGACTTTCAGTCCATAGTGGTTGATATAACAATCAAGGGCACTGATTTCGACGGAACCATTCCCACGCAATGGCGAACAGGCTAAGCAACTTACGCATAGACCGCGAGAGACATCAGTAGAGCGCATGATTGAAGATGAGTTTTTTCTCAAATCCGCGGATTTTACGCATAGAGAAGGCGTTAGAGTTGAAGTTCAGCGCACATCGGATGGCTATTCTTTTAGGGCAGATATTCCCTTGGGTGTGCTTGGACACGAGCAAATGGAAGCTCTAAAAAATAACAGTTGGGGAAAACGAAACACTTTTATGAGCATTCTTGTCAGAGAACTTCACGGGCAGTATACATTTGCAAAAGTTGTTTCGGTAAAAGGTTTGGGTAAAGAGGGTTAGTCAAAGAAATATTTGCCCAACAATTGAATCAAGCCGACCCCAAAAGCGTGCGTCGAGTTCAGAGCATTGCTTAGTGATTGTGGCGGCGCGCTTTCTGGGCCAGCTTATTCATGACGATAGCTAACGACCGGAAACTGGCGGCTGGTAGCTGCTGCCAGGACTTGAAGATCGCCCAACCGATCCTGGAGTGATGCAGAGGCAAAAAAAACGAATGAGCGCCCCATCTTCCGCTTTACCAGGATTCCGCGCTCGACCAGCCCCAACAAGTCGGTCCGGGCCGTTTGATAGACCACCTTGTGGCTCCGGCGGTGCCCTTCGATGGTGTGGCGTGTGCCCGGATGCCGAAGCGCGTGGCGGATCAGCGCGAGCTGACGGTGATTGAGATTGGCCTGCAGCTGCTCGGATGAGCGCAGCAACGACTCGGTTTCATGCAGTGCTGTGGCCTTGCGGCCTAGATAGGCATGGAGCGCGTCGATCACTTCGGCAATGACCGTCAGCTGGTGGATGATGAAATAGGTGACATCCCTGTCGTCCGTTGCGGTGAACAGGTAGGAACGGCTGTATTGGGTCGGGGCCTGTTTCAGTACTCTGGAGATCGAGACGAATTCCAGGAGCCAATAGCCTCGGGACAGGGCGGGCCAATAGAAGAGTGCGCGGGCGACCCGGCCGTTGCCATCGACGAATGGGTGGTGGTAGGCGAGTGCGAAGTGCAGGAGAATCGCGCAGATGATCGGATGCGCGAAAGGCTCGTCGTCGGTCGCGTCCGCGAATCGACACAGCAGATCCAGGCGTCCGGGGAGCTCATCAGTGGCGGGGGGTACGTGCAGAACGCGGTGGTCGCGATGATCGACTACCTCGATGCGCTCGTGCGGGTATCTCAGCCGACCCGCGGCGGAGGGATCGGCCAGGGTATCCTGGGTCAGGACGCGGTGCAGATCCAGGATTGCGTCCGGCGTCAGGGGCTCGCGAATGTGCTCGGAGATCGAACGCATGGCCTGGAAGTTGTTGCAGATCATCTGCTCGCTCTGGTCCCGTGGCTGGCGCCCTTGGCGCAGCATCTCCTTGGCTGTCTGTCGGGTTGTCGAGGCGCCTTCCAGCTGGCTGGAGGTGATGGCCTCCTCGACCAGGGAGCTGACCAGATAGGTGTCGCGGGTCTCGGGATTGGCGATCGGGGCTGCGAGGCGGATCTGGCCGGACGCATCCCGGTCGATGCGATGCGACCGGCTGAGGATCGGATCGGCGAGCACGAACTGGAATGGGCGATCCCCCCTGTCCCGGAGCGGGAGCGGTTTGTAGAGCAGGTAGCGGGCACTCTTGACGGCGAACCACCAATCCTCATGGGAGAAGCCCGCAGGAGGTGACTTGTGGCGTAGCTCGTCCCAATGCAGATAACACCCACCGGGAGCCGGGCCGATGGAGGCACTGAGCTTTAGCGTTGTTTGGGGGATCGGATGTGTTGGGTTACGGCGCGTTCAACGGTGTTTGTGCCCTTCAAGATCGGGCAGCGCGCCTAACCCAACCTACACCCAAAGCAGAATCTGCGCGTGCAGGCCACGCGGGGGGAAATGTGGGTGTAGGTTGCGTTAAGACGCTGGCACTGACCTAAGCAGACGATTAGCGTGCCTTGATGCGTCGCAACGCAACACGTCCGGTTCTCCAGACAGCGCCGAATAATTCGGAATTGCTATTAACCAGACAGCTTCTTAGTGTTGCCACGCTCGGCGCGAGGTCGGCGCGGGCTGGCAGGCCGCGCGGGGGAAATGCGGGTGTAGGTTGCATTAAGACGCCGGTATGATCTAAGCAGACGATCAGCGAGCCTTGGTGCGTCGCAACGCAACACGTCCGGTCTCCCAGACAGCACCGAATAATTCAGGATTGCTTTTAACCAGACAGCTTCGTACAGACCGGCGTCCTGCCGGGGAGCAGCCAAGCTATGACCATCGATTTCTCCGCATACGTCACCAGTCTCAACACCGAGCCGGGGCACGAGCACCGTCAGGCGCTCGAATCGAGCTATCACGAGGCGGCCCGGGTCATGTCCCCCCAGGGGCTCGATCACTACCTGACGGGTATGAAGGCCATGGGCACCCTGAACAAAGGGGAGGACCTGATCCTGACCTATGTCCAGGAGATACCCGGCGTAGCCAAGGAGTTGGGGGAGGATGTTATCCCCGACATCGTCAGTGCCCTGATGAAGCTCGCCTCCCACACCTCGGGGACCGTGGTTACCCTGATGATGGCCACCATGCCCTTGGCCGCGACTCGACTCGGCGATGCCGATATGGTGCGGAGTTATCTCAAGCTGCTCCACCAACTCGCCGGCAAGGCCCCGCGGGGGCTGCGTCCCATGATGGAGAACATGGACGAGCTGCTCTCCAAGCTCACCCTGGGGGGATTGCGCCGTTGGGCCCTATGGGGTGCGCAAGCCCATCAGCGGGACCTGGACGGGCAGATGGCCTACTTCGGCCTCAAGACGGAATCGTCCCGAGCCGTGCTTCAGAAGGAGCGCCGCGGGACTCTGTTCGTCGATAACCAGCGCAAGCTCAATTTCTATCTACGCGCCCTCTGGGCCCGTGCCTTCTTCATGCGTCCCACTTCCGGCGACTATGAGACCCGCCAGGGCCTCAGACCCTTCATCGAGGACTTCCAGATCCACCTGCCGGACGCCTTCGACTCCTTCCGCGGTATCTCGGGGCTGGAGGTCTACCGGGCGAGCGCGGCCCACTGCGCGGCCCACATGGCCTATACCCGCCAGCCGCTCAGCGCCGAGCAGCTGAGTCCTGCCCAGATGAAGCTTATCGAGCTGTTCGAGGATGCCCGGATCGAGCATCTGGCGATTCGCGATTTCCCTGGGCTGCGTAAGCTGTGGCTCGGCTTCTTCACGGCCCCCATGACCCCGGACGAAGAGTTCGTGGAGCTCCACCCCATGATGGACAGGATGATGCGCCTAGCCACCGCCCTGCTCGATCCCCACTACCGGGACGAAGAGCCCCTGATCAACGACACGGCCGCCGATTTTCGCCGCCAGCTCGAAGTGCGCGCCGATGACAACCAACTTAGCTGGGACGCAGGGGTCACCTTCTACAACAAGGTCATCCAACAGGTCGCCCTGCCCAATCTGCGGGTCATGGAGACCTGGCCCATCCCCTACCGGGACGACAACCGGTATTTGTGGGCGTTCACCGAGAACATGTTCCTGGAGGCGGGGCTGGACTATCTGCCCGAGCGCCAGCAGCAGGTACGCAAGTATGTCTCTGCGGTGGAGATAGCCAACGAGGTGGATTGCGAGCTGGCCGGTGACGACGCCCAGGAGATCTGGATCTGCGCCACCGAACTCTTTCCCTACGAGGACGAGGGCATCAGCTACAACCAGATGTGGGGCAAGGAGCCGGTCTCCGATCCCTACCACTATCAGGAATGGGACTATCACGTCCAGCTCTTCCGCCCGGACTGGGCCACGGTCATCGAACGCCGCCAAGGTAGGGACGACCCCGACCGCATGGATGAGATCCTCACCAAGTACAAACCCATCGCCAGCCGCATCCGTCACCTGATCGACGCCCTGCAGCCCCAAGGCATCGTGCGCCGGCGCGGTTACGAGGAGGGCGAGGAGCTGGATCTCAACGCCGCGGTGCGGGCTATGATCGACATCCGGCGCAGCGTCATGCCGGACCCGCGCATCAATATCCGCATCGACCGCCACATCCGCGACCTGTCCATTCTGGTGCTTATGGATCTTTCCAAATCCACCAATGAGAAGATCGGCGTACAGGAAGGCGAGCCAGAGTACGACACGGCCCCCTCGATCCTGGATCTTACCCGAGAATCCACCGGCCTGTTGGCCTGGGCCATCGATGCCATCGGCGACAATTTTGCCGTCCATGGCTTCGCCTCCGATGGCCGCCACGACATCCAGTACTATCGTTTCAAGGACTTCGGCCAACCCTATGACGACGAGGCCAAATCCCGCATGGCCGGCATGCAGGGCGGTCTCTCCACCCGCATGGGTGCAGCCCTGCGCCACGCCGGCTGGCACCTGACCCAACAATCGGCCCAGAAGCGGCTGGTGCTGCTCATCACCGACGGCGAGCCCGCCGACATCGACGAGCGCGATCCCCAATACCTACGCCACGATACCAAGAAGGCGGTGGAAGACCTGGCCAGACAGGGGGTCTACACCTATTGCCTGACCTTGGATCCCAATGCCGATCGCTATGTGGCCCGGATCTTTGGAGAAAACAACTACTCCATCGTGGATCACCTAGAGCGGCTACCGGAACGATTGCCGGCGGTGTTCGCGGCTATTACCGGTTGAGGCCGCGGCTGCCCGTCACACGAATCGACAGGATCACAGCGCATTCAAACTACGAATCACGCGAATTTGACCGTGCCACTTTGAAGTTAACCACTACCTAGATTTCCTTCGCTATCGAATGATCACCCGCTGCACTCGGGCAACGGTAGTACTCCACTTGCCCAGGGCAAACACTTGCTCATGACAGTGAAAGGCCTCGCTGAAGGTCTGTTCAACCACGGTGGGCTCGATGAGCGCCGTGAAGTCGGGTATTGCTCCCGAGTCCGCCGGGTCTTGCCCCTCTTCCGGGAAGGCTCCCAGGAGCAGGAGGTCCACCCAGACCTCGAGCAGCTGGTAGAGGGAGTCGAGCACCGGGTCGTCCGGCTCGGAGGCGAGCGCGATACGGACCAACCGCTCATCACCGCTGTCCAGCTCCTGATAATCGACCTCAAAACCAGGGGTGGCCGGTGCCTGCGGATAGTCCAGGGGGAGCTCCTGCAGCAGGTGGGTTCCGGCCTGCAACGGCGCGGCGGTACGCAGCTCGAGGACATCGAGCCTACGGCCAAGCAGGATATTCGTCAGCACCCGCAGGATCGAGAGATCCAGGGAGCGCATCCGTACCTGCCATATCACCCTGAGGGCGGCCGGGTCCCGTGACACCTCGATCAGCTCCAGGGCCGGCTCGGCAGGGTCGTTGCCCGCTCGGGGGAAGAAGCCGAGCGCGACGCATTGGCCCAGATACAGCACCGGGTCGGGGACGATCATATCGGGATCCAGATCTGCTGTCTCGGGCCACCCTTCAAAGAACCGGACGCCGGGGCCGGCAGCCAGGATGCGAAACTCCTGGGTGGCGGAATGCGCAATCCGGACGAGTAGATTGGTCATTTGAGTCTCCGTCTTAATTCATTGCTTCAATAACTTTAGTGCGCGAAGCGCATCACAGTTGAAACTATGGACGTTAAGTCCCTTCACTTTCAGTCCGTGGCTGGTCCACGGATGAGGACGTTAGTCCTCCAGACTATGGACTTTCAGCCCATAGTGGTTGATTCTGAAATTGGCGTGCTCGAAAATTGCATCCATCAATACCTTGATATAGTGGCTTGCGGTTGGGTCGCAATGGAGATAGATACTTCCTGTAGATCTTAAAATCCCGCGCATCGGCAACAAACGCTGGGCCATGTAGGACAGATACGCCAATAATCTAGGTTGCGTCCGGCGCAATGCGTTTATCCACATCCGCCAGAACTCGGCTATTTCATCATCGATTCCCGCCTCGCGCATCAATACCGGCATTTCCCGGATAGCGCGTTACCCGCCGCTACCGAAATGGGCCGAATGGCCCTTTTTTTATCTTTCTTCCAGACGTTTACGCATAGAATATGCAGAATAGACTGCAACAAACTTGCATCGAGTCCTGCTTGTGGATAATAAGTGTCATGTGGAAAATGAATATGTGTCATCCTTTTCTAATCCAATTTTGGATATTCAGATACCTTTTTCATCCACAACCAGATACCCACCACCACAACCAGACGCACTCAAGAAAATAAAAGGCCCAAACGGACCTTGACAAGACAGTGGACCAATCTACACCATGTCTATTAGTAAGCTACAACAGCCAAGGAGAGTTTTTACACTCAACCATAGAAAAGATGAATTTTTCAACCGCTTGAAGATCCGCCAAGAGAAATCCCTCTGGGATAAGGGACTTACCGGTAGGTAGCATTCCGGTATGGCGCAGTTTGCTCTAGCGAACTTTAGGTACGCAAAACCTCCTTCCAAAATCAGACAAGGTATAAATCACGATAACCTTCTCCGTAAGGTTCACCTCCGAACTGAAGACGGCAAGAACACGATTCAAATCGAGGATGGAAGAGAAGCATCCGGCGACGGAAAGTACAACTGGAGCCAGATCATCAACAAGGAAGAAACTGGTTCAAAACAAGTTATTGCCTTCGACGAAGGTTACCAATCATGGCGACAGCACTCTACGCACAGGAGAAAATCCAGCGCTAAAAAGCAGCATTTGGAGGTTGTTGAGCGAGCTATTTGAAACAAAGGTAAGGACTGAAATTTCACTTGAATCTTACCAATCGTAATCGAACAGGATGAATCCTAGTGAGAAACGCTTGTGGATACCTCGCTCGGCGTTTCCGTCTTCCATACCACGCCATCTTTTATGCTACCTGAAGATCAAGGTCGAGGAGACCATAAGGATTTGACTCTCGAAGCATAGGAAAGCCAAGAGGCCGCGCAAAAGGAAGCCAAGCGGACAGGTATCTAAGTTTGGCCTATCACCTTACTGCAATCCTGAATTGCAGGTTGATGCTCTAAAGATATGCGTATTTTACTTATTGCAACAGCTTACAATAGCTTAGTTCAACGCGCGCACCTGGAACTAACGGCTGCAGGGCATGATGTTTCCGTTGAATTATCCTTGTCCGATGACATCATGCGAGAAGGTGCTTCCTTATTCATCCAGATCTAATAGTTTGTCCATTTCTAAAAGAAAGGATTCCAGATGATATCTGGAAAAATCATACCTGCATTATTATCCATCCTGGAGTAAAGGGAGATAGAGGGCCTTCATCCATAGAATGGAGCATACTGGAGGATGTAGAAGAATGGGGGGTAACAGCATTGCAGGCAACCGATATTATGGATACTGGAGATATTTGGGGGTCAAGGGAATTCAAGCGTAGGCCAGTAAGTTAAGTCTCGCATGTACCGACATGAAATTACGGAAACCGGCATATTGCTTATCCATGATATAGTAACACGCTTCTCAAGTGGTATTTATTTTCCAGAACAACTTGACTATGCCAATCCAACTGTCAAAGGGAAACTGCGCCCAGTTATGACACAAAAAGATAGGAAAATCAATTGGAAGCTAGATGATTCAGATACTATAATTAAGAAGATCTATTCTTCCGATAATCAACCAGGCGTATTAGACACCCTATTTGATGAGGAATATTTTCTTTATGGGGTCCATCGTGAAGGGAAGCTACTTGGTAACCCAGGAGAAGTGATAGCTAGACGTCAGGATGCTATTTGTATAGCAACCATAAATGGTTCGGTATGGATATCACATTTAAGAAAGAGAAATACTCGGGGAGAAAAATATTTCAAATTACCCTCTACGAAGGTGTTGGAAGATAAGATAATAGATGTGCCAGAGTACCCAGTTGATGTCCTATATAAAGGGGGGTCTAAAAAATCATTCTTTAATTCTATCTCTCTCGGTAAAACAAATACCTATAATGAAATTTGGTATTATGAGGAAAGCGATGTTGGTTATCTAATTTTCGATTTTTACAATGGTGCCATGGATACTGATAAGTGCCATATGCTTCGAAATTCATTTATTTCAGCACGCCAACGTAAAACCAAAGTAATTGTATTATCGTGCGGTATGGATTTTTGGTCTAACGGGATCCATCTTAACACCATAGAGGCTGCGTCTGATCCTGCTGAGGAGGCTTGTAGAAACATCAACGCAATTAATGACCTAATTTTAGAAATTATAACTACAGATACCCATCTCGTAATCTCGTCTATATCGAGCAGTGCGGCAGCTGGTGGATTGATTATGGCCATGGCTGCTGACTTCATATATGCTAGGAGCGGCATTATCATGAATCCCCATTATAAATCTATGGGGCTCTATGGATCCGAATATTGGACATACCTGTTACCTCGGAGGGTCGGACACACAAAGGCTGAGGAATTAATGGAGAATTGTTTACCTATCGATACAGAACAAGCTCATGATATTTTTCTAATTGACGGAATTATCCATAGTGATGGTTACGATTTTTATCATCATATTTCGCAGATTGCAGAGAACTTATCAAGGCTCCCTGATTATGACATGAAACTTCGGTTGAAGTCGGAAAAAATTTTATTAGATGAGAGTGAAAAACCACTTGCTTCCTATCGGGAGGAAGAAATGGAAGAGATGAAAAAATGTTTATACGAATATGACCATATTTATCATCAATGTGGCTTCAATTTCCATACAGCTAGGCATAATTTCGTGCATAAACTTAATCCAACCACTACGCCATTACGTTTTGCGGTACATCGTCGTTAAAGGAAGACCTAGATAATTTTATAAGGAATACGAAGGAGGAGCACAGGGAAGCGAGGGTAAGCGCCGAGCGGAGTGCGCGCTGGGACGAACGCAGGCCGCCAAAGGCAATAGCCGTCGTCCCATTGTTTGTACCCGAAATCGGACGGATCCCATTTCGGGTTGCGCGAAAAATGGCGACGCTCCGGTGTGGAAAATTTTCCGCAACGAGACCCTACTCCACAATCTATGACACAGATCGGCTAATCATCAGCCGTCCTGACAAGAACGGAGCAGCGGAGGGTCCAACGGAAAAGTCTACAGGAAGAAACCCCCGCCGAGGGAAACGCTTGGAGCGGAAAGCAGGAAACGTCAAATCCAAAGCAGAAACGATGCACAGAAGCCGTCGGAAAGGCCCTCAGAGCCTCTCTCAGACAATTACAGATAGCTTGGGGTGGGGTTGGGGTAACAAGGAAAGAAGAAACTGTTCTACAGTCTTCTCAGAGGCTCACGCGCCAGAACCCTACCTGTCTCCTCTCGCTCCATTAAGCAATCCCACAGCAATGCTGAAAGATCAGGAGCAAACAGAAAAGACCGAGAAAACTCCCTTAGAACAACCTCGCAATAGAAAACTTCAACTTCCCCTCGGAGGACATCGTATCTTGCTCTTGTTTACCGCATAGAGCCCCACAGAGATGGGTTAACCGCCTCCCAGTTCTTTTTTATACCGGAATCTCGGAGGCCACTTATTAAGCCTATTTCCGCGTTTCTGCGTTACCGGATTGCCCATCATTACCTGGTGGTGGGTCCACATTGAAATAAACGTAGTTCGGTTCGCGCCTCAAACCCTTGAGAGGATCGTACGTCTTCACTAGCTTTAGGTTCTCTTCATCATAGGCCATACCGTCCACCAAGCATTTCTCAGCCATGTACGGGTTGCAGGAATGCAGCCCTGCGTAATTCTTCTTTGTCCAGGACAGGACCGCCTTCTTGAGTGCCTTGCTGTCCTGGTTGTAGTCACCTTCTCTGACGGTCAGCCCCATTACGTTGAGACAAAATCCTATAATCCTGGCCCCTTTGAAGTTTGGGATAGATTTCATGAGGGTAACCTCATCATAGATGAGTCGACGAACTTTAAATTTCACAATTTTTCCCGCTGCTCCATCCAGTCTGTAAAAGTTAAATAGACTTTCCCAGACGGCGTTGTGCTGAATATGCCAACACAAACCCGCCGGTGACCGTACTGCGGAAGCGGAGAATATGACTTCGAAAATCATGCTGGCCAGATGATCGTAGAAAGTCTTGTGGTCTTTCTCTCGGACCCGCAGTTGCAGGTGGTAGGGAACCCCCTTTTTGTCGAGTATTTCCACAGCATCATTAATGAACTCGACGACAACGCGAAGCCTGTCTTGTATATCATCGTTCCAACCGCTGTTTGTAACCCCATTGATTTTGTACAGATCGGACGCGGCGCTCCTTATGTATCTCATCGCCTGGTGCAGCACGAACGAATGGCTCCAAAACCCCGTCTCCACGTAGTCACGGAAGGTTATCAGTACTACGCGGCAGTAGGCTTCCCACTGAGCTGAATCCAACTTCCGCCTTCCCAATACGTCTAGGTCCAGAAGCGTTCCGATGGTTTCTACCATCCTGTAGTTCGAGAACATGGCTTGGCTGACCGGCTTGTGATAGCCCATCAAGCCGGATTCGTACCCCTCTGCTTCATGGAATAGAAAGGAGTTCCTATTCACTAGGGCCTCATTCAAGATATTCTTAGCGAATATCTCTACTTGGACGCCATGCTTGTTTGTCTTTGCCATTTCGTGGAACACTGCCAATGCAGTACCGGGGGAAGAGTCGACAGTTGCACGGCAGAACCGCTTATCGGAAATCAGCTGCAAAATAAAGTCCGCATGTTCGGTCACCTTAGGTGGGTTCCTCTGCGGCTTGTTCTCATCAGCATCATGCACTTGTAAACTTTCAAACTTCCCTAGATCTGTCGCGTGGCGAATTAATGACTTCACGGAACGGGTTAACTCGTCAGCAATGACGGCTAGCTCGGAAGGGGAACCTTCGAGGATTATCCGATAAAGAATCGTCCCATAGCGCTCAGCGTTCATCCTGCCGTAGATAGGTGGCCGGATGAAGGCAAACCACACCCAAGCTAGAAACGTGAGGAGAAATAAGCCGCCGAGGATACCCTGCCATGTAGCGGGAGTCAGGATATTCCCTTGGGGAAACAGCCACTCCTGTGCTCGCCACAAGTCTGTTAGGAGGGTAAGAACACCCACTGCCGCGACTACTGAAAATGTGATCCCTTGAAGGGGTAGTGGGGTAGTCCGAACCCTAAACCGGTAGCGAATGTCCGCGATCGTCTATGCCAGGACCATGAGGGCGAGTCCGGCGATCAGTTCAGAAAAGCCAAAGAACCTCGGAGCGTTCGCATCAAGCGGAAAGAAGCAAACCGTTCCAAAGCAGTGGTTACCAGACACCTAATTTCCCTCCCTCATCCATCACAGAAGTTGTTCTGCGTCGCTCTGACAACACCAGAACCCGAGCGATTGGATTGTAACCTAACAGCTTTACTTAACTACTCATCAGACAAAAATCCTAAATATCAGGTCATACGGAAGCTGCAACAAAAATCAGTGCTTACGATTGGAGAGAGAGGAGGAGAGAAAAAGGTCAGGCCGGCTAGGTCAGAGCGTGATCACACCCTTTCCATATCCTCTCCGTTACTTCCCAGCCCCAAGTATTCGAATCCACATTCGGGCTGCAAAGCCTCCATGAAGCCATCAATACAGCACACCCACCGGCAAGCCCACCTTTTCGGGGTGCTTGCCGAATTCGAGCGCAACCTTATCCAGGAGCGAAGACAGGCGAGTTTGGCCGCCGCCAGATCAGAGGGGTCGCCGTGATGACCGCCGCAAGGCCCTGGACACAGAAAAGCGTGGCCTTGCCGTCGATCTGTACCAGGAAAAAAAGATGCCGGTCGGCAAAATCTGCGAGCTGATGGGGATTTCAATTAAAATTAATTTTTTACTTGGGAGACGATGGTATCCATCGCACCCATCACGCAAGATTTACAGAAAAAATACAGAAGAATATTCCCAACTCGTTGAGTGAGGCAGTAAACGATGGCCAAATTCGAAAACTTTAAATGCGCAATCTGTGACGAGCATGCTGAAACGTTTTCTTCAAACGGAGATTATACCCACCAAGACTGCCCACGCTGCGGTAAATTTAAAATTTCAGGAACGCTCGAAGCCTCTCTTCACATGCGTAAACAGAATGCTCAGAAAGATCACGAAGTGTGGGTAGTGATTGCTAAGCTCTCCGGATGGGTTCGCAATATGAATATGCTCGGTGAGGTCCCGATCAAGGTCCCTATGTTAAGTTCTCAAGAACTTGATAAAATTCTGGAGATGCCAATTCCTGGAATCCTCGAACGGGCGAACCGATTTTTAGAATTGGCCAGTCGTTCGATATGAACGACCCAGCGTTCCTAGCTGTCACATATTCAAGGTATAAGTCTGAGGTCGCCTATTTAGGACGTTTCCTCCGTGATTCGGGTCTCATTAGGGACTACGACAAAGGATTCGAGGTTGGAATCTCTGGGGCAGGATACAAGCCAATTCGAATTGATCTGGTCGAGCATAATAGGAAGATCGACGATGAGATCATTGCACATATCCGGCGTTCGAGATTCGTCGTTGCGAATTTCACTGGTCACCGTGGCGGTGTCTATTTCGAGGCGGGCTTCGCGTTAGGGCTGAATATACCAGTGATTTGGACTTGTCATAAGGATGATATCGGGAATCTCCACTTCGATGTACGCCAGTACAATTGCATCGTTTGGGACAAACCTGAAGAGCTCGCCAAGCAATTAAAAAATAGGATCCAGGCTGTTATTTGAACGGACCTAAAGCTTCAGTGACACCATCTGCTCTGTCATGAGCAACAGATCCCTAGGAGCGATTTCTCGCCTGCCCCTATTTGTCCTCACCCATCTCCCGTAACGGCCTCTACAAGCCTCCTTTCCCTGCCGATCTGAAGCATTCCCTTGGTGGGACAGAGCGACATTCCCTTTTAGAAGTGGTGATGGTCGCTGTTGGTGTTGTATTCGCTGTATTAGTGCTTTTTGGATACCAAGGAGTTAGGGCGTTAGGGAAGGCAAGAAAACGCCTCAGAAAGCCGCTCAGAGCCTCTTTACACCCGTCTTCACCGATCCGCCCAAACCCTAATCTGCGCGATAGCCTGCGCGGTTTGTCTTCGAAGCGTTTTGGTAAAGAAATCAGTTTACGCAGCCACCTCTGGGTCACCAGGCAGTACGGCTAAAACCCGGCCTTGATTCAGAGCCTAGGGCTTGCGCAATAGGATGAGGCTCTGAAGCGGCAATGCGTTTAGCTTCGGGACTTGGAAAAAGTCGCGATCAGCCTGCACGAGAACCGCCGCATCCTTTGGCAGAAGGACTAGAATGTTGCCCGGTTCTCCGTCGATCTCCCACATCGCACGGAAGCGGTGGGCTTCAAGCTTTCGGTTTCCCCAAGCGGGATCGCCTAACAGCACCAAACCATTCTGTCCGATGCCCCGCACCACGGAGAAATGGTCCTCTCCCTGAAGGCGCAAGTGCGCGATGACCGGAATGCCGAGTTGCCTGAGTTGTTCGAAGGTGAGCGACAACCCAACGGCCCGAAACCCGAACGTTTCGACCGCCGCTTGGAGGTCGCCAAAAGACGCCGTGGCCTCCAGCTGGTCATGGATCGCCTTGGCGACCCGCTTCTCAATATCTGAAAGGCTAGCGCCGTCCCCGATTGCGCCCTTTATTTGGGCGGCTAGGTTCCGTTTGATGTCTTCGCTGGATACCGCACCGTCAAGCGCCGCCCTAATTAGGGTCGAACGGATATTGCGCTCGAAGTTCGAAGCCACTCTGGCGAGATTGGCCGCGATAACTTCAGCGAGGATGTCCTCCTCGGATATATCCCGCCCGTAGAAAAATTGCAGAATTGTTGCCGCGGCGGCGGAACCACACGAGACATCCAAGTTCTGCTTTACAACCTGCGCGTCCCGTAGATCCTTCCAGGTCTTGATGGGCAGGCTGCCGGTTGCGGTTGGGTAGCGAAGACGGATTTCGCCGGCGTCCGTAAGAGCCGCTGCTGTCACCAGAAAAGCGCCTAGGACCGTCTGGAGCCGGTGGCGATTCTGGGTATGCACTGGTACGCAACAAGGCTCAGCTCGTGGGAGACTTTTTACCTTCGAGAGCTCTTAAATCGTCGGCGGCTATAAAGTCGTGTTCGACTCGATCCCATCGCTCTCCGGTGTTAACAGTAACTTCAACCCGGATTAGTTCTTTTTTCCTAAAGTCATAGAGCGCGTTCATCTCTACTTCGTATTCAACGCCATCTCGTATTGGGAATTCGTACTCACGTTTCTTGAAAATTTTCAGAATCCTTTGCTTATCGCCAGACATTATTTCCCTTAATTTATCCTTCGCGATTTGACGTGCTGTTGCTTTCCTATTCATAATTCTTTTTCATAGACACTTAAATCGTGGTAATTTAAATGCACTGACCTACATAGAGGTTTAAGGGCGGATAGTCCACCATCGTCCACGCCAATCCACACACTAATTACTTCTTTGGACTCCTCGTCTCCATAATGAGCCCCTATTTTAAATTGGTATTTAATCTCTCCTAGCGGATCCCAATCTGTGGGGTTATCCTCCCCTTTTTTTACTAAAATACAGCTATCTCCCTCGCCCTCTTTTTTTATCCCATCCCATGTCGGATCCCCAGGTACGAATGTGAATTTATGCCTTCCCTTTTTCACTAGATTTCCTTCTTTTTTTGTAGTCATATATACATATTCTTCCCCTTCTGGGGAGATAAAACCGTGTTCGTCTTCCTCAAGAAGATTAATAATTCGTTCTCTACCGCTAGAGACGACCTCTTTCAGTTTCTTTTCCGCGAATTCGTGCGCGAGTTTTTTATTCATAGGCGGTGGTTCTTTTTCACTAAACGGTTTTATAAGCTGTTTTACATAGCTAGAAACAATCTCTTTTAGTTTTCCTTCTACTCCTTGGGTTAACCGTTTTTTATTCATAACGATCACCTTGGGTTGCTCTCTTTAAATTTGGATCTTGGCCCATAGGGAAAATATTTATGCACCGTTTTTTCTCCCTTTTTATACCGCGTTACCTGCCAGTGCTTCTGATACAGACCTTTTCCAGTTTCTCCTGGCTTACGGAACCGGTGATGCCCGGGATGGTGCATCAGTTTAACGGTCCATCCTTGAGAACGGTATTCGCGCACCGTCCTTACGTAGGACCGCGCCGCCCGTATACCGGCCCAACCACCACGGCCAAAGATAAGAAACTGCCGAAGCGCGTGCCAGGTCCATCTACCTTCGATTTCCGCCATTTCCTGTGGAGACAGGATTTCGAACCCATCCGCATTGGGATCGCCAAAAACAAAGGCCAGTTCCTCTTGGCTTAGCCCATGATCCCGGTTTCCCGTACCCGCAAGCGCGGGATGTCCAAGCACACCCATCAGCAGCAAGCCGATCATAAAAGATTTCAGTTTTTGTGTCATGATAATTCCTTCATTTCTGAATAGACGAGGCTAGCGTTTTCGTGGTCGTTACATTTTGTAACTTAGATTCAATCCTGTCTGGGAACCTGTATCTCCGCTTATATCCGCTAATATATTGAAATGTAACGTTACATCCTTGCTGGCCGCGTAACCTAACCCAAAACTAAGGTCGGTTTGCGAAGTTCTTATACCGGCATGATCACCCGCTACCTTATCCTTTCCGCGAAACCTGAACAGCGCGCCACCTGATACCGTGACTTCGTTATTGATCGCAAAACCAAGACTGGGGTTGATGAACAACAAGTCGCCTGGATCAACCTGCTGTCCATCGACATTCCGACTACCTGCATAGCGATATCCGGCGGTCAAGGAAAACACGACAGGATCGATGCTACGATAGGTTGTGAATCCAATTTGCCCCGATTTTCCGTAGACAAAATTAGACTTGTCCGTATCCGTGTTTTCAATGGCTGAAATCTCGGCAAAGCCCAATAAGGCAGGCGTGTCATTCTCTTTCGAGAACTGGTGATTAACACCAAGCACGAACTCATGCCAGCGCTGAGAGGAGCTGTTGTCTGTTTCTGTTCCAGCCTGAGTACGAATATCCTCGGCGAGAACTGTTAAGCGACTATACATCTCTGTCTTAGCGGTAATGCCATAACGAGCGCCGAGCGTTAAGGCGAATACATCACTATTTTCCCGTTGGTTGCTGACATCCACGGGGAGCAGTATGAAGTTTCCCGATCCAATTTGCACCGAGTCAAACCGGGTATTGATATTCTTTCTATCAGCGTTGGCATAGTTAAGCCCAAACTCGACCCGAAATTCATTCTTCTCCGTCAGCAAGTCTTCAATGGTTAGGGGTAAATCTGCCCAACAAGGTTTCGCTATGAATAGGGAAACAAAAATGGCGCTTATTTTACGTAGCATGACTATTTTTATTGGGACCTTTATACATAAATCAGAATGATCTTGAGTTACCCTCAGTCAAGGCTGAGGCCAACCGCCTTGATATACGGACGTAAGCACTCGGCGGTGGCCCCGATCCGTCTGATCTCATCGGGAATGTCTTTCTCGTAGACCTCCTGTCCGTAGAAGTAATGCAAGATGGTGGCGACAGCAGCAGCGCCGCACGAAAAGTCCTGGTCCTGCTTTTCTACCGGATGATCCCGCAGGTCTTTCCATTTCTCGATGGGCAGACTGCCAGTTGCAGTTTTGTCGTAGGACCAACGCCCTTGATTGTGCACGTGGACTCCTGGGATCCATGCTCCGCCCAAATGAAAAACAAAATTAATATAAATCAAATTGTTAATTGATTACTGTTCAAGGTTAACCCCCAATTGGACCCCGATTGAACCAAAATTCGACCCGGAGCCACCGGCGGTCCGGTCCGTGAGTGCGGAAGAAAGGGGAGAGCGGGAAAGTGCGCTGGGCGCGGGATGAGGGACTATTGATCGAGCGCAGTCAAACGCCTCCAATGCAGGCTCGGAAGGGCTCGATCACGGGGTATGTGGCTGGATTTAAGAGGTTTATGGCGGAGCAGGGATCAGCCAAAAGGATGTACGAAGACGTCCGACAAAATCCAAGAACTCTCCATACAAACATACAAGAATGGTCCAGTAAAGTCCTTATCCGTCCAGTACAATCCGTGAATATTGGGGGCCTGATCGGGGTTTTACGCACGAAGTTCCCCATCCGGGGAGGAGCACGATACCGATTCACAAGTTGACCCCGCGCAAGGTTGGCGACCGCCGGTCCGGGAAACACGAAGATGGCGGCGGCCTGCGGCTGGTAGTGTCCCGGACTGGCGCCCGGAAGTGGATTTTACGCTTCACACTTCATGGCAAGCGTCAGCACGGCTGGACGAACGCCAAGCATGCCCGGCAGTGGGTGAATACCCTCAAGACCTATGCCTGGCCAGTGATCGGCTCCAAGCGGGTGGACGCCGTCACCACCGAGGACATCCTGAAGGTCCTGTCTCCGCTCTGGATCGGCAAGACCGAGACCGCCAAGCAGGTGCGGACCCGCATCGAAAACATCCTCGACTAGGCCGCCGCCCGTCAGTACCGCGACCCGCTGGCGGGGCCACCTGGACAAACTGCTCTGCTGAAGCCCTCCCAGGTAGAGAAAGTATTGTTTGGCGTTCCTGGCGATTGCCCTGCTGGCGCCCTTGAGCGGCTGGACGGCCGAGTCGAACGAAATCCTAGTGACCCCGAGCCATCAGGGAACGGTTATCGCCGCCGTGGCGGCCTCGAAGCCTACCTTCAACCCGTCGCTGGGTCAGTCGACCACTTTGAGCTATGAACTGAAGCAGGACGCGGCCGTCACCGTGCGGGTCTACGACCCGGATCAGGACCTGGTAGCGGTGCTGGCCGAGAAGCAGCCCCAACAAAGCGGCCAGGTCGAACTTGCCTGGGACGGCAGGGACGAGACGGGCAAGGTGGTCCCGAACGAGGCGTATTTCTTCACTATCATGGCCGCAACGGAGGACGGTCTATGGGAGGTCTATGATCCCACGGTGTTCTCGGGCGGCGTGGAACAGGATCTCACGGCAGCGAGCATTGATCACGACGCCGGAACCATTCTATATCGTCTCCCAACAATGAGCCGGGTGAGAACCCGCTTGGGGATCGGCGGTGGTCCGCTCCTGAGTACCTTGGTCGACTAGGAGCCGCGTCCCGCGGGTCAGGTGATGGAATACTGGGATGGAAAGGACCGGGATGGCCTGATCGACCTTGGCGGTCATCCCGGATTCAAGATGATCATCAGTTACTTCGACCTCCCGGAGAACAGCGTCATTGCCTATGGCAACCAGGGTGTGACCTATCTAGCGTACAAGCAGGGCGTGCGGCGCGCCGAGAAGGAGACTCGGCCCTGGCGCGGCGATGATGAGAAAGGGCGCTCGCGGCATTTCAAGCTCGTGCGTGCGCAAGCCCGGTCCCTCGGATTGGTGATGACCTTTCCCCAGCGGACCAATCCCGGCGAGTCAGGGATACCCGAATTGCAGGGTAAGATGGTCGTGCATGTGGAGCTCGACGATGCCAGCAAGCGCCATTTCCAGGATACGAAGTTCGAGATCGTATTTTTCCTCGATGGCGAGTTCTACGCGGAGGAAGAGGTCGGCTACTCACCCTACAACTGGGTGTGGGATACCACTCAGGCCAAGGAGGGGGAATACGTGCTCACGGTAAACCTGTCCGGCTTTCAAGACCAGATCGGCATCCTCAGCCGCAAGATTCGCGTTGTGCGTGAATAGCCACGAGTCAATTCCGATGCCGATTGTACAGGACTCTCTCCTTAAGAAATTTCCACAATCGCCGATGAGATTCAGATGCAAGAGTAAGTATAATTACTCCTCAACCCTCCGTAATGCCTCGTCTACCATCTCCCTTGAAAGATAAAGTCCGGCAGCCATCATATCCTCAATAACAAACCGAGCTTTCGGTATCAAACTGCGTTTCCTCGCTAGCAACACAATTCCCAGGGTTCCCCGAACGGGAATACTCAGGCTGGCGGCACACCTCCTGCCGGCAAGGTCATCAATGATGGTCGCGGTTCCTGGATGCTCAGAAGCCAATGCCAGCACACTTGATTCCCCGGCACCAAGGCGCCATTCGATGATGACGGTTGGAATATTGGCGACCGGCTTGGTGATCAGCCGTTCCGTTTGCTCGATGGCCCTGGCCGTGATGTCTTGTTGTCCTCGGTGCAAAATCTCTGTTGCCACCGGCTCTGGAACCCAAATCTCATCGGCGAAGGCTTGCAGCAAATCCAGATGATGGCTATGTGAAAGAAAGATCAGTGGAGAAGCATTGATGGTTGCCTTGTCAACCACGGGCAAGCTCATCATCCAGATCGTTGAAATCCACTACGAACGAAATCCTTGCCCATGCGGGCCAGTGCCAGCAGAAAATCCGTCCGATCCATTCCCGCGATCCGAGCCGCCCACTCCTGAGAGATGCGCCCCTGCTGATACCAGTGGGCAGAAGCGGCTAAACGCAGTTCCTTAGCTAGCTCACCGGGACTGCAATGCAGCACGGAATACACTGCTTCCGGTAGTTCTACACTCACTTGGGTCATTATCCCTCTTTAGCTGCTCGGATTGCCACCATGTCAGGTCCTGGACGATTGCATGGGATCTAAAATTGGGGCATTGTTGCGTGCCGGAGAGGTCATGGAGTCGCTTGTGGCTATGTCGGCACCGAAGAAAGCGCAATGGAGATCCATCTGCACGCGAATGCGACCACGACCCCAAAGGCCCGCCAGTACATTCAGGCACCCAACCAGTCGGTCATGATACATTATATGCTCTGGCCTTGGAGCCTCCTGGTTTGCGGACTTGCTTTATGCGCCTGCGCGGATTTCGGCCGCGCCGAGGATCGGATGGAACAGGGAAGAATCACCTTGATGGACGGTACCGCGAGAACCCTGTTGCCCGCCAACGGCGAAGATGGGAAGCCGGCTTGGTCTCTGGACGGAGAGCACATTGTTTTCTCATCTAAACCGTGCCGGTCAGCCGGATCTTTGGCTGATCCGTGCCGACGGTAGCTCCTTGCGCCGACTTACAAATTCGCCTGGGGCGGAGATGTATCCAGCCTGGTCACCGGATGGAAAAAAGGTACTCTATGTCACCGTGTCGATACGGTCTATTATGCGGAGGGGGAGCGTGGTTACATTCCCTTCAACTATCCGCTGGACGTGAGCGGGGTGCCGGAGGGTGAACACGTGCTCACCGCGAATATCATCCTGGCCCATCTGCTGAAGTGGCAATACCAGGCCGAGGGGCGCGGCAGGAGTTGGCAGGCGACCATCAAGGAGCAGCGTTACCGCGTCCGTCGGGTGCTGGAGTCCAATCCGGGCTTGCAGTCGCATCTCGATACGATCCTCTGGGATGCCTTTACGACGGCGGTACTCGTCGCTACTAGGGAAACCAATCTGGATGAATCGACTTTCCCTGAGGTATGTCCATTCAGCTTTGAAACGATCCTAGATAGCGATTTCTGGCCGGAGTGACTTGGCGAGTGGGTAGTGGTTAAGGCTCAAGTGGCCAAGCCACGGACTGAAAGTGAAGGGACTTAACGTCCATAGTTTCAACTATGATGTGCTTCGCGCACTAAAGTTATTGAAGCAATGAAGTGCTCTGCGTACTTCGACAGCTGGTACGATCGATCAATGGGGTCGGGCTCGATTGATTTCTGATTTTGTGCTAAGTTTCCCACGCTTCGTCGTTCCAGGGCATCCACAGTACCTGATCCAATGTAAATCAATCGAGTCTGACCCCACTGATTATGGCCCGCCTATCGCGCTTCGTCCTCCCCGGCCAATCTCAGCATGTGATTGTCCGCGGCAGCAACCGTGATCCCATCTTCTATGCCGATGAGGATTACCTGTTCTATCTGGAGAAACTGAAGCAGGCCTGTGACAGACACCGATGTGATGTTCATGCCTATGTGCTGATGACCAACCATGTCCATCTGCTGCTGACACCGCATACGGAACAGAGTATCGGTAAGGTTATGCAACTACTTGGCCGTTACTATGTTCAACATTTCAATGACAGCTACGGTCGCACGGGTACTTTGTGGGAAGGGCGTTATAAAGCGACGCTGATCGATGCCGAAAACTATCTTTTGACCTGTTACCGTTATATTGAGATCAACCCGGTCAGGGCCAAAGATCTGGTTGACCATCCCTCCAAGTACCCCTGGAGCAGCTATCGCTATAATGCGCTTGGGGAGGAGAACCTCGTGATTGTTCCCCATGAAGAATATCTCCGGCTGGGTAATTCGCCTGCCGAGAGGCAGGCAGCATACAGGGCTCTGTTTAAATCACGTATATCCGACAGGACACTGGAAGAGATCAGGCAGGCGACGAACAAAGCGTGGGTTTTGGGTAGCAACCATTTCAAAGAGAAGATTGAAACTCAGTTAAATCGACAGGCCTCTCCAAAACCAAGGGGTGGTGACAGGAAGTCAAAGGCCTATCGTTTCCGCAAGAATAGTAGTCTACGCCGATGACCACGATTGCACGATGGCAAGGCGGAGACCTTGCTGCCCGGCGCCTAGCTGGTCGATACGGGCAAGTGGAAGACAAGGGGTCGGGACTGCTGGTAGATCTCCGTTACTGTCATGGGTGCTACACCGCCGGGAAGGAGTATAATCACCCGCTATGCTCCGCCCCCTGCGCCCCCTGCGCCCCCTGTCTCTTTTCATCGGTCTGCGCTATACCCGCGCCAAGCGCCGGAATCACTTCATCTCCTTCATCTCCCTGATCTCGATGTTCGGCATCATGCTGGGCATCGTGGCCCTGATCGTGGTGCTTTCCGTCATGAACGGCTTTCATACCGAGATCCAGGCGCGCATCCTGGGGATGGCCTCGCACGCCACTTTGTCCGACCCCTATAGCGACATGTCCGATTGGCCGGAGGTACTGGAGCGGGTGCGGAATCACGAATCGGTGGTCGGGGCCGCCCCGTTCGTCGAATTGCAGGCGATGCTGGCGCACGGCTCCAGCGTGAGCGGGGCCCAGCTGCGGGGAATCCTGCCGCGGGAAGAGGACCAGGTAGCCGAGCCGCGCCGGGATATGATTCAGGGCGAAATGGACGATCTGGTCGCGGGGGAGTTCAGGATCATCCTCGGCCGGGAGCTGGCGGCCTATCTCGGGGTCGGGGTCGGCGACCGGGTCACGGTGGTGACGCCCCAGGTGAGTGCCACGCCCATCGGCATCATGCCCCGGCTCAAGGCCTGTACCGTCAGCGGTCTGTTTGCCGCCGGCATGTCGGACTATGACCGCCACACCGGCTTTCTGCACCTCGAGGACGCCGCCAAGCTCATGCGGCTGGGCGCAGGCATTACCGGCGTGCGACTCAAGCTCATGGATCTGTTCGAGGCACCGCGGCTGGCCCGGGACATCGCCTATGATCTGGGCGGGACCTATCGGGTTATCGATTGGACCCAGCATCACCGGAACTTCTTCGCCGCCCTGCGCACCGAGAAGCGCATGATGAGCATCATCCTGTTTCTGATCGTAGCGGTGGCGGCCTTCAACATCGTTTCGACTCTGGTGATGGTGGTGACCGACAAGCGACCCGACATCGCCATCCTGCGCACCTTGGGGGCCTCACCGGCCCGCATCATGGCGATCTTCATGGTCCAAGGTACGACCATCGGTGCCATAGGGAGCCTGTTGGGCATCGTCGGAGGGATCGCGCTGGCGCTCAACGTAGAGCCCATCGTAGCGGGCATCGAGGGCCTGTTCGGTATCCACTTCCTGGACCCCGACATCTACTACATCAGCAAGTTGCCCTCGGATCTGCAGGTCCGGGACGTCACCTGGGTGGCGGCCGGGGCCTTTCTCATGTCCGTGCTTGCGACCCTCTACCCGGCCTGGCGCGCGGCCCGCACCAATCCCGCTGAGGCCCTGCGCTATGAGTGAGCCGCTATGAGTAAGGAGGCACCGGTGCTCGAAGCCGTGGGGCTGGCAAAGACCTTTCGTCAGGGACCCCAGAAGGTCGCGGTCCTGCGCCGGGTCGATCTGAAGATCCGGGCCGGCGAACGGGTGGCGGTGGTGGGTGCGTCCGGCTCGGGTAAGAGTACGCTGCTGCACTGCCTAGGGGCCTTAGAGCGGCCTTCGGCCGGGAAGGTCTACTGGGAAGGGCAGGACGCGGCCTCCCTGTCGGAACGCGCGCGGGGCTTGCGCCGCAACCGCAGTCTAGGCTTCGTCTACCAGTTCCACCACCTATTGCCCGAGTTCAGCGCCCTGGAGAACGTAGCCATGCCCCTGCTCATCCGGGGCCTGGAACCGGCACGGGCGGTAGCCCAGGCGGCGGAGATCCTGGAGCGGGTGGGCCTGGGAAATCGGAGTGAGCACAAACCCTCGGAGCTCTCCGGCGGCGAGCGACAGCGGGCCGCCATCGCCCGGGCCTTGGTGACGCGGCCGGCCTGCGTGCTCGCGGATGAACCGACCGGCAACCTGGATCGACATACGGCCGAGCGGGTCTACGCCTTGATGCTGGCGCTCAATGCCGAGATCGGGACCAGCTTCGTGATCGTTACCCACGATACTGGCTTGACCCGGCGTATGGATCAGGTCTGGCGCTTGAACGATGGGGTTCTGAACCCAGAGGTCGCGGCACGGTAGCGCATCCGGCGCAAGCGGATCCGACGCACCAGGTTCCAGCGCCAGACGGCCTGTACCGCGAGATAATCCAGCGCCGAGCAGACGGCCCCGCAGACCAGTCCGCCCACCGTCAGGGGGGCGAGGATGTCCAGCCAGTTGCGCCATTCGAGCCAATACTCCACGCAGAAGGTCTGCACCGGTGTGCCGAGTAGCCAAGACCCCGCCAGGTACGCAAAGTAGTACATGGGCGGTATGGTGACCGGATTGGTGATCCAGACCAAAGCGACAGAGATCGGGAGGTTGACGCGGAACGCGATAGCCCCGGCGGCGGCGATCAGGAGTTGCCCCAGCGGTGGTAGATACATGACGAACATCCCCACCGCGAAGGCGCCCGCCACGGACCGCCGGTTGAGACGCCACAAGGCGGGGTCTTGTAGCCGTTTACCGAAGACACGCAGCTGCCTGTGCTCGCGGACCTGCGCCCGATTCGGCGTAATCCGCTTCAGTCACTGTTTCACACCGTTCCCCCAGCGTTTGTCGTATGCCTCTACCTCTTATGTCGGTGGCCGGCTACTTGCGAGTTTAGAGTTTGCTAAACTATGCAACCCCAGTTTCCCCATCGAGCAGCAGTGAAGCACGCCGGCATGACCCTGAACACCACCGAAGAGATCATCGAAGACCTGCGCCAGGGCAAGCTGGTCATCATCATGGACGACGAGGATCGGGAGAACGAGGGCGACCTCTTACTGGCCGCCCAAAAGGTGACGCCGGATGCGATCAATTTCATGGCCAAGTACGGACGCGGCCTGATCTGTCTCACCCTCACCAAAGAACACTGCCTGCGCCTGCGCCTGCCGCTCATGGTGAATGGCGACAACAGCTCCCATGGTACGGCCTTTACCGTCTCCATCGAGGCGGCCCGAGGCGTTACCACCGGCATTTCCGCCGCCGACCGGGCGACGACCATCAGTGCAGCCACGGCACCGGATGCCCAGCCTCAGGATTTGGTGCAACCGGGTCACGTCTTTCCTTTAATGGCGCGGCCGGGGGGAGTCCTGGTGCGCGCCGGCCATACGGAGGCCGGCTGTGACCTGGCCCGACTGGCGGGCCTGGAACCGGCGGCGGTCATCGTTGAGATCCTGAACGAAGATGGCACCATGGCTCGGCGCCCGGACCTCGAAACCTTCGCCACGGCCCACGGCCTGAAGATCGGGACCATTGCCGACCTCATCCAGCATCGGGTACGTCATGAAAAGGCGGTTCTCTGCGAGTGTACCTGCGACCTGTCCACCGAGGTCGGAGACTTTCAGCTGTCTGCCTACCGGGATACCATCGATAATGATCTGCACTTCGCCCTGGCCCGGGGCGACATATCACCGACACGGCCGACCTTGGTGCGGGTGCATCTCCAGAACAGCCTGTGCGACCTGTTCGGGACCAGCCACAGCGGGTGTGGATGGCCCCTGAGAGACGCCATGCGCCGGATAGCCGAGGTCGGTGAGGGCGTAGTGGTGGTCCTGCGCAACCGGGATCACGCGGAGGATCTGTTGACCCAGATCAAGGACTTCAATCGTCAAGATCGGGAAAACCGAACCCGCCCGCGCTGCCGGGATCGCAGCGAGCTGCGTACCTATGGAATCGGGGCCCAGATCCTGGCGGACCTGGGAGTACGCAAGATGCGTGTCATGAGCGCGCCTAGGGCCATGCACGGTATCTCCGGTTTCGACCTAGAGGTTGTGGAATATGTGCAGGGCGATCCGATGGGCAGCGGGTAGGATGCTGGTAAGCCGCCGGGCGCGGGACGCGCCCGGCGGCGAACCGCATCAATGGTGCGGTGAGCGCCTGCCGGCCGCCCTAGGTGACAGCTGCTAATGGGACAAGATTAACAGGATGAGCAGGATTGACAGGATTTTTTAAGGTATTACTTCCATTAGAAAATAATCCTGTTAATCTTGAAAATCCCGTCAATCCTGTACCATTGGCGGCTATCTCTGAATAAACAGAGTGAGCGTGGCAGGTCTTACAGGACGACACCACCGGCAGGCATGAACCGCGTCGGGTCTGGCCTCAATTGATGGGGTTGGTTCCTCACGAGTTGTGGTATATAAGGCGTTTCGGCGTACTTAAACACGGCGACTCACCGTTTACTACCTGTTAGGGTGAGAAATCGGACGGCGTTACCGCTGCTTATCCATTGTTGAATAAAACGAAGGAAAATAATAGGGTCAGTTCAAGAAAGATTTAGACAAACCTATGATTACGCTGAAGCTCATGGTTTTCCAGGCGGGTTCCCAAACTTCCATCAGGCTGATTACGGAGACGGAGTTGTTTATGGAACTCTCCTGCTAAGTACCGCTACTTGGAGGGATGTTCTTGCTGCTGATTTTGGGAATCCAGCTGGGGGAGATATAGGAGCACGATTCAGAGCTACAAATGATTATGCGAGAAGGCAAGGTTTTGCCGCAGGTTTTCCTAATTTTCATCAAGCTAACTATGGGCAAGGATTAGTGTACGGGACGATTCTGGTTAAAAATGGGGCCGTGCAGTGGAGAGATGTGCCAATGGATATTATGAATATGTTTTCTTGGCCATTTAATGTCCAAATAACCCGTAGTCAGCGACTAAGAGTACTAGAACGGCATAGCTTTGCATATACGAGAATTAGAGCTTGTGGCGATCTCTCCAATGATGAGAGAAATAATTTGTTATCCGCTTACCGGAGAATAATTACGCATGGAACAAATGCAGATCCTACGGCAAATGCTAGCGCCACGGTTAATGGGTCTCAAATCGATATAAATTTCGGTAATCTTTTTCCTCTAGGTAATAGAGAGATTGCCCAAACACTGATACATGAGATGATGCACTGTGCAGGATATACACATCCTAATCGAATAGATCCACCTTCACCAAATGCAGATGTTCCTGGAGACAATGGTCCATACTACGGGACTCCACCACTTCGTTCTGAACTGTGTATTGCTGGAATGCAAAGTCTTATTTCTGAAGACAAAGGATCACTGTGTTCAGAGGTTAATGGCAAGTATACTATTCAAGCAGAGTCATAGCCAACCAAAAGGGAATGCGAGTAGAAGTTGGAGAATCGCTAGCCTAACAAAAAAATGCAGCCGATGCCGAGACAGCCAACGGCTAAAGCTCGTACTCAGTGGCGGCGCGGCTGATTTAGTCGTTAGCGCAATAATGGAGGAAACCTAAATGATCGACTGCAAGTTTGAACTAAATGGAAAACCAATGAGCACTTTCTGGTGTGGGGCAGCTTCAGGAAAGAGGACACCCACTTTATTTGACATTTTTACCCTCCCGAACTAATCCCCTTTTCGACACCGAAACCACAGAGAACTTACAGGCCGTGCCGCGCGTCTGAGTTTGGTCGTTAGCGCGGCCCTTTATTGCTTCAATAACTTTAGTGCGCGAAGCGCATCATAGTTGAAACTATGGACGTTAAGTCCCTTCGCTTTCAGTCCGTGGCTTGTCCACGGATGAGGACGTTAGTCCTCCAGACTATGGACTTTCAGTCCATAGTGGTTGATCTACAATGAAAGCTCCTAACGGTTGCTGCCGAACCACCACCCTGATACGGTATAAAGCGCAAAAATACGACGTGGTAACTTTGTCATTTTTCAAGGGAGAAATCAGCCCATGGCGATCAAGACTATCGAGGGCGCGCTGCGCTCCAACAATGCCCGTTACTGCCTGGTGGTTTCCCGCTTCAACAGCTTTGTGGTGGAGAATCTGCTCGCGGGTGCGATCGATACCCTGAAGCGTCACGGTGCCGAAGACTCGGATCTGACCATCGTCCGCGTCCCCGGGGCCTTCGAGATACCGGTAACCATCGAACGCATTGCCGCCAAGGGCGGGTACGACGCAATTATCGCCGTCGGCGCCGTGATCCGTGGCGGTACGCCCCATTTCGACTATATGGCCGGCGAGTCCGTCAAGGGGATAGCGCAGGTAAGCCTGAAGCATGGGGTCCCTGTCGCATTCGGTGTGCTTACCGTGGATACCATCGAGCAGGCCATCGAGCGCGCCGGCACCAAGGCCGGCAACAAAGGGGCGGATGCGGCCGTGTCCGCAATCGAGATGGTGGATCTACTGCGCCAGCTGGACTGAGATGGGCGGACGCCGCAGCCAGGCGCGCCGCTATGCCGTGCTGGCTCTCTACCAGTGGCAGCTCACCGGGCAAGACCCGGTGGAGATCGGACGCCACTTCCTCGGTGACCCGGCGTGGGTAGAGGAGATCGCCGCAGCCCTCGATGATTCGGAGAATACGTCGGACTCCGGTGTCAAATCAGGACAGACCTACGACCCGGAGCTGTTCCGGCAGCTCCTCTATGGGGTTCCCGCGCGCCGGAAGGAACTGGACGCACGCCTGCAACCAGCCCTCGACCGCCCCATCGAACGAGTGGACCCCGTGGAGTGCGCCATTCTCCGCGCTGGCACCTACGAGCTCCTCTACAGTCCCTCCGTGCCCTATCGGGTAGCCATCAACGAGGCAGTCGACCTGGCGAAGCTGTTCGGGGCCGAGCAGGGCCATCGCTATGTCAATGGCGTCCTCGACCGAGTCGCCCGCGACATGCGCGCTAGAGAGACAGATAAGGATGCACCGACCGACTAGTACATAGTTTCGGTCGATATTGCGAATGCATAGGGGATGTTCGCATCAAGCTCAAGCGAGTCTACCTGCAATATTGAGAGAAATAAGGTACTAGGTAGTGTTGACATTTAATGAGGAGTAAACCCCAACCTCCGGGCCTGTCTCCTAATGGTACAGGATTAATCTTGTCCTATTAGCGGTTGGCACGACGATTATGTCAACACGACCTAGGCCCAACCATCCACCGCAGCGATCGGTCGCTGCGGGTAGTGGATAGGCACAGTGTCCGAATTCGAGCTGATTCGGCATCACTTCTCCCATATCGGCGGCCAACGAGCGGACGTGGCCCTAGGCGTCGGCGATGATTGTGCCCTCCTGCGGGTCCCCCAGGGCTATGAGCTTGCCGCCAGCATCGACACCCTGGTAGCGGGCGTCCACTTCTTCCCTGACTGTGATCCGGAAGGACTCGGCCACAAGTCGCTGACCGTGGGGTTGAGCGACCTGGCCGCCATGGGTGCCGAGCCCGCCTGGGCGACCCTGGCCCTCACGCTCCCGGACGCCGACACGGCTTGGCTGGATGCCTTCAGCTTTGGGTTTGCCCGGCTTGCGGGGAGATACGGGGTCGCCCTGATCGGCGGCGACCTGACCCGTGGCCCACTGACCATCACGGTGCAGGTCCAGGGCCTGGTCCCGACCGCAACCGCGATACTCCGTCGCGGCGCGCGGCCTGGTGATCTGGTTTGTGTCAGCGGGACCCTGGGGGATGCCGGTCTCGCCCTGCGCTTGCTCAATGCCGGGGAGTCGGTATCCGAATTTCTGCGCGGACGCCTGGAGCGGCCGACCCCACGGGTCGAGTTGGGCCTGGCCTTGCGGGGAACCGCCACGGCCATGATCGACCTGTCCGACGGCCTGGCGGCGGACCTCGCACATATCCTGGCGGCGAGCGGCGTCGGTGCCGAGCTCCGTCTCCCGGACCTTCCCCTCTCCCGAGCGGTCAGCGAGCGGTTGGCGGCGGACCCGGATTGGGGGTTACCCCTGGCATCGGGGGACGACTATGAGCTCTGCTTCTGCGTCCCCGAGCGGAAACGCACACGGATCATGGCCCTGGCGGAACGGTTCGGTATTCGGATCCAGGCCGTTGGCCGAGTGCAAGCGGAGACAGGGCTGCGATGCCTGCTGGAGGATGGATCGATCTGGGAGTTGATCCGAGATCAGGGGCAATCGGGCTACGACCATTTTCCAGATGCGAGCTGAGGGGATGCGCGCTAAGGGTCGGGTCTTGTCGAGCCATGTGTGGTGGCGTCAGCCCCATCACTGGCTGGCCTACGGCTTGGGTGCAGGACTCTTCCCCTGGGCGCCCGGAACAGTTGGGACCCTTGCCGCCATTCCCCTCTATCTGCTGTTGCGACCTCTGCCCCTCATCGGGTATCTGGCCGTGCTCCTATTGATGTTCCTCATCGGGGTTTGGGCCTGCGGCAAGACGGCCCGGGAGCTGCACGCATCAGACCCCTCCAGCATCGTCTGGGACGAAATGCTGGGGTTCTTGCTGGCCATGACCGCAGCACCGCCGGGATGGCCGTGGCTCCTGGCGGGATTCGTCCTGTTTCGTGGCTTCGACATCCTCAAGCCCTGGCCCATCGGCGCACTGGACAAACAGCTATCGGGTGGGCTCGGGATCATGCTCGACGACATTGCCGCCGGGGCCATGACCTGCCTGCTGCTGCAAGCGGCGATGCGGGTCTTATGAACCCTATTTGAACCACAGAGACGCAGAGGGAGCAGAGAAAACGATAAACCCACCTGCCAGTAATCCTTCAGCCCCACCGCGTCATTCCGGCAGGGATTGCCGAAATCCCAAGTGCCATCCTATAGGCGCCATAAACGGCAAAAACAATAGGGGTTTGAACAATTACGCGCATGGAATGCGTTCGCCGAAGGCAAGGACGTAACCATTATTATCCCGGATGTAAAATTCGCGCACGCCGTACCAGGTGTCTGCCAATGCTTTTTCTATCCGGTAGTGGTTGATATATAAGTGGAATATTAGCCAACAGATGGCAACAATTCGGTATTATAGCGGTGCAGGAAGAGTCTTAAACAAATCTCATGCATACGACTGCATCATAATTCATCCACTTCCAACACGGGTGTCTGCTCGAGATCAACGGGTTTCAGCGTGGTTTCAAGGGGTGGCAGCTGTTCCGCTTTTTTTTACCATGCACTCAACGTATGTCGACAGACCCCATGAGTACGTTCGATCCCGCGCATGCTGGATCATTCTTGATAAGCTTTTATAATAAGTTCTTGTTCTTCCTCCGTATAGTGCTCTCGGGGTTCAAGTACGCCGTAAGCCCCACAGGTTTTACAGTGATATTGTGGATTACCATACCCATTCGTGCCGTTTTTGACAATTTCTTTGCTGTAACATTTACGGCAAGTATGTACTTTCGTTTCAGTAATCATCGTTGAAAATCCTTTGGTTGAATTAGCACTGAAGATAGTCGTTCAAACCCTACGGCGTCATTCTGAATGAGGATTGCTGGAGTTCAGTACCAAGTAAACAGTCGTTCACACTCCGGGCGGAGATGTGTTGCCCCCGGCTGCGACGAGATGAACTAAGAGACTGTCTAAAAACCCGAGCACCTGCCAACCGCTTGAACCTAAAGATTTCTCGCGGCGCTCGAAATGACAAGGACGCGCGTTGGGTCATCCCGAAGTGCAGCGAGGGATCGTTATGACTCTTTCTTAACATTTAAAATCAATGGGTTAGTTTTTAGACAGCCTCTAAGCGATCTCACCGATCCCGCCCCGGATGCCTCACCATTCCAGGACCGACGAGAGACCGGGTTTTCCGCCCAGGATCTCGGAAAATGGATAGCTGAGGCCGGTTCCGTGGAGGAACCGCAGGGCATCCTTCAGGTTGCTCTTGCCGGAGGCATTGGTACCGACCAGGACCGTCAAGATGCCGAAGTCTACCGTTGCTTCGCGGAAGCTCTTGAAGTTGGTAAGCTTGAGTTTTTTCAGCATAGTAAATAGACTCAGGCGATTCGAACACTGGCTCCGACCTTATACTTAACATTTGCAGTGACCGTTCAGTCCCCACCTCGTCATTCCGGCAGGGATTGCCGGAATCCGGTGCCATGGATGGCAAAAATAGCAGGGGGCTGAACGATTGCAATTTGCAGTATTTGTCCAGGAACAAACTGTTCGACTTGCATCGAGTCCCCATCAGGCGATACGTTTTGCGAGTTTGACGTGTTGCGTTCGACGCACCAAGGTTCGCTGATCGTCTGCTTGGGTCATGCCGGCGTCTTAACGCAACCTACACCCGACGCGAGGTCCGCGCAGACAGGCCGTGCCGAGGGTAATGTGGGTGTAGGTTGGGTTAGGCGCGCTGCCCGATCCTGAAGCACAGCCAAGGGCCGAACGCGCCGTAACCCAACACGTCAGATCTCACCCGGTTATAAAGATGCAAAACGATTATGATCCGCACCGGATAGAGGCCGCGGCGCAGGTCTACTGGGAAGAACATCGGTCCTTTACGGCGATGGAAGATCCGGCGCAGGAGAAATTCTATTGCCTGTCGATGTTCCCTTATCCCTCCGGGCGCCTCCACATGGGGCATGTGCGCAACTACACCATCGGGGATGTGATCGCCCGTTACCAGCGGATGTTGGGCAAGAATGTGCTACAACCCATGGGGTGGGATGCTTTCGGGTTACCGGCGGAGAACGCCGCCATCAGGCAGGGGATTTCGCCGTCCCAATGGACCCGATCCAACGTGGCGTACATGAAGACCCAGCTCAAACGGTTGGGCTTCGGCTATGACTGGGACCGGGAGCTGGCGACCTGTGACCCGGACTACTACCGCTGGGAACAGTGGTTGTTCACGCGCCTGGTGGAGAAGGGGTTGGCCTATCAGGCCAAGGCGACGGTGAACTGGGACCCGGTGGACCAGACGGTGCTCGCCAACGAACAGGTGATCGACGGCAAGGGTTGGCGTTCCGGGGCGCCGGTGGAGAAGCGAGAGGTCCGGCAATGGTTCGTGCGTATCACGGACTATGCCCAGGAGCTGCTGGATGGGCTCGCCGGGCTCGCCGGCTGGCCGGAGCAGGTGCGCGCCATGCAGCGCAACTGGATCGGGCGCTCGGAGGGCGTGTACATGGAATTCGGCATCCAGGGCGAGGACGAGCCGCTGGGGATCTATACCACCCGCCCAGACACCCTCATGGGCGTCACCTACATGGCCGTAGCCGCCGAGCACCCGCTGGCGCGGCGGGCTGCCCAGGACGACCCGGCGCTGGCGGCCTTCATCGAGGAATGCCGCCGGGGGGGTACCTCCGAGGCCGAGCTCGAGACCATGGAAAAGAAGGGCCACCCCCTCGGCATCGATGCCATCCATCCGATCACCGCTGAGCCGGTGCCCATCTTCGCCGCCAACTTCGTGCTCATGGGCTACGGCACGGGGGCCGTGATGTCGGTGCCGGCCCACGATGAACGTGATTTTCACTTCGCCCACAAGTATGGGCTTCCGATCAAGCCGGTGATCGTACCGCCCACCTGGAAAGATTTGGACATCGGCGTGACTGCACACGACGGGGGACCGATCGACCGCCCGGGGACCGTTCCCGGACTTGAGGCGCCCGACCGCGAGCCGTTGGTCTGGCGGACCTGGGAGGATCGCTTCGAGCAACCAGGCGTTCTGTACGATTCCGGCCCCTTCACCGGTCTGACCAGCGCGGAGGCCTTCGACGCGATCGCGGACTGGCTGGCACAGCGGGGCAAGGGCGAGAAACGGGTCAACTTCCGGCTGCGCGACTGGGGCGTCTCCCGCCAACGCTACTGGGGGTGCCCGATCCCCGTGGTCCACACCCCGGACGGCGATGTACGTCCCGAGACCGAGCTCCCGGTACGCTTGCCTGAGAATCTGGTCGTGGACGGCTCCGGCTCGCCCCTCAAGCGGCTGTCCGCATTCTCGGCGCTCGCCGCCGGCGAGTCCCGAGAGACGGATACCTTTGACACCTTCTTCGAGTCCTCCTGGTACTATGCCCGCTATTGCTCCAGCGACTGCGCCACGGCCATGCTGGACGAGCGCGCCCGCTACTGGCTGCCGGTGGATCAGTATGTGGGTGGCATCGAACACGCGGTGTTGCATCTGCTCTATGCCCGCTTCTTCCACAAGCTGATGCGCGATGAGGGCCTCGTGGATTGCGACGAGCCCTTTGTAAATCTGCTCACCCAGGGCATGGTGGTGGCGGAGACCTACTATCGTGAGGACGCCGCGGGCCGCAGGCACTGGTTCAACCCGGCGGACGTGGAAGTGGAGCGGGACGAGAAGGGCCGCTTGGTAGCGGCACGGCTCAAGGACGACGGGAGGCCCGTCACCTACGGCGGCCTCGAGAAGATGTCCAAATCCAGGAACAACGGCGTGGATCCCCAGGCCCTAGTCGATCGGTATGGGGCGGACACGGTGCGGCTCTATACCATGTTCACCTCACCCCCGGACCAGACCCTGGAGTGGAACGAGGAGGGTGTGGAAGGTGCCGCGCGCTTCCTGAAACGACTCTGGTCCCTGGCGACCACCAAGGCCACTGCGCTGGCCGACGCGCGGATGCCCGATGCCTTGGATGCGAAGAGCACGACAGCACGGCGGGAGATCCATGTCGCGCTGAAAAAGGCCTGCTTCGACTACCAGCGCCAACAGTTCAATACCGTGGTCTCCGGTTGCATGACCATGGTCAATGCCCTGTACTGGCTAGATGCCTCGTCTGCCGGTGTGGCGGTGCTGCGGGAGGGGTTGGGCATCGTGCTGCGGCTCCTGGGCCCCATCGCCCCCCATATCACCCACCAGCTATGGCGGGAGCTGGGCTATGGCGAAGACATCCTGGACGCGACGTGGCCGGTGGTGGACGAGACGGCCCTGCGGCAGGACACCATCGAATACGTCGTCCAGGTCAATGGTAAGGTGCGGGGCAAGATCCAGGTCGCCGCGGATGCGGGACGGGAGGCCGTCGAGCAGGCCGCCCTCGCCAACGAGAATGTCCGCAAGTTTGTCGGCGCGGCCCAGGTACGCAAGGTCATCCTGGTGCCTCGCAAGCTGGTCAATGTGGTGGCACGCTGAATTTTTTATGCTCAAACCCGTAGGATGCGGAGCAAGAACCGCTTTGCGTTTATTCGCGTTCATTGCGGCAGCAAAAAAAGCAATTCCGGGGGAATAGGTCGCATCGCGTGGAGGCACGATGTCTTGATGAAGAAAATGTTATCAGTACTTGGATACTGCCGTAGCAAGTATCATCTGAAACCCGGACCCGCTCTCCGTGGCCCGTTCCCGGTGGGCCTGCTCCTGGCGGCATTGCTGGCAACCAGTGCCTGTGGCTTCAGGCTGAGGGGTGACGTGGAAATCCCTCCTGAACTCAGTCCCGTGTTCGTCCAGGCGCAGCACGGAGCGGCGGTGGGCAACGAGCTCATCCGACAACTCCAAGGATCCCAGGTGCAGTTGGCCGCCGGGCCCCGGCAGGCCCGCACTATCATACGCATCAGTAACGAGCGGCATTTCTCCCGGGTCGTCGCCGTAGACCGCGACGGCAAGGTCCTGGCGCGCGAGATCTACTATGATCTGACCTTCGATGCAGTGACCCCGGACAGGAAACAATTGGTCCCACAGCAATCCCTGAACCTGGTGCGCAGCTACGAAGACCCCGGCGCAGAGGTACTCGGCAAGCAGTCGGAGCGTGAGCTGATCTACGCGGAGATGTTCAGTGATGCCGCCGACCGGATCCTGAACCGTCTGCGGGTTGCGTTGCGCTAAGAGGCTGTTTGGTTAAAACGGTTCCTAGGGGCTGTTGACATTTATCTGAGCGCGGGCGACCGTGGAACATTTTTCGTGCTGACAAGGCGCGGCGAGGAGGAATAGTGGGCCTATTTTGACGAGCCGCAACGCCGTCAGCGCGGAAAGGGACCGCAATCGGACCGTGAATGATGAATGTCAACAGCCCCTAGTACCCCATTTCACCTTATTTTCCGTTCTCAGCGCAGCGAGAGGCGGCCAGATGCGAGGCGCGCGAGCGCCGGAATAGCCCGTCCTCTTTCAAGCTTGCGCAACACCGCAGCTGGCCGCCTCTCGTCGCGCCTGAAGGGAGCCTCCCAAAACGCGCCAAGGCGGCGTTACAGCGCTTGGCAAGAGAGGGAGCTATTCCCGGCGTGCTGTGCCTTGCCGTGACGCGTTTGGGAGGCTCTGAGAACAAAAAATAAGGTGAAATGGGGTACTAGCGTCGTGTTGCGTTACGCCGCGTTTGGCGCCGTGCCTGTTCGGGCGCGGTCCTGGGTTCTTTGGCGTTGGGTGTAGGATCCGGCGTGTTGGGTTACGGCGCGTTCGGCCCTATCACTGTGCTTTGGGATCAGCCAGTGCGCCTAACCCAACCTACACTTGATGCGAGGTCCGTGCGGGCAGGCCGTGCGGGAGGTGATGTGGGTGTAGGTTGCGTTAAGACGCTGGCATGACCCAAGCAGACGATCAGCGAGCCTTGGTGCGTCGAACGCAACACGTCGAACTAAAGATAAGAGTTAGAGTAGGGTGTGCGCATCCAACCCCAACAGCTCGCAGATAACCTGAAGCATAAGCTGGCGCCGGTCTATCTGTTTTACGGCGACGAGCCGTTGCAACTCGGCGAAGCAGCCGCGGCCGTGCGGGCTGCGGCCTGTGCTCAGGGATTCGAGGAGCGGGAGCTACTGGAGTGCGAGCCGGGATTCGATTGGGGCCGTCTCGCGGCCGTCGCTGCGATGCGTTCCCTGTTCTCCGACCGCAAGCTCATCGAGCTGCGGCTCACCGCGGCGCGCATCGGTCGCGAAGGCAGTGAGGCAGTGCGCGCCTATTGCCGTAACCCCGTGGGAGACAACCGACTGCTCATCCTGGCCCCGGACCTGGAGCGCAGAGAGCTCCAGGCCAAGTGGGTTCAGGAGCTGGATCGGATCGGCATTCTGCTCCAGGTGCGGCAGTTCCAGGGGCGCCGCTTGGTGGCCTGGATCGAGCAGCGACTGCGGGAGCGGGGGCTGCGCCCGGAGCCCGGCGTGGCCGATCTGCTGAGCGAGCGGGTCGAGGGGAACCTGCCGGCGGCGGCCCAAGAAGTGGAGAAGCTCCGGCTTCTATATGGAGAGGGCGACCTGGATCGGGAGCGGCTCGTCAGTGCCATCTCCGACGGGGCCCGCTACGACCTGTTCGACCTCCCGGACGCGGCCTTGGGTGGGGATCGGGCCCGGGTCCACCGGATCCTCAACACCTTGGCGGCGGAGGGGACCGCTCCCGCACTGGTGCTCTGGGCCCTGGCCCGGGAGCTGCGCATGTTGGCGGCGGTCTCCCATGCCGCCCAACGCGGCGGGACCGCCGCCGCTTTTCGACTGCACAAGGTCTGGGAGTCGCGTCAATCCCGCGTATTGGTGGCACTGAAACGATTCTCCACGGAGTACCTGCAAGACCTGCTGGTCCGGTGCGCGGCGGCCGATCGCAACCTCAAGGGCTTGACCGCCGGCGATCCCTGGCAGACGCTGGCGGCCATCGCCGACGACCTGGCGGGCGCTCGGCAGGGTGAGCACACGTAAGTTTTTTGGTAATTGTTGTCGATTAACTAGTTGCTGCCAGCTTCGGGTCGTCAGCCGCACCTGCGGTGGTTGGCCACGAACGGTAGGCGCGGGCTTGCCCCGCACCTATCGCTGCCGCCCGGTCGGT
>Ga0209260_10000095_pt1 | contig 62676 bp, 56 predicted proteins | sample WorMetTypGCAVOLI_FD_187421 | JGI IMG/M metagenome (GOLD analysis project Ga0209260, IMG submission 187421) | Marine gutless worms symbiont microbial communities from Max Planck institute for Marine Microbiology, Germany - Olavius algarvensis... ...
AGCGAAAGCTCGATAATCCGGCCCCTGATCTTTTTAGGCAGTTGGTTCGGATGAGAAGCCGGAATCGGCGGTTTGTCCACCAGGCCTTCGAGACCATGCTCCTGAAAGGATCGTTTATATTCGTAAAACTGGCTGCGAGAGACTTTGTGCATCCGGCAAGCCTTGGATACGTTGCCCGGTTTTTCAGCTAATTGTAGCAAGGTCAGGCGCTTGTGTGCTAACTTCTTAGTTGCGGTCATTGTGTCCTCCTTTGGGTATTATTGTTCGGCAAAACATTTATACCCGAGAGGACGACCGCGCGCCATACCCTGGTCTTCTTTTGGGGCCAGGGATGGCGCTTATCGTCTATCTCAAACTGTTTGGGAAGATCTTAACTTTTTCAAATTACTCCTTAACAGGATTTTACGCTTTTTGGGTTTTATTGTTATTCCTGTCCTATTGATAAACCTATCCCGGTATTTTATTGTCGGATGGTTGTTTTCTTTTTATGTGTATATCACGGCAGCCCTTCTTATCCTCCTCATTTCCCAGAATGCCACCAAACTGCCTTATGCTTTCAAAGTATCTTTCTTGATGGTACTATTTTTAAGTCTCGCCGTTTCGACAGGATTAAGTTTTGGAATGGTGAGCTTTATGGCAGAGTTTTTACTGTTAACGGTTTTTCTGAGTGTAATTTTTTTAGATAAAAAAGTCGCTGTTTTTGTCTATGTCGTCTGTGGCCTGGTATGTGCCGGCTGCGCCGTATTAAGTATAATGGGTGTCCTTCCGCTGGTTTCCGATTTCGAAAAGCAGATAAACACCATCCCATCATGGTCCAGTTTTCTGGTAACTTTTTTACTTATGGCAAGTATCATTATATTAATTGCCGGGGACATCGGGAACCTGCTTGCAGAAAAAAACAAGGCGCTTGAGGAGAAGAATGTCGAGTTGATAAATGCCAATAATGAAGTAAGCCAACTGCAAGGGATTCTACCGATCTGTTCAAACTGTAATAAAATCAGAGACGATAAAGGCTATTGGAATCAAGTAGAATTATATATTGAAAGTCATTCTGACGCGAAATTCAGTCATGGTTTATGCGGCGACTGTTCTAAGGAACTATATGGTGACGAAGACTGGTATATAAAAGAAAAATGAAAAAATGACTGTCTAACGACTATCTGTATCGCAAAGCGTGTTACGGATGTCAGTTTGAAGAATTTATCAATACCGGTTTTTATGTGAACCCCAACCGTAAGCGATCTTCAATTTTTTCATTCTCCCCCGCAAGGTGCCCGGTTTAACATCGCGCATGCTTGCGGTTTTATTCTGGTCTTAGGCTGCAAGAGGGTACGCATTACCTCCGAGCCGATAAATGCCTTGTGCCTGTACCCTGTGTTTAATGTGATAACAATAAAGACTGCAAGATGTCTGGGATTAAAATGATTATTAGGGCGGAAGCCACACCCGAATCGGTTGGCCTAAACACTTTTGAAGATCAGTATGCGGTAATTGACAAAACCTGCAAACTTGGAGAAAAATTGGCCGCTGCTTTGAGTAAGATGTAAACGTCAATAACAATCTTCAAAACTGAAGGATTTCACCCTGCACACCGCAACCATTATGCCACCGTCGGTTTGCGGCCGATTCAGCGAGGATTGCCGGGATCGTCCAGCAGGCATGGAGTCGCACAACACCATCAAAATGATGCAATATTTCGGAGTTGTAGGAATATTGTGTAGCCGTGGCAACGTTTTCGGTTAAAATTGTCTGATATTTCGAAATCTTGTTTGATGATAGGCTATTTGCGGCACCAATATTTCGATACTTCTGGAAATACAGTTGACAACCCGCTGCTGCTGCTGTATGGTATCACCATGAAACTTGATGACGACAGCGCCGCGGCTTTGCTAAGCCAGCTTGGAAATCCAACCAGGTTGAAAATCGTACGTGAGTTGGTACGTGCCGGAAAAACCGGGATGGCCGTGGGTGAGATTAAAAAGCGGCTCGGAACACCAAACTCCACCCTGTCGCATCACCTCAACCATCTTAAAAATGTCGGACTCGTCACTCAACAGCGCGAAAGCACAGTACTGCGGTGTTTTGTCGACTACAAAGCAATCGATGCGATCGTGAAGTTTTTAACAGAAGAGTGCTGTGTGGCCGAGATAGAAGAACAGATATAATTTTTTTTGGACCAAAATTTTTATAATTCTGGAATTATAAAAATTTAGAAGGAGTTCAATATGACCAGTGAGATTTTAAAAATTACGGACTTCATGATGAGTGCATTTATTCACATCTGGCCATATCTTGTCATCACGATACCCATTGCTGTGGCGGTGAATATGTCCGGAGCCTCAAAGCACATAAAACGTGCATTTGATGCCGGCCCAATCGCTGCCATTTTATTGGCAACCCTGGTGGGCGCCTTCAGCCCTTTTTGTTCATGTGGGGTCATCCCCGTAATTGCAGCCTTGTTAATTGGAGGCGTACCCCTGCCGCCGGTAATGGCTTTCTGGATTGCATCCCCTTCAATGGACCCTGAAATTTTTTTCTTAAGTGTTGGAACCATCGGGTGGGATCTTGCGGTCTGGCGTTTAGTGGGCACACTGTTTCTGAGTTTGAGCGCAGGATTTCTTACCCATGCTCTGGTACAGACTGGCTGGATCAGTCAAAATGTGCTTAAGCGCAAGGCAGAGCTAAGCGATTCCACAGTAACTTCCAAGATCAAGCGTATGGGTATATCGATTGCCGCAAGCTTTAAAAAAGTATTCTCTTTGAAGTCTAAAACACTGGTGCCTGTTCGGGCGTCTGCATGTTGCACCGGGGGATCCGAGAACGTCATCCAAATTCAGCCTTCTGTCTCATATCAAAATACCGCAACCAAGGCTTCCAGACGGAGAGAAGATGCTCCAACACCCCGTGAGTCCGTTTGCAAGGAAGCAGGCTCCTTCATGAAACGTTTAAGTAGAGAATCTATGAATGCCACCTTGATGGTAATAAAGTTCATGGCGTTGGCTTTTTTCCTGGAGGCCTTAATTATTCTGTACGTCCCGGAAGCATGGATAACAAACATCATGGGCAGGGAAAACTCATGGGCGATTTTCACAGCCGGTTTTTTGGGGATCCCTGTGTATACCAGCAATTTAAGCGCACTGCCCATGGTGAGCGGCCTTCTTAAACAAGGCATGAGCCCTGCGGCTGCGTTGGCCTTCTTGATCTCTGGCCCGACTACGACACTACCGGCTATGGCGGCTGTCTGGACGTTGGTTAAACGCCGCATTTTTATACTCTATGTTTCGTTTTCATTGGTAGGGGCCATTCTTTTAGGATATTTAAAACTTTACCTGGGATGATATTGGTGACTATATCCCCATGCGGAAAAGCAATACGACCATTATGCCGCCCTTGGTATATAAGCGACTCTGTTGGGATTGCCGGATATCGTCTTTGAAGGTGTTTTTGGTATGAATGCGGCGGTGCTCGTAGGATTCTGATTGCAATTATTTACAAACGTGCAGAATGGTTTTTGTGACCAGACCATTTGGGGAGTGTATCATCCACATCCATAAACCGCGAACCGTAAAAAATATGGCAAGTTGGTCTGAATTTTTCCGGAAACGCCGCTAATCCACCAAAATCAAAGAGCGATGGAAAGGCAAGCCACATCCGCCGCCCCTCATCCGCGATGGGGGTTCCGCACAAAGCGCAACTGACTTTGCAGGGCAGGACTCTCTCATGGATATTGTGCTCACTGTTGTAGAACTTCAGGTAATCTACACCTTTTGTTATCCGGACATCCTGTTTATGGAAAATGGCCGCCCATTGCATGGGGGCCCCATGCAGTTTCTGGCATGCTGAGCAATGGCAGATCTTTGCATCTACGGGGTCGGCGCACACCTCATATTGAACGGCCTTGCAGTAACAACTTGCCCGATACTTAACCTTAAATTGAGTATCTTTGATGGAAGCATATTCCGATCCGAATTCGTTTTCCATGTTGTCATTTTCCCTTTCTATAAAATCAAGCCAATGAACGCACCTTCTTAGAACCTTTTAACAGAATTTTTAGAATAAGATCAAATTCCTTGAAAACTCCCGGGTAATTCCAGAGTGTGATTGCCGTGCCATTTTGCCTTTCACATTCGCGTTGGTTTGATAAAGAGCCTTCTGGATATGATTTGCCATCACCTCGTCCGGGGGGCGAATTATCTCGTCATCCTCTCCATTGGTTGGCCAGTATTGTATTCCCGATATTTAGAATTATCTTATCCTTGAACTGATTGTTTTGATTTCACCCAGATGTTAGGGGCGATTTGAAATGCAAGGGAGTTCAAATGACTGAACAAATTGAAGTCACCATCAAGACCATCGGACTGGCCGATGATAGCGCCAGTTCAAGTCGTGACCCGGACAGGAAGGTTCCCGGTGATAGGGATACCCTGCTTTTAGATGCCTATTCGCAGGCGGTCGTGTCCGTTGTGGATGCCGTGGGGCCTTCGGTGGTCAGTGTGTCCGTAGGCAAAAATGGAAGTAAGCGGGCCGCCGATCGGATCGGTGCCGGGTCCGGCGTGGTGATCGCCCCGGACGGCTATATTCTGACCAACGACCATGTCATCCAGAAGGCGGACACCCTGGAGGTCGTCCTCACCGATGGCAGCCGCTTTTCAGCAGCGCTGATCGGTACAGACCCGGCCACCGACATCGCCGTCATTCGGGCCAATACCAATTTTATGCCCTGTTCCACACTGGGCGATTCCGATAGCCTGCGTGTCGGCCAACTGGCCATCGCCATGGGCAATCCGTATGGATTCCAGTCAACCGTATCCACCGGTGTGGTCAGTGCTTTGGGACGGGCTCTGCGCAGTACCCGGGGGCAGTTGATCGAAGATATCATCCAGCACACGGCCCCGCTGAACCCCGGCAACTCCGGGGGCCCGCTGGTCGATTCCGGAGGGAAAGTGATCGGGATCAATACGGCAATCATTGCCTATGCCCAGGGTATTGGTTTTGCCGTGCCGGCCAATACGGCCATGTGGGTGGCTTCCCAGATCCTCAGCCATGGGCGCGTGCGCCGTGGATTTCTGGGTATTGCGGCACGACGGCGGCCGCTGGGGCGCCGGATGGTTCGCTACCACGGCCTCCAAAGCAATCATACCGTTGAAGTCCTTTCCATAGAGCCCGGTAGTCCGGCGGCTGTAGCCGGCTTAAAGAAGCACGATTTGATCGTGACCATCGGCGGCACCCCGATCCAAAGCGTGGATGATCTGCATCGGTTCCTGGCCGAATGGCCGATTGGCAAGCCGGTTGAAATCGAAATCGTGAACGGTCAAAGTCGTAAAGCTCTAGATATTAAACCCATAGAAGCTGCTGTTTAGCAAAAGCCGGTGATCACCAACCTGACTATAGCGGCGCTTTGCGTGCCAGGCTGCATTCGGATAATTGCAGTTGTTTCAATATGCTGCAAACGCAGCAATATGCCGAACCCACTTTCAGATAAAATACAAAATGAATAAAATTCTTATTGTTTTCGGCCATCCGGCTTTCAGGCGTTCCACCATGAATGTCGCTTTGCGGCGGTCGGTGGAACACCTTGACGGCGTGACCTTTCACGACCTCTATGCGAGCTATCCCGATTTTCTTATCGATGTGCCCCGCGAGCAGGAGCTCTGCGAAGCACATGACATCATTGTCTTCCAACACCCGTTCTACTGGTATTCGACACCTTCCATTATCAAGGAGTGGTTCGACCTGGTGCTGGAACATGCCTGGGCCTATGGGACCACGGGCGATGCCCTGGCCGGCAAGGTCACCTTCCAGGCGCTGACGGCCGGCGGCGATCTGATCAGCTACAACGCAAAGGGCCTCAACCAGTATACAATCAGGGAGTTGACCGCCCCTTTCCGGGCTACCGCCAACCTCTGCCAGATGGACTGGTTGCCGCCGTTTGCGGTGCTCGGCATTCACCGGGGGTTGCCTGAAAAGGAGCGTACCCGGCACGCACAAGCGTATCGGCGAACGCTGATTGCCCTGCGCGACGACCAACTGGATCTTGGAAAGGCCCGCCAGGGCGAGCTGCTCAACGCAGACCTCGCCAGCGTCATACAAGAGGTATAGACATGGAACAGTTTTTACTGAAGCTTCTAATTTTTCTGACCGCGGCGGCTGTCGCCGTACCACTGGCTAAAAAGGCCAAGCTGGGATCCGTGCTAGGTTACCTCATCGCCGGGATCCTGATCGGCCCCTTTGGTCTGGCCCTGATCGACGATATCGCAGCGGTGATGCATTTTACGGAATTCGGCGTGGTGATGATGCTCTTTCTGGTTGGCCTGGAACTCAAGCCATCCCTGCTCTGGCAGATGCGTACCCCGATCCTGGGCATGGGCGGCAGCCAGGTGGTGTTTACCTTTGCAGCCATTGCCCTGGCCGGTGCTTTTTTCCTGCCCTGGCAGCAGGCCGTGGCCATCGGCCTTATCCTGGCGCTTTCTTCCACGGCCATCGTATTGCAAACCCTGCGCGAAAAGGGGCTCATGAATACATCCCCGGGCCAGTCGATTTTTGCCGTGCTCCTCTTCCAGGATCTGGCCGTGATCCCCATGCTGGCCGTGTTGCCGCTCCTGGCCACAGTCACGATACAGGCTGACGCTCACCACGGGACCGTCTTGTTCGACATTACCAAATTACCGGCCTACCTGCGCCTGGTCGTGGTGCTGCTGGCCATTGGCCTGATCTATGTAGGCGGTCGCTATGCCAGCCGACCGGTATTTCGTTCCATTGCCGCCGCCCGGGTGCGGGAAGTCTTCGTGGCGGCCGCCCTGGCCCTGGTCATCGGCATTTCCCTGCTGATGACGGCCGTCGGCCTATCCCCTGCCCTGGGAACTTTTCTGGCCGGGGTGGTGCTGGCTGACAGTGAATACCGGCATGAACTGGAAAGCGATATCGAACCGTTCAAAGGCCTACTGCTCGGCATCTTCTTCATCTCCATCGGCGCCAGTCTGAATTTCACACTGATCAAGACACAGTTGGGGCTGATTGGCGGGCTGGTCGTCGGCCTTATCCTGGTCAAAGCCATTGTCTTAATGGTGATCGCAAAGACCTTCCGGATGCCCGGTAACGAACGCCTGCTTTTTGGAATTGCCCTGGCCCAGGGCGGTGAGTTCGCCTTTGTGCTCTTCCAGTTTGCCCGGCTTAACGGGGTCCTGCCACCGGCCCTGACCGAGACCTTGATTTCCGTGGTGGCCATCTCCATGTTCCTGGCGCCCCTGCTGTTCCTGCTCCATGACCGTTTGATTGCACCCCATCTACAGGAAGCCGAGCCCCAGCGATCGGCGGATGTGATTGAAAATGGCGGGCGCAAAGTCATCCTGGCCGGATTCGGACGCCTGGGCACCGATCTCGGGCGCCTGCTGATTTCCGCCGGTATCAAGCCGGTCATACTCGATCACAACGAGGCCAACGTGGATATCCTGCGCCGCTTCGGATTTGAGGTTTACTACGGGGATGTCTCACGCCTGGATCTGCTGGAATCGGCCGGAGCCGCCGAGGCCGAACTGATCATTATCACACTTGGGGATCATGAAAAATCAATGGAACTGGTGCCGTTGGTCCAGAAGCACTACCCGCAACTCAAGATTGCGGTCAATGCGGTGGACCGGCGGGCGGCCTTCGAGTTTATGGACCTTGGGGTCACCACCATCCGACGGGAGACGTTCGGGACGGCCCTGACCCTGGGGCAGGATGCTCTGGAGCTGCTGGGCTTCGATCCCTACGAGGCGTATAAAATCCGACGTCTGTTTCGCAAGAAGGACAGGGAGACGATGCCGGATCTGTATCAGATGCATAGGGAAGATCTGGACAAGTACATTTCCATGTATCAGCAGCACAACGAGAACCTCACGGAACTGATGAAAAAGGACCGCGAGATCGACATGCATGAACTGGACAAGGCCTGGACCGCTGCCAACCCCGAAGTATGATTGAGTCCAGGTACGGCTGCTCGAACCGGTTCTTCCAGCACGGATGCCTTGGCCCTTGAAATACGAACGGAATTAAAATATATCCACTTTTTGACGGGTAGCCTTTTCTAACCGTCACGCGTACCCATCCGGAAGGGAAGTCCCAATGAAACGCTTACCCGAAAACAGTGCTCCCCGCGATGCCGCCGATCGCAAAGCAACAAAGCCGGTGATCTGTTACCCCGTGGATACATTGCCCAAACCCGAGATGTCTCTTTATGCCGCGGCTCGCAAGGCGATGACTCTGCTTGAAGAGGTGGTCGTGCCTCCTCGCGATGCCCGCACCTTCAGGGTTGCAGCCGGGAATTTCTTCCGGATTGTCAGTATTGAGGGGCCACAGGTGGGGGACCTCAACATGTGGGCGGCCGACAACCTGGCGGAACGCTTCTACAGCGGTAAAACCCGCGCCCTGCACGGCACCCACGTGAGCACTTCCGACCAGATGTGGAGCAGTTTCCCTTACATGCGACCTATGGCCACCATTACCCATGATACCCTGGACTGGTATGGGTTCGACGACTTCGGCGGCGGTGTGCATGACGTGATCGGAACCCGCTGTGATCCCTATACAGGGCGGTTGCTCAGCGGACAGGAGTATCACCACTGCTGCCATTCAAACCTGATACGGGCCCTTGCACAAGAAACCGGACTCTCTCGGGAAGAGGCCGAACCCCATGTCCATGACGTGTTGAACGTATTCATGTGCACGGGGTTTACTTTGGATACCCATCAGTATTTCATGAAGGCCAGCCCGGTTCGTCCCGGCGATTTCATTGAGTTTTTTGCCGAAATCGATCTGCTTGGCGCCCTGTCTACCTGTCCGGGTGGCGACTGCAGTTCAGAACATTCCAGCGATACCGCCGCATGCTTTGCGTTGAAAATTGAGATCTATCGGGTCGACCCCAAAATTCTCGCAGGTTGGCCCCCCCCGGCCCCGTCGGCCTACTCACGCCGCCATGGTTTGTAATGACGGTTTCGGCGATACTCAGCGCCTTGTCGATCCATAACTATTTCATATCATATTGATTTCAAGCTTGGGCGTAATTTGGGCCTGGATGGGGTACCCGTTTTAACGGTATTTATCTTTTGACTGTCAGAATTTAAAAGCCACGTTTTGGGCCCCCATCCCGGATTCGACGGCGGTAAAAACACTTGAATTTTAACTCGGCCCGTGTATTCTGATTGAACAGGAACGGATCCGGTCCCAGTTTGTGGATCTGTGATGCCTGCTTACCGACCTTCGAAGGGCAGGGTGCGGATGGGTTGCCCTTTGAGTATGATGCGCTCCGTCCACAGGAGGCCAAATGTATCGGGATAGATCTTCGGATAGACGTAGTGGTTTAGATCGTAGGGTTAGCAAGGAGCCTTCATATTCAGGCCCGGAAAGACGGCAGCTCAAGTATCGGCGGATCGGAATTGACCGCAGGGGATCATTGCCGGCGGTCTGCATTTATTGCGGGAGTGTGCGCGACTCTCAGGGGGATTGGACCAAAGACCAGGAGCCCCTGCACGCAGGAGATAATCCTCGGACGGGTATTTGTATAGAGTGTTCAAAGGAAAAGTTTCCCCAGTTTTACACCGCCATCTGATCCAGGCGGATAAACCCACCCCATAAACCGGCATCGGGAGAGCGTTGTGCTGATCGGGGATGTCCCCGGGTGCCGCTGCAAGCTTTATCCGTTTTAGTCCAGATCAAGCTGCGTTTTACACTGGTTGCATTTGACCACGCCCCTGAAAACCTTATTTCCGCATTCAGGGCAGTGGTAGCGCGCCTCTTCATCCTCGATCCACTGTTCAGTCCCGACCTCACGGCGATAGGGAACACACCGCAAAATCACACGCTTGCCCACATTCATAGAGAAATTATCAATATGCGCGCAGGGGAAGTCCGCACATTCATGACAGCCGCTATAGCCTTTTGACTGGGAGCAATCGCGGATTTCACACTGTTTGCAGTGCATGAAGCGGTCATCGGACAGGCAGCCGCCGCAGCGGATATCGGTGATGGTTAACGCTTCACTGTTCGGCAGCGTACCCTTGCCGGGGACGCCGCCTTTGTAGAGATTGACCAGCCGCTCTTTGAACTTTTCGTTGTTATCACGGTGCGCTATATGGATAGCGCAGACACCGCAATAGAGGCCGCAGGGCGAGGCAAAAGCCGGATTTGTCTTCGGCATGCAAATGTTCCTATCTTAACGTCAGTGAATAATTTTAAGCGTTAGGGCATTATGATTCACAGTCACCAGCTGGTACTGCCCGGGCCCCAGTCGAAATCCTTCCCGGGCCGCGGTTTGGGGAATCTGTTTGGGGTAGGGGTACTGCGGGTCCAGGTCCAGAATGAACATATCCAGGCAGATTGCTCCGTCTAGCAGCCCCTTATAAATCAGGCGGGTGCGCTTAACCGTCACGACCTCCCCCTTCATCATGACCACCCGATCAGCGGTTAGCATGGATTTATGCAGTGGCTGAGTGGCCTCGGCCGGGTTCCGGTACGCGTCTCGGTTTGCCTGGGGGTTCCCTGGCAAAGCCCTGTAAATTAGAGACGTTACCGTCACAAGGACAATCATCAGGAAAACGGAAGAAACCACACGCTGCCGGCGGGTCGGTGCCATTGGCCTACCTCCCTAAAAGTGGTATAGCTTGGCGGAATCTTTGCTACAGGTACCATCATCCTATTGGTTAGAAAACCGATCGTCAAGGCTAGATTGAGCCCCAATGGGTGTTTTTACATTCAATGATCCTTAGTAAAAACTCTTGATAATATTCAGAATTTGAAATATTTCGGTGTTCCGGGGATTTGAGCGAGAATTCTCGCTTGTACTATCAGGTGTGATGGCCGGCCGCCTCGCCGTGCAAACATCCACGCTATCATGATTCGCGGCCCGGCATCAGGCAACTCTCTTGAAAGATCAAGGGATTGCATTCCGGGGCAATTGTATTATATTGACCGAAGTACCACAATGTGGTAATTGTGCTGGATCGGGATGGAACCACCGGAAGGTGCCGATGAAAAGGGATGGAGGCCCACATGGAAAGCAGTGAGTTCGTTGCGTTGAGGAAGAAACTGAATAAAACCCAGAAGCAGATGGCTCAACTACTCGGTAAATCGGTAAAAGCCGTGCACAGTTACGAGCAGGGTTGGCGTACCATTCCGCCGGATGTACAGCGGCAGATCCTATTTTTAGTCTCACGTTCATATGAAGGCCATCAAAAACGCAAACCTTGCTGGACGGTCATGAAATGTCCGGCCGATCGTAAAAAACAGTGCCCAGCCTGGGAATTCAAAGCCGGGAAAGAATGCTGGTTTATCAGCGGTACGATCTGTGAAGGTAAGGCCAGGAAGACCTGGGAAGAAAAACTGAAAGTCTGTCGGAGTTGCGAGGTTCTTATTCCGATTATTTCCGCCGATCATCAGTAACGTTGCCAACCCATTTATTCTGGAATCCAATCTATGGAGAGCCTGAACCCCGAGTTTGGTTACCGCGCAACCCAATTGCGTATATCGCCAAACGATTGAAAGTGCTTGCCCTAGGCCGACCTTTCTTTACAACAGCCCGATCTCATTAATACAAAAAGGAGCCCCGTTATGACCGATACCTATAAATTCGACACGCTGGCCCTGCATGCCGGCGCGGTTCCGGACGAAACCGGGTCCCGGGGCGTTCCGGTTCACCGTACCAGTTCCTACGTATTCAGAGATACCCAACATGCGGCCAACCTCTTTGCTTTGAAGGAGCTGGGCAATATTTATACCCGTTTGATGAATCCTACCCAGGATGTCCTCGAGCAGCGCATGGCGGCTCTGGAAGGCGGGGCTGCCGGCCTGGCCCTGGCTTCCGGCACCTCGGCAATATTTTACTCGGTGATCAACATCTGCAGCCAGGGTGATGAGGTTGTATCGGCGGTGAACCTTTACGGGGGCACCTATACGATGTTCAATGACATTCTGCCCCAGTTCGGCATCAAGGTCAGGTTTGCCGATTCCCTGGAGCCGGAGAGCTTCGAGGCCCTGATCAACGAGAAGACCCGCATGATTTTTACCGAAACGATCGGCAACCCGGTGCTGGACGTGGTGGATATCGAGGCGGTGGCTAAAATCGCCCAAAAGCATCATCTCCCGCTGGTGGTAGATTCAACGTTTACCACCCCCTACATACAGCGGCCCATCGAGCAGGGCGCGGATGTGGTTGTCCACTCGCTGACCAAGTGGCTGGGCGGACACGGGAACGGTATCGGCGGGATTGTGGTGGACGCCGGCAAGTTTGACTGGACCGATTCTAAATTCAACCTCTACAACGAGCCGGATGCATCTTACCACGATTTACGTTATGCCCACGACCTCGGCGATCTGAATCCGGTTGCTTTCATTATGCGCATGCGGCTGGTACCCCTGCGCAACCTGGGGGCCTGTATCAGTCCCGACAATGCCTGGATGTTTCTGCAGGGCCTGGAAACTTTGCCGCTGCGGATGCAGCGTCACTGTGAGAACGCATTAAAGGTGGCCCAGTATCTCAAGGCGCACCATTGTGTCGAATGGGTCCGCTACCCCGGACTGGAGGATGACCCGGCCCATGCCGGCGCGGCCCGTCAATTTAAAAATGGTTTTGGGGGCATGGTGGTGTTTGGCATTAAACAGGGCAAAGACGCCGGTGAAAGATTTATCGACAGCCTGAACCTGTTTTCCCATCTGGCCAACGTCGGGGATGCCAAGAGTCTGGCTATCCATCCGGCCACCACAACCCATTCCCAGCTTTCCGAGGAGGCCCAGCGGGCCGGGGGGGTAACCCCGGATCTGGTCCGCCTTTCCATTGGCATCGAGGATGTGGAGGATATTATCACGGATCTGAATCAGGCCCTGGAGTGCGGTTGCGCCCTGTAGGTCCGGCGGCAGGTTTGCCGCCGCATTCAATTGGGCACCCAATAGTGTATCTAGCCAATATCAAATGAGCGAATATATCGAACATGATCAGGTCGGCAAGTCCGTGGGGCTGGTAGAAAAAAAGACGTTCACGTTTGCCCAGCCCCCGGATGAGATGATCCTGGAAAGCGGCGCCCGTCTGGGGCCGGTGACCCTGGCCTATGAAACCTGCGGGGCTTTGAATGCCGATCAGGACAATGCGATCCTGATCCTGCACGCCTTTTCAGGGGATGCCCATGTGGCCGGGTATCACCATGCAGACGACCCGCGGCCCGGCTGGTGGGATTTCATGGTGGGGCCCGATAAGGGGATTGACACGGATCGTTACTTTGTCATTTGCGTCAATATCCTGGGCAGCTGCAATGGTTCCACCGGGCCGGCATCCATGAATCCGGCTACCGGCAAAGAATACGGGCTGGAGTTCCCCATGGTGACCATCGCGGATATGGTCGCCGCCCAGAAAGTCCTGATCGACCACCTCGGTGTCAATAAGCTACACGCTGTGATCGGCGGATCCGTGGGCGGTATGCAGGCCCTTGAGTGGGCGGTGCGCTACCCGGAAATGGTGGAATCTGCAGTCCTGCTCGCCACCACCACCCGGCATTCGGCCCAGGCCATCGCCTTTAACGAAGTGGCTCGCCAGGCGATCTGTGCCGACCCCAAGTGGAACCAGGGCGATTACTACGGTACGGACCGACCGGATATGGGACTGGCCGTAGCGCGCATGATCGGCCATATCACTTACCTGTCGGATGAATCCATGCGTCTCAAGTTCGGCCGGCGATTACAGGACCGGGCTGATTTTTCGTTCAATTTTGATGCTGAATTCCAGGTGGAAAGTTATCTGCGCTATCAGGGCCGTAAATTTGTGGAGCGGTTCGACGCCAACGCGTTTCTATACATCACCAAGGCTTCGGACTACTATGACTTTGAACGGCAGCACGGCAATGGTTCGGCAGTGAAAGCCTTCTCGGGAACGGCCGCTCGTTTTCTGGTGGTTTCCTTTACGTCGGATTGGCTTTACCCTACGTACCAGTCCCGGGCGATGGTCAAAGCCATGAAAAAGACAGGCCTGGATGTAAGTTTCTGTGAGGTCGAAGCCCGCTGGGGGCATGATGCATTCCTGTTGCCATCGGAGCGGTTGACCGCGCTGATGAAAGGGTTTTTAGGACATGTCAACGGCAATGGCTGAACCCAACGGCATTCGTTATGACCTGCGCGTGGTGGCCTCTTGGATCCATCCCGGGGCCCGGGTGCTGGGCCTGGGGTGCGGCGAGGGTGATCTGCTTTACTACCTGAAGACTAAAAAAGAGGTCGCTTGCACCGGGATAGAAATTGATGAGGCCCGGGTGGCGCATTGCATTGAGCGGGGGCTGACCGTTCTCCAGGGGGATATAAATGAGGAGGTGCAGGATTATCCCAACGACACATTTGATTACGTGATCTTGAGTCAAACCCTGCAGCAGATCTACGAACCGGCCGATCTGATCAAATCAATGCTGCGCATTGGCAAGCGGGCGGTCGTCAGTTTCCCGAATTTCAGCCACTGGAAAATTAGGACCCAATTGCTGCTGAAGGGTATCGCTCCGGTTTCCCGGCAGCTGCCCTACCAGTGGCACAACACCCCCAACATTCGGGTGATTACCATCAAAGACTTTCGGCGCTATGCCGGTGAGGTCGGTTTCAAGATTCTCAAGGAAGTGGCGATCAATACCAACAACCATGACCGGAGCGGCAGAATTATTAACCTGTTTCCCAATCTCCGGGCCAGTTACGGAATATTTCTGATTGGAAAGGAGTCTGCGTGAAAATTGTATCCATATCAACCAGCCGGAAAAAGGGCACTGTGAAAAAGCAGGTGCAACGTGCGACCCTGGTGGTTGACCACGGCCTGGAAGGCGATACCCATGCGGGTCAGTGGCATCGGCAGGTCAGTTTTCTGGCGGCAGAAAGCATTGCGACGGCCAATGCGGGTGGGTTGGATGTAGGGTTCGGCGATTTTGCCGAGAACATCGCTACTACCGGGATCGACTGGGTGAATGTTCCGGTGGGGACCCGGTTTAGAATCGGCGAACAGGCCCGGGTGGAGATTACCCAGATTGGCAAGGAATGTCACAACCGCTGCGCCATCTATTACAAGGCCGGGGACTGTATCATGCCCCGGGAAGGGGTTTTCGCCCGTGTTTTGGAAGGCGGCCGCATTGCCTGCGGCGATGCCATTGAAAAACTGGAGAAAGGGAGCGGGCCGACGGCCGACCGCCAGTAACAAGTATGAAAAAGGATAATACACCACCGGAAATCCTGGCGCAAATACGCGACCGGAAAAATGAACTCGGGGAAGAACTTTTGATTTTGACCCATCACTACCAGCGCAGTTCTATTGTAGACCTGGGTGATTTCAAGGGTGATTCCTTCGATTTATCCCGGAAAGCGGCCAACAGCAAGGCCAGCCGGATTGTGTTTTGCGGGGTACATTTTATGGCCGAGAGCGCCCGTATTTTGTGTGCCGAGCGCCAGACCGTCCAGATCCCGGACGAAGAGGCCGGTTGCTGGATGTCCGATATGGCCGACCATGTGATGGTGCAGCGCGCCTGGAATGAACTGGTAGCCGTGGTACCGACCGACAAAGTAATGCCCGTGACCTATATGAATTCGGACGCCGTTATTAAAGCCTTTTGCGGGCAGGCCGGCGGCATCGTCTGCACTTCCTCCAACGCCGGCAAGGCCTTTGCGTGGGGATTCGCTCAGCGTGAGAAGATCTTCTTTTTTCCGGATCAGCACCTCGGTCAGAATACCGCCAACCAGATGGGTATCGCCCCGGATGAAATCGTTATCTGGGATCCGGCTAAGCCGCTGGGGGGCAATGCCCCGCAGGCCCTCGAACAGGCCCGGGTCATTCTCTGGAAAGGGTATTGCCTGGTGCATACCCGTTTTACCATCGCGCAGATGGAGTCCATGCGCAAAAAAAACCCGGGTGCTCAAATCGTGGTCCATCCGGAGTGTACTCAGGAGGTCGTGAATCTGGCCGACGCCGTTGGGAGCACCAGTTTCATTGTGGACTATGTGACCAAGGCTGCTCCCGGAAGCCGCATTATCATCGGCACGGAAATCAACCTGGTGCAGCGTCTGGCCGATGACCATCCGGAAAAAACCGTATTGCCGCTTTACGAATCCTTCTGCCCCAACATGTATAAAATCAGTCCGGGGAAATTGCTGCAGGCCATTGAGCAGCCGGACCGCAACAAGGTTGCGGTACCCACCGACATTCAGGCCGGAGCTGTCCTGGCGCTGGAACGCATGCTGGCTCTATAAGTTAAGAGGATTTCTTGATTTGTACTTGCGGCCTGAGCCTTGAGGGCATTCCGTGCTTTATATTTCGGATTTATCTGATTCTAAATTCCCATGCTAGAACTGTCTGTCTATTCAGCCTTTAGATACCTGGTCCGCAAGACCAGGCCAGAGGTCTTTAGCTATGCCGTAAAAAAAATTCTCGCGCAGAGGCGCAAAGACGCAGAGAACCCATGATAATATCCGGCTGCGCCGGTTGAAACCATAAGGACCTTTGAGCTTGAAGCGGTTTTCGCGCGATAGCGCGACGAAAATCTGATCTTGCCTTTCACTGCGTCTCTGCGCCTCTGCGCGATGCATGGTTTTGTTATTGTGTTTTGACGGTGAGGCCCCCTTTAGGGGCGCTTCGAAGCCTGGCCCACTGGGACAGGATGCTTTACTCCTTGCCCGTTGGGCGCAATCCTATGCGCCTTATTCTCCGCAGCCGCGCAGCCGGCAAAAATCCAGGATCGCATTGGAAGCACTCTGGTGGTCCCGACCCAGGTGAAAGTTCAGCCAGGAGGATGTTTCGTTGAGTTCCCACATCCGCGGGGGGACACAGCCGGTACTCAATTCATGTCGGGCACCCACCGCAGCCAGGCGGTTGTGGGCCCGATACCAGACGCAATAGCGATCAGGATTAATCTCGCAGCGGCCATCCCGGCTGCCGCCGCAGGCGCCGTTGCGGGTATGCTTCGGGCACCCGGATTCCGGGCAGAGAAAGCCGACATGCTGGATACCGCAATCGCCGCAGTGGCGACAACGCAACAGGATGAATTTGGCGGGGTCCTCCAGCAGGCGGGCCATCAAGCGGCCGGCCTGGTTTTCATCCAGGTGCCGGCAGACTTTCCGGTAGAGCGGCGCCAGTTTGGAGTCCGGGTTAAAAAAGGCCCGGTGGGACGCACGCAGAAAATGTAAATGCAGTTTTTCACCGAGGGGCAACGCAGCCGGTTGCTTCCCGAAGCGCGCCGGCCCCTGGTTTAACCCCTGATGCTCCTCGAAGACATAGAAAGCGCCGGGATCCGGGGAATCGAAATCTGGTAAGAATTCCTGCCAGCGATCTTCGATTTCTTCCAGGCGATCCAGGATCCGGGTCACCATGGCAAAGTCGCGGTGAATGCCGCCAATGTGGATGCCGCGATATCCCAAACCCTTTAGAACCGCTCCCAACCGGGCGGCCCTTTCAATGGATGCCTGCCGGCCGGCCGCCTTGTCCTGCCAATCGGCCAGCACCTGGGCGTACAATTTCTCACTTACAATGGCACCCGGCACTTTACCGGCATGCATGATCCGGGCGGAAGCCGGGGTCAGCACATACACCGAGCCCAGCACCGGTAAATGGATATCGACCTGTCGCATGAAGAGCAGCAGTTCCGGGAACTTGCGGGCATCGTAGCCAAGCTGGGTGATAATGTACTGCGCACCGGCAGACACCTTGCGCTGCAGTTTGGCATACTGGGCAAAAGACTCGGCCTCGGTGTATTTGAAGGGTGAGATTGCACAGCCGGTAAAAAAACCATCCGGATCGCCGGATTCTGCAAGGCGTTCGTTCAGGGCCGTCAGCATAATCTGCAGGTTGACGGAATCGATGTCAAAAACGGGGCGCCCCTGTCCCCCGAAACCCTGGCCGGCGTAATCGCCGGTCAAGGCCAGGATGTTTTTCATGCCCATCCGGGCTAACTGCAGGGCCCGGCTCTCCATACCCACCCGGTTGGCGTCCCGGCAGGTGAAATGCACAATGGCATCCATCCCGATCTTATAAATTTCATAGCCCAGCACATCCGGGCTGAGTGACGGATTGCCGCCGGGATTATCGGTAATGGAGACTGCCGAGATCCGGCCGTCGGCAAAGGCGTCGCGGGCGATTTCAGTCACCATGTCGACCGAGCGCCCCTGGGATTCCCGGCCGGGGACCAATTCCAGGGTGATGACGAAATGGTCAGGATCTAAGATATCGTTTTGAAAGACGCGCAGCATGGGATTATATCCTGCCTAACGGTTCAGTTGGCCTCATCCAGGAACGCAGGGCCGGAATAGAGTTCGGCAAACCGGGCCCCGTTGCGGCTGTTGGCCTTGTAGTAATCGATGCATTTTTTCACGATCTTGAGGACCTTGTCTTCGGTGTGGATCCCCGGCAGTGGTTCGGCGAGTCGCGGGTGCCGGCCAAGCTTGCCGCCCAGCAGGACACGATAGCCCTTTTGGCCGTCCACGATGGTGCCGGTGGGGCACTCCTTGGCGCACAGGCCGCACTGCAGGCACAATTGACTGTCAATAACCGGTATTTCCGCATCCGCATCCAGTTGCACTGCCTGGTCCCGGCACACCTCTACGCAGTTGCCGCACAACGAGCAGGCTTCTTCAGTGATGACCGGCGCGCTTACGCCGATAATACCGATATCCTTGATTTGCGGCCGGGAACAGGCGTTCGGGCAGTCGGAGATCGTCACCCGGAACTCGTGATGATATTTCAGATCCCCCGGTACATTTGCTTTCAGAAAACCCAGGAGATCTTCCGCCTGCAGCAGTTCTTCAAGCCGGGCCAGCAGGTTTTCACTTTCCGCTGTGCGGTTTGGGCATCCCCCGGCACCAAAACAGGCATCCACCTGATAGCCCTTTATCTCTGAACTCATGTTGTCCAGAAATTTCTTGCGTGCGGTCTGTACAACCGCCAGGGTGACCGTGTCCCGGCCGGTGAGGCGGGCTTCCTTTTCCACGCGCGCCCGGACCTTTTTCCTGACAAAGAAGGGTACCTTCTTGACCGCATCTTCAGCTTCCGGTGTCCATTGCATCTGTCTTTTTACTCCTGCTGTTGTCAAATGATGGCCGACACGTTGTCCACTACTTAACACAGGATAGGGCCCCTTGCCGATAATGCAAGGGCGACCTTCCTTTTTGGGAATCGACCGTGCCTTAATGTATGGCGGCACTGGTACGGTTGCCTTGATTTATGTCAAAAACCGGGGAAAAGTTCAACAATGACAGCCGGCCACGCGCGCTTTTAAAGTTGCGCTGCCCCCCGGCCTGTCTTACTATTAAAAGCAGCAAATGGGGACCGTGAAAATGACCACACCTGAAGTAACCCAGATAAAGATCGGCAAACACATGTTTGGAATCATCGGTCTGGCCGATGCCATTGCAGACATTGCCGCCGAGCACGCCGATAAAGCGGAGGACGAGCTTGCCCGTTTGCTGGTGGAACGTCTGGGCCGCAGAAATTACATTCCCGATAACGTCAAGGATGTTTATGGCCAGGCCTTTGTGCGCGAGTATAAGAAAGCTTGCGGACTCCAGGTGGTTGAGGAGCCGGAAGGGTTGACCATCAAGGTGCTGGGAGCCGGCTGTAATGTGTGTGACAGCCTTGAGAATACGATCATGGAAACCCTGGCGGTATTAGATCTGCCGGCAGACCTGGAACATGTCCGGGATCCCGATCAGATTGCCCGCTACGGGGTTTCAGGAACACCGGCGCTGATCATCGATGGCCAGGTCAAGTGCGTTGGCCGGAGCCCGTCGTTTGCCGAACTCCGGGAATGGCTGCAAGGCAACGTTGATAACAAAGATACAGGAGGAGAAATGGACAAGCAGGTATTTATAAAAAACATACCGTTTTCAGAGCCGCATAAACTGGCTGATCTGGTGAACTACGAAGAGGGGCGGGTTGTGAGCCGGACCTTGGCCCAAAACCCGGCGCTCAGCCTGACGCTGTTTGCATTTGATGCCGGCGAGGGGGTCAGTACCCACACAGCTCCCGGAGATGCCCTTGTACAGGTGCTCGATGGAGAGGCAACGATCGATATTGACGGCCAGGAGATGGTGGCGGGGCCTGGCGAAGTAGTTGTGATGCCGGCCAACGTGCCCCACGCCGTCACGGCTGTGCAGCGTTTTAAAATGATCCTGACGGTTGTCAAGCAGCCGGTTACGATAAAGTCATAAAAGACTTTATCGTGTTAAGCTTTAAGTGTTAGATGGAAATCAAAACCTGAAGACCAACTACTGAGCAGTCGGGGAGTTTTTGTCGTCATGCCGGGCTTGATCCGGCAGCCAGGGACGTTTCCTTTACATGGACTGGATCCTGGCTTTCGCCAGGATGACGGGTATTTAGTGAGAGAACTCCCCGATCAATGAACTACTTAAAATACAAAGCATAGGACTGAAATCACACGGGGAGAGCCGACACCGGCTATCCCCGTATCTTTCAAGGAAGTGGATTTCTACGAGCATACGAGAACCCGTCTTAAAAATTGGATTTTGGTCCAGAATCAAGGCGGACGTGAATAGCGAACCGGAGGAATACTAATCGTATTTCGAGGATTTGGTATTCACGCCCAACGCCGAGTGTGGATCAAAAGACTTTTTCAAGATGGGTTCGCTAGTCCATTTCAAAGGCTCTTTCACCATGGATTGCATTGTCAAGCCCGATAATCTCGTCTTCTTTCTCCACGCGCAGTCCGCCGGCGATAAACTTGGTTATATAGATCACCACAAGGGTGCCGATTCCGCTGTATACGGCCGTCCCGACAATGGATAAAAATTGAGTCCAGACCTGCCCCGGGTTACCGAAGAACAGCCCCACGGCATCAGGATTAATCGCCGGAGATGCAAAAAGGCCCGTGGCCAGGGCTCCCCAGATGCCGCACATGCCGTGGACCCCGAAAGCGTCCAGGGAGTCGTCATAGCCCAGTTTATGTTTCAAGACAGCGACACTGAAAAAGCCCAGCAAGCCGGCAACCAGCCCGATAACGAGCGCGCCCGGCAGGGTTACAAATCCAGCCGCAGGGGTGATGCCCACCAGACCGGCCACTACGCCGGAGGCGATGCCCAGCACGGTCGGCTTTTTGCTATGCACCCATTCAGCGAACATCCACGACAGGGCCCCCATGGCAGCCGCGGTGTTGGTAACCAGGAATGCTGAAGCGGCCACACCGTCGGCAGCCAGCTGGCTGCCTGCGTTGAAACCGAACCAGCCGAACCAGAGCAGTCCGGCACCAAGGGAGACCAAAGCAATACTCGAAGGAAACATGGCCTCCTTGCCGTAACCGACCCGTTTGCCCAATACCAGTGAAAGCACGAGGCCGGCCACACCGGCATTGATGTGCACCACCGTACCGCCGGCAAAATCCAGCGCACCGATGCGGGCCATCCAACCGCCGCCCCAGGCCCAGTTGCACACCGGGCTGTAGATAAAGGTTGCCCAGAGGACCGTGAAGACGATCCAGGCAGAGAATTTCATCCGGTCGACAATTGAGCCCAACACAAGGGCCACGGTGATGCAGGCAAACGTCATCTGAAAGAGGACAAACACAATAGTGGGTATCGTGCCTGAAAGGCTGTTCACGCCGATGCCTGCCATGAATACGTGGGCCAGGCTGCCGACAAAGGCGTTGTCGCTTTCACCGAATGCCAGCGAATATCCCCAGAGCACCCAGATGATACTGACCAGGCAGTAGGTCACAAAGGTCATTGCCAGTGTGTTGAGCAGGTTTTTATATCTGGACATGCCCCCGTAAAAAAGGGCCAGCCCGGCCGGCGTCATCATCATGACCAGGGCTGTGGACACAATAATCCAGGCGGTATCCCCGGAGTTTAAGACATCCTCTCCGGCAAAAGCCGTCGAAAAGGGATACAGGCATAGGGGCAAGATCATAAACAGACGTTTTAGCTTCATGCGATACTCTCCTTTTTCAAACTCTAGTGGAAACAGATGCTGTTTTTAAATTTTTATTATAGGAGAGCATAGCAAGGCGGATGCCATTGTCTGGGGGCAAGAAGCAATTCATTTCTATTATGCTGATAATAAAGATAAAATGTATATAAGCGGCTTATTGGGAGAGCAGGGTTTTCGTGCAGCGCGGCGCTTTAGTTTACAAAAAGGTCATATATTTTAAAATAAAGTACAAATTTGTATTATATTCAAAATGCGTTTTCCGGTTGCCCGATTGCGGGACCTCAAGGCTGCCGAGACTTGAGGTTTTCCGGATTCTGGGGTAGCCTCTCTCTCGTGCCGGTGCAGGTGTTTAGGCGGTATCTCCGCCCGGACAAATCTTATATGCGTCGGTGTACAGCTGGTCGCGTGAACTGATCGGACCGCTTGGGGAGCAACTTATGACGAATGATGTTCATGAGAAACTGGCCCATCATCTGGCAACCCCGGGAATGGGGTTGCCGCCTACCAGGGCCCTGGTAGACCTATTAAAAGAAATCTTTACCAACCAGGAAGCTGAGATTGTCATGTTGCTGCCGACAACGGATGTCCCGTTGAAACCGGTCGGCTTGGTGGACCTGCAAGGAAGGACGGCGCTGGATGCGCAAATGCTGGCGGATATCCTGGACGATCTGGCTGAAAGGGGGCTTATCTATTCCGGTAAATTGGAAAGTGGCGAGTCCGGGTATGCTCTCCACCAAGCGGGCTTCGGGTTCCCCCAGTCATTTTTCTGGAAAGGTGAAGATACGCCCCGGGCCCGGAAAATGACCAAACTGGTCTTGAAGTATTTCAACCGAACGGTAACCCGGGAGGCATTCGGCGGAAGAAAAACCAAAGCCTATCGTTATATTCCCATCAACCAGTCGTTGAATCCGGAGGTGCAGGCGATCCTGCCGCACGACAGGATGGAGATGGTTCTGGAAGCGGCCGACCGCTTTGCCGTTGCCCATTGCCCCTGCCGGGTCGAGGCCGATCTGATGGACAGAGGCTGTGGGCACCCTTTAGAAGTCTGTCTTAAATTCGATGAGATGGCAGATTTTCTCGTTGAACGCGGATTGGGCAAAGAGATTACGCGCGCTGCGGCCCGTGCCACCGTACGCCAGTCCGCTGAAGCCGGGCTGGTTCATTTTGTCGATAATGCGGCCGGCAAGGTAAAGCACAATTGCAACTGCTGTGGCTGTGCCTGCTGGAATGTTGGTTCGATCAGGCGCCGCAAGATCCCCCGGGATGACCTGATGGCGGTCTATTTTACCCGCAAAACACTCCCGGACCAATGCACCGGCTGTGGCGCGTGTGTCGACATCTGCCCGGTGCAGGCCATTGAACTCAATGCGGATGTAGCGGTTGTCGACCAGCAGTGGTGCATCGGCTGCGGTGTCTGCACGCTGCGGTGTGAATTTGACGCACTCCAAATCTGCTATCGCGAAGATCAGAATCAGCAGGTTCCAACTGATTTTGAGCGGCTCCATACAGCCATCCGTGCGGAGAACAAGCAGGGCTGATCAGGATGGTTTCCCCATGTCCGTAGTTCAGTCGCTCATAAGCGGCGTACTGAGATACCGCTCCCCGGTATCGCAAATGATAGTCACCACCTTCTTCCCCTGGTTCTCCGGTCGCGCCGCAATCTGCAGGGCAGCCCAGGCGTTGGCACCCGCCGAGATACCGCACAGGATGCCTTCTTGCGCTCCAAGCCGGCGGGACGTTTCAAACGCATCGTCGGCGGCGACGGTTACGATCTCATCGATAATGTCGGTATTGAGTACCTCCGGAACGAAGCCGGCCCCGATGCCCTGAATCTTATGGGGCCCCGGTTGGCCCCCGGAAAGAACCGGTGAATCGGCCGGTTCCACCGCAATGGCTTGAAATTCAGGCTTGCGGGCTTTGATGACTTCAGAAACACCAGTGATGGTGCCGCCGGTGCCGACACCTGCAACGAAGATATCAACCTGTCCATCCGTATCGCTCCAGATCTCTTCAGCAGTTGTTTTGCGGTGAATTTCAGGATTGGCCGGGTTGCCAAACTGGTTGGGCATATAGGATCCCGGTATTTCCGCGAGAATCTCGTGGGCTTTGGCAATGGCCCCCTTCATACCTTTAGGGCCAGGTGTGAGAACCAGCTCGGCCCCCAGGTGTTTGAGCAGGGACCGTCTTTCCAGACTCATGGTTTCCGGCATGGCCAGGATCAAGCGGTACCCCTTGGCCGCGCAGACAAAGGCCAGGGCAATGCCCGTGTTGCCACTGGTGGGTTCCACGATGACCGAGTCGGGGTTGATTACCCCCTGATCCTCAGCGGCTGAGATCATTGCATTTCCGATGCGATCCTTTACGCTGGCTAGTGGATTCATAGATTCAAGCTTGACCAGGACTTCCGCACCGATATCTTTTGTGAGCTGATTCAATCTCACCAGCGGTGTTGACCCGATGGTATTGCTCACATTGCCGTAAATTGCCATGTCGACCTCCTCATTTATAGATCAATTTTGGTGTTTCCATGAATACCCGGGTATCCGGCGGGACAGACTCAGTAATCCAGACGTTTCCGCCGATAACCGACCTTGCTCCGATGGTCGTTTCGCCCCCCAAAATGGTAGCTCCGGAATAGACGATCACATCGTCTTCTATGGTGGGGTGGCGCTTTTCGCCACGCAGGCGATCGACAGCGTCCCGGGGCAGCGAAAGCGCCCCCAGGGTTACCCCCTGATAAATACGGACGCTTTTGCCAATGTGGGTGGTTTCCCCTATGACCACACCGGTGCCGTGATCGATCACAAAGCTTTCACCAATGCGGGCTCCCGGGTGGATGTCTATGCCGGTCAGGCCGTGGGCGTGTTCGGACATAATGCGCGGCAGCAAGGGAACCCCCAGCTCGAAAAGCTTGTGGGCCACCCGGTGCACCATCGTGGCAAAAATGCCCGGATAGCTGAAGATAATTTCATCGTGACTTTGGGCGGCTGGATCGCCATTGAACACGGCCCGGACATCAGTGGCCAGCAGTTGACGCAGGTCAGGGATGGCTTCCATGGCTGCCAGGGCCGTCTGGTTGCCCTTCTCGCCGCATTCCAGACAATCCTGGCCGAACCGGAAACAGTCGTGTCGCATGACATGGGTGATATAATCGGAAAGCGCGTCGTAGAGATCGGAAATCATCTGTCCGATACTGTACTTGAGATTGACCGGATCGATTTTCTCACGCGAGAAGTACCCCGGGAACAATACTTCCCTGAATTTAGCGATCAGGTTACCGACGGAACTGCTGGAACGGAGCGGCTCATAATCAACGTGGGAAAAACAGCTCGGGTCACTGCTGTTGGCGATGATCTTTTCAACTATTACCGGCAGCTTTTGTCGGTATCGCCGTAAAATCTCCGAGTCTGTTTTGCACGCAGTCAGTTCATTTAGACCGTCACTCATTGGTTCTCTCCATTTATCCGGTATAGCCGGTGCGTGGGGTGCTTGGTGAATGGTTTGTGTCACAAAGTGGTATTTCGACTAATATAATACCGAAACGGCCGGGTGCAAGATACGCGTCAGGTGAAAAACCGGCCGGACGTCATACCGTTTTGGCGTGGAAAGAGCCCGGCCAATCCGTCGCTTTACCCGGGTTGTTGGCACCCCGACAGTTCGAAATCGAGCGGATCCGGCCCTTGTAATTTTGGTCCTAAGAGGAACTCTCCAGCTGACGGCAACTATAATAATCTTCTTTAATTTCAGACGATTTTATAATATGGTTATCGCCAATGAGCTCTCGCACTTCACATAGTGCCCGCCGTCCCGGGAGTATGCCGGTCCTCGAAAAACCGGAGTGGACGAATGTGCCTTTTGACAAGGATTATGCCGTTACCTGTAAAATCCTGGAAGAGAAAATCCTCATAATCGAACCCAGAGGGTTTGCTTCATATAGCGCTTTGAAGTCTGCCCGGGAGTTTGTCGACCGGGTACTGCATGAAAATGTTGGCAGCCAAGAACAATTTATTCTGGTTGAGGATATCAGGGCCGTGGAGGGTTTTTCCAAGCGCGCCCGCAACTTCTTGATCGAACACATTACTGCTAAACCCCAGATCGGCGGTCTTATCTTCTGCTGTACCTCTCCTCCGCTGTCACTGGGCATCAAGCTGGCTTTCAAACTCAATCCAACTGCTTACGAAAAACACCTGGTGTCGGAGCAGTCCCAGGCGATTTCAATCGCCAGGCGCATTTTGGCCGACCAGGGGGACAGAAACCGCGAGTTGGCGCTTGCCTCCGAACACACCCTGCCTGGGGCAGGCCCTACCCTTGCAGGCGACGACGACTATTTCGTCAGCACCCTGGAAAGAGATGGCGGGATTACCCATTACTCACTTTTGCAAGGAGATGTCTACCATATCCAGCCGGAAGGGGAATTGCGGGCCAATAGCTTTGAGCAGGTGTTCGCCAAGCATCAGGAGAGAATCCGCGCCTGGAATCTGCGGAGCAATGCCTATTACCTGGTGATGAACGGCAACCAGTTGACCGGGAGCAGTCGCAAAGCCCGGCAGCAGTATCTGGAGATGATCAAGGCCCTCTACCGGGATTGCCCGTTCTGCATGTTTGTTTTTTATGGACTGAATGATGTCATGCAAGCCACCGTCAGCGTCTTTCGGCCATTCGTTTCCTTTGAAGTCCATGTTGTTGAAAGTTTTGATGACGCCCTGGCTCTCATCGGGCGGCACCGGGGCGCGCGGGCAAATCTCCCTGCGAAAGACGCAGACCAGACGGCGACCGGTGATCGTACGGCGCATTATGTCGATCAATTGCTGCGGCATGTCGGCTGCATCAACTGGGAGATGAAGCCGGATGAATATGAGGTTGAACAGATCGATGCGGAACACCCCTTCAAGCAGGTGTTCGATGCCATTTCCATCATCAGCAACGATCTCAACGAGGTTTTTCTTGAACAACAGCGGGAAAAGAAGATCAACCAGGCGCTCTCTCAGGTGTCCCACGCGGTCAATACCACCTACCACACCCGGGACCTGTACCAGGCCATTCACGCCGCGATACGGGACATCCTGGATGTGAACAATTTCTATATTGCCCTTTATGACCCCGAAAGTCGTGTGCTGCGGTTTCCCTACTTTGTCGACCGGGTCGACAACGCCTTGCCTTCTTTGAAGCTTGACCACAAGAAGTCCTTTTCACTCACGGTTGAGGTCGTGACCGGACAACAACCGTTGTTGCTGCGTAAAAATGACATTCTGGAGATGGCCCGCCGCCGGAAAAAGAACCTGTTTGGCGTTATGCCGGAAGTATGGATGGGTGTGCCCTTGCGGGTCAAGAACCGGGTTATCGGTGCCATGGCGGCCCAGAGCTATTCGAATGCAAACAAGTACAACCAGACCGACCTGGCAGTGCTCAATTCGGTGTCCGATCAGGTGGCCTTTGCCATCGAGAGAAAAATTGCCGCCTCGGCCCTGCGCCGCAGCGAACAGCGCTACCGCAAACTGATCGGTCATCTGGATGATATCATTTTTTCCACCGACAAAAACAAAAGGTTGGCCTATTTAAGCCCGGCGGTGGCGGAGGTAACGGGCTACGCCGCCGCGGAACTGGTCGGCAAACCTTACCTGGCCGATTCGGCGGTAGAAGCCGGCTCGAAAGGTCCGCATTCATATTTCGACATCATTCATGCCGACGACCGGGACATGGTCAGCGAGGTGGTCGGGTTGGCCCTGGACAATCGGACTTCCTACCAGGTTGAGTATCGCATTATCAAAAAGGATGGAAAAGAGAGCTGGGTCCACGAAAAAAGCAATGTGGTCCGGGATGCCCCGGGACGCCTGCGGATCGAAGGAATTATCGTCGATATCCAGGACCGGGTGTTTGCCAATGAAATCAACCGGACCATGTTCCAGATATCCAATGCCGTCAACCGCGCCAACAGCCCCGCTGACCTCTTCCAGTCCATCCATGTTTCTTTGCGCAGGGTGATGGACGTGTCCAATTTCTTCATCGCCCTATATGATGAAGAAGCGGACATGATCTCTTTTCCTTACTTCGTGGATTGCACGGATAAGACCAAGTATCCCACGATTCCCAGAGTCAGCAAGGTCGATTCATTGACGGCCCGGGTGATCAAGAACAATGAGCTGATTTTCATTAACCGGGACGAACGTGAGCAGCAGTTGGCCAAGTCCGGAAAGCAGCCTCTGGGAACACCTGCAGCGGTATGGCTGGGCGTTCCGCTGCGGGTCGATGATCGGGTGGTCGGGGTCATGGCTACTCAGAATTACGACGACCCGGAAAGTTATACTTACAAAGATGTAGAAGTGTTCAACGCCGTATCCGGTCAGGTGGCCATCGCCATTGATCGGATGATTAAAGACGAAGAACTGCGTGTCCGGGACGCCTACGTCAAAACCCTGTCCATGCAGATGGAACAGTTCAGCCTGGCGGCGGCGTCCGTCCTTTCTTCGACCGATGAGCAAAGAACCTTCCGGAGAATCAGCCGGGCGATTACCGAGTATTCTGATTTCAGGCGCGTGCTGATCGTCATGTTCAAGCGCGACGTGCCCTATCACGATATTCTCGGAGACAGTGGGATCGACCGTTCCCGGATCGAAACCCTCAAAGAAGCTAAGCTGCCGAAGGGTTGGTACAAGGCCATCGCCAAGGCCGGAACGCGGGTGGGGCAGTTCTGCCTTTACCTGGAGTACTCCCAGGCAGGGTTGTTGAACCCTTTTGCAATATCCAGCGCTGGGGGGGGTAAAGAAAAGAGCGAACTATCCTGGCATCCCGCCGACCACCTGATTGTGCGGATGAGTGACGAGAACAATCTACCCGTCGGGTTCATCCTGGTTAGCAACTCCAAAACCGGCCGGCGCCCTTCCGATGTTACCGTCCGACCGCTGGAAGTATTTGCCAGCTTGATATCGCAGATCATATCATCCCGTAAAGCCCAGGCAAAACTTACCCGGGCCAAGGCCCGTGCCGATACTGCCAATCGCGGCCTTTTGATCCTGACCCGGCAGCTGGAACAAGCGATGGCGCGGACCAATGAAATGGCTAAACAGGCGGCCATCGCTACAAAATACAAAAGTGAATTTCTGGCCAACATGAGCCATGAGATTAGAACGCCGATGAACGCGATCATCGGTTTTGCGGATCTAATGCTGAAAACGGAACTGGATTCCAAACAGCGCAGTTACCTGGACCACATTAATAAAGCCAGTCGGTCCCTGCTCACGATAATCAACGATATTCTCGATTTTTCAAAAATCGAGGCCGGGAAGCTGGTCCTTGAAAATCGTGATTTCAGTATTGATGAAGTCATGCAGGAGCTGTCCGGCATGTTTTCCATGAATGCCGATGAAAAGGGCCTCGAACTTTCCGTGTCTTCAGCCCCCGGGGTACCCCGGATGCTCAAGGGTGACTCACTGCGACTGCGGCAGGTGGTTATCAATCTGGTGGCGAATGCCGTGAAATTTACGGACCGGGGTTCGGTGTCGGTCCTGGTGGATGTCGACGCCATCGAAAAGCACAGTGTGGACTTGCTTTTCTCCGTTAAGGACACGGGGATCGGCATAGACGCCGAGCAGATCGAAGGCCTGTTTGATTCCTTTTCCCAGGCAGACGGGTCTGCCACCCGGCGATATGGCGGTACCGGTTTGGGATTGGCGATCTGTCGACAGCTGGTTGAAATGATGAACGGCCGGATCTGGGTGGAGAGCGAACCGGGACGGGGTAGTTGCTTTTTCTTTACCGTCCGTTTCGGCACCTCCGCTGAATCCTCACGAGACAGTACCGAACGCTACAACAGCCTCAAACACCTCAAGCTGTTGATTGCAGATGACGACCGCAATTCTCAGCGCAAACTGCTGGAAGCGTTATCGGCCTACAACGTGCGGGCAACGGCTGTGACCTCCGGCAAAAGCGCAATTTTTGAACTCACCGAAGCCCAGGTAAACGAGCCTTTTCAGATGGTCCTGATAGATTGGCAGATGCCGGACATGGACGGCATCGAAACCGCATTGCGCATTCGGGCCGATAAACGCTTTGACCAGATTCCGATTGTGATGATGACTGATTTTGATCGGCACGAATTGTTGCGTCAGGCTGACCACGTCGATATCGCCGGGGTGATTGACAAACCGGTTGACAGCAGCCAGATGTTGAATACCCTGTTGCACGCTATCAGCAAGCAACCCATGGTATACAGCGGGCGTCCGCCCAGCGCCATGAAATTGCCCCGTCGTACCGAAGAGTTCCACGGGGCGCGGGTACTGCTTGTCGAAGATAATATCATCAACCAGCGGGTCGCTTCGGAAATTCTCAAGAATGCCGGTATCATGGTGGATACCGCCGAAAATGGCGAAGTTGCAGTTCAGATGGTTCAAGTCAACGATTATGATTCGGTACTGATGGATATCCAGATGCCGATCATGGATGGCTACGAAGCTACGCGCCTGATCAAAAAATATCCCGACGTGATCACACCCCCGATCATCGCCATGACAGCACACGCGATGAAAGGGGATCGGGAAAAATGCCTCGATGCGGGCATGGACGATTACATTTCGAAACCGATCGATTCCGAGAAATTGCTGTTTACCCTGTCAAAATGGATCCCTGAAAAAACCACCGCCGGCGCAGTTATCATCGACGGCCGGAGTGCCGCTGCGCCTGAGGCCGAAAATGACCTTGCGGCGCCCTTAACCGAGGATCTTCCCGGTATCGACCTGCACCTGGGGTTGAAGCGGCTTGGCCAGAACAGGGAGTTGTATCGCTTGATCCTCTCTGAATTCCGCCAGGAATATAACGGAGCGGTGACGCAAATGCGGCGATTTTTGGATGAAGATGATCAAGAGGGCGCCATCCGCTACGCCCATACTATCAAAGGTATGGCCGGTAACCTGAGTGCCATCGGTTTGGCAGATGCCGCCCTGGAATTAGAGATGGCCCTGGGGGAGAGTGCGGTTGAAAACCATACGCCTTTCATCGATCAGTTTGAGGCCGCGCTGCAACAGTTTTTAACTACGGCCCGGCGGGTCGAAAAGATCCTGGGGGACCAGTTGGAAGGCACCTCGCCCGAGCCAGGCGGGCCGAAAGGTCAGGCCGATGAATAAAGACCCAGCCTCTAAAAAGTCCATCGTAATTATCGATGACCATCCCCTTTTTCGGGAGGGCCTCAAGTCGATCATCGCCCGCGCCCGACACTTTGAGGTTGTCGGCGAAGCCGGGGATGCGCGCCGGGGATTGGAAGATGTAAAAAAAAACAACCCGGATCTTGTCATCGTCGACATATCGCTTCCGGATAAATCCGGTATCGAAGTTGCCCGGGCCATCCGGAGCCGGTATCCGGGCACCCGGATCATTATTGTCAGTATGCACTCCAAGATCGATTATATCGTGGAGGCTTTTCAGGCCGGGGCAACTGGTTACATTGTCAAGGAATCCGCCTCCGACCGCTTGATTCTGGGGCTTGAGACCGTTCTGAACGGTGAGTATTTTCTGGATAGCTCCATATCCCATGCGGTTGTGGAAAAGTTGTTGAAAGAGCCTCTCAAGGAGACCCGTGTGGAAGATGCCGATTACGGGTCGCTGACCCCGCGGGAACAGGAAGTGATGCGTCTGCTGGCCGAAGGTTTTGCTGTAAGGGAAATCGCGGAAAAGCTATATATCAGCCCGAAAACAGTTGAAAACCATCGATCCAACCTCATGCGTAAATTGGGGTTACGCAGTGCCATTGAACTGGCCCGTTACGCCGCCCGTCTCGGCTTGATAGATGTCGATCTCTGGAAAGATTGAACCGCCCTGCCAACCATCCCGGTCAGATACCGAATGTAAACCATTCTGAACGGCAATATCGGGTCGCTTCGTACTGATTTACGTATCCCGCTCAACATAACTTCCAAATCCGAAATTCTGAATCAAATGAGACAGATATACTGAATTTAAAATAGCGCTTTCACCCCGACCGGGAGATTCTCCCGATTCCAGGGTAATTCCCCTATTAAAATGAGCGATGTCCCGATAGACAAAAATGTCGCCTCGGGCAATAGTAATATTGTAATGCGTTGTAGATCCACTGCCCTGGCCTGTCATCTATTTCTAACTGACCACATATTCAGCATCACCACTGCCATGAAGGAAAACAGGCAATGAAAGCTTTTGACCGGGCACCGGTATCCGCTGACGGAAAGCTTCCGCGCTGCGGGCACCGGGCCAAAGGATCGAAACCGGAATACGGCCGCAGGAAAGCGAGGTCGAATTACCTTGATCTAACGGGGTTGGTCCGGAGCGTGCAGCGGTCGGATGGCCACTTGGATTGTTTCCGGCGCGGCTTTTGTGACTGTGACCAGCTCGACTGCCCCTGGCGGGCGCAATGCTTTCAAAAAGGGTGAAGGTACTGCCGGAGGATGTGTAAAGCGGGGACTGAATTCCAACCCATGGAGGCCTTATGGAGAAAAGCAACTTTTCCTATATGGAGGGACGACGGGGGGTGTTCCCTTCATATGCAATCAGACTTGGTTACAACCGGAAGCCGGAAACAATTAAGCTTCCATCCCCGGCTGTATTGCATATCTCAAGCAAACGAACGGACAGAAGGAGCTACCGGCGGTATGCGGCGGCAAAGGGTGCTTTTGCGCTGCTGCGGTCCCCGGCTCAGATCATTACCGACATCAACGACATGTCAATGGGAGATATTGCGTTTGCGGTAATGCGTTCCAATCCTGCCAAGATGGGGCAGATTGTCAATATAAGCATGGGAGGCCTGGTGTTTCAGTATGCACTGGACGTACAGGGATCTGTAAAACCCAGTTGTCTGGATATCCTCCTGGCTGATTGTCGCTACTATCTCGATAGTCTCAATTTCGAAATGGTCGCCGATGTTTCCTCTCCAGATGAGTTCGAATTCGATACAGTTAAGACCGGCCTGATCTCAGTTAAATTCAAAAATTTGACTGCTCGCCAGAAAAAACAGTTGTCGCACTTTCTCAAGCATCATACCTGCACAAATTCCTGATCTGGGGCAGTGTCGCCTGACACTGAGCCCGTTGGTTCTCTCCACTAAAATGGCTTACCAGGCCGTTTTTCACTGTTCCCCAATGCTTGTTTAGAATTGTTTGGTTCTTTTTCTACCTGTCCGTCACCCCGTGACAGATAAAGAAAGGAGGCGACCGCATGTTATCCAAAAGCCGCTCTACTTTACAAATTGTTGAGGAGCAAGTTCGCAAATGGCAATATTCAACCACCGGCCAGAAGGCCGCCAAACCGAAAATTACCGTTATCACAATTTCCAGAGAACCCGGCAGCGGTGGCAACCTGGTAGCCCAGGGGCTCGCCGATAAATTGGGCTTGGACCTGTTTCACCAGCAAGTCATCCATGAAATGGCCAAGAGCGCCAAGGTCAGCTCTCGGTTTGTCCAGACACTGGATGAAAAAGCCATGAATGTCCTCGATGAATGGATCGCGGCGTTGGTCGATGACCGCCATCTGTGGCCCGATCAGTACCTGCAGCACCTCATGCGGGTTGTCGGGATCATTGGGCAGCATGGCAGTGCGGTTATGGTGGGACGGGGTGCCAATTTTATCGTCCCGCCTGAAAAGCGGATGCGTATCCGGATCATCGCGCCCATGAAATTTCGCATCAAACAGGTCGCTGCGGCATTCAAGGTGTCCCCAAAGATCGCTAAGCGGAGAGTGGTGCGGACCAATTCTGACCGACGGGCATTCATCCGGAAATATTTCAATGCGGATATCGATGATCCTGCCAACTATGATCTCATTGTCAATACCGGGACCACCGGCATTGAATCCGCTGTGGATGCGATCATCGGCGCGTTAGGTCGCAGCAAGGACATACTGCAGCAGGCAGCCTGATAAAGAGGAGGTGAAGGGTTATGAAAATTGAGAAGATATTGTTGCCGGTAGACGGTTCCGAATGTTCGCTCAAGGCGACCGAATACACGCTTGATTTTGTGAACTCGAGGGGGGCCGATATCATATTGATGTATAGCCATAAGCCATTTCCGTCATTTTTGGGCGAACCCTATTTCCAGGAAGTGCACGACAAGATTATGAACAATGCCCGCGAGATGATGGAACCCTTTAGGGAAAGGTTTGCCGCTGCCGAGATCCCGGTTGATGAAAGGATCCTGGAGGGGGTCCCGGGAGAGAATATCTGTCGGGTGGCCAAGATAGAAAAGTGCGATCTGATCATCATGGGTTCGCGGGGGGTTACTGATTTGAAAGGGTTGTTTCTGGGCAGTGTCACCCACCGGGTATTGCATAGGGCACCGTGTCCCGTTTTGGTAATAAAGTAGGCGTCCTCTGGCGATCTCTACAGACATCATTTAGTCCGGTTGGTTGTTATCCGTCTGGAGGATGGCACCTAGCATTGTAGCAGGAGAGTTCCAGATATGAAATCATTGGTTGCGGCCTCAGGCCGCAGCCATTTTTTTGTGGTCGGACTACCCTTTACCGTGAACCGAGAGGGTGTCCAGTTCTTCGGGCTCACGCAGGGTTATCGTTTTTCCTGCCACCTTGATAAGGCCCTCGCTGGTCATCTTGGCAAAAATCCGCGACAGTGTTTCCGGGATGGTGCCCAGCAGGCTGGCCAACTGCCCTTTGGATATGGGCAGGATTACCTGTTCGGGATTTTCCTGCTCTCGCGAGAGAAAAAGAAGATACGTGGCCAGGCGCTCCGGGACCTCTTTGAGGGAGAGATTTTCCACCTGTACCGTAAACTGGCGCAGCCGGGTAGAAAGCACGGCCAGCATGTTGAGCGCCAGGGAGGGATTGGCGTGAATCAGGGCGATAAACCGGGATTTAGGAAAGAAGGCCAGAACACTCTTCGCGAGGGTCTGAGCATTGGCCGGGAAAGGTTTGCCAGTAAAAACAGGGACCTCCCCGAATGGTTCACCGGGGCCGAATATGTGCAGAATCTGCTCTTTGCCTTCGGCCGAGACCTTCGACACTTTAACCTTGCCCGCCAGCACCACGTAAAACCCGTCGCCAGCATCACCTTCCATAAAGACAGTGTCACCTCTGTGGTACTCTTTTTCGACGGCAATGCGCCTCAATTCATCCAAATGTTCAGCAGGCAGACCGTTAAAAAGCGGTGCATTTTCAATTATATGGAGATGATTGGGCATAGATCCTCCAGCTAGATAGAATTTTTTCGCGATATTGACATAAGTCAAGGCGGGCATAGGGTGGTTCAGGTAGATTGCCCTTAAACATGGAAACAATGTTTGAAATACACATTTTGGAACATAATTTAAACAGAAAAACAGGAGGCGAGTATGTTTTGTTTTCAGTGTGAACAAGTGGCCAAAGGCGAAGGTTGTACCAAGATTGGTGTGTGTGGCAAAAAGCCCGAGGTTGCTGCGCTTCAAGATCTATTGATACAGGCCACCAAGAGACTCAGTGTTTACGCCGCAGCCGCGCGGGAAAAAGGTATTGTCGACGACGCGGTAAACCGTTTTACTTGTGAAGCCATTTTCTCAACATTAACCAATGTTGATTTCGATCCGGATCGGTTTGTAACCCTGATCAACGATGCGGACAACTATACCCAGCAACTGATTGAAAAAACCGGTGATGTCGCCGGTGCCCCGGCTTTCACACCCGCGGAAAGCCTGGACGGACTGGTTGCCCAGGGTGAGGCCGTCGGGATCAAGGCGGATCCTGATCTTGATGCCGATATCCTGTCCCTCCGGGAACTGCTTATCTATGGTATCAAAGGACTGGCGGCCTATGCGGACCATGCCCGGATACTGGGCCAGGAAGATGATGCCGTCTACGCCTTTATCCATTCCGCCATGGCGGCCACCCTGGACAAAACCCTGGGGGCTGATGACCTTGTCGGGTTGGCCCTTAAATGTGGCGAGGTGAACATCCGGGCCATGGAACTGTTGGATGCCGGCAATACCGGAACCTACGGTCACCCCGTGCCGACGGCTGTTCCCCTGGGCGCGAAAGCCGGCAAGGCCATTCTTGTTTCCGGCCACGACCTGAAGGATCTGGAAGAAATTCTCAAACAGAGTGAAGGCCAGGGCATTAATGTCTATACCCACGGAGAAATGCTGCCCTGTCACGGCTATCCGGAATTGAAGAAGTACCCCCATTTTTACGGGCACTACGGAACTGCCTGGCAGAACCAGGCCAAGGAATTCGATGCCTTTCCCGGTGCCATCCTGATGACCACCAACTGTATCCAGAAGCCGCGAGACAGCTACAGCGCCAACATTTTTACCACCGGCCTGGTCGGCTGGCCGGGGGTTGCCCATATCGCGGATAAGGATTTTACACCGGTCATTGAAAAAGCTTTGGAACTGCCGGGATTCGAAGAAGACGTTGAAGGCAAATCCGTCACGGTCGGTTTTGCCCGCAACGCTGTCCTGGGAGTGGCGGATAAAGTGATCGAGGCTGTCAAAAGCAAGGCCCTGCGCCATTTCTTCCTGGTAGGCGGTTGCGACGGAGCCAAACCGGGACGTAACTACTATACCGAACTTGTCGAGAAGGTGCCGGAAGATTGCGTCGTCTTGACCCTGGCCTGCGGCAAGTTCCGCTTCTTTGACAAAGACCTCGGCGATATCGGCGGCATTCCGCGGCTGCTGGATGTGGGACAGTGCAATGACGCCTATTCGGCCGTCCAGATTGCCCTTGCCCTGGCCAATGCCTTTGAGTGCGAAGTGAATGATCTGCCGCTTTCCATGGTACTTTCCTGGTACGAGCAGAAGGCCTGCGTTATTCTGCTGACGCTCTTACACCTCGGTATCAAGGATATTCGACTTGGGCCTTCTCTGCCGGCATTCATTATTATGCCCATATCCACGGTTGACGAAGACCTCAAGGCAATCCTTGGATAAACTGATAACCCCAGGCCTGCTTCCCGTCTTTCGACGGGTGCAGGCCGCCAGTTCGGCCCGAACCTGTAAGAAAAGGCGCCGGCTATGGGAGGTTCGCTATGAAATGCCCAGGACAGGATACGCAATACTGGAAACCCGGGGCGATTTATGATGCCAAATGCCCGAAGTGTGAAAAAATTGTTGAATTCTTCAAGGATGACACGACCCGCAAGTGCCCCCATTGCGGGCATCGGTTCATCAACCCCCAGCTGGACTTCGGGTGTGCGTCTTACTGTCAGTTTGCCGAGCAGTGCATCGGGAACCTGCCTCCGGAGCTGATTGCCCAAAAGGAAGATTTACTCAAAGATCGGGTGGCCATTGAAATGAAAAAGTATTTCCGGGCTGATTTCAAAAGGATCAGCCACGCCGGGCGCGTAGCCCGTTACGCCGAGCGTATCGGTAAAAACGAAAATGGCAATCTGGCAATTATTCTGGCTTCGGCCTATTTGCACGACATCGGGATTCTGGAAGCCGAAAAGAAGCATAATGGCGCCGGTGCTGAATACCATGAATCCGAGGGCGTTCCGATTGCCCGCGAGATCCTGGAAAAGCTCGGTGCGGCCGAACCGCTGGTTGAAGCGGTCTGCGACATCGTCGGGCACCACCACCACCCCCGTGATGAAGAAAGCCTGGAATTCAAGACTGTCTATGATGCGGATTTAATCGCGAACCTGGAGAGCGAATACGAAGAGAATCCGGTGGAACAGGATCAGATCCGGGAAATGATTGAAAGCCGGTTTTTAACTGGCGGTGGGAAAAGTGAAGCTGAAAAGATACTCATAGGATAATCGAACCTGCCCTTTGGGGCAGCTCTTCGAAACGGAGACACACCATGAAAGTAAAAAGAAAAATAATCCAAATCGATGAGGAACTTTGTGACGGATGTGGCAACTGTGTACCCTCCTGTGCGGAAGGGTCCCTGCAGATTGTGGACGGCAAGGCCAAGGTCATTGCCGATAACCTGTGTGACGGACTAGGTGCTTGCCTGGGTGAATGCCCCCAGGGAGCTCTGCAGATCATCGAGCGCGAGGCCGAGGAGTTTGATGAGGAGGCCGTGGAGGTCCATCTGGCCAAACAGTCAAAGGAGGAAGCCGTCCAAGCGCCTGCACATACCCACAGCCACGGACCGGCCGAGATACCCTGCGGCTGCCCCTCGACCCAGATGAAGACGTTCCAGCCAGTCGGTCATGCACCCCGGTCAACCGGCGGCTCTTCGGCGTTGACCCACTGGCCGGTACAGGTCCATCTGGTGCCGCCGACGGCCCCCTTCCTGAAAGGTGCCGATCTATTAGTGGCTGCTGATTGCACGCCTTTTGCCTACCCGGATTTCCACGAAGTGTTGCTTAGAGACCGGGTCCTCATGGTTGGTTGCCCCAAGCTCGATGACGCCCAGGCATATATCGACAAGTTTACGGCCATCTTCAGCCAGGCCGGCGTCCGCAGCGTAACCACAGTAATGATGGAGGTCCCCTGCTGCTCGGGTCTTTCCGTGATTATCCGGCAGGCTTTGGAGAACGCGAAGGCCACCATCCCTCTCGAAGAAGTCATTATCAGCACTCGCGGGACCCTGCTTGAAGATCGCAAGATTTCCTGACACAGGTATGGAACGCTCCCCGCAGCAAACTGCGGGGAATCTTTCCCCGTGAGGAATTTGTCTGGCTTAGGTTCGCTCGCTATCCTGGCCGCCTCCCCCTAAACGGGATTTCCGTGGTGCTCCAAAAAGCTACCGGGAATGCGTTCGTCGGTCGGATCAGCACACCGCAGCTGGGGTTTTGACAGGTCGGCCCGGTATACTGTATAATCACCGATACCGAATTTCGGGCAACGTGATTTGAAGCCAACTATTCCTGATGGACACGGTATCGAGGGGCTCGTGACAAAACTGACCGATAAGCAGTTTCGAAAATATTGTGAGCTCGTATACCGTGAGGCCGGCATTAACCTGACCGAGGAAAAACGGGAATTACTCAACGCCCGGCTAGCCAAGCGGCTGCGCAAAACCGGCATCCCGGCCGGCGCCTATTATGAACTGATCCGGACAGATGGGGATGAATTGTGGCGGTTTCTGGACGCCATTTCCACTAACCATACCTATTTCTTCAGGGAATCGAAAAGCTTTCGCTATCTGTCCGGTTCCCATCCCGACATCTGGTGTGCCGCCTCATCAAGTGGTGAGGAGCCTTTTTCTCTGGCCACTTACTGCCTTGACCAGGGATTCACGCCTTCGATTCTGGCGACCGATATCTCCATGACCTGCCTGGCCAAAGGGCGGCGGGCGATCTACCCCAAGCAGGCCCTCAAAAACATTCCCAAACCCATGTTAAAGGCCTATTTTCAGAAAGGCCGGGGCAAGTGGGATGATTACATCAAGGTAAAGGAAGGCGTCTGCCGACTGATCCGCTTTGAGCGTTTCAATCTGCTCAAGGATACACCCGACATGCGCAAACAATTCGATATTGTTTTCTGCCGCAATGTCATGATTTACTTCGACAACCCGACCAAGGAATTTGTGGTTACGAAGCTCTGTCGGGTGTTAAGAAAAGGCGGGTATTTCATTATCGGGGGCGCCGAAAGCTTGAGCGGATTGCAGCATGGCCTCAAGTATATCGAGCCCAGCGTTTATCTCAAAACCTAGTGTTGTGTCCCATTCGTTGCTTATAACATTATACTGCCGCAATGGGGGTTTTTAGCGCCCTAAAAACTCGAAATCCGAATATCGAAATTCGAAACAATTATACAAATTAGAATAACCAAAAAATTCAAACAACATCTATTGTTACAGCTACCAAGTTTTTGTTTTGGTCATTTGGACATTTGAATTTTAGATTTGTTTCGAAATTCGTGCTTCGTTTTTCGAATCTAGATTGTTCCTTGAATCTGAGATAGATCGGTCAATCTCTTAGACGCTTATTTGTGAGACGCAGCACTATAAGCTATCTCCTATCCTCATTGCAGGCACTGCATCAGCCCCATGCACCAGGGGCAATCTCCGCAGGGAACCTCCATCGCGAAGCAATCGTATTCAAACCCTTCATTTGTAATCAGGTCGCACGGTCCCACGTTGCAGTTGCTGCAGTAGGGAAAGTCGTAGTTATCGACCTCCTGCCGGAAATCCTGATAGGTCGGCGCGTTCCAAATATCCAGGATGTCTTGCTCGGGGACCCGGCCGAAGGGTTCGTGGGACACCGGTTTCTCCCGGCCGTCGAAATAGCATTGATATTGATGCCAGAGCATGTAGCACGGGTATATGCGACCGTCCCAGGCCAGGAAAATACTCCGGTTTTGAACGAATTCGCACTCCCGCTCGAAACGGGGGTGCAGGGCCGGAAGCTTCAGATCCAGGTTGTATCGGGCAGCGCACTCGCGCGTCTGATCGAAAACAGCCTCTACCTCTCGGGCCAGTGTTTCGTCGAAGGTCAACAGTTTCCGGAAGTGAAAAGGGATCTGCCGCGCGGTTGCCTCCGAGATCATGGCTTCCACGAATTCAATGAGGGCTTGTTCATCTGCCGAACGGATGTATTGCCAGCGGACGGTCAGATACTGCGCCAAATCAAAACCGCGCTTGCGGGCCTCGATCTGCTTTTTACGAAAAAACCGTAACGAGGCATCGGTATTGGCCGTGTAAAGCGTTTCGTCCATGACGCTTTCATCATAAGGCAGCATCTGGCTGACGATGGCGAAATCGGCACCGTTCAAGGCTGCCTGTTCGATCGCACGGGGCAGTTCCGCCAGGTTGTTGCGCATCAGGACATATTCCACCCCGAGTTGCATCCGGCCGGCTTGCAGTGCTTCCCGGGCTTGGCGGACAGCCCGGAAGGCCCTCTCGACAGAAGCCATCTCCGCCCCGCTGCGATTCAGCCGCAGGGTGCGACTGCTGGCGGCATCCATGGAGATGCAGATTTTGTCTATCCCGGCCTCGATAAGGGCTGCCGCCCGACGGTAGTCCATGAGATGTCCATTGGTCTGGAGCCCAATCCAACTCTCAGCCGGAAGGCGCCGGCGGGCGCTGGCTACCATATTCTCCAAATCGGAGTGCATCAGGGGTTCGCCGATGCCTGAAAAAACGATTGTAGCGAGGTGGGCCATTATCCCGCCGAGGGCTTCAAAGCGGGCGGGGTCCAAAAAGCCCTCGACAATACCGTTTCCCTGGCTTTGCTTGACGCACATCCGGCATTTTAAATTGCACAGTGTGGTCGGTTCAACGAAAAGTTTTGCTGGATTGGCCTGCGTAGCCATGTGTACAGCCCCTAGTACCGAAACGTTGTCAAGAACAGCTGCTGCTCCATCTTCTGCAGGGTATCGCTGGTAAAACCGGATTTCCTTGACTTAGAACAACTTTCATAAATTTTCCAATTTTTATGACCAGGTGTATCGGCGGTGTATTCAAATTTAAGAGGCTACAGTCGGACCGCGAGTCAACTGGCCGCCGCTCTTGTGCCTGTGCGCCCGGAGCGACCGGGAATTTGGAACGCGCGTCCAATAAAAAAGGCAGCCGGGATCGATACACTTCCGGCTGCCTTGGGCTTGTGATGGAAAACAGACTAAATGGAGTCTTTGAGTTTCTTGCCCGGCTTGAATTTTACTACGTTCGTGGCCTTGATCTTAATGGTTTCACCAGTCTGCGGATTACGGCCTTTACGGGCTTTACGCCGGGATTTCTGAAAAGTGCCAAACCCCACCAGGGTGACTTTGCCGTCTTTTTTCTTTAAAGACTTTGTTACCCCGTCGATAAATGATTCCAGCGCTACGCCCGCGGCGACTTTGGTGATTTTTGCATCCTTGGCCATTTTTTCTATCAGTTCTGCTTTGGTCATCTGTTTTCCCTCCCTAGATAATTTGGTTTTCCCATTTGTACCCGATAACAAAGATTCATTCTAAGCGGAAAAAATTTTATGTCAATAGCTAAATCGCCGCCATTCGTGATTTTCTGAGCATTCAGCAACCCAGATGAAGCCCCTTTTTAAAGGTTTTGGCGCGATCGGCCGGCTGGGCGGTAAAGTGGCTTGGCGACCTATATTTTGGGTCGCATTGGGTTCCGTTCGACGGCTGCTGCCAGATAGGTGTATACCCGGGCGATTTCATCAGGTTAGCGTTGGCCCGATTACATTTTGCTATTCTCTTTGTATTTGCGGATAGCTTCGAGGAGTCCGACCGTTCCGGTCATCATGTTGTCGCCCCAGGGTGCCCCGTCGACGTAGGGCAGTTTGGCGTCAATCATTAAGGCCCGTTTGGGTCCGGTGGCGAGGATGATTTCGTTTGCGGAAAAAGCGAACTGTCGGCGTGAATAAGCGCCATGGCCGCCTTCCTCCAGGATTGCAGCATGCGCTAGGCGCCCTTCGGGAAGGGCCTGGAGCAGACGGTCCAACTTCGGAGCGGTGATATCATGGGTGTGATATTCAAAAAAACCGGCGATTTCTCCCTCGATCAGGGCGGCTCCGACCGTGTGGGAAGTTGCAATGTCCAGGACCATAAAACGGGCCAACGACCGGCAGAGCGGGTCGCAGCAGGCACCTTGAATCGCGGCCATACCGCTGTCCATGACGTAAATTTCTTTTGCCGGTATGTCGCGAGCCGCTCGGGCCAGGCTGCGCAGGCGATTGAAGCTGGCCGGGATCTTGTCTTTCGGATAGATCAGCGCATGTGGAAAGGGCGACTGGTTCAACGCTTGTGCAAAGAGGCGGTGCCGGTAATCCAGGTGGGAAACGCCCTGCGGAGCGACGCCGTGGTCCTGGGCGCACACGCCGATAATATCGAATTCGAAAGGGACGCCCAGCCCTTCTACAATCCGGCGTAACCGATCAGGCTCAAGGTCCGCCAGGGATAGCGGTGTATAAGCCGGGTCGGTCGACAACCGGCGGGCATCCTGGGCGGACACAATCGCGATGCCAGCGGCAGCAACCCGCTTTAGATCGTGGTGAAGGGTTGCAGCAGCCTCCCTGGTCATAGCGACCGAATGTGTCGCGGCTCTGGCTTTCAAGGCAGCGGAGACCCGTCCGCCGCCCATCTCGACACCGGTTACCACCAGGTTGCCCGAAGTGTTTTCTATCATGGCCGCCTTGGTACGCACCGGCGACTTGATCACGGCTTTGAAGTGTTCACCCTTCGCAGTATCGTAGTACAGCAGGTCCAGGGTCCCGGCCCCTATATCAATCATCAAGTTTCTGGGCATGGTTTTTATCTAACACCAATTTAACAATTTTTAAACAATTACCCAGTTGAGGCGCAGTATGAAATGAGAGTGCTGGCATAACGGCTTGAACGCTGATTGGCTACTACATATTGAATTAATATATTGACAAGCGCTATATATTGTGTAAGGCTTAAGTCGGTTTGATTGGTAAAATTGCAGTAAAGTTTGCTACTTAACCAGGTGATTAAAGACACAGACAGTGTTGGAGATTATGTTCCCGTCTGTTTTTCACCAAAAACAAAAACACCAACCCTGACCCCCGCAGCCTGGGACGCGCTGCCGGGGTTTTGCTTTTTTGACGGTTAGGCCCAAGGAGTATCTGCATGACAATGCCCAAGTTATTCGTTCTTGATACCAACGTAATCCTGCACGACAGTTCCTGCCTTTACCAGTTTGAAGAACACGATGTGATCATTCCCATTACCGTTCTGGAAGAATTGGATCAATTTAAAAAAGGCAAGGGCCCCTTGAACTTTCATGCCCGCGAATTTGCGCGATCACTCGATACGATCAGCGGTGATCACATCTTTAACGGTGGGGTAGAAATTGGTCCGGGCAAGGGCAAGCTGGTTGTGCGACTCGAAAACGGGTTTCACGAAAAGTTGAAATTTAATTTCTCCGTGGCCCGCCCCGATCACCATATCCTGAATGCCGCCTACCAGCTGGCCCTGGAAGAGTCGCAGCGCCAGGTTATCCTGATATCCAAGGACGTCAACATGCGGATGAAGGCCAAGTCCCTCGGACTGCTGGCCGAAGACTACACCACCGATCAGGTCAAGGATATTACTGAGCTCTACAAGGGATGCCGCACCGAAGAGAATATCCCGGCCGAGATCATTGATCATCTTTATGCCGTGCCCTACGAACTGGACCGGGAGGCGTTCAATTTTGAGCAGGCCCTGTTCCCCAACGAATATATAGTGTTGAAAAACGGCCGTAAATCTGCCCTGGCTGGTTACAACCCGTTTGAACGCAAAATTCACCGGATCGATAAAACCCGCTGCTGTGGCATCATGCCCCGTAATTCCGAGCAAGCGTTTGCCATCAATGCCCTGACCAATCCGAATATACCGCTGGTTACCCTATCGGGCAAAGCCGGTACGGGTAAGACCTTGCTGGCCCTGGCGGCAGCGCTGGAAAAGAAACGGCGCTACCGGCAGATCTTTATTGCCCGGCCGATTGTCCCCTTGAGCAACAAGGACACCGGTTATCTGCCTGGTGACATACAATCGAAACTGGACCCCTACATGCAGCCGCTATACGACAACCTGGCCGTTATCCAGGACCACAACCACAACCAGAACGGGGCTGGCTCCCGGATCAGTGAACTCATTCGGGAAGAGAAGATCGTCATTACGCCCCTGTCATACATACGGGGTCGCAGCCTGGTGAAGATCTTCTTCGTGGTGGATGAGGCCCAGAACCTGACGCCGCACGAGGTCAAGACGATTATCACCCGGGCCGGTGAAGGGACCAAGATTGTGTTTACCGGGGATGTTTTCCAGATCGACCATCCCTACCTGGACAGCCAGTCGAACGGGTTGAGCTACCTGATCGAGAAGATGAAGGGTCAAAAGCTGTACGCCCACATCAACCTGGAAAAAGGGGAACGTTCCGAACTGTCGGATCTGGCTATAAACCTTCTCTAAGCAGTCGGCTGGCTTCTTTTTCCGGCACCGCCCGGCTAAAAAAGTGGCCCTGGCCGTAATTGCAGTTCATTGCGGCCAGCACATCCACTTCCGCCTGGGTTTCAACGCCTTCCGCAATCACTTCCATACCAAGTTTGTGGGCCAGCATAATGGTGCTTTGCACGATGTCCCGGTTACGGGATTCGCGGTCGATGTTGCGGACAAAGGATTGGTCCACTTTCAGCGTGTCGAAGGGAAAACTATGCAGGTAGCTCAGCGAGCAGTAGCCGGTGCCGAAATCATCCAGGGCTGTTTTAATCTCGAGCTGCTCCAGCTGTTTGACAACCTGGCCGACCAGCTGGGTGTTGTCAATGACGGCCGTTTCCGTGAGTTCCAGTTTTAGACTCGAGCAGCGGCATTGTGCCTTTTCCAGGGCGCCTTCGATGGTGTCGATAAATTCCGGCCGACTGAATTCCTGGGCGCTGACATTGACACCAATCGCAAGATTTTCAAACCCGCCTTCCATTGATTCCCATGCGGCCGCCTGCCGGCAGGCCTCCTCGAGAACCCATTTGCCGATCTGCAGAATCTGGCCGGTTTCTTCGGCCAGGGAGATGAAGACATCCGGGGGCACCAGCCCTTTTTCGGGGTGGATCCAGCGGACCAATCCCTCGAAGCCGCTGATCTTACGAGACTTGAAATCAACCACCGGCTGGTAGTAAAGCACCAATTGCTCATTATCGATGGCCCGTTTCAGTTCGGGTTCCAGGGTCAGCCGGTGCATCGCCGCTTTGTGCATATCCGCATCAAAGATTTGATAGCCGGTTTGCATGTCCGCACTGTTGGCGGCTAGCCCCGCATCCCGCAGGAAGTCTTCGGCACTCTCGTAGTCGGCGGAACTGAAGGTAAGCCCGATCTGGTTCTTGCCGGTTATCTCATGGCCTTGGATTTCGACGGTCGCACCCAGTTCGGCGAAGGTGGACCGGGCGACTGCAATGGCCTCCGAGGGGCTGCCGAGGTCATATAAAAGCAGGGCAAATTCACTGGGCCCCAGGCGCGCGACCAAAGCGCGGGCCGGCGCACTGGTGGAAAGCAGGCGGGCTTTGGAAACGATATACTACTCCCCGGCAACCTCGCCGAGGCTGTCCATCAGAATTCGGTAGCGTTCCAGGCGAATGACCAGGGCGCTGAACAAGGAATCGTGCAGGCGGGCGCGCTCTAGTTCTTCAGTCAGGCGCATCAAAAAAAGATCTTTGTTGGGCAGCCCGGTTGCCGCGTCATACTGGCGCAGATATTCCCGTTCCACATCCCGCAAGCGCTTTTTCTCGAGGCTCGCGTGAATACGGGCATTTAAAAGGGTAGGGTTGAAGGGCTTTAAAATGTAATCTTCCGCCCCGTTTTCAATGCATTCCACGGTACTGTCCATGTCATCGAGGGCCGTAATCATGATGACCGGAATGTGCCGCAGATCATGGTCGGTCTTGATGATCTTGAGCGCCTCGCGGCCATCCATCTCCGGCATCATGACGTCGAGCAGGACCAGGTCGATCTTGTGCCGGCGCATTGCCTCTACGGCTGCTTGCCCGTCAGCAGCTTCATGAAAATTTGAAAATCCCTGTTTTTTCAGGTATTTTACAACAAAAAAACGGTTGCTGCGGATATCGTCCGCAATCAGTATACGCGCATCCTGTAGCATAAGAAATCCATTGTAGAGTTATCGGTGAGGTCTCTATCCAGCCCGTAACAATTCTGATTTTGCAGAATTATAGCCGCCAACACAAGGAAAAATTATTCTTGACTAATTTATACGCATACGAAATATTGATAACTAAAATATATGTAAGCGGAGTATATATGCAATTCACGGAGTTGGCGGACTGTCCCTATTATCTCATTTCGCGGGTGGCCCTCCAGGTGACCTCGGCCCTTAAAAAAGGCTTCATCGCAGCGGATGTACAGGCGGTGCGCCCGGCCTACCTCGGGGTTCTGATGAGCCTCTGGCGGACAGATGGGCTGAAAGTGGTAGCCCTGGGTTGCATGGCCGGCCTGGAACCTTCGACCATGACCGGACTGCTGGACCGGATGGAACGCGACGGCCTGGTTGTCCGCCGGGTGGACCCCCACGACCGCCGGGCTCAGCTGGTAGAGTTGACCGGTCTTGGCGCGGAGGTAAAAGAGCCCGTACGGACAGTGGTGGAAAAGGTCATGGACCAGGTGTTCACCGGGAATGTTGCGGCCGATCTGGAAAAGACCAAAAAGGTGCTCCGGCAAGTGTTGGGGAATTTACAGGAGGTGGCTGGAAAATGAGTAGTCAGGAAAAGAGACCGATAGGCTATACATGCGCGTATACGCCTTTGCCATTGATCGATGCTGCGGGTTTCAGGCCCTACCGGATTTTGCCAATGGGAGACACGCCTGACCAGGCCGGCCAGTATTTACACGACAACCTGTGCCCCCATGTCAAGAAGGTCCTGGACCAGGTTCTGGCCGGCAAGGTTCCTGACCTGGCCGGGGCCGTACTGATGAACAGTTGTGATGCCATGCGGCGGCTGGCGGATGCCTGGCGGGCGGCGCGGCCCCAGGACAACATCATGCTGGTCGATCTGCCGGTTACCACGGACGAGGCGGCCTTGAAATTCTTTGCTGTCCAGCTCGAGGTTCTGGCCGAACAGCTGAAATTGTGGGGTGGACTTGATTTCGACACGGCTGACCTGGCAGCGAGCCTGGCGGATTTCAATAAGTTGTCCGGGACACTGGCCGATCTGGGGGCCGCCATCCGCAGTGGACGCCAGAAGGGCAGCCGGGCTGCTCTGCAGGCGCTTTACAATGCGTGCACCCAGCGCAGCATGGTTGAGAGTATCCAGAATTGTCAATTGCCTACCGCAGAGGCGGTGCCTAAAAATGGCGTGCCGATATTCCTCTTCGGCAATGTCCTGCCGGACCCGGAAGCATTTGAGCTGATTGCCGATTGTGGGGCCCGCATCGTTGGCGATGATCTTTGCACCGGTTACCGGCAGTTTGCCGGTCTTGAGGCCGATTCCGCGGAAGAATCCGTTTATCTGCAACTGGCCCGCCACATCCTGACCAAACCGCCGTGCGCCCGCACCTTTTTTCCCGCGCAGCCCGGCCGGGTGGCCCACGACACCCTTGCCGCGGCCCAAGCCTGCGGCGCGGCCGGGGTGATCGGCCACACGGTGAAGTTTTGCGACCCTTACCTGGCCCGCATGCCCATATTCCGGGAAGAATTCAAGAAGGCCGGCATGCCGCTGCTGCTGCTGGAAGGTGACTGTACCCTGCGTTCCATGGGACAGCAGCGTACCCGGATTGAAGCTTTCATTGAAATGTTGAGGTGACCTTCATGATGAAACAATACTTTGATGACCTGGTGTCTGGGATTGAGGGCGCCATTGCCGCCGATCCCGAAAACGCGAGCCCGCGCAAGATCTATACCCTGGAAGTGGCCCGTATCGGCCAACGGCTTTACGGCGGCGAGGAGCGGGTGGCCTGGTGCGGGATAACCGTGCCTTTCGATCTGCTGGCTGCCATGGGCGTAACCTCCTGTTTTGTAGAATTCGTGGGTGCCATGCTGGCCTCGACAGGTATGGTAGATGCGTTCCTCGAAGAAGCGGAGCAGGTTGGGTTTGGCGGCGACACCTGTGCCTACCACAGGTCCGTGCTCGGGGCGGCCCGCAAGGGATTTATGCCCGAGCCGGATTTTTTGATTGCCGCGACCTGCCCCTGCAGCGGCGGCGTGGCCGTCATGGAACTGCTGGTCCGCCATTTCGAAAAGGATCTGTTTGTTCTCAATGTTCCCCAGGAGATGACGGACGCCAACGTGCAGTACCTGGCCGACCAGATTAGGGACATGGTGGCATTTGTCGAGGACCACACCGGCCAGCCGCTTGACCCGGCCACCCTTGCGGCAGCCGTGGCCAGGACCAATACCGCTCGGGAAAAACTGGTGGAAGTCTACCGCCTGGCCAGCCAGGTGCCCTCACCGGTAAATGGCAAGGCCCTCAATAATTTTGGGGTCGTGGCCGCCCTGCTCCTGGGGACGGATGCCGCGGTCACGGTGGCCGAAGCCTTCCGCCGGGATTTTGAAAACAAGGTGGCCGCCGGCGAAGCGGGTATTGCCGATGAAAAGTTGCGGCTGTTGTGGATTCAAAACCGCATCCAGTTCAAAAACCCCATCGTGAAAATGATGGAAGAAGAATACGGCGCCGCGGTCGTGATCGACGAACTCAATGATATCACCTGGGGCCCCATCGATCCGGATGAACCTTACCGCGGGATGGCCGCAAGGGCCATGTCCATCCCCTTCAACGGGGCCAACACAAGGCGGGTCTCCCATCTGCAGGACCTGGCCCGCCGTTATCGCATCGACGGTGCCATCAACCCGTGTCACTGGGGCTGTCGCCAGGGAACCGGTTCCCGGGGGATTGTCGGCCAGGGCCTCAAGGAGATCGGCGTGCCGGTGTTGAACCTGGAAGTGGACTGCGTCGATCCCCGCAACTTTGCCGAGGGCCAGCTCAGAACCCGGATCGAGGCGTTTACGGAAATGCTGACCGAACGGCCCTCTCCCTGGGGTTGATTCTGAGCATAGATACTCGGCCTTTGGATATGTTCACCGCCATTGCCATAGAAGCTTGGTTATAACGGCGAAAAGACATAACTTGGTGTGTCATAAAACCAATATCCTCGCGCAGAGACGCAGAGACGCGGAGAAAATCAGAACCAGGATTTTGTCGCACTATCGTGCGAAGGAACGTTTTAAGCTTTAGCCTATAAAGGCATCTAAGTTTTAGCCGGCGAAGCCGGAAACCAATATGATTTTCTCAGCGTCTCTGCGCGATGCAAAGGTTTGCCTTTTCATTTTGGCAATGAAGCCATCTACGGGGGCAACCTAATATCTGGCCCTCTGGGCCAGAATTCTTTCATCATGATGAACAATCGCCTTTTCAAGTTCCTGCTCAACATCTATCCGCCGTATATCGGGGCGGGGATTCGGATCCGCAAGGTTGCGCCTGATTTTCGGGAAATTGTGGTGCAGATGCGGCTGCGGTGGTATAACCGCAACTACTTCAACACCCATTTCGGCGGTTCCCTGTATGCCATGGTCGACCCGTTCTACTGCCTGATGCTGGTGCAGGTGTTGGGGAAGGACTATATTGTGTGGGATCAGGCCGCAACCATTGAGTTTAAAAACCCGGGCGGGGCAAGGTGTCGGCGGTATTTAAGATTGGTGACGAGCAGGTGCAGGAGATTCTGTCACGGACTGCTGATGGCCGGAAATACAGGCCGGAGTATGCGGTTGATGTTTGCGATGAAGCGGGTGAGCAGGTTGCCCGCGTTCATAAGGTCCTTTACATAAGAAAAAAAAATAACCATACATCTTAGAATCGTTAGGATCAATTTAGGAATATAAATGGGTGCCCATACCAGGATACCGTCGGGACAGCGCCAGAACCTGCTGGATGCTCTCCGGGTGATCAGTTCCCTTTTCTGGGGGGTGGATATCGAGAAGGGTCACCGGCTGTTCACCGGTGACGATTTGCATGTACTCGAAAGGTTGCTGCCGCTGCTCTCCCCAGATACGCGGGACGCCTATACCCGCTTAGAGGATCTTGTGCGCACTTTTGCGAGTGCGCAGGATCTATGCGAGCATCTTGCGGAGGGCTACATTCCCCTGTTCGTCAACGCCCGCGGTGGGATTGCCGCGCCCCTTTACCAATCCTGCTATCCTGAACGGGGCGCCCCCCAGGCCCCGGCCGGCCTGATGGAGGCCGCCGCAAAGCGGATGCAGGCGCGTTTTACCAGCCGGGGCCTGAATCTCGACAGTGGCCTGAACGAACCCCCGGACCACCTGGCGGTAGAGCTTGAATATCTCTATTTTTTGCTGGATAGGGGGTGGGCGCAGAGCGATCCGTCGCTCTTAAACGAAGCCGTTGACTTTACCCGGACAGAACTGCTGCCCTGGGTGCCCGCTGTTGAAGAGCGGGTTGCCAAGACAGCGGCCGGATCTTTCTATGCTTTACTGCTTACGATTCTGCTGGCCCTATTGCGGTTGATTGGTGAGCGCGATTTGCTATAGAAAGCACGGGCGCGGCCAACCCCTCAGGCATCGCCGACCGGATGCTGTAATTGTCTACACGACTCTGATTTCAAACACCCTGCTCACCTTTTCGGATTTTGGTTCCAGAAATCTATGGGCATGTGCACATTTCCCGGCAGGGTCGGGGCAACGCCCCAGTCAATTTGCCGTGTCTCTCGGTTGCAATAAATATTCGGGCGGGTATCGACATGGGGCGCGGTCACCCGTACCAGATCCCCGGCAGCTACCCGCTGGCTCACGGCACTGCGCGGATCGTTGAGGTCACCGAATATCCTGGCCTGGGTGGGACAGGTGACCACGCAGGCAGGCTCTTCATCGCGGGCCAGACGGTGTTGGCAGAAATCGCATTTGTCGGCTACCCGCGAGACCGGGTTCCGGTAACGAGCCCCATAGGGACAGGCGGTGACGCAATTCCCGCAGCCGATACATTTTATGGGATCGATGGCCACCAGGCCGTTCGATTGTTTATAGGTGGCCCCCACAGGACAGGCCTGCACGCAGGCCGGTCCGTCGCACTGCATGCACTGCCTGGGTTGGAACTCGGTTTTCAGGTTTGGTTCGCGGCTCCAAAGCGGGCGAATCCAATTGCGCCAGAATCCTTCCGGAACCTGGTTCTCCACCTTACAGGCAATCAGGCAGGCTTTGCAGTCGATGCATCTGGTGGCGTCAATAACGATTCCGTATTTTTTCGGCCGGCGTTGTTTCATATGATTAGCCCTCTATTTTTGTTACCCTGACGAACGTTTCATGCATGGCCATATTCCCGGAGACCCGATCGGCATGGTCTTCCAAAACCTCGGCGATACAGGCACCCTTGCCGAAGATGTTGCGCAGACCTTTTGACAGGACCCCGAAGCCGGTGTCCATATACACGGTGTCCGGCCGGGTATCTCGAGTGACCCGGGCTTTCAGGCGACCCTTACCGACGCTGCTTTTTACTTCCACCATGTCCTGGTCTTGGATACCCAGTTTTTCGGCCGGTCGGGGGTGGAGCCACAGGGTGTTCTCCGGTTGCAGCTCCCACAAAAGCGCATTGTTGGTACTGGCGCTCTGGGTAATATACGCGTTGCGTCCCACCACGATTCGGAAGCGATTGGGTGGCACGGGAGCCGGCGACGTATAAACCGGCATCGGATCGACCCCGTTTTCCGCGTAACGACTATTGTAGAGTTCGATTTTCTTCGAACGGGTTCGGAACGGTTTGCCCTTGTGCAGGCCGTAACTGGGGCCGGCAATGTTGTAGACCCCGTCTTCCTTGATGGCGCGGGCGACCTCGGGAATTTCTTTAAGCTGCGCTTTGCGAAAATCTTCGATGGTGAAATCGAAGTGTTCGCTCAGGTCGAGCCGCTTAGCCAGTTCTTTGACGATCCAGAAGACCGGTTTTGATTCGAACAGGGCCGGGACTACCGGATTGCGGGTGATGACGCCCGAGCAGGTGGAAGAGGCCAGGAAGGCCGACAGGGGGTCTTTTCTTTCCAGATAGCTGGGGGCCGGCAGAACCAGGTCTGCCAGCCAGGCGGTATCGCTCATGGTGATATCCACACTCAGCATGAAATCCAGCTTGTGGATCATCTGGATGGTTTTGTTGCGGTTGGCCCCGGTCTGCATGGGATTGGTTTTATAGGTCATCCACCCTTTAATCGGGTAGGGCTTGCCTTCTATCACCGCGTCCCGCGTGTGCTTGAAGGAACCCTCCTCGTCGAACATCATCTGGGCCCGCCCGGCATCCACGCGGTCTTCCGGGTTGTCGTCATACCAGGGTGCATCAATGGAAATGCCGCCGGCCTTGACTTTCTGCGGCACGATCAGGCCACCTTTACGGTCCCAGTTGCCCAGCAGCGCATTGACGATGGCATACATTCGTCTGATCTGGGTGGAATCTTGGTAGTCGGAACTCCGCCGCCCCGGATAGACCATGGCGGTCGGCGCGGCCGATGCCAATTCCCGGGCGATGCGTTTGATATCATTAGCTGGTATATCTGTTTCCCGGGATGCCCACTGGGGGGTATACGGTTTGACATGTTCACGCAATTCTTCAATCCCGGAGGTCATTTCGGCAACGAATTTTTTATCATAAAGCGCTTCGGTAATGATCACGTGGGCCACGGCCAGGAAAAATGCCATATCCGTCCCGGGTTTGATGGCATGCCACTCATTGGCCAGGGCGGCGGTCTTGGTGTAGCGGGGGTCGAGGACCACCAGCTTGCAGCCATACTGCATGGCGGTCATGAGATCCATGCTGTCGGGTGTCACCAGAGCTTCGAATCGGTTGGCACCCGGCATAATGATATACCTGCTGTGCAGGACGCCCGGGGTCGGTACCACACCGAAAGTGTCCAGAAATGCTCGATTGCGGCTGAGCAGACAATTTGATTCATGCGAAATGATATTGTAGGAACCGTAAGCTTCCGCGAAACGGTGGACGAAGGTCGACTGCATATCGGTGCCGGCCATGAACAGAAAGCCGCAGCGGGTGTACTCCTTGCCAATACGCTCCATTTGCTCGGCCGCAGGATCCAGCGCTTGATCCCAGGTAAGACGTTGCCAGCGGCCTTCCCCCCGGGGCCCTTTGCGCAGGAGGGGGTACTTGAGCCGGTCGGGGTCGTAAAGCTGCTTGATGCCGGCGTTTCCCCGGGCGCAGAGCATGCCACGCGACTTCAAGGACTTGGGGTTGGGGTCCAATTTCCGGACCACGCCTTTTTCCACCCTGGCAATCAGCCCGCATTTATTGAAACACATGTCGCAGGCCGAGAATACGGAACGGGTGTCGTTTTCTATCGGTTGCTTACCGGTAGATACGAGCGCGTGCAAAACCCGGGTGGGACCGCCGGCCGCCGCACAGGCGGCTGCGGCCCCGGACAGTTTCATGAAACCGCGTCGGGACAGGTTACCTCTAGGTTTAACAGCCATTTTCGACTCCATTTGTTGAACTGGCTAATTCCATATTCCTTTAGGGGGCATGCCCCCCGAAAGTCTTTTTTCCTGCGGTGCTAAACATTACTTCTTTGCCGGATTTGCCGCTGCGTGGGTCCCCCGCAGTCCGAGTTTCGTAAACCGCCCCCCGTACTTGATAGGGTCGCCTGGATACCCCAACGCCTTGTAGTCGATATAGTTTGTTTTGCCCACCAGGTCGGTCACATCCCGACCCATCCGGGCCAACTGCTTGAAATTGACGCCCTTGTGGACCAGGCCCTGGAAGTCAACGTCCGGGCGGACCTGGTGACATTGCCCGCAATAGGGCGCTTCGTTGAGAGACGCGTGGCATTCCGCACAGGAAAGAGCCTGCTCCTTGGGCACCACTTCGTGGGTCAGCCCCCAGTACATTTCGGTCTCCACAAATTCATATTTGCCGCTGTAGGCCAATCCGGAGTGGGCCATGCCGTCCTTGGCCGCCTTGTCCCAGTCCCAGTGCTCCCAGTAACCCTTCCAGAGCTTGGGTGCGATCAAGTACTTGTAGACCGCATCGCTGATCTGTTTGCCGCGATGCAATTTGAACGGGTAGATCCGGGAAGCCGGGTCGGAGAGATCGCCTACCGGCCGGGTCAGTTCCGTGGGCCCGGTTTCGTTGATGCGGTCGCCCAGCAAATGCCGCTCCACCGTGCCGTTGTACCAGCGGTAGGTGGGTTTGGCAGCTTCCTTCCAGGTAAACGTCCCTTTTTTCTTGCTGTAGCATGGCTTCCCATACTTATCTTTGGGAATTTCTTTGTCCTGCCCGGCCGAGGACCAGTCCCAGCTTACCTTGGTCGGGTTCCGTTTAGAATAGAGCGGAATATGGCAGGTCTGGCAGGCGACATGCTGGGTGTGCTTGTTCAGGTGATGGTCGATGAGCTCCCGCCCGCTGTGGGGCTGGTCCGTGTGACAGTATTCGCAGGATAGATCGCCTTCCACCGCCGGCACGGAAATACTGCGGCCCGAAATCATGTGATTGCGCGTCTTGTGGCAGTCCTGACACCTGAAGTCCATACCACCGTCGCCCCTTGCCATGTGGACATCGTGATTCCGGTCGGGGTTGGCGAGACAGGCAGCCATGTCTCCGTGTTTGACAGCGTCACCGCCGCCGCCCCGGAAATGGCAGGCCGTGCCGCAGTTGTTCCGCGACGGGCGGCCCACGTTCTGGGCGATGGTTACCAGGTCAAGGTTCTTTTCCGGGAACCCGGCGCCAGCTGGTGATTTCTTATATTTACCGGTGGTGTCGTGGCAGACCAGGCAATCTATGCGGGTCATGTCGGTGAAATCGAAATCCGCATCTTCCCATCCGTAGCCGATATGGCAGCTGGTGCAGCGGGGCCAGTTGCCGTTCAGGTTGATGCAGAAATTGTTGATGGTGTTGCTCTTTTTGCCCAAGTCAGTCCTTTTTTCATGCCCAATGGTATAGGGGGATGAGCCATGCCATTTCCAGTGGGCGGTCATCAGGATTGCCGCGCCCTCTTTCTCATGACAGGAAAGGCAATTGCGGGTGACATCCCGGGCGTTTACAGATCCCTCAAGTTTTACCAACTGGTTGTGATTGGGCACCTTTTTGGCGTGGCAGGCCAGGCAGTCGGTGGGCGCCCGGGTATCCAGCGCCCGGGCGACTGGGCCCCTGACCATGGCGCTGTGCAAGACCGGGCCCCGGGCATGGGGCACCTGTTCAGATTGCTGGTGGCAATCCATGCAGAGCTGGTGGTAGGCACCTTTTAGACCCGGGGTATGCAGATTTTTCGGATCGAAGGGCCGGTCGTGGCAGTGGGCGCAGGCGGCCGGTTCCTCGATATGCTTGCGCAACACCGCCATGGTAACCGGTTCGCCGTGCCGATCGCCTTCTTCCCGCTGCCGTCGGTGATGGCAGATGGTGCAGTCTTCCAGCACATTGGCGTGTTTGCCGTGCATGAAACGCACCGGCTCGTACAGGTCACTGTATTTATTGACTACCGGATTGTTGAGCACCTTCAATCTGGGCGCATCCGCAATGTTGGGCGTCATCTCAGACTCCAACTGGATCTGGATATTGCGGTCGACCGCTCTAGCGTCTGTTGGCGGCCAGGCCACCAGCCCCGAAGCGATCAGCACCAGCAGGGCTGTTGACATCTTTTTTGGATCGGTCCCCAGCACTGGGAAAATAAACACCGCCACACGGTAGAGGAACATGAGTGTGGCAATGAGGCCGATGGTGATGAAAATCTCACCCAGAGCCGGAAAATAGGGCACCAGTTTATGCGGCGGGGTATAACTGACGATAAAAACATTGATTCGGTTGAGCAGAATACCCAATACGAAGATGAGCGCGGCAAAAAAAAGCCAGCCGGGCGACCGACGGACCTTTCGAAACAGCAGCAGCCCGAAAGGCAGCATTACGCCGATGATCAGTTCCACCAAAAAGGCGTTGGTCTGGTAGGTACCATCTAATAGGTAAACCCAGGTTCCACGGACCAGTAGGTCCCCGATCTTGAACGCCAAATAGGTACCCATGAGGATCGGCATGTAGCGAGCCAGGGGGGTCAGGACCTCCATCTCCGGTTTGCGGTCGAATGACTTGGCCACAATAATCGATTCCACCGTCACCATGGGGTACCCGGCGGCAAAAGCCGAGAAGAGAAGGAGCAGCGGCAGGATCGGTGTGTACCAGAGCGGGTGAATCTTGTAGGGGGCGATCATCATGAGGGACCCCAGGCTCGATTGGTGCAAGCATGACAGTACGATGCCGGCAATGATGAAGATGAACATGATTTTCGCCAGAACTCGGTCAGCTACATCCAGCAGCTTTTCCAGCGAGGCGTTAAGGCCGGCCATGGGACCGGGCAGGTTGACCCGCCCTTTGAAGCGCTCCACCACGATGGGGATGAATTCTATGTATAGAACGTGAAGGTAGATCATCACGCACATGGCTACTTCGAACAGAACTGAGTTACCGTTGTGATTGAATATGGGGCTGGTGATGTTCCAGTAGCGACCAATGTCCACCAGCAGTCCGAGAACGACAAAGGTATACCCCAACATGGCTGTCAGCAGGGCCGGGCGGATCACTGCGTGGAACTGGTCCCGGTTGAATACATAGGCAATGGCACCGGTGGTGAACCCACCGGCTGCCAGAGCGACGCCCGAGGCGACATCAACGGCTACCCAAAGTCCCCAGGGATACTGGTTGCTCAGGTTGGAAACGGTGCCGATGCCAAACAGGAAGCGGGCGGCGGCAAAAGCCGCCCCGATGACCATGAGGCCCAGCAGCACCATGACCCCCGGGGTCAGGAATTTTTCTTCGACCGGAGCTGCGTTTTCGTGCATGTTCATGGGGTCTCTCCTTTCGGCGCGTTTTCCGGTTCCGCATCGTCGGGACCGACCTGATCAGGAGTCGCTGCCGGGAGGGTCGCACCATGCCGGGTTTCTTTCAAGAACCCTGTCAGCCACATGGTGGCGCCGAGCGCGGCGTAAAGGCCGATGGGGGCTGCAAAGAACTGGAAAAGGCCGTGCTGGATGGCCTCGGTCAGCCGTGGCGGAGCCTTAGTGCCCAGTTTTGGAAACCCGATGGTTTCAAATGGCTCGGAGGCCAGATAGATCCACGATGTGCCCCCGACTTCATGTTCGCCGTAGATATGGTCCACATACTTATCCGGGTTGTTTTTCATCTTCCAACGGGCCAGATCCAGCAGGTCCGTTTTTTTTCCGAAGGTGATCGCCTCACGCGGGCACACCTGGGCGCAGGCCGGCAGACCACCGTCCGCTACGTATTCAAAACAGAACGTGCATTTTCGCACTTGGGGTGTCAGAGGTTCGTCATATTCATAGGCCGGCACCTGGAATGGGCACGCCACCATGCAATAGCGGCAGCCAATACATTTGGCCGCGTCATACGTCACCATACCGTTGGGTTGTTTGACCAGGGCCCCTACAATACAGGCCGACACACAGGAAGGGTCGTTGCAGTGCATGCACTGAAACTTCACGAAGGTAGGCCGCTGGCGCCAGGTCAGCGTTCCGATATTTTTAGGATAGTACTTGTTGACCACGGTGTAGGACGTCTCGTCCATGCGCCTTTCGTTTTCGAGGACCGTCATCTCCTCGAAGGATTCAATCGGCTTCGGCAGGCTGTACCGCTGGTTGCAGGCCTGCTCGCACTTGCGGCAGCCCACACAGAGGGTTGTATCCACGAGGCAGCCATACTCCGTATCTTGCAATCCCGGCCCGGAGGCGTCGGCCGGTTCAGGCTTGACGGCCATACCCGCTCCGGCTGCCCCGACAATTTTAAAAAAGCTCCGCCGACTTAGCTTCATTTCTCCTCCTATATCGTTTGACTTGGCCTGTCCTGGCCACCGGCAGTCATCACCGCTTATTCACGTTAATGAGGATATGACCGCTTTGCTCCTTTAGTTTAGCCCGCATATTTTCGGCGCGGTTTATGACCAGCATCAGGGGCCCCGCGATTTCCGGATCGTTTAAAATGATGTTCAGAGTGTCTCCCTTTTCCATGCGGTGGATTTCGCGGTTGCATTGCAATAGCGATCCGGGCCAGTCGATATTGAGTAGACTCAATTCGGATGTTGATGGCATGTCGGCTCCTAAAAAGAGGGTCACGAGCCTACAAAGCGCAAAACGTGTGCCGGAAATCATTGGGAGGAAATTTTTTCGTTAGTTGTTGATATTAATCAAAATTTGGTAGGGGTAGACCAAAGGGCTTGCCAAAGCTGAGCCGGCATAGTATTTAAACAATTGTTTAAATGTTTAAACAGTTGTTGTTGCTCGGGTAACCGCCAACCGATACGGACGGGTCATGAGGGAGAGGCCGGCATGAACACTGCGCGCATTACCAATTACTGGAAACGGATTATTGACACCATGAATGATGGGCTGATGCTTATCGGGTCTGAGGGGAATATCATCATGGTGAACCAGGCCTTTGAGCGCTTGACCGATTACACGGCCGAAGAGATCATTGGCCGCCATTGCACTGTCCTTGAGTGCGACGCCTGTGAAAAAGTGATTCAAAACGACGGTAAAACCCGCTGCGCCCTCTTCGAACGCGGCCATAAAGACATCAAAAGCTGCCGATGTCTGATTCGCAAAAAGGATGGCAAATGGCTGCCGGCCCTGAAAAATGCATCTGTTTTAAGGGACGATGATGATCTGCCCGTCGGGGTGGTAGAAACCATTTCGGACCTTTCGGAGCTGCACAAACTGGAAGAAGAGGTTGACCGGTTGACCCGGAGCATAGATTATGGTGAAGGGTTTCACGGGATGGTGGGAAAGTCACCGTCCATGCAGAAGGTTTTCAGCTTGCTGGAGAAAAGTGCCCGCAGCGATGCACCGGTTGTCATCTACGGTGAAAGCGGCACCGGCAAGGAACTGGCTGCACAGGCCATTCATGCTTTGGGGCCCCGACGCCGGGCACCGTTTATCCAGTTCAATTGCGCAGCCCTGAACGAAGCCCTTATCGAAAGTGAGCTCTTCGGTCACGCCAAAGGCTCTTTTACCGGGGCGTATCGCCACCACATCGGTCGTTTCGAAGCGGCCCATGGCGGGGATATTTTCCTGGATGAAATCGGGGATGTGCCGCCTGCGGTACAGGTAAAATTGCTGCGGGTCCTGGAAGCCCGGCAAATAGAACGGGTGGGGGATCACTCGCCCATTCCGGTGGATGTGCGCTTGATCCTGGCCACCAACCGCAACCTGGATACGTTGGTAAGTGAAAAGAAATTCAGGGAGGATCTCTTTTTCCGCATCAACGTTTTTCCGATCTATCTACCGCCCCTGAGAGCACGCCGGGAGGACATCCCCTTGCTCGTGGGTGCATTTATCGAGCGGCTCTGTAATAAAACCGGAAAATCCATCACCGGCTTATCAAAACCCGCCATGCAGTTGATGATGGATTATACCTGGCCTGGGAATGTGCGCGAGTTGAAAAGCGCCCTGGATTATGCCTTCATCGTAACGGAGGATCGAACGATCCAGCCGGATGATCTGCCGGCCAGTATCCGGGTGGCTGCACCTGTCTCGGAAGCCCGATCGCGGGTACCCGGCCTAAGCAGAGTAGCTGGAAACCAATGGCCGGAGCCTTACCCTGATATGATACCAGAGGTGCCCGCTGAAAAAACAGCACTCATCAAGGCCCTGCGCGAGACAGGCGGTAACCAGACCCGCGCCGCACAACTTTTGGGCATCAACCGGGTTACGGTCTGGAACCGCATGCGCAAGTATGGGATTAATCTTGAAAAGGAACTTAAGGTGTAGACGTTCTCCAACGATCCGTGCTTTGTATTACGCATTTAGGGGGACACAGCACTAATTGGGCGGTCCGTTCAGGCTCAGTGCCCAGGCAGCTTTATCGAGCTGGGGCGCTACATAAGCGGTCATGCGATCCAGGAGCGCAGCGGGGTTTTCCTCTACCAAAATCAGTTCACGGTGCTCGGGCTGGATGAACTGCTGGTCGGCCGTTTGGTTGATAAACTCTAGCAGGCTGTCATAGTATCCAACTACATTCAAAAGCCCACAGGGTTTGGCGTGGAACCCCAATTGGGCCCAGGTCAGAACCTCCACAAATTCCTCCAGGGTTCCCCAGCCTCCCGGCAGGGCGATGAAGCCGTCGGCCAGTTCCGCCATCAGCGCCTTGCGGGTATGCATGGAGTCCACCACCCGCAGATCGCTCAAACCGGTATGGGCCACCTCCATGTCCGCAATCGCCTCTGGGATGATACCGGTTACCTGGCCGCCGTTCTCGAGGACCGCATTGGCAAGCTGGCCCATCATGCCCACGTTGCCGCCCCCGTATACAAGGGTGAACCCGCGCTCAGCGAGCAGTTTGCCCAGTTGTCTGGCTGAAGAGGCGTACTCCAGCCTGGCGCCCGGGCTGGATCCACAGAAAATACAGATGCTTTTCATTTCAATTTTCGCTCCTTATACAGGTTTTCCTGTGAGGAAGTGCGAAACGTATATACTCCGGGAAAGCGTGTCAAGTGACCAGACCATATTTTGACTTGATCAATGCGGTGTGAGAGCGTACAAAAAAGGCAGCTTGCACCCTCCAACCAAAATTGTCTGCAAGGAATTGTTATGACATCAGAATCCAGACTGGATGCTATTCGCGAACACATTTCGAAAGATGCCTTTGCTAATTTCCTCGGTGCTGAAGTAGAGATTCCCGCTCCCGGTCACAGCCGCGTATCTTTGACGGTAACCGCAGATATGGTCAATTTTCACGGTATGACCCACGGGGGGCTGATATTTAGCCTGGGGGACATGGCCTTTGCCGCGGCCGGGAATTCACACGGGCAGACCGCCGTGGCCCTGAATGTGAATATCTATTTTTTGAAAGCCTCCAAAGTGGGGGACCGCCTGGTCGCCGAAGCTCGCGAAATCAGCGCCGGCGGGCGGACGGCCCTTTACGAAATCAAGGTATACAATGAAGATACCGGTGACTTGATTGCCAGCAGTCAGGATCTGGTTTACCGGAAGAAAGAGTGGTTTGTATCGGCATGAAAATGCCGCTTCCAAATCGAAATCGGGATCGAAATCGTAATCGATACCTCCCAGATGGAGGTTAACTGCAGATCCGATCCCGAACCCGATTTCGATAGCGATTTCGATTTGGACTGGAAGCCGAATGTTGAATCAATCGATCATAAAGGAGCGAGACAATGCCTTATGAAAACCTGCTCGTAGAAACCAGTGACACGTTTGTCGGCACAATTACCCTGAATCGGCCGGACCAGATGAATACCTTTACCACCGACCTGTCTCAGGATCTGTATGATGCATTGCTGGAGATGGATAAAGATGCCGCGGTGCGGGTAATACTGCTTAAGGGTGCCGGCCGCGCGTTTTGTGCCGGGATCGACGTGAATGAACTTTTCGGTAAATCCGCCCAGGAGTATCGGGCCTGGATCGAGCACATGGAGCGTCCCCTGGTGACGATATCCAAACTTAGCAAGCCGGTTATAGCCCAGGTCCAGGGCGTGGCCGCGGCCAACGGTATGGGGCTGATGGCGGCCTGCGACCTGGCCATTGCCGCGAAAAACACCAAGATGGGACTGACCGCCATAAACGTGGGCCTGAACTGTGTCGGCCCGGTCATCCCGGTCAGCAAGTCCATCGGCCGCAAGAAAGCCATGGAACTGCTGCTCTACGGCGACCTGATCAAGGCCCCGGAGGCAATGGAGATGGGACTGGTCAACCGGGTGGTTCCCAAAGAAGACCTCGAGCAGGAGGCCCGCGCCTGGGCCGAGTCGCTGGCCAAGCGCAGCCCGGTGGCTGTGCAGATTGCCAAGAAGGGCTATTACGCCGCCGAAGACATGAATTACGATAAGCAGTTTGAATACATGAATGAAGCCTTTGCCCGGCTGTGTACGACCGAAGATGCCAAAGAAGGTGTCTCTGCGTTCTTCGAAAAAAGAAAGCCGGAGTGGAGGGGCTGTTAACTTCAGGGTGGCGCCATATACTGCCCGCAGTGTCGATAGAGGTTCGGTTTTAAGAGATTTTGTAGGATACACCCACTGAAAAAATTCGATTGTCCGAATTCTCAGACACCCCTCATTATGGATCGGATGACGCGGACGGTGTGCGTTGTAACGGTGGGGGTGGTTTTTGCCAGCTTCTTTTTTACCTTTCCAGCAATGTATGAGATCATTGAGCCCCAGCCAGAAATGGCAAGGCCTTACATTGTAGATTTTTTCCTGCCTTACATCGTCATTGTCTCACAGGTAGTGCTCCTGTTCCTACCTGCCGGACTATACACTTGGCTGTTCGGCCGATTGCGAATTGTGGGAAGCAATAACTGATCGATTCAAAATAATACCAAAAGTATTCCTCATTGGTGATGAACCAGTTCAATAAAGGACTGTTGGCAACTAGACGTAATAAGGTCTGATTTTTCTATTGATTAAGGTGGGTTATCTACCACTTTCCTGTTTCATTTTTCCCCTCTTGTCAAGTTAAAAATAGCCAGCTCCCTCCTGCGCAGTGTTCAA
>Ga0209260_10000096_pt1 | contig 61564 bp, 53 predicted proteins | sample WorMetTypGCAVOLI_FD_187421 | JGI IMG/M metagenome (GOLD analysis project Ga0209260, IMG submission 187421) | Marine gutless worms symbiont microbial communities from Max Planck institute for Marine Microbiology, Germany - Olavius algarvensis... ...
ACAACCTGATTTCTAAATCACTAATTTCCCGTTTATAACTGCCTGTTTTTATTAAAGGCAGTATTTGATTTTCAAATTATTTTGGACAGCAATGATTGATAGTAAGACCGTAATTTAGCGGGCATGATAATTATTCTTACCAGTTTCCCGACCTTTTGCCTATGGCAAAGGGACCCAAGGCGCAGGGCTCAGGGCACGCGGAAATGGCAAATTATCAAATTATGTTGATTCTTATGTCAATGAATTGCCTTAAATCAGCTGAAGATCGACTGACCGAAATATATACATTCATTAATCGGCGCAGCCTGATGAAACTGTTCTGTCTGGCAGGTATAAGCATGGGTTTTGCGATCGGTGGCTGTGACTATCCCCCGGTTGATGCTTCGGCAGAAACGAACTCCAAGAAAGAAAGCAACATGGAATCGATACAATCTACGACAACCATTCAACATAAAATTCCACCCATCGATGCCGCGGCTTTGCCTGCGATAGAGACCGCAACATTTGCGCTGGGCTGATTCTGGGGACCTGACTCCCGGTTCGGGAGTATGGACGGCGTTGTCAGGACCCGGGTCGGCTATGCCGGGGGTAAGCAAAAAGACCCGACCTATCGCAGCATCGGAGACCACAGCGAAACGATTCAGATCGATTACGATCCGACCCGTGTATCATACAAGGAGCTGCTGTTCATTTTCTGGCAGAACCATGATCCGACATCGCGTGCCTGGAGTCGGCAGTACATGTCGGCCATATCTTATCACAATGATGAACAAAAAAAGCTGGCTCTTGAAACTCGAGCTTTCGAGGAAAAACAGAGAAACAAGAAAATTCAGACCGAAATCGTGCCCTTCAGCAAGTTTTACCCGGCGGAAGATTATCATCAGAAATATCAGCTGCGCCAGCACAGTGATCTGATGGGGGAATTCAAGGCAATCTATCCCCGGGACATTGATTTTATCAATTCCACTGCCGCCGCACGGGCCAATGGTTACATCGGCGGCCACGGTACAACCGAGCAGGTTAAGGCAACCATCGAAAACCTGGGCCTATCATCTGCAGGCCGACAGCGGCTTTTGGCGATTTTCAAAAGGTGGAAAAACTAGCCCTGATTGATCCAAAAGCGCCCAATCGGGAGTTATTTGTTAATTGTTATTCGTTATTGAAAACGGGACATCCAAATATTAAAATTGGGTGCCCCGTTTGTTTATCAGAAAGGAAAGTCAGTATGGGGCAGCCTGCAACCCGGTCACTGTATGACCAGTTGGACGATCGGCTAAAGGATGGACTGGTTGCCATCACGCACCGGATCGAATCGTCCGACCAGGGGACGCCGGGTAAAAAGACCGGCGACCAGGCGATCGAAATTCTTGAATCCTGGCTGATGGACGACGAACAAAAACGGCACCTGGAAGCCAACGTCTGGGATATTTTCTTTCTTTATGCCGCTTCCAGCCTGCTTCCCCCCAGGCATGCCGACGGGGCCAATAGCTTTGCCGAACGTACGGTCCCGGAAAATATATCTGAAACTTCCTTGATCCCGGAAGCAGCAAAAATTTTTTGGCCTCCATTTGATCTTGCCGACCAGCAGCAAAGCGAAATTCTGGCATTGATCGGCCAGGGGTATCTTGCTGCAAGCACCATGGCTGAAGCCATACCGCCCCGGGTAGCGTATGACAAGGAGAACACCGTCAATATTCAGTTCCTGGCGGCCTGTTTGCGGCTGGCAATGGGGTTTAACCTGACGGCGCCTGACACGCTGAATCACCTGCGAAATTTGTTGCCTCCCGCGGCTGCAGCCCCCCAGGCCTCTGCGCTGAGTGAGCGTTTTACCGTGGCCTCAACCGGAGCTCATCCCCACGTGCAGGCCACCATTCTGGTGCAGGTGCACTGCCGTGATGCCGAAGTCCACCGGGCGCTCAAACGCTACGAATCCTATCTCCAGCGGCTGCTGTACAACCTGAACCGCACGGTCCGGCCGCGTTTTTTGTTCACGGCGGTTTGTTTCGAAATAACGCCGCAAGACTATCGACCGATTGATTTTAAGTTCGGTGTGGATACCTCTTCCGCCCTGCAGCTGTTTGCGGGAAACACCCTTTACAAAGACCGGCGCGTTTTTCTAAGAGAGCTTGTGCAAAATGCCGTCGACGCCTGCAATCTGAGACAAATGCAAGAACCCGGTTTCAGCCCTTCGATCGGTATTGAATTCAGCCCCGATCTCGATAAAATTACGTTTCGTGACAACGGGATCGGGATGAGCAAGCAGTGGATCGAGAAGTATTTTCTCAACATCGGCCTGTCGTTTTATCAGTCTGATGAAATTACCCGCATCAACCGCGATGCAAAAATTCAATTCAGTTTCATCAGCCAATTCGGCATCGGATTTCTGTCAAGTTTTCTGGTAGCGCAACAGGTGATCATGAAAACGCGCCAGGCCGGATCAGAGGGTTTCATCATTACGATCAGCCACATCGACGACTATTTTGATGTGCGGGTTGTCGAAGAAAAAATCCCGGTCGGCACCGAAGTCACGGTCATTTTAAAAGAAAACCTGCTGCAATACTGTCGAAGCCTGGAATACCTGGGTTACCTGAAAACCAATGTGCGGTTTTTGCCGATTGCCTTGAATTTTGTGGATCAAAAAGGGGAACATACGGTTCTGGGACAGGAGTCCCTCAACTATGATGAAGAGATACGGTGGGGGACTAAATTTACCACAAAACTGGATTTTGAAAGTTCCCGGGGATACCTGCTTTTAAAGGTTAAAGAAAACCACGAATACATTTTTGACCTGGAATCTTCCAGGGGTGGTGTGTCAATATTTCAGGACGGCATATTTATCACCCAGGTCGATTACCTGCTGCCGGACAGCGCCGGCGAGCACGTCATCGGCCGGCTCAACCTGGTCGGGGATGAAAAATGCGAACTGAGCATGGATCGCAACCGCCTGCTCTGGAAGAAAGATCAGATGGCACAGATCAAAAAACGGTTTTTGATGGGACTCGTGGTGATCGTCAATCGTCTGCTGGAGACTTCGGCCCGGCAGACACAGCCTGAAAATATTCGGCGCAATATCATTCAAAAGGCGGCGTCTTTTTTTGACTTCAACGAGGTGGATGATTCCATTTACGATACACTGAATAAAGAAATCTGCACCCAGGTCGAGGACCAATTCCGCAGGTTCATCAGAATTCACCACTCGCGGTATGATCTGCTCCACAACCCTGAGAACATTGCATCGAGTTCACACGGCTATATCAACCGGTGGCAGCAGCGCGTCATCGACGGCTATAAAGAGAAAGGGGCGGGGAAAGTTCGAAGGTCGTAATGAATAGTTGCTGAGTTGCCAGCTAGGAGATTGGTCATAAAAAATCGAAAAAAGAATAATCTCTCGCCCATGCATGCATCCCGCTCCGCGGGGCTTCGTTCGAGCTCACTGAGTTATCCGAGAATAAAATAATCGGTGTGCTCTGCGAGCTCAGTGAGAGATTTAAAGAAAACCGGTTTTATATCGAGTAACTTTGCATCTCATTATTAAATTGAGATTCATTGATTGACTTATCAGAACTCGAAAGCTGTTAAAACAGATATTGACACGCAATTGTCGGCCCGTTAAACTCCTTTTATTCAGTACTAGACAAAAAAATCCGGCATCTGCTCGACATTTGGATCGACGGCGTAGCGGCTGAGATCGGTTATGCCCCCGGCTTTTAGAATAGCATCGTCAACAAAAAAGTTACCGGTGCCGCGGCTGGCGCCGGTAATGAACAGGGTCTTGCCTTTAAGATCGGTCATGGCTCCTCACTTCCTCAAATCGTTGAATATTTTCGAATGAATGTTGAATACTTAAGGCCCCTCTCTCTACGAGCCGGCAGCCGGCGGATCAAATTTATACAGACCTGTAAAGAAAATGACGAGGCATAGAGATGTCTGAAAATATTTAATTTTCACTTTTTGTAAAGCCGTTTAAGATCTTCCCAGGCATCGGGCAGCATGGCGTTGGGGATGTAACCGTGGACATAATCCCGGTAAGCACGCACATTGATTTGCTGGTACAGCGGGATACCAATGGCTTCTTCGTACCAGAGGTACTGAAGTCTGGTGTAGATCTGTTCGCGTTGGGCCGGATCAACGGTGGCGATGCCGGCCTCGCAAAGCCGGTCCACTTCGTTGTTTTTATAAGCCAGAAACCGGCCGTATACGCCCTGGGAATGCATAAAGGTGTAAAGAAAGTTGTGAGGATCGGCATAATCCGCAACCCAGCCCGTTATAAAGATCGGATACATATAATTGCGGTACTGCACCAGGTAATCCTTCCAATCTACCTTGCGGACCTCAATTCTGAATTTCGGGCTTAAAGACATGATATTTTCGGCCAGCATCCAGGCGGCGGCTTCCCGCATTTCATTGCCGGTATTGTGTGCAATCACCATCTTAAATCCTCTTTGCCAGACCGCGCCATTTAAGGCCGTTTGCAGATAATTCTTTGATTTATCCAAATCGAATTCGTAGACGGGAACATCCTTGTGATAGGGCAGCCCCTCAATGTTGGGGCTGGTTGGCAGGATGACCTGGTTGTTAAATACATCCTCGCGATAGGTCCGGCGATCAAAGGCATGCAGAAAAGCTTTGCGAATGTTGGCGTCAGCAAAAAAGTCGGGCGGAATTCCGTTGCCGTCCAGCTTGGCGCTGCCGATATTCGGATTGCCGCGGGAATTTATCTTGCGGCAGAAAAGGGCGGCGGAAAGTGACAGCTGCGGGGTTTTGAAAAGCGATAATCCCGACATGTCCTCCACTTCCGGCACATAGGGTGTATCGACCGTGACGCGGTCGGCATCGCCGTTTTGCAGCATGAGCTTGCGGGTGCTCCACTCCTTGACGTATTTAATAATCGCGGTTTTGATAGCCGGCCTGGGGCCCCAATACCCCTCAAAACGCTCAAATACAAACTGTTTGGACGGCTGCCAGATTTTCAGGCGATAGGCACCGGTGCCGTTGGCAATGCTTTGCAGGGGTTCGTGGCCCGGTGCCGGGTTGTTGAATCGGGCGGCATTGTTAATGTTGCCGTCCCAGCAGCCTTTGGAAATCGCCCATTGCCTGTCCAATATGGCCGCAGCGGAATTGGCCAGTATTCCCATCAAGGGCGGAAAGGGCCGCGGCAGGTGAAAAATGACCCGATCCGCTTTGACTTCGACGGCCTTGTCGATGGCTTCAAATATTCCGGGAATAATTTTGCCGTCCCTGTCCCGGGTTGAACCATGACCGGTCATCGCTTCGAGCAGCATCCACATGGGTCCGCCGTCCGGATCCACGATCATGGCGCGTTTAATCGAGTATGCAACATCTGCCGGTGATAATTGGCCGCCTTCATGAAATTCGACGCCTTGGCGGATACGGAATGCATAGGTCCTTCCATCTGTTGAAATGCCTCCGTTTTCAAGCGTCGGGACCTCAGCCGCCAGCAGCGGAACATATTTTTCGGTGCTGGAACCATCGAAGAAAATCAGGGTTTCGTAAAGGTTCCAAATTCGTTGTGAGCCGGTGGCATCATAGCAAACCGCCGGGTCCAGGGTACGCAGCGTGCCGTAGTTGGCCAACACAAATGTATCCGGATTTTTGACACCCGCATGGGCGTTCAGTGAAACCATGACCATCATAAGCCAAAAAGAAATTGCTGAGCCAATCTGTTTCATATCAAAACCCCTTAGGAATGACTATTTTCGATTGAATATTGAATAATTAAGGAATTCTATCCATTTAAAAAGACGGAGCGAAGCGACAACCATAGATATTCAATTTACAATCTTCAATTTTCAATTCTCCGGTTCCGCCAGGCTTTAACACCTTGCTTGACACAATTTGCTGAGTTATCTATAATATATTGATAATGGTAGAAATATTCAATATTTATTTCAACCATACACAGCGTCGTGATAAATAGCGTATTCGCCATTTGAATCGTTGGCTTTAAACTGCCATTTAGCCTCAAATACACAGACCGCTGTGTATGTATGCGCAAGGATTTATGTCGTTTATATAGATCAGAGTGTCCATATCTTTACGTTGGTCCACTTCCTGTCCTTCCGCGGTCTGAGCTGTCCGAATTGTCGGGACCCACGATTCTGGGAATAGCCTATGAAGCTATGTCAAAAATGCGATCAACCGGTGGCTGAAGAAATCACCACCTGTCCGTCTTGTGGCAGTGTGATTTCCGAGGGCAGAAAGTACATCGATGACTATCGCATTGTTGATGTGCTGCACGAAGGCCATTCTAGCTTTCTTTGCCGGGCTATCCGTGAGCGGACTCAGGAACTGGTCATGATCCGCCTTTTTTCTGCTAAGTCCGGGGTGGATGAAGAAGTGGCCTGGCGGCTAAAACGGGAACTCGAGCAACTCAGGAAACTGCCGGCTGAAGGTTTCGTGCGGCATCATGCCATCAGACGATCGTCTGACGGCTTGTGGTACCGAATCAGCGAATGGATAAATACCGAAAGCTGGGGCTCCTTACTTGCCTCCGGACGCCTCCAGGACACGGCGGTGCTCATAAATTTATTTTATCAAATGGCATCAATCCTTGCTGTGCTGCACGATCAAGGTCACTTCATTCCCCATCTCATTTTAAACGACATCATTGTCATCAAAAACGACCGGGAAGAGCTCAAGATTAAAATCGACTACAAGCTCTCGCGCTTCTTTGATCCAAAATTGGACCGCCCCGGTTCAATTTTAAAAAATCTCATGAACAGCCATCCGGATATTGTCAACCAGAGACCGCTTGATTTTCGCAGCGACATCTGGTCCCTGGGTAAGATTTTTGTCGAACTGCTGACGGCAGATCTTGAAACCAAAGACTTTCTCGCCAAAGTTGATGAGCTGGACCTGCCGGACGAATTGGCGGTTCTCCTAAAGGTAATGCTGGCCGATGATCCGGACATGCGCCCGCGGTCCATGACTGAAATTGCCGACTCTTTAGCCCGGATTCAACAAAGTGATTTTGAAAAAACCCGGCAAGAAAAGGCGGTTGTCCAAGGCGCGCCGGTGCGAACGAAAACCAGACTCCATACCATTGCCAAACTGCTGGCTGTAGCTGTCGTCGTGCTAATGGTCGCAGGTGTTCTTGCCTGGTTTCAAATGGGTCAACGAGACGAAGATTCAGCAACTGTGCTCGAAAAATTTGCCAATAAGTATGCCGACTCAGTGGCATTTTTAGTGACTGAGTATTGGCTGGAGGCTGGCGATGTCAGATATTATCACAACTTGACTGAAGGAACCGCTTTTCTGGTTGACCCTGATGGTTATATGTTAACCGGCCGCCACGTGGCCTGCCCCTGGTTGGAGGATACGACGCTTTTTGCAACCACCGAATATCTTAAATTAAGTGATTTGACGCCTCGCTTCGGGTACCGGATTTTTCTGTGGTTCGATGGTGAAAAAGCCTTTAACCGGGTCGCCAGCATGATGCAGAATCCGGAGTTGACGGATGTTTACTTCACAGATATCGCATACAGTACGGAATCAACTCCGCGATTGGATATCGCCGGTGTTGCCAAAACACCTTTGCAAACCCGACAATTGCTCAGCTCCCCGCTAAAAGATGATTTTGCGGTGCTTAAAATTGACCGCGTTCCGAAAGGGTTAAAAGCCCTGCCGCTTGAGCTTGAAATGGATCCGCAGGAAATTTCCAAGTTATCGCCGATCATTGCCCTGGGTTTTCCACTGGGCCGCCGAACCCAGGAGGATACAGTCAATGTCAGCGTGACCAGGGGACATGTTCGACGTACATTTAAAAACCTTATTCAGGTGGATGCATCCGTTCATGGCGGTAACAGCGGTGGCCCGATTATCGATACCCTCGGTAAGGTGATCGGCATCGTTTCGGGCGTTGCAATGGACTACAGCCAGGGCATGGTGCCTACGGCTGCTCCAATGTGGGATATCGGAATGGTTTTACCCATCGGTAAGGCAGTGGATCTGCTGATCGAGCTAAAGGCCGGCCAGGTTAAGTGGAACGGCGTGCTTGATTTCTCGGTCGAGGAAGCCATGAATAAAATCCGAGAGAAAGCCATTGCAGGGAAATGGGCTGAAGCGATGACAATGGCCGATGAAAAGCTGGAGCACAGTCCGCAGCCGGCATTGGTGACGGCGGCCGGGATGATGCATTTTTGCGCCGCCGATTATCAGGGAGCCAAACGACTCTTTTCTCAAGCACTTTCAATGGATGCCGATGACTACCAGGCCAGGTTGATGTTATTTTTAATTGACTGGCTGGTTGATGATCAGGCCGAAAGTATACACCGCCAGATATTGCTTGATCTCGACTGGCGTTCTGCTGCTGAATTTCAGAGCTACCTGGCGAGGGTGCTGGGAAAATTGGTCGATGAAGAATCCGCTCTGCAAAGCGGGTATAATTTTTCTGAAAGAAGCTGGCTGAACTTTGTTGTTGGCCTTTTGCATGCCAGGCGCGATGATTGGGCGGGAGCGGAAAAACTGATGCGCGAGGCGATCCTTATTGCCGATCCCGACGCCTGGGAGTATTTTCTGGCGCGTGCCCAGCTTGAACAATTCCTAAGGCGGCGGCGGGAAACGTTAAATTCAGAAACCCAATGGAACCGGCATAATTCCGAGATGAAAGATTTCGAAAAGGCTGTAGACGAAGCAAAAACAGCCAAATTAGAGCGTCGGGAGAAACTGGTTGCGCTGTATACCAAGATCGCAGACGGAACGACCGACCTGAAGGAAAAGCTGCAGATAATGGAGCAGACCTATGAAGTAATACCTGATAACCGCAATATTTTAGCGGCGTTAGCCTATTACAGCACGGCAGATGAAGACTGGCCCAAATCCCTGGGATATATTAGAGATTTTTTGCAGACGCGGGTGCGTCAGAATGCCAGAAGCATGAGCATGGGTCTGCTTGAGGCCTGTGTGCTAAATTACCAGGGAAAGGATGAAGAGGCGCAAAAAATACTGGAGGACTATGGGAGCCGCATTAGAATTCCCTGGTTTCTGGACATTCATGACTATCTCATGGGTAAACAAACGGAAAAATCATTGAAAAAAAAGGCCGGGGAAACTCCCGAAAAACTTGTGACCGCATATACGTTCATGGGGTTTTGGGATGAAGGTTCCGGCCGGCCGGAAAATGCGCTCAAACAATACAAGGAAGCCCTGGGATCTTTCCTGGACGATTGGCTTGAATATGATTTCGCCGGGGAACGAATTAAAAGGCTAAAAAAATCTGCCGCTGCTGAGAAAAAACCCTAATTAATCCGTCCTAAAATTTCCTTTCATTCTGTGGCAGTTTAGTTCAACCGCGAAGTTTCTTTCGTGATTCCTGATGCTGATTGTTTTAATATTCCGAGACGTTTAATGTCTAAATTCGATCATTTCCGGCTTAAAAATGAGATGCTTCTCATGAATTATCTGGCAAACGCCATTGGTGTGTGTGTGGTGATTTTTATTACCTATCGGCCCATAACTCAGCAATTGGCGGAAGCCTTCCGCTTGATTGGCCGGGTTGGCTGGTTTTTTGATCCGCTTTGTGGCGGTTTGATGTTGGTCTTGACCCTGATTTCTTGGCATGCGTCTGCTGGCCTTATTGTTGGGCTGTAATCTGGTTCCCTTTTTCGCCATTATTACGATTATGCTGAGTACATCATCTGCGGACCTATTCTCTGAAGAACTATATGAAGGTCTGCGATCGGATATTGTACTGAGTTCCTATATTTTTATGGCGATTGGCATATTACTGACTTATCAGCTGAGCCGCAACCTGCGACAACCTTTTCGGGATATTATTCGCGTTTTAAAGGCTGTCCGAAATGGCCAGTTTGACCATAAAGTGCAGGTGACCTCCAATGACGAAATCGGTTACACTGGTGACGTCATCAATGAAATGACTGAAGGCTTAAAGGAACGAGACCGCATGCGACAGTCCCTGGAGTTGGCCAAGGAGGTCCAGCAATATTTTATGCCCCAAAAGGCACCCGAAATATCCGGTTTGGATATAGCCGGGCAAAGCATCTATTGTGAGCGCACGGGTGGAGATTACTTTGATTATTTACAAATAGCCGAATACGATGGTCACAAAATAGGCATTGTCATCGGCGATGTATCCGGCCACGGTATTCCTTCAGCCTTGCTGATGGCCGCCGTGCGTTCGTCTCTGCGGCAGCGGGTTATACAGCCGGGCAGCATCGGGCAAATTGTCTCCGATGTAAACCGGCAATTGGCGGCCGATGTGGAGGAATCGGGACGATTTATGACACTGTTATACAGCGAGATTGATTCCGCAAAGAGGACCATACGGTGGGTGAGGGCGGGGCATGATCCGGCTATTCTTTTTGATCCGCAAACGAACACTTTTGAAGAACTGAAGGGTTCGGGGGTGGCTCTGGGTGTTGATCAAGCATGGGTGTACACCGAAAATGTAAAAGCAAATCTCAAAGGCCGTCAAATCCTTATACTTTGTACGGATGGCGTCTGGGAAGCGTACAATCCATCCGGAAATATGTTCGGCAAGGACGCCCTGTATGAAGTCATCCGCCGGAATTCGGTTTTAGCGGCGGTTGACATTGTTGAAGCGGTGGTTGCAGCGGTCAGACAATTTCAAGATGGTATGGAACCCGAAGACGACATCACCATGGTAGTGGTCAAAATGAATCTTTAGGCAACCATTTTATTTGTTTTCGGTATCAATGCTGCTGTAAAGTTGCTGCCAACGCGCAAAGGGGACGGATTTTAACTCTTGTAGATCCGATATTGGAATTTTACCGATCGTGGTATTGGGTGCATAGTAGCACTGTTGTCCTTTGTAGGGACCTTCATCGATGATCCAACCCTCCTGGACGGGAAGTTTTTTGCCCACAAAACCGGCGGCCTCGGAACTATACTCCTTCTGATTGGCCGGGCTGAATATGGCTTCAAAATACATAATTTATCTCCTGAAAAATTAAGCAGGTCCGCAAATAACCCTGCTGCTTTAAGCGAGCACAGACCTGCAACATTGCGCACTAATAAAAAAATGTCAAGCGCATATGAATAATAACCAATAGTCAATTGAAAATAGACATTTCAAGGCCTGCTCAATTTCCGCTGTGAGATCATCGGTGTCCTCAATTAGCTCAAAGGAAAGCATCCCATCAAAGCCCTTCATCCTTTTCTACGCCCATTTATGCATTATATTTAAATTTCCGGTCAATTCGAAAATGAACCTCTGCGCGGCAAAGCGCGGGGTATCTTTAAAGGTATAATTCGTTAGAGTGCAGCAATCTGCCCGGAACTAAACCCTAAAATAAGGTTAAATGGAGATATCCAATGAAGATTATAATTAATCTTTTAATCATATTCGTGACAGTCGGCCTGTTCGCCGGGAGTGTTTATGCGGACGATGTAGATCAATTCGGGACCTATACCTCCGCTCAATTTCGGGAATACTGGTATAACCACGGCGCTGAAATCTCGCGCTTTACCCTGCAACAGATGCGGTATGGTGAAATACATGAAGGCGATGCCGTGCTGGTTTTCGTCACCGAAGAACTCAATCCAGCGCTTCAGGTCAAAGCAGATTATCCCGGCCCGCAGAATGTCCCCATTTTAAAGCTCAATGCCGTCCGCAAATTTTTTACCGGCATCTATCCCTATTCGATCATGACATCCGTTTTTACGCCGCTGGATGTTCTAAAATATCCGCTGCCCTTAAAAATAACCTCTTCAGCCCAGGAATGGTGCGGTCACGTCTATACCCAAATAAATCTATCAGACGATGAATACCGCGTCAGAGTTCACTCTTATTTTGAGAAAGAAGGCGACCGGGATTTCACAATTAATAATTATGTGCCTGAAGACGCTATCTGGACCAGAATGCGCATCGCCCCGAACAACTTGCCCCGGGGAGAGTTTTTTATGATTCCCGGCACGGTCTATGCGCGCCTGGCTCACCGGCCCTTGAGACCTCAGAAGGCAGTTGCTGCCTTGGACGCAGTTACACTAAAAAGCCTTGAAGGAAGACCCATGGTGCGCTACGAGATAGTTTTTCCCGCGGAACAGCGGACTTTGCGAATATATTTGGAGAAAGAATTTCCCTATCGCATTCAACAATGGGAGGAATCTTACCGTGGTCTGGCCGCAACGGGGGCCAAAGCAATGACGACCCGCGCCATCCGAACGCACACAATTATGGATGCTTACTGGCAGCATCATGGCAATCGGGACCGGGGGCTACTAGAGCAACTGGGGTTGAATGCGAGAGAACTGGGGGGCGATTGAATTCGAAATAAAATTAACCATAAGCAAAGAGCTCAAAGCTCAAAGTAAAAAAGATAAAACTTCACTATTTTCGTTAGCGCCGATACCCTTGTCGTCCCGCCAGGCCTCAAGGCTTTAGGCTTTCAGCTTTGAGCTTTCAACTATGAAGGGGAGCGAAGCGACCATTCATGACTATATACAATGCCGACATCGCCGATATTTTTAATGAGAAACGCTATAAAATCGCTGAAGTTGCCCCCTATGTTGAATCGTTGATGGATTATTTGAAGACGGTTTGCGGGGTTAAATCGGTGGCGGTCGCCGGCGGTTATCGGCGCTCGCGGGAAACCGTCGGAGATTTGGATATCCTGGTGGTTGCCGGAAACGACACCGCGGTGATGGAGCGGTTTGCCGCCTATGATGATGTGGTGGATGTGCTTGCGAAAGGTACGACAAGATCCAGCGTGGTATTGCGGTGCGGACTGCAGGTGAACCTGCGATTGGTGGCCGCAGAATCCCTCGGCGCGGCCTTGCAGTATTTCACCGGCAGCCAGGCCCACAACATTGCCATTCGCCAAATGGGAGGTCAGCACGGATTAAAAATCAACGAATATGGTGTATTTAAATTTGAAGAAAGAGTGGCCGGCGACAGCGAGGCATCGGTCTACCAGGCGATCGGGCTCTCCTGGATCCCGCCGGAGCTGCGTGAAAATCGGGGAGAAATCGAAGCCGCCCAGGCCGGCTCCCTGCCGCAACTGATTGAACCGGCGGATTTAAAAGGTGATCTGCATGCCCATACAGACTGGTCGGATGGAGGCAATACGCTTGAAGAAATGGTTCAGTCTGCGCGAGATTACGGCCTCAATTATCTTGCTATCACGGAACACTCCGACCGATTGAAAATAGCGGGTGGATTAGAATCCTCCCGATTACTGGCGCAAATCGATGAAATCGACCGCCTCAACCAAGAGTTGGCCGATATTACCCTTCTCAAAGGCATCGAAGTCGAGATCCTGCAGAACGGCAGCCTGGATATGAGCGATGAAGTGTTAGGACGGCTGGACCTGGTGATCGGATCGATCCATAGCTATTTTGGACTGCCAATAGACAAACAGACAGGTCGCATTTTGCGGGCCATGGATCACAAGTATTTCTCGATCCTGGCTCATCCGATCAACCGGTTGATCGATGAGCGCCCTCCGATTGAAGTGGAAATGCTAAAGGTGATTCAAAAGGCCAAAGACCGCGGCTGCTATATTGAACTGAATTCCAATCCCAGACGTTTGGATCTCTATGACACCTATTGCCGGATCGCTAAAGATGAAGGGGTTCTGGTGGCCATTGATTCGGATGCCCATAGCGTTGACGGTTTTAATCACCTTCGCTATGGCGTGGGTCAGGCCCGTCGTGGATGGCTGGAAAAAGATGATGTCATCAATACCAGGCCGCTGGGGGAATTGCGAAAACTACTCAGCCAAACGATGGGGTAGGGCAAAAAGCATGGCGCAGAGCGCAAAGGGCTGGGCGCACGGCGCGAGAAGATTAGGGTGCATGGTGTAAGGTATAGGGTGTAAGGCGTAAGGTATAGGGTGTAAGGTTTAAGGAACCAGGTTTCAGGAGTTCGGACAGCCACCGGACGTTGAAGCGGCCAGTGTAATCGAAAAAGGAACTCTGAAAAAGCGAACCCACCCTTCGACATTCGATATTCAGCTGTCTTTAGATTACGTCTTCAGCGTGATTCGCTGTTTAACTCTGGCCCAGGTAGGGAAGTAAGCACCATCGGCGTTGCCGATAGAGAGCTTAGATCAAGCATTTAGAAAGCTTGTTATCAATTCAGGAAATGAGTCTCATGATAAAGGTTGGTCCTGCCGGGTCCGGCGGTTTAGGGAATCTGAAAGGTGTCCAGAAAGCTGCCGAGGTGGGCCTTGATTGCATGGAGGTCGAGTTTACCTACGGCGTTCGCATGAATATTAAAACCGCTAAAGCGGTGGGCGCCCTGGCCAAAAAGCGAGGAGTTATTCTATCCGTCCATGCTCCTTATTATATTAACCTCGCCTCGGACGAAAAAGAAAAATATGATGCCAGCAGAATACGGATCTTGGATTCCTGCGAGAAAGCGCATGCCATGGGTGCCCGGAATGTGGTTTTCCATGCCGGTTTCTATCAAAAAAGGACAGCCGGGCAGACTTACAATTTGATTAAAAAGGCAGTCAGCGGGATGCAAAAAAGTATTGCACGCAAGGGCTGGCAGGTGACCTTGTGTCCGGAGACCACCGGCAAGCCTTCTCAGTTCGGCTCCCTGGAAGAGCTCTTGCGGCTAAGACAGCAGACCGGCTGTGGTATAACCGTTGACTTTTCCCATTTATATGCCAGACAGCAGGGGGAAATCGATTATGCGAAAATTCTGACAAAGCTGCCTAAAACGTTCCATGCGCACTTCTCCGGTATAGAATACGGTGCTAAGGGGGAACGAAAGCATATCCGGACCACAAAAACATTTTTTGAACCGCTGGCCAGGGCATTAATTAAGCGCCAGGCGAATATTACCATCATCAACGAATCGCCCAAACCATATGAGGATGCGATCATGATGAAAAAGTTGATAAAGAAACTGGAGTTTGAAATTAGGTAGTAATTTACCATTTCGATACGATAAATTTGTCCAGTTTTCAAAAACAATTTATAGAACTGAAAAAGCTGTTTTTCAGGGCGGATTAATGCGAATTAATGTATGATTAATTTTATTTTATACGCCACCGCCACTTTGATCTGGGGATCGACCTGGCTGGGCATCAAACTGCAATTAACGCAGGTACCGCCGATTTTATCCGTCGGCTACCGATTCTGTCTGGCGTCACTTATACTGCTGGCATTCTGTCTATTCACAAATAATAAGCTTGTGTTTTCACGGCGTGACCATTTGTTTATGGCTGTTCAAGGCTTTTCGCTCTTTGGCCTGGGATACATCATGAGCTACCTGGCCACTTCCTACTTAACCAGCGGACTGGTGGCTGTAATTTTCTCCACAATTTTGATGTGGAACATCCTGAACCTGAGGCTGTTTATGAGACAACCCGTTGCCTGGCGGGCCTTCTCGGGCGGTGTGTTGGGCCTGGCCGGGATTTGCGTTGTGTTCTGGCATGACCTTTCGGCTTTCACCGCGACGCGTGGATTAATTGGCCTGATTATAGCACTGCTGGGAGCCTATCTTGCTTCGATCGGTAATGTGGTGGGGGCGCGCAACGCCAAAAGCGGAGTACCCGTCACCCAGGCCAATGTTTACGGCATGGCCTACGGAGCGATACTGTGCATTGCCATCCATTTTGGGATTGGCGGCGAGCTAACCATGGATTGGACGTTTGGTTATCTTGGGCCGATGCTTTACTTAACTGTCTTCGGGTCGGTGGTAGCCTTTGGTTGCTATATGCTGCTGATCGGCCGAATCGGCGCCGACTATGCCGCGTATGTTATGCTTTTGATGCCGCTGGTGGCGTTGATAATCTCGACCTTCTTTGAATCATATCAATGGTCCGCCAGTGCGGTTTTCGGCGTCATCGTCGTTTTGTTCGGTAACCTGATTATTTTAACTCCGGCTGGTACTCTGGAAAAAGCGCTCCGTAAAATTGGAGAACTCCATGTCCGGGGGACAGTGACAGCCTGGGCAATTTTTGTGACTTCTGTGGTTTTGCAAGGTTTGGGGGGTATTGTGTGAGATGCCGGCACTTTGATCCAGCAGTCGGTCGGTCGACCTTACGGGCTGGTTTGCGCAAGGCTTGGCGTCGGCGGAGGGTGATAATTTTTTGCCTACTCTTTTGGGTTTTCAGTGGCTTTTGACCCGGAAGTTTTGGCTGTCCTTGCCTCCGCCAACGTTTTTTTATGGGCTTCATATTCCGCCTGGTCGTAAGTACCAAGCTCCTTTGAATGCATGCGCCAGGTTTGGAGGCAGACGTTGGCATCATAAAAATTTTCTTCCAAAATAAATTCTTCAAAACATTTCAGGGAGTCATTAACAGATTTCTCATATAATTGCGTTTTAAATTCCTTATACTGGTCCTCGTCAAACGTGCCGGCATCGATAGCTGTGCTGCGCCAGACATTGAGGGCTACGCGGCCACTGTAAAATCCCTCTTTTTCCAATCTCAATTTGAATCGATATAGCGCATTGGCAGCTTCACGCTTGAGCAAACGCTGCTTGGCCTTCTGATCCAGATTTTTTTTGGTTTCGTCCTGCGGGTTTGCAACAGATACCAGCAACAGAACCGACAATAGTGCGGTTGTTATGGTAATAAATCGGTAAAGAGAGCCTGCCATTATTATAAAAACCCGTTATCTGTATTCAATACTCCAGAACTCCAACACGCCGGCAGCCAGTAAGCTATGCGCTCATTTCCATCCGTTAGGTTAGCTGAACTCCGGTTTATATCGGTCGCCAATGGTTCACCCCTTAGCTTATAACAAAATGGGCATGAGGTCAAAAAAACAAATATGCGTTAAGGGTTCAAAGGTTCAGCGGTTCAGGGGTTGAGGGCTCGCCGGAGAGGTGCACATAGAAATCATAGCCACCAAAAGGGTAAATTCAAGTATTAAATGGTCAGCTTGTTTTCAGCCCGGAGGGATTGATGATGTTTTAACCGGTAAAACCTACAAAGAATTTCTAAGCAATTTATCGACCAAAGGCTTATCGGCCGGTGCGAAATCAAATTGATGCAACTGAGACACCGATACCCACTTGATAGCGGCATGAGCATTCAATGAAAAGTTACCGCTTTGCCAGACGGTGTGATACGCCAAAAGCTGGATTGTCTCCATTTCATAGTCATATGTATTTTCACCGAAAAATCCGTTGATTGCGACGTCGATACCGAATTCTTCCTGCATTTCTCTGATCAAACACTGTTCCGGGGTTTCATTATCTTCGATTTTGCCTCCCGGAAACTCCCATTTACCGGCCAATTTATCGGTATCCCTGCGTTGGGCGATCAGGATTTTATTGTCATTTATTAGTATTGCCGCGGTTACACGGATCATCATACTCATTTCTTGTGTTCAATGCCCTTGTCGGGTGTGTTCTGACATCATGTTGTAAGATACGGATTGAGGTTTCAGGCTTCAGGTGTCAGCCCAGCCGGTAGCCGCGGAAGCGGCCAGTTTAATCGAAAAAGAAACAACCTTAATACATAGCGCTTTTATAGATTGTGGGAACGGTTTTCAGCCGCGATTTACTCGGTCGGACAAACACTTACTTATTGAAGTTTCAAATAAGAATTTTTGCAACTTTGACACCTGCCACCTGACACCCGAAACCTGACACCTACTTTATTGTACTTTTATGCGTTCAATTTCTTCGATCAATTTTGGTATAATAACCAGCGCGTCGCCCACGATCCCCAGATCGGCGATTTTAAAAATCGGGGCGTCGGGGTCTTTGTTGATGGCGATGATTTTTTTCGATGAACTCATGCCGACCACATGCTGGACGGCACCACTGATGCCGATGGCGAAGTAGAGATCCGGCCCGACCGTGGTGCCGGATTGTCCGACCTGCAGGCTGTGGGGAATCCAGCCCAGCTCCACAATAGCCCGTGAGCCGGCCAGGGTGCCGCCCAGTTTGCGGGCCAATTTACGAATCGTATCCAGGTTGACTTGATCCTGGCAGCCTCGGCCGGCGGATACAAGTATCCTGGCCTCATCAATTTTTTCTGCTTCGGATTCCAGCCGGATTTCCTCGATCAGCCGGGTGCGAATGTTTGCCTTACTGAGTGTTACCGGAACTTCTTCAATTACCACCGGACGGGTCGGGTCCGATTCGGCTGCCGCAAAGACATTGGGGCGCACGGTGGCGGTCTGCGGTCGTGTGTAGGGCGAGATGATAGTGGCCATTATGTTGCCGCCAAAAGCCGGGCGTGTTTGAATTAACTGTCCCTGCTCATCGATTCCCAACTCGGTGCAATCTGCCGTTAACCCCAGATGCATTCTTGCCGCCACGCGGGGGGCCAGGTCGCGGCCGTTGGGCGTCGCGCCATAGAGAACGATAGATGGTTTTTCTTTGGCGATAACAGCCGACAGGACACTGGTAAAGCCGTCGCTGCTGTAATGGCCCAGAAGCTCATGCCGACAGCTCAGCACTCGATCTGCACCGTGATAGCAGAGGTTTTCGATTTCGCTCAGGCGATCGTTGCCGAGCACCACGGCACAAAGCTGTTCGCCAAGTTTATCAGCCATCCTGCGGCCCTGGGTCAGGATCTCATAGGCCACTTTCTTGGGCGTGTCCCGGGCATCACGGGACTCGCATTCGGCCCAGATAAAAACCCCCCGGTATTGAGCAAGTTCTTCGAGGGAAACCTGACGGCGCTCTATCTCCAGGGCGGCCTGGGGGCACACATTGACGCAGGCACCGCAGAGCGTGCATAGTTCATTGGCCCGGGCCACCTCATCATTAACGTCAATGGCACCAAAGGGGCAGGATTTCACACAAAGACCGCAGGCATTGCATTTTTCATTGTCGATTCGCAACATTGAAAGAAATTAAGCTCCTTGCAGAAATTTATTTTTTTGAATTAAGCCACGAATTTTCACGAATTGATTTTTTCATAGTCAGTTGCCCCGCTTTTTATTATGACAGCAATTCGTGTTAATTCGTGGCTAACTATTTTTTAAAGGCAAAAATCATACAACTACTTTGTATGGAGTCAGATAAATCTTTCTTCGCGCAAAAACGCGGCTATTTTCCTGGCGGCGACTTCCGGCTCGATGTCCTCAAATTTAAGGCCACCCTGTTTCTGAAGCGGTGGGAAAACTTTGACCACCTGGGTATATGAACCCTTGAGCCCCAATTCCGTTTCGTCAAGATCCAGGTCGCCGGCGGAAAGCGCTGACACATCTTTGCGGCGTGCATCGAGAACGTCCTGAAATGAAGGAACCCTTCGAATGGTCTCGCCCTTGCTGGTTGAAATCATGGCCGGCAAGCGTGCTTCAAGCACTTCATAGCCGCTCTCGGTTTCGCGTTTTACCTGGATGCGTTTTTTATTTGGCGTCAATTGTATCGCAACGCCATAGGTAATCTGCGGCAGGCTTAGTATCTCCGCAACCTCCGGTCCGACCTGGGCCGTGTCGCCATCGATGGCCTGCTTGCCCATCATGATCAGGCTAAAATCCGGTACGGCTGCTCTAATGGCGGCCGACAGGGTCAGGGCCGTGGCCCAGGTATCGGCGCCGGCAAATTTACGATCGCTGATCAGCAGGGCCCGATCGGCACCGAGTTCGAGGCAGCGCAAAAGTGCTGATTTGGCCTGGGGTGGTCCCATGGTTATTGCGATAATCTCGATGTCCGGCATTTCAGACTTCAGGTTTAGCGCGTGATCCAGCGCATATTCACAAAACGGATTGAGAATAGATGTAATGCCTTCACGGATAAGCGTACCGGTTTCGGGGTTAACTTTGACATCAGTTATTTCGGGAACCTGCTTTACGCACACAACGATTTTCATACTTTATCCTCGGGAAAGATATTGCCGGGGTTTAACAGGCCTTCAGGGTCGAAAGCCGATTTCACGGCCCGCATTTCATCTATCTGGTCGGGGCTGTACATCAGCTCCAGAAATTTTATTTTCATTTTGCCGATGCCATGTTCGGCTGAAACGGTGCCGCCGAATTCAATGGCTTTGGCGGCGAACTGCTGATAGAGCGCCAACCCCTTGTTAAGCTCGATTCCGTTACGGGGCAGGATATTAATGTGGATGTGGTTGTTGCCGATGTGACCGAGTGCCACCCATTGCAAATCGGCCTTATCCAAAGCATTTTTATAAATCTGCCACATGTCACGCAGGCGGTCGTCCGGAACGGCCAGGTCGGTTCCGAGTTTGTGAAGTTCCGGATGCTGTTTTTTTCGCTCGGCGATAATTGCGTTGACGGTTTCGGGCAGGATGTGACGGAAATCTTTAAGGCGCTGGAGCTCACGATTTTCATAGGCGGCCCAGGACTCGGAAATAAATGCCCCGCAGCCTTTAATGGTCTTTTCAAGCGCAGCGTAATCCAGGGTGTCCGCCATCGGCGCAAATTCAAACTCGAAAAAGAGGGCTGCACCGGCCCGGTCGGGGATTACCGGCATATCTACCGCTTTGGGGTCCTGAATTTGCATCTGCCGCATCAGAGCCAATGCTTTGCCGGAATAGAACTCCAGAAAATTCAACTGGATGCGATTTTCCTTCCGCAAGGCATATACAAGATCAATTGCCTGTTCGTCGGACTTTAGAAATTGCACCAGCGAAATTGTTTCCTTTTTGCGCAAGAGGGCCACCGTCACCTCCGTGATGACACCAAAGCCGCCTTCCGAACCGATAAAAAGATCGATCAGATCCATTTGAGGGGAGGTGAAAAAGCCGGAGGTATTCTTGGTGCGCGGCATGGGGTAGGAAGGCAGCCTGATTCGCATATCGCTGCCTTTTGAACCATAAACCGCGAATTCTCCGCCGGGGGAGGCGAAATACTTGCCCCGGGGAATGCTTAGAATCTCACCATTGGTCAGCATTACCCGGATTTTCCTTACCCAGCTGCGGGTCGGACCATAGCGATAGGTTCTTGCGCCGGACGCATTGGTGGCCACCGTACCCCCCAAAGAGGCGCTCATCTCGGTTGGATCCGGCGGATAGAAGTAATCCGCCGGGTCTTGCTTGAAACCGTGCAGGGCGTTCAATGCCGACTGATCACCGCAGCGTTCGATATCGGGAAAATTTTTGATACTGAGCTGGGAATTAAGGGTGCGCAGGTTTACCGCACACTGGGACCGAACTCGCCACTCGTCAGCAGAATGGTCGTATACAATGGCCTGTACACGATCAAAATTTTCCAGTGATACCAGCGCCCCGTTGCGGGGAACACAACCGCCTACCAGGCCCGTGCGCGCTCCGGCGATGGTTACGTTTATCTTTTGGGCAACCATTTCCTGCAAGACGGCGGCCAGCTCGGATTCATCTGCCGGAAAGAAAAGGTGGTCAAAAGTTCCGGGAGACAATTTCGACTCATCGGTCAAATAGATCGGATATTCACCGCTTATACGCTCGAAACCATCGATTCGCCGAACTTTTTTATAATCAGCCAGGGCAACCAGCTGAGTGGAAATTTCATGCATGTCCTTTCTGCCTCTCCTCAGTCAGACAAAATACTCCCTCCCCTTTTCTGGCCGGCTGAAAACACAGGTTGTCGGATACACAGGCGGCCTTTGAAAGATCACCGGATTTCCAGCGATTAACCAAATCCGGTTCCCGGATCAGCGGCCGGCACATGGAGATATATTCGGCATGACCTTCTGCCACGAGGCGTTCGGCAAGGTCAAAGGATCTGTTGCCCCCCACAAGAATCAGGGAAACATTGATATCTTTTTTAAAAGCAGCGACCATTTCCTGAATATTGCCGGCGGTCATTTCTTTGTGGGCCGATTCAAAAATACCTTCCAAATTCGATGGCGCCAGGGGTGGGATTCCCGTTAATTCCGAGGCGGCAACAATCCCGGCATGGGCCAGCTGCATTGTGATTTTACCGCCGTTTTCATGGACGGCAGTTGTCATTTCCTGCAATCCCGGAATCAGCTCTTCTTTATAGACGCCCAGCTGTTTGGGTCCGGCTTGATCTTCCGGGCAAACATAGGTATGACCGCTGATAATCAAGCCCACTCCGCCTTTGGCAAGACCGGCCATCAAATCAATTAATCTGGATCTACACTCGCCGGCATCGGTTGCCATGGCTTCCCAGGTTGCCGAGCGAATAAACAAACCGGTTCGACAGGGTCATGCCGTTAATTGTACTTCGCTCAAACAGTTTGCTCAATTTGTTCTATCCTCATCAAGTTTCAATAAGCCGCTTAAAACAGAAATAAATGTTATCTCAAAATCAATTTCAATTAAAGGACAAATAATGAAAAAGCATTGCCATTTTAGTGTGGCACCGGTTTTTCAGCAGTCGCGCTAGACCACCTGGGCCCGCAGCTGGTGACAAATCTCATCGAATTGTCCCGGGTAGGCATTCAGAATTTCGCTAACTTTGCCTTGTACGAACAGCTTGCGGTTTGCATCCTGCATATCATCCATCTGCCGGTAGTAACCCAGGCGTTTTCCCAGCGTGTAGTGAATTCGATCCTCTTGCGGCATGGAGAGATAGCGATCCATGATGGCCAGCAGTTTGGGCTTGTCCGCGGGAAGTTGACCGCGGGCTTCCATGAGCAGGTCGACACCGTGATGGTTGACATAATAGCTGGTAATGCCGTCCAGGCGATCTATTAAGAGGCGCTGTTCTTCAATCAGGTTTTTTTCGGTCTGCAGCTGGAATTTTCCTTCCCGCAACTGTTTCTCCAGCCCTGAACCTTTTTTGACGCCGATGGTCAGGACCCGGATGAAGTCAGGGTTAATCTGATTTAATACCCGGGCCGTCTCCAGGGCATGCTCCTGCCACAGGGCCTTGCCGCCCAGGCCTAAAATGATGAACTGCGAGATTTCCATGCCGGCTTGCCGGGCCATCTGGGCGGCTTTGATGTGGTCAGCGGAGGTGACTCCTTTTTTGATTTTTTTCAGCACGGTATCCGCCCCTGACTCCATGCCGCAATATAACAAGTTAAGACCCGCATCACAGATTGCTTTTATTTCCCCCGGGCTTTTTCTGATCATGGTCTGGGAGCGGCCGTAGCTGCTGACCCTTTTCAGGGAAGGAAAATGTTGCTTGAGGAAACCCAGGATTTCGAGCAGCTCCCCGGTTTTCATGATAAAGCTGTCGCCGTCCTGAAGAAAGCAGGAGTGAAAGGGATGACCGCCGTAGTATTCCGCCGCCGCCATGATGTCCTTTTTGATATCCTCAACCGAGCGCCTGGAATAGCGCATGGTTTTGTAATTGACACAAAATTCGCATTTGTTCCAGGGGCAGCCGCGGGTGGTGCGGATTAAAAGACTGTCGGCTTCGTCAACGGGGCGAATGGGTCCCAGCTCAAACGGTAAAGTTTCCATTGTTGCACCTTTGATTTCATAAAAATATTGAGCTGTGCAATATATTGCAAAAAAAGCATGGCGTCAATGGCGCCTTTCAGGGCGGATTAATTAGAGTCTTAAAAGTAAAGTGTTTGCATTTTGTGCTAAAAAATTTTTCTCGTAAAGCCGCGAAGCCCGCAAAGGTAAATAATTAAACGTTAATCTTGGCGTTTTTGCGTCTTGGCGAGTCCGCCGAAGGCGGATAGGTTCCGGTTCATCCGGGTTAGGATGCAAATGATGAAAAGTTTTTTTTATTGACAGCCAACTGCCATCTAATATATGAGATGGCAGTTGTGGTTGAACTGAAATCCTCAATCGGATAAACCGGATTCCTCAATGGCTCTTTAGACTGCACAAGGAGGGGAAAAATGTCTGATGTCAAATGTGTCGTTGATTGTCAGAATATTTTAGGGGAAGGACCAGCCTGGTCGGTTGATGAACAAAGGCTTTACTGGGTGGATATCGAAAAATCCGAGCTTAGGTGCTACGATCCGGCGACCGGAGATAGCAAAGTTTGGAAAACACCGGAGCGGGTTGGCTCGTTTGCGTTTCGGGAGCCGGGGGGGCTTTTAGTCGCCTTCGAATCCGGACTGGATTTTTGGGAACCTGCAAGCGGTCAACCTAGGCGAATTCAGAGTTTTGAGCCGGATTTGACCACCACCCGCACCAATGACGGTCGGTGTGATCGGCAGGGCCGATTCATCGTCGGCGGCATGAACGAAGCCGATACCGGTGACCCGATTTCAAATGTTTACCGGCTCGACCATGACCTGCGCAGCCACAAAATTATATCCAATGTGACCTGTGCCAACAGCACCTGTTTCAGTCCCGACGGCATGGTCATGTATTTTGCCGACACGCCAACCGGTCAGATTTGGGCATATGATTATGATGCCGACACCGGTGCTGTCGCAAACCGGCGGGTATTTGCGGATTTTTCCGATCAACCCGGCCTGCCGGACGGCTCGATCGTTGATGCAGAAGGGTTTTTGTGGAACGCCCAATGGAATGGTTACCGGGTGGTTCGCTATCGACCCGACGGAACCATCGATCGTATCGTGGACATACCCGTTATGAATCCAACCTGCGTTGCATTTGGCGGAAAAGATCTTGATGTACTCTATGTGACGACCGCCCGTTATCTGATGACTCCGGAGCAAATTGAAGCAGAACCCCTGTCCGGCGGACTGTTTGCGGTTAAAGTTGACGTGCAAGGGCTGAATGAGCCCAAGTTTAGCGGCTGAGCCTCTATCCGTTCAAAGGCCTGTTAAAAACATTCAAAGCAAAGGAGGTGGTTTTACCCGGGAAAATCAAACGGTCGATAAATATGATCAATCCAAATCTTGTGAAAATTCAAGCAAAGGAGGGAGACGAAAATGAGAACCAGACCAAAGATTAATATCATTTTTTCAGTAATTATCAGCCTGATGCTGATGACTTCATTTTCAGCCCTGGCAGTTGATTATGCTAAACCGGTTGCACTTAACAAAGGGGCGCAAGCCAGCTTCGATCAGGTCAAACAAAAAGATCCGAAAACGCTGCGCGTTGCCTATATGCCGCCGGCCACGGAGTTTAACTATTACATCGCCATCGGTGAAGGCATCAAGGACCTGGCCGGCAAAAGCGGTGTGGATACCTTTATGTTGGCCCCGCAGAGCGGTGCCGACATCAACGGTCAGATGGGCATGCTGCAGGATGTGATCAGCCAGAAGGTCGATGCCATCATTATCTCCACCCATGATGAAAACGCAGCCGCGCCGCTGCTGAAAAGGGCCGTCGAACAGGGCATCATCGTGGCCATTGTCAATTCGGACATTCCTAATTTTCCGACGGCTGTTCATGCTGTCGTTGGCTATTCCCAGCGCAACGGAACTTACAAGATCGGAGAATATGCCTTGAAGCTGGCCGCCGGCAAAGCCTGGAATGTGGGCGTTATCGAAGGACAGCCCGGATACCATTCCACCGAGCGCTGCGGCGGTTTTCTGGATGCCATTAAAGGCTCTAATTTCAAGGTCGTCACCAGTCTGGACGGCAAATGGAATGTTGAGGGCGGCAATGCTGCCGGTATGGACGCACTTCAAGCTCATCCTGAAATTGATATCATTTTCGCGGCCAACGACTATATGATTATGGGCACGGCCATGGCTGCCAAAGCACTCGGCAGAGACAACTTGATTCTGCTGGGCAATGACGGTGATACCGCCGGTCTGGAAGCGATCTATGAGGGCCGGGTGAGCGCCACTGTCGATACGACGCCGTTTGTCATGGGGCAAATTGCCTTGCAGGTGGTGTTGGACATATTCGCTAAATCCTTTGAGGGAGGATTTGTGGAAACTCCGACAACCATTGTTGACAAAGCCAATGTGCGCGGAGCTCTGCAACATCCGGAGAAACTTTATCCGAAACCTTCCAAGAAATATTAGAGAGTAATCTGATGCAGCGCAGCGGCAAACCGGTTTGGGAGCTTACGCGTATCACCAAGTCCTTTCCGGGTGTGAAGGCGAATGACAATGTCTCGCTTGCGATATATCCGGGTGAGATCCATGCGCTGTTAGGCGCCAACGGCTGCGGGAAGACCACCTTGATTAAAATTTTTTCCGGGGTGTACCAACCCGACGCCGGCACCATCCTGTTGGCGGGCAAGCCGGTCAAAATCGAAACGCCGACCGTTGCCCGATCTCACGGTATTGCCACGGTGTTTCAGGAATTCTCCCTGGTGTCCAGCCTGACGGTCATGGAAAATATTTTCCTTGGCCGTCAGCCTGTCAGGGACAAGAGCCGGATCGTACGCTGGAACATTATGCGGCATGCAGCGACCCGCATTCTCGAAAGCCTGGAAATCGAAATCGATCCCGATCAGGAGGTGGGTACTTTATCGGTTTCCGGTCAGCAGCTGGTGGAAATTGCCAAGGCCTTTGCGGCCGATGCTTCGATGATTATTCTGGATGAACCGACTACCGCGCTGGGTGCCGATGAGATCGCTAATTTACATCGACTTTTGCGCCACATGGCACAAAGGGGCAAATCCATGCTCTATGTTTCTCATCGGCTGGATGAGGTCGTTGATCTGGTCGATTCCGTGACTATATTGAAAGACGGCCAGGTGGTCAGCACCGCGGAAGAATCCGAAATTGATCTTAGCTATATTGTCAAGAAAATGGTTGGCGAAGAAGTCAAGGACTACTATCCCAAAGTCGTTAACAAAACCGACATTCCGATTCTTGAAGTGCACAACATTAGCAGCGCTAACAAGGTAACCGACGTCAGCTTCTCGGTTCATCGGGGCGAAGTATTCGGATTGGGCGGGGTGCTGGGATCCGGCCGCACAGAAATTGCACGGGCCATTTTTGGGATAGATTCGCTTGTCGCAGGCACTATTCATTTACATGGCCGGCCGGTGTCGATACGCTCTCCGCAGGATGCCATCCGGGTCAAGATTGCTTATGTGACCGAAAGCCGCAAGATTGACGGCTTGTTTTTTAATTTTGAAGGACCGCCAAACATCAGCATTGCCAACCTGTCGGCTGTGATGAAAAGAGGGCTTATTCAACCCCGCAAAGAAGATCGTGTAGGTCTATCCTATATTGACAAGTTGGATATTTCGCCGGAGTCGCAAACCAAACTGGTCGGCCTGTTGTCAGGCGGAAACCAGCAAAAGGTCATACTTTCCCGCTGGCTGTTTTCCCAGGCGGATATTTTTATTCTCGATGAGCCGACCCAGGGCATTGACATCGGAGCTAAGATAGCCCTGTTTCACCTGGTCAATGAATTAACCGCCCAGAATAAGGGCGTCATACTGATCAGCTCCGATCACGACGAGTTGCTGGCCATGAGTGACCGGATCGGCATTGTTCGCGATGGTCGTATCGTGCAAATTTCTGAAGCCAAAGACCTGCGCCATGAAGATCTGGTCCAGGGTACGGTCGAAAAGCCACTTTCAGAAAATGTAAACGCCGGTGCCGTAGTGCCGGGCGACAACGATAGATACCTGACCCTGAACAATGAACGCTGAACCTGTGAACGCTTTCAAAAAAAGAAATTAAGGATGAAAAACCTAGTCAAAACTTTTTTTCGCTCGCAAGTAATCGGACCACTGGCGGCCACCTTACTGGTCGCAATTCTGGTGGCCGTGACCACCGAGCGTTTTTTGGATGTGAACAACTTACGCAACCTTACCTTGCAGGTCAGTATTGTTTCTTTGATGGCGATTGGCTCCACCGTCGTAATTTTTGCCCAGGGCATCGATCTCAGCCCGGGTTCTATGGTTGCGTTGATGACCATGGTCTTTGCCATAACCGTAAAATTCGTGGGAATTCCGTTGCCCCCGGCTATTATTATGATACTGATAGTGGGTTGCCTGCTGGGCAGTATCAACGGATTTTTAACCGCCTATGTACGCATCCCTTCATTCATCACAACCTTAGCGGGTTTAAGCGCCTATCGGGGTCTGGCGTTCATGTTTAATAACGGTTCCCCGGTGTTTTCCATATCGGATTCGTTAGACATATTGTTTTACGGCAAATTTTTAGGTATTCCCCTGCCCTTTTTTTATGTTGTCCTTTTCTTTGCGCTGGCCAGCTTTGTGATGCGCTATACGAGACTTGGGCGGCATATATATGCGGTCGGCGGCAACGCTCCGGCGGCACAGCTTTCCGGAATCAACGTCAAACGAACACAATTGCTGTCGTTTGTCATCGCCGGCTTCATGGCAGCCGTGGCATCCATTCTGATGGCCGCCCGACTCAATTCCGGCTCCCCCAATTACGGAGTTGGCATGGAGTTGCAGGCCATTGCCGCTGCGGTTATCGGCGGAGCGAGCCTTACGGGGGGCAGAGGCAATATTCTTTCCACCTTATTTGGGGCGCTCACGATTGTGATCGTCCAAAACGGTTTGAACCTGAATGCGGTGCCGACGTCATTACAGAATATTATCATCGGTTTGATCATCCTTCTCGCAGTGGGGATTGATATGTGGCGCGAGGAAATTGGTATGGTTTTTCGGCGGATGTTACCCTCCCGTCACCAGTAAGCGACTATTGCAAGGATTTATATATAAATCCGTAAACAACTAGTTAAAGTTCAGCCACCAAGACACGAAGACACAAAGAATGAATATGAAGCTTAAACCTCTTATTAAAAAAGGCATCATTAGAATTATATTAAAACCTTTGTGGCTTAGTGCCTTGGTGGCTGAAATATTAAAACATTAAAATTAAAAGAACAGGAGGTAGCGTAATGTCTTATCCACGAACATTTTCCCACATAGGTCTTTCAGTAACTGATCTTGAAAAGGCCGTAGAATTTTATACCGAGGTGTTTGGCTGGTATGTCATTATGCCACCGACCCAAATCGTATCCGATGACAGTGCTATTGGCGTGATGTGCGACGATGTATTTGGTGAAGGCTGGGAGAAATTCAGAATCGCGCATTTATCCACTGGGGATAAGATCGGCGTTGAAATTTTCGAATTTAAGAATGCCCAGAAGCCTGAAAAGCATTTCGAATATTGGAAAACCAGCATTTTCCATTTCTGCGTGCAGGACCCTGACTTAGAGGGTTTGGCTGAAAAAATCGTAAAACATGGCGGAAAGCAGCGCATGCCGGTTCGTCACTATTATCCGGACGATAAACCTTATCGGATGGTATATTGTGAAGACCCCTTCGGCAACATCATCGAGATCTACAGCCACAGCTATGAGTTGACTTATTCAGCCGGTGCATATGAATAAAATGGGTTAAGGCAATATTGAAAAGGTGTTTCCATGAGTCGACAATTAAAAGTGGTCATAACAGATTTTGACTATGGTGATGTAGATGTCGAGCGGGCGATCATTGAAGGCGCTGGATTTAGTTTGGTGGCAGCGCAGTGCAAGAGCGAGGGAGAACTGATCGAAGTCGCCCATGATGCGGATGCCGTGATTTGTCAATATGCACGGGTGGGAGAAAAAACCATCAACGCCTTTACCAACTGTCGGCTAATCGCCCGCTATGGCATCGGTGTTGATATTGTTGACGTGCAGGCCGCCACCAATCGTAATATTCTGGTGACCAATATTCCGGACTATTGCGTGGATGAAGTGGGCGACCATGCCATGGCCATGTTGCTGGCCTTGATTCGCAAATTACAGACGTATGATAAAGCCACCCGGGCCGGCATATGGCGCTGGCAGGCCGGCCAGCCGATTCACCGGATGCGGGGAAGTATCATGGGCTTTCTGGCCTTTGGCAAGATCGCCCGGGCAATTGCAGTGCGGGCGAAACCATTCGGCGTGCAAATGGTTGCTTATGATCCCTATCTAACCACGGAGGATTTCGCCCCCTATGGTGTCGCCCCGGTATCTTTTGACGAAATAATTGAACGAACCGATTATTTAATGATCCAGATGCCTTTGACCACCAAGACCCGGGGAATAGTTGGTGAAACGGAAATGAAAAAGATGAAATCGTCATCGGTGCTCATCAACACAAGCCGCGGTCCCCTGGTGGACAATGCCGCGCTTTACCGGGCATTAAAAGAGGGGTGGATCAGCGCGGCCGGTATTGACGACACCGTTGAAGAGCCGGCCAAGAAAAGGGACTGGAAACCGGACAATCCTTTATTTCAACTGGATAACATTATTATTACACCCCATTCGGCCTACTATTCGGAAGAATCTATCGAAGAGGCACGGCGCTGCGCGTCGGAAGAAGTTGGCCGCGTTTTAAGCGGCAATCGGCCGTTATCGCCGGTTAACCGTGTCAAGCTGGCTGACGGTACCTACTCCCTGGAAACCTGAAATTAATCCGCCCTGAAAAATAGAACATGCAGGGTTGTAAATTGTTCTTTGAAAATTGAGAGATATTCGCTTAATTAGGCCACCAGTCAACCAATCAACTACATTATATAAGTTGGAAAGGAGTCAACTAAATGGCACAGATCATAAATGAATTCAAACGACCGGATAAAGCCCTGCTGGAACAGTACCAGGAGGTTGCAAAATGCTACAGTGCATCCTGTGTCTTTGCAGATGTTCAGAGACGCAGGGGAGTCATGCACAGCGCGCTAAAGCCTATTTCCAACGGTACCCTGGTCGGTCCCGCCCTGACCGTTAAGCTTTCAGTCGGTGACCTTCAGGATTGCCTCGATGCGTTGACGGTCGCCCAGGCCGGAGATGTGATCGTGGTAGACGCCGGCGGCGAAACCGAGACGTCAATCTGGGGCGGACTGATGGGGGGACTGTGCCTGCAAAAAGGCGTTCGAGGCGCCATTGTTGATGGCGCGGTCAGAGACATCGATGAGTTGCGGGATCTCGGATTTTTCCTGTTTTCCCGCTCGGTAACTGCCCGCGGCACCCATACCATGTATTCGAAAAGAAAAGATGAAATGGATTTGAATGTACCGATCCAGTGTGGCGGAGTCGTGGTAAACCCGGGAGATATGATTATTGGCGATGAAAACGGTATCTCGGTGGTTGCCAATACAGAACTTGAAGCGGTCCTCAAGCTTGCCCAGGAACAGGCTGAGCGCGAGGAACAAACCCGCCAGGCCATCAATGCCGGCAAAACCGTTGATGAATTGCTGGAAGAGTTCGGCCGTATCTGACAACTGATGAAATTAAATTCTTATAAGGAATAAAATGGCTACGAGAGCGCTCAACGATACGATCAAGCAGATTTCCAGACCCAAATCTTTAACCGCAATTGCCGTTGAGTATATTCGCGAAGCGATTGCCAAAGGCGATCTTGGGCTAGGGCACCCGATTTCAGAAAGTGCCCTGGCATCTTCACTTGGAATCAGCAAAACTCCGGTGCGCGAAGCACTGGCCCAACTGAAAATCGAAGGTCTGGTGATCATATTTCCTCAAAAAGGAACCTTTGTTTTCACCATGAGTGAGCAAGAGGTGGTCGAAATTTGCGAGTTTAGATACACTCTGGAAAGCGCTGCTCTGAAAATGGCAATTCAAGGTAGCCAGCAGGCGTTCCTCAACGAATTGAAGGAGATCGAAATCAAGATGTCGGCGGCCCGCCGGGAAAAAAGGGGCGATCGATATTTGGACCTCGATGCCGATTTTCATGCGCTTTTTTTCAAATATTGCGGCAACCAATTTATGGTTGAAGCCTATCGCATGATCGTCGCGCGGGTAGCCGCCGTCAGAACCCATTTAGCGGCCCTGCCGCGTCATACGGAAAAATCTTATAATGAGCACAAAAAAATGACCAAAAGCATCGAGGAAAACCGACTGGATGAAGCGTTGAAGATTCTGGATGAACATATCTCACGTACAAAGGAATCTGCCGCACGTCACATTCCGCGGTACAGCCTTTTATAATCAGTCATTTTCTAAACAACCAATCGAGCCAATTCACCAAAAAGGGGGGTATCATGAAACTAAAAAAACTGCTGGCAATGGTGTTGATACTGAGCTGCTTTTTCATCTTTTTTTTAGGTATGGGAAGTTCAGCCTTTGCGGAAGAGGAGTACATCTATGTCTCATGCATGGGCAACCTCGAGTTTTTTAACGCCCACAAGTTCGGCTGGAAATGGGGCGGCGAACGGCTGGGTGTCAAAACCACTTATGTCGGTCCGGCCGAGTATGACTTGAATGCCATGGTTGCCGCCTTTGATCAGGCGATCGCCAAACAGCCCAAGGGGATTGTTGTGTTTGCGGTCGAATCGGTTTTAATCCCTTCGATCAACAAGGCGGCCGCGGCCGGCATTCCGGTGGTGACCATCCTGGGTGATCTGCCGAACTCAAAGCGGTTGGCCTTTGTCGGCTCCCACCAGTACACATTAGGGTTTTTAGGCGGCCAAAAGTTAGCCCAGGCCCTGGGCGGCAAGGGCAAGGTTGCCGTTCTGAGTATTCCCGGCGTAAAAATGTTCGATGACCGGGAAGAAGGCTTTCGGGCCGCCTTCAAGGATTCTGCGGGAATTTCGGTGGTGCAGGTAGGCGACACCAAAGCCGACACTGTTACGGCCATCAATGTCGCCAAGAGCATCATGTTGCGTCATCCCGACCTGGCCGGATTTGCCTGCACCGATTCCACGGGCGGCATCGGCTCGGCCACGGCGGCCGAAGAGACCGGCAAGGCCGGTACGGTCAAAATAATTTCCATGGACCGCAATTCCGATGTCCTTCAAAAAATTCAAAAAGGAGTCATTACCGGCACGGTGGTTCAAAACGATGCCTCCATGGCCTACTGGGCGCTGCTGGTGTTATACAACCATGTCCATAATCAGGCCCCGCTGACCAGCAACAACCAGGCGGCCAAAGTCAGCTCCGAACCCGATGTGGTCTACACCTCCGTAAACTACGCCGACAAATCGAATCTCAAATTTTTCCTGGAAGCCAATAAGATGTACTAGCCGTATGCAGGCTAAGCGCAGGGATACAGCCAATCTGTATCCCTGGAGAGTTTATTAAAAAGCGAATATCGAATCATGAATATTCCGCCGGAGGCGGATCGAAGTAAGGCATTGTTTTTGGGTTCCAAGCTCACCGTTCAAAGGATTTGAAGGGCAGTGCTGCGCCTAAACCTTGAACCTTTGAACTCAGAACCCAGAACCTTTGCACCTTTTTCAGGTGGGCCCGATAGCGATGGAAGAAATACTTAAAGTCGAGAGCCTTTCTAAAAGATTTCCGGGCGTCCTGGCGGTTGACAATGTCAGTTTTGGTTTACGGAAAGGCGAAATCCTGGCCCTGGTCGGTGAAAACGGTGCCGGTAAAAGCACGTTGACCAGCATGCTGGGGGGGGTATTGAGTCCGGATTACGGCCGCATCTTTCTCAAAGGAAAGGCCGTCTACTTTCAATCTTCCCATAATGCTATTGCCGAAGGTATCAGCATGGTTTTCCAGGAGCTGTCCCTGGTGAGTACCCTCTCGGTGGCCGAAAATATATTTGCCAATCGCCACCCGGTGGGGCCGATCAACAATATTCGCTGGCGCCGGCTTTACCGGGAAACCAGGGACCTGCTGCGCAATTTCAAGCTCGACCTTAATCCCATGGTGCCGGTCAAGCGACTTTCCATGGGGCAGCAGCAAATTCTGGAAATCTTAAAAGCCATCTCCACTGATCCGGTGGTGCTGATTTTAGATGAGCCCACCTCATCGCTCACCGAAGCGGAAACCGATTATCTCTTTGACGAGATTCGCAAGCTCCAGGATCAGGGAATGTCCTTTATCTACATTACACACAAACTCTCAGAGATTTTCCGGATTGCCAATCGGGTCATGGTGATGCGAGACGGCAACCATGTCGGGACCGAGGACGTCAGCGAAGTCAACGAAGCCCAGCTCGTCTCCATGATGGTGGGGCGTGAAATTGAAAACGTATATGGTGCTGCTTCCGGCAGCCCGGTCTCGACCGAGTATTTTCGGATAGAAAACTTCTGTTGCGAGGGTGCCTTTCGGAACATCACCTTTGGACTGCAGCGCGGTGAGATCCTCGGATTTGCCGGACTGGTGGGAGCCGGGCGAACCGAGCTGGCCCTGTCCATTTTTGGGGCCGAACCCAGGGATTCCGGCAATATTTTTATCGACGGTCAACCGGTAACCATTTTGCGGCCGAGCGATGCAATTAAAAACAGGATTGCCTATTTAACCGAAGACCGCAAAGGCCAGGGCCTATATCTATCGATGCAGATTCGGGAAAACCTGATCGCGCCCTTTCTAAAACAGTTGAGTTCACCGATTGGTTTTTTGAAGAAAAAGATTATTGATCGGCATGCACGCCAAAAAGTGGAAGAATTTGCCCTCGCAACCCCATCCATATATCAAAAACTTCTGAATCTCTCAGGGGGCAACCAGCAAAAGTGTCTGGTCGCCATGTGGATGGGAATTCGGCCGGAGGTGATTATCTTTGATGAGCCCACCCGCGGCGTGGATGTCGGCGCCAGGGTGGAAATTTATCAAAAATTGCGGCAATTCGCAGCAGCGGAAACCGGCATCATCATCATCTCATCCGATCTGCCGGAGCTGATCGGCATGTGTGACCGGATTATTGTTATGCGTCAAGGCGAGATTACCGCAGAAGTCTTAGCCCAGGATTTTTCGGAGGAATTAATCCTTTCATTTGCCGCTGGAATCAAAAAAAATGTCAATGCGGGTGAATCCAGAAAACGAAACTAAAATTGAGACAGATCTGACTGGTGCGCCTCAGAGCAAAATGTTTATCAACGCGACCAGGGCCTTAATCGCCTATCGCGAGTCGGTTTTGATCCTGGTAATTTTGATATTCGGCCTTTGTATGTCTTTTGCTTCACCGGTTTTTCTGAGCTGGCGAAACATAGAGGCCATCTTGTTGGCGCTTTCAGTCGAGGCAACCATCGCCATCGGCATGGTGATACTGCTTATCTCAGGCGGTTTGGACCTGTCGGTCGGGTCGACCCTGGCATTTTCCGGTGTGGTTACCGGACTGTGCTTAAATGCGGGCGTTCCGGTCGTATTATCAATCTTTCTGGGGCTTTTGGCGGCGGCCGCGGTTGGAATGGTCAACGGGTTGCTGGTCTCCAAAATGAAGATCAACCCTTTTATTACCACTCTTGGAATGATGATCAGTATCCGGGGGCTGCTGCTGGTGATCGCCAAGGGCCGCGCCGTGCTGAATCTGCCGGAATCGTTTACGCTTGTCGGCCAGGGGCGGTTGTTTAATGTCCAGTACCCCATCTACATTATGGTGACGCTGGTTATCGTTGGCGATATCTTGATGCGGAATTCCCGCTTTATGAGGCAAAATTATTACATCGGGGGCAATGAAAAAGCTGCACGTCTGTCAGGGATTAACGTCGATCTGGTCAAAATTTTCGATTATTGTATGGTTGCCGTCCTGGCAGGGATTGCCGGTTTATTGATCACCGCACGCTTTGGTTCGTCTTCGGTGACCGTGGGCAGTGGCCTGGAGTTGCGGGTCATAACCGCCGCCATCATCGGTGGCGCCAGTTTAAGCGGCGGTGAGGGATCAGTACTGGGCGCCTTTTTAGGAGCCCTTTTTATGGGGGTGCTGGCCAACTCGCTCAACCTGTTGGGAGTTGATGTTTACTGGCAAAGGCTGATAACCGGCCTGATCCTGATCATAGCGGTTGTTTTTGACGTCATTAACGAACGCCGCAAAGAGCGGCACAAATAAAACTCTGATGGCTTAACTTCGGCTGAATTCCAAAAACTATCCATCATTATCGGTGGCGCGATCCCTAATTATTCCCTGACGCACAATATATTCCCATTGGTCAAGAAGCGTTTGCCGGTTTTCTCTTACCCAATCTTCGCCGTTTGATTCAACCAGTTCTCGGATTCGGATACAAAGCTTTTCCAACTCCTTATCGGAACCCGCAATGTCACTTTTGCCTAAAAGGTCGAATACCTTTTCCAGGGAGAGCTCTTTCATGGGCACCTCGGCTTTCACTCAATCAGGGTTAACCATCATCCCAATTTTGGCCGGCCGATTTACATTTCTCGGCCGACCGGTTTCCGCCGGTTCGATCAAAAACGTGCAGAATATAAAACCCTGTTTTTCTTTAAGGAAAAACAGGGCTTAGCAAAAGTTAACCATTGCATCTCTCATGTAGCAGGCATCGTATTGAATTTTAATATAAAACAGATAGCACAACCCCTTTTTACAAGTCAAGACGCAAGCTTGATAGAATGCTGATTAGTTTATTATTTGACTGGTTGATTGGCTGGTTAGTGGTTGGGATTATTACTGGATCAAATGGCACAAGCCGCTATATGGCAGATCAACCGGATACACGACAGAAATTCAGGTTACTCGGGAAAATAAAACCGCTAATTACTCCGCCCTGAAGCATAAAAGACCCGGTGTCGCTAAATCCTATTTGACCTTTGAAATCTGACGAAAATATTTTGATGTCGCCCCGGGGGGATTTATTGTTGACAATATTATCCGCTTCCGTTATCCGGTCATAGAACGACTCGTCCTGTGCTGGTGGGAATTGTATACCGCTTAAGAGTAGATAATGTCGGAGAAATAACGATGATTGAAAAGATACCTTTTGGAAAAACGGGACATAAGAGTTCCAGGACCATCTTCGGTTCGGTGAGCCTGGGTGGGGTCACTCAATCGGAGGCCGACCGGGCACTGGATCTTTTGTGGGAATTCGGAGTCAACCATATTGATACCGCACCTAAATACGGCGAAGCCGAACTGCGCCTGGGATCTTGGATGAAGAAATATAGAAATCAGTTCTTCCTGGCCACAAAGACGAATGAAAGAACGTATCAGGATGCAAAGGACCAGTTTTATCAATCGCTGGACAGGCTCCAGGTGGACAGCGTTGATCTGCTTCAGTTTCACAACCTGACGGATGTCGTCGAGCGCGAAATCATTATGGGACCGGGCGGGGCATTGGAATTTTTGATCGAAGCCAGAGAAAAGGGATTAACCAGATATATCGGCATCACCGGCCACGGTCTTGATACCCCGCGGTTTCATATGCAGACCCTGGAACGGTTCGCCTTTGACAGTGTACTGCTGCCTTGCAATTACTTGCTCATGCAGGACGCGAATTACACTGCGGAATTTGAAAAACTCCTTGCTTCCTGCCGCGAGCATCAAATCGCGGTGCAGACAATCAAATCCATCGCCAGGGGTTACTGGGGAGATAAGAAATGGAGTCACAGTACCTGGTATGAGCCGCTAACCAATGAAAAGGCCATTACCAAATGTGTTCATTGGGTATTGAGCATACCAGATATATTTCTGAACACAGTTGGAGATTTGCAGGAACTGCCCAAGGTTTTAAAAGCTGCAACCAGTTTTGAGCAACGCCCCTCTGATGAAAAAATGAGTAAACTGGTTGAAGAGAGGCAAATGCAAATGCTTTTTAATTAATTTCTGATCTCTTTAACCTTTTTTCGCTTCCAAATTTTTAACACTTTTCCTTTCAATGAGCTCACCGCCGATAGTCACTTTCGTACTGGGCAAGGACCCGTCCTTGGCGATTCTTTCAATTATCAACCGCATGGCATAGCGACCAATCCGTTTATTCGAAACTTTCATGGTCGTCAAGGGTGGATCCATGTGGGTGCTCATAGGCAGATCATCGAATCCTATAATGGAAACATCATCGGGTACTTTAACCCCTCTTTCCTTCAAGGCCTTGATACAGCCGTAAGCCGTTATGTCATTTACCACGAAAAAGGCAGTTGGAAGCCGATTACTCTTTCTCAATTGCTCGAGCATATCATGATAAGCCCCATCAAAGGTCGAATCGACAGTAAAGATAGATTTCTCATTATACGGTATATTAAAGTGTTCCAGGGCTCTATTAAAACCGATATCCCGCATTTCGAAATTTTTTACCTCGACACTGCTTCTGGCCATGCCGATGTGCTTGTGCCCTTTGGTATGAAGAAATTTTATAATCTGGAAGACTTCTTCAATATTACTCATATTGACAAAATCGGCCTTCTCAAAATCAAAATAGGTATCCATAAATACGATCGGAGCATCTGCATTCGCCAAAACAGCGATGTCATCAGAATTCAGCTCGGTTCCGAGCACGATATAACCGTCAATTGACAAATCGTTAAACAATTCGAAAATAGTTGTCACATCGTTTGTTTTAAATGTACTGACCTCAAGATGGTAACCGTTTTTTCGAGCTTCACTTTCCATACCTTCAATATAGGCTGAAATGAACACGTCATGATCGCGATTCAATGTGTGCCCGTGTTTTACGATTCTTACAAAACGAATAGCACCTTTCTTGAATTTGCTTAGTGGATAGCGGTCCCGTGAACTTTCGGATAATGATTTGGCAATGTCCAATATTTTGTGCCGGGTTGCATCACTGATACCGGGTTTATTATTAAACGCCAGCGATACGGTCGCAACGGAGACATTGGCTATTTCGGCAATTTCTTTATATTTCACAATATACTACCAACCTTTCTATGCAGCCAATTTGTTTGTCAAGCTCAAATAAAATTTTATTTAAATTTATAGAATGATTCATTTATATCGACATTTTAATATATTACAGAGTATTAGGCAGAAGAAATAAAATCTGATTTGCATATTGCTCTTAAATATTAATTAAAACCCGTTTAAATTAATTTAACTAATTTTAAATAATTTTATTTTTTAATAAATCACTAAAAATTATTTGTCAACACCAAAATGGGCTCCCTAACTATATTGAATTTATTGAAATTTAACGATCGATTAAAACTAAAAAATTAGCAGCTTAAGCATAAATAAAATATATGTGGATAATCACAATATTATTCCGGAGGATATCTTTGAAATAAAAGACCTAGTTGTTGTATTCTAAAGTTAAAAGATTTTAACAATAATAAATCTTGTGAAAAACAATCAATTACTATTTTTGATTTTATTTAATGTGAGTTAAAAATTTTTAAAACTGTTTTAGACAATTGCCTTTTTTTCTTGACAAATAGGATTCACAAGCTAAAAATGATTTAATTTGTTTGTCGGGCTCCCATCGGTTAAAGGGGAGCAATGGTTGGTGGAGTAAAATTTTCAATAATCATGTCGAAAGGAGGAGGAAAATGAAAAAGTTTTTTGTCTTAGCGCTTGTTTTGTCGTTGACAGCCGGATTGGCAGTTACTGCCGGTGCCAAAGATAAGTTTGAGATAGTTATGGTCGTCAAGCTTGAAGGCGTCGCCTGGTTTGACAACATGCGACTTGGTATCCAACAGTTTGACAAAGAATTCCCGGATGTCAAAGCTTATCAAATCGGTGCCGACACCGCAGATCCGGCGGCCCAGGTCGCTCTGGTCGAAGATCTGATTGCCAAAGGCGTCGATGCCATTCTTGTCGTGCCGAACGACCCTGAATCCCTGGTGCCGGCCTTTAAAAAGGCCAACAAAGCCGGAATCCTCACCTTCACCCATGAAGCTTCCAATCAAAAGCAGGTCAGTTTTGATATTGAAGCATTTGACAACATCGCTTACGGCCGCCACATGATGGACGTGATGGCCGATTATATCGGAAAAGCCGGCAAATGGCAGCCTTTCGTGGGACATCTTACCTCTACCACTCATAATGAATGGGTAGACGGTGAAGAAATGCAGGCCAAAGATAAGTACCCGAATATAATGCGAGCCACCGACAGAATCGAAGAAAAGGAAAACCAGCAGGTTGCTTACGAAAAATCACTGGAGCTGCTCAAAACATATCCGGATCTGAAAGCTATCATGGGCAGCGCTATGAGCACTGTTCCCGGTGCCGCCCAGGCGATTGAAGAAAAAGGAAAAATCGGAAAAGTTGCCGCCTTCGGCACATGTCTGCCGTCAGTCGCAGGTGATTATCTGGAAAGCGGTGCAGCGAAATCCATTCATTTCTGGGTGCCGGCCGATGCCGGCTACGCCACAGCCATGGTTGCCTATAAACTGCTCAAAGGCGAAAAGGTAACAGACGGAACCAATCTGGGCCGACCCGGTTACGAGAAGATTATCATCAAGAAGAACAAAGACGGGGTACCGGTAATTTACGGGCAGGCCTGGATGGATGTTACCAAAGAAAATTTGAAAGAATGGAAAAAACCGAACGGCGACTATAAACTATAGTGCTATAAAGTTGATTGGAGAGTTTCTCTCCAATCAACTTTCCAACATTGTTTCCATTTTCTTGTAGTTATTTTCCAAAAAAAATTCAATTTGCAATCTTCATTTTTCAATTCTCCGCCTCAGGCGGATCCAGGGTGGAGTAATTAGTATCTTCATTTATTATGGAGACTGGAGAGGATAATGAACATGAAAAAATTCATGAATAAACCCGAGAATTTTGTCGACGATATGATCGAGGGCATCATCGCCGCGCACCCGGATCAGCTTAAATTTGTTGAAAATGATCTTCGCTGTATTGTCAAATCCGGCAACAAAAAAGACGGAAAAGTTGGACTGGCAACCGGCGGAGGATCTGGCCATTTGCCTTTATTCCTGGGCTATGTCGGCGAAGGTATGCTGGATGGTTGTTCGGTCGGCGGTGTATTTCAATCCCCCAGTGCAGATCAGATGCTTAACGTTACCAAGGCCATCGACGCTGGTGCCGGCGTTCTGTATATATACGGAAATTACGGTGGCGATATATTAAATTTCGATATGGCCGCGGAGATGGCCGAAATGGAAGACATAAAGGTTATGTCGCTCGTTGGGGCGGATGATGTTGCCTCAGCATCCAAAGGTGAGAAACATAAACGCCGCGGTGTAGCCGGCATTTTTTTTGTCTACAAAATCGCCGGTGCCAAAGCAGATGAACTGGCCCCGATCGAAGAAGTAAAACGGGTTGCTGAAAAAGCAGCCGCCAGCGTGCGGACCATGGGTGTTGCCCTGACTCCGTGCATCGTACCCGAAGTCGGAAAACCCGGATTCAGTATCGGTGATGACGAAATGGAAATCGGGATGGGGATTCACGGTGAGCCGGGAATCCACCGCGGTAAATTACAGCCTGCCGATGACGTCGTCGACACGATGATGACGGCCATTCTGGAGGATCTTCCTTTCCAGAAGGAGGACGAGGTCGCTGTTCTCATCAACGGTCTTGGTGCCACTCCCAAAGAGGAGATGTATATTGTCTACCGCCGGATAAACCAGATTTTGAAAGAAAACGGCATTTCGGCCTTTCATGTGTATGTTGGTGAATTTGCCACTTCCATGGAGATGGCCGGATTTTCGATATCATTGCTTAATCTTGATGATGAGCTGAAAAAACTGCTGGCCAGGCCGGCGCGGTCACCCTTTTTTGAGCAGGTTCAGCTGGACGTGTGAAATCCATGCGGTCCGGAAGTGAAAATTGTAAATTGAATATTTGTGTCCCGCCTTGGCGGAATTCGATCCTTCATTTCTAAAATCGAATCTGCCGGAGGCGGACCTTAAATATTCAATATTCAATCGAAAATATTCAATTTTTACAAGGCGGAGCTACAATATGTCGAAGATCCGCCTTCGGAGGACATAAAAATAACATCAAAGGGCCTAAGGGGTCCGGGAGATGAATTACCATGGGAGCGCTTGGTAAAGACGAAGCAATTAAAATTCTTCAAAACCTCAAGCAGCTTTTCAATGACAATAAGGATTTTCTCGTTGAACTGGACGGCAGGATGGGAGACGGTGATCTGGGCCTTACCATGTCCAAAGCATTCACAGCCGCCGCTGATGAGCTGTCCGATACGGAAGAGTCCGATATCGGCAAAATTTTTATGAAGGCCGGCATGATAATGGCCAAGGCCGCCCCTTCTACAATGGGTACCCTCATGGCAACCGGGTTTATGAGGGGGGGGAAAGCGGTTATGGGAAAAAGCGAGATTTCCGGTCCCGATCTGGCCGATTATTTCCAGGCTTTTGTGGGCGGTATAATGGAGAGAGGAAAAGCCAAGCCGGGAGATAAGACGATCATTGACGCCTTGAAGCCGGTAGCCGACACGCTGAGTGATCTTAGTGCAGAAGACATTGCAACGGCTTTACAGAAAGCGCTTCAGGCCGCGGAACAAGGCCTCGAGTCAACCAAGGATATGATCGCCCAGCACGGCCGAATCGCATATTACAAAGAACAGTCCAAAGGTCATGAAGATCCGGGGGCAACCGCGGGTGTGATCTTGATTAAAGGATTTATCCTGTAACTTTTGGGAGGTGCCTTTGACAGCATTCCTGGAAGCAGCAAACATCAGCAAAGCATTTGACGGTGTTCAGGCTCTGGATAAAGTAAGTGTTTCTATTGATGCCGGAGAAATACACTGTCTCGTGGGAGAAAACGGATCCGGTAAGTCTACTCTGATTAAAATAATCGGAGGTGTTTTAAAGCCCAATACCGGCCAATTAAGGATCAACGGCGAAATATTCTCCCCCGCTCGTGCCATTGACTCCATACGGCAGGGAATTCAGACAATTTATCAGGACCTGTCGTTGTTCCCGAACTTATCGGTTGCCGAAAATATTTCCTTAAATCAGCTGATCGAGAGAGGTAACCGGTTTGTCAGTAAAAAAAATGTAATTAGGACTGCCGAGAAAGCTCTAAAGGAAATTGGGGAAGAATTAGATCTTTCAGAAAAAGTTGAAAACCTCTCCATGTCGAAAAGACAGATCGTAGCGATTTCACGCGCCCTCACCCAGAATGCCCGCCTGATCATTATGGATGAACCGACTTCCGCCATAACCAAAGCCGAGGTTGATCACTTGTTCTCTGTTATTATGCGTTTGCAGCAAAAAGGGATTGCGACCCTCTTTGTAAGCCATAAACTAGGAGAAATATTTGAAATTGCAGAGAATGTTACCATCATCCGCGACGGCAGCAAAGTTGGAGACTACCCGGCCGGAGAACTGGATAGCGATAGGCTGACCTACTTAATGACCGGTCTTAAGATCGAATCCACTGTGTATGAACGCGATCAGCAGAAGGTTGCTGCTGATAAATTACTCGACATAAGGAACCTCAGCCGCAGTGGTCACTATGAAAACGTTAACTTTTCAGTCCGTCGCGGTGATATCCTGGGAGTAACCGGTTTGATCGGTTCCGGGAGAACTGAATTGGCCCTGTCGCTGTTCGGTTTGAACAAACCGGATTCAGGTGAAATTATTCTGGACGGGAAACCGGTTTCGATCAATTCGGCTGATGAAGCGATGAAGCTGGGTATCGGATATCTGCCTGAAGATCGACTGCTCCAGGGCCTATATGTTGAGAAACCTATCGGATCCAACATTGTGGTCACCATTGTAGAAAAACTGTTGAACCGGTTCAGGCTGATTTCCAATAAAAAATGGAAAAACGTGGAATCCAGATGGATCGACAACCTTAAGATAAAAACTCCATCTGCAGCCATGCCGGCCAGCAGCCTATCCGGCGGAAACCAGCAACGGGTTGTGCTGGCCAAATGGCTGGCGACAAACCTCAAATTATTTATTTTGGATGGTCCTACAATCGGGATCGATATTGCCTCAAAAAATAATATCCATGAGATTATCCGCGAATTCGCGCGCGAGGGCGTGGGAATTGTAATGATCTCGGACGAAATTCCGGAAGTACGCCAACAATGCAATCGCATTCTGGTCATGCGCGAAGGAAGGATTGTGGCTGAAATTGAAGATGTCCCCAATACTTCCGAAAGCTATATTTTCGAACAATGCAGTCAAAAAGAATCATAACCCGAATCAGGTGAGGTTGATGTACCCAAAGCTTTTAAAAAGCAATGAAACGTACCTTTTTTTCGTCATACTGGCATTCGGCTTAGTCGTGACGATGATCAATCCATCATTTCTTACCTTAGAGAATATGTTCGACATGATTAAAAGCAGCTCCGGGATGGCTATCCTGGCAATTGCTTTTTTTGTGGGCTTGCTTTCAGGAGGAATCGACATATCCTTTCCTGCCATTGCGATAGCAGGGCAGTATATTGCCGTCAACACGCTCATCGCACTCGGGGTCGACAATCTGCTGCTGGCATTTATAATATCCTGTGCCGTGGGGACCGCGATGGGAGCCGTCAACGCTTTTTTTGTCAGCTCATTCCGGCTGCCGGCCCTGATTGTCACCCTGGGCACCGCTAATATTTTCCATGGCGCCCTGCTGGTCTTTGTCGGCACAAGGGCTGTTAATACGGGGCAACTTCCGAATTGTTTTAAAGCTTTTGGCCATCTGCAGGTGCTCGCTTTATCAAGGGGCGACGGAACAACTTACGGGTTGTCTGTTTTCGCTGTGTTGCTGATCTGCGTTATCATCCTGACCTGGTTTATTCTGCAACGCACGCTGTTGGGAAAATCGATTTATGCCATCGGCGGCAGTTATGAGTCATCCAAACGGGCAGGATTCAATATAAACAGAACGCTTTTTTTTATATACAGTTATATCGGATTTCTCTCCGGAATCATGGGGGTTATGCATCTTTCCCTGATCCGGTACAGTAATCCAAATTATATCGTCGATACCGAGCTCTTAAAGGTCATTGCAGCCGTGGTAATCGGCGGCTCCAAGATAACCGGCGGCAGCGGCACGCTGGCCGGAACTATCCTGGGTGTCATTATGATGGTTATATTGGAGAAGAACCTCGTGTTAATCGGTCTGTCTTCTTACTGGCACCAGTTTTTCACGGGATCAATCATCGTTCTGGGTGTTAGTATCACCCATTATCAAGATAAACTTAAAAGTAAAAAAAGCCTTTCTTTTGCGGACTGACAGAGTAATTGACCTTTAGAGGTTAACGATGACTGGAAAACCAAAAATAAGTAAGTCGGATAACCTGACGCTGTTTGTCATCATGATCGCTACGATTGGAGTCATGTCGATATTTCTGCCGGATAAATTTTTGAGGCTGGTTAACTTTCAATCCATGGCCAGCCAATTTCCGGAATACGGACTGCTTGCTTTGGGGATCATGCTGGCCATGATTACCGGAGGAATCGATCTTTCTGTGGTTTCAATCGCCAATCTCAGTGGCGTTGTGGGCGCCATGGTGCTGGCCAGTCATGTGGCGGCCCAGGGTATCGGCATCTCTCCCGGCACTATTATTTTTCTGGCCATTATCGCAGCCCTGGCCGTCTCTCTTATTTGCGGGTTAATCAACGGACTCATCATCACCGCAGTCGAAGTACCGGCCATCATTGCCACCTTGGGTACGAACGGGCTGTTTATGGGCACCGCCATTATTCTGACAGAAGGACATGGGATTCGGGGATTTCCCGATGAGTTTCTATTTATCGGCAGCGGGGAGGTCCTGGCGATACCGATGCCGTTGATTATCTTTATCGTCGTCGCATGTCTGGTTTCCCTGATGTTGAAAAAGAGTTCGCAGGGATTTAAAATGTACATGCTGGGGTCCAGTCCTCTTGTTTCCAAATTTTCCGGGATAAATAACAATATGGTTCTGATAAAAACATATCTTTTATCGGGACTGCTGGCCGGAACCGCCGCAATTATAATAATTTCACGAGTGAATTCCATGAGGCCGGGCTATGGATATGCCTATCTGCTGCTGGGTGTATTAATTGCAATTCTGGGGGGCACGAATCCGGAGGGCGGGCGTGGTGGCGTACTGGGTATGTGTATGGCGATCGTTATACTGCAGGTGCTGCAAAGCGGACTGAATATTCTCGGATTTAATCCATTTTACAAAAAGTTTATCTGGGGACTGATCCTGATATTGGTCATGGTGATTAACTTTTACCAGAAAAACGGCTGGCCATGGAAAAACCTGATTAGAAAGAATTTGCAGAGCGGGGCATCATAATGCCTGAATTTTGCAAGAGCCCACCAGAGGCGGACAAGCCCACCAGAGGCGGACAGGTCGGATACTTTCACATGCAAGGCACTTAAGGAGGATAGATGAATTATTTTTCGATTGATTTGGAGAAATGCAATAAAGACGGAATTTGTGTGATGGCCTGCCCAGAGTGGTATCTGCCTGGGCGCACCGCACATAATTGTTGTGCATGGTGATAAAGATTATGGCTTCGGTGCCGAAGACAGCGCCCTGGCGTTGAGTTATCTGGAGTTGTATGCGCCCTCGATCGGTCTGGGATCATGCTGGGGCGGCTATTTTTACTCGGCGGTCAATGCCTATCCGAAACTGTTTAATGCCCTGGGTTTGCCCGCTAATCACAGGGTTTGCGGGGCGGTAATTGTCGGTTATCCCAGACTCCGATATCAGCGCTTGCCGCTGCGCAATAAACCGCGTGTGAGCTATCTATAACCCTGATCGAGCAGTAAAGCTCGACCAGGGTGTTAGTCGTTTGTTGTTTGCGGACTGTTTATAGGCTCTCATTTTTCAAGGAGGAAAAACGCTATGGCCTTTCGTGATGCGACGGCTCAGGCAGAACTGGTTCCAAAAAAAGGAGGTTCGACTATTTTGGAATTCCAATAATCTACCTATAGGTTCGCATTTCATTGGGCGTTTCGGAGACGAAGCCACCCTTTTCCGTTTGGCGGCCCAACTCGAAAAAGCCCGGCCCTGGGCGGACCACCGGCCGCCCGTGTCGGCATAATAGAGATGAATAGTTGATTGGTTGAGAAAGCAGATGGGTTAATACCTGAATTATGCACCAAATTCTTACCAGCAATGCAAAGGCGTGTTTATCTTAAGACTGTACCAAATAATTACTTGCTAATGCGTCTCATCAACGATGTAGATCATTGCCACCAGGAAAACATGACGGACAAATCCAAGCACAACAAAACAGAGAGTCCGGAAACAGAGATAGACAAGAAAGAAGAACCTTCCTGGCTAACGGAAGGAATCACTGACAGCAGGGAAGTTGCAGACTACTATGACAGGTGGGCAACAAAGTATGACGAAGATCTTAAAGAGTGGGACTACAGAGCGCCTACCTATGCAGCTGAGCTACTGCGTCAATATGTTTCTCTAAGCCACGCCATCCTTGATGCCGGATGCGGTACCGGCCTGACCGGAAAGGCTCTGAAAAGGGCAGGGTATGACAATATTTCCGGCATCGACCTTTCCAGCACATCCCTGAACATAGCCGAGCAATTAAATATCTATAATTGTCTGTTGGCTCATGACATCCAGCAATCTTTGCCATTCACCGAAAACAATTTAGATACAGTCATATGTATCGGTGTTTTGACCTAATATCGAAAATAGCCGGTCTCTGTTCAAAGAATTCTGTCGGGTTGTCAGACCAGGAGGATATATTGTATTTTCACAAAGAAGTGATCTGTTTGACGATCGCCGTTTCCGCGATATCATAGCATCGCTGGAAGAGGAAAGGGTCTGGGAAAAGATCAATATCTCAGAACCTCAACCATACCTCCCTAACAATAAGGATTTTGCCAATAATGTGCAGGCAATTTTTTGCATTTGTAAGGTTTTGTAGTGACACATGATTCTATTCAGGCGACCCGGTCACGTCTTTAATCCGGGCAACTATGCGATCGATGATATCCCTGTTGTGCTCTTTGATGTCGGAGCGATTAAAGTCAAATAGAATCAAAGCATATTTTTCCAATACGCGCTAACCCTCTTTTTGGGCCAGGCGCTCTTTACGTCTGATGAACCGGACATTGGCGTCTGCTGTGGCAAGGGCGGTCTGACCCTTGCGATCTGTGACCTCGATACCGGCGGTAATCGTCTGATAGGTGCTGAGTTTATGCAAGCCCAAATCTGCCAGGGACAGATGATAGGCCGGTTCAATATCCTCCGAACCGGACAATGATTCAATGGTATTGCCGCCGCCGGTCAGCTTTATGGTCCAATGGTCGATTTCGTATCCGGAATAGATTTGCCGCTGTATAATAAACTGTTTGGCATCGCTGATCTCCTGCACATACGTGCTTTTAACGATGTCCAGCAGCGCGGGAGAATCCGATGAAACCGTGAGCGGTAAAATTACCTTTTCCGTTTCAAAAACATCACCCCTGGTATCCGTAACTTGAGCCTGGACTCCGAGGGTGCTGAAGGTGGTCAGCCTGGCCATGTCCAGTTCCTCCAGGGTTAACACATGCACCGGCTTTATTTCACCCTGCCCGGTTAGTGTTTTTAGCGGCTGATCATCGCCGAAAATAGTTAGCTGCCAGTCGGAGAAGCCGACTTCCGCAAGTAGGTTGGTTTTAACTGTCAGTTGGCGCCGGCCGCTTGTTTCGACCATTAAATCGTCCCGGGCCGCTGTTTGCAGGTCGGCTGATTCGTAAATTATTTCCACACGTTGATTTTCAGGCCTGGCTCCCACCAGATCCATGGCGGTTGCACTGGCCGGAAGATTGCGGGTTTCAATGTCCATGCGGGAGGCATCGATGCCCCAGATTTCCTGCAAATAAGACATAACTGACGCGGCTCTGCGCTCGGAAAGATCAAGGTTAGCCGTTTCAATGCCACTGTTCGAATTGCAGCCGACAACTTTAACACGGGCAGTTGAATCCCGGGTAAGATTTTGTCCCACCAGATTTAAGATGTTCAGGTACCGGTCCAGGGCTGAGGCCAGAGAATTCGGGTCGAATGAAACGGCCTCTACGGGATCTTTGATTAGGACATAGTCAGCCGGGATTTCACTTTTGCCGGTTTCAAAAAAAAGGTAGTTTGACAGGGGCGAACCATCTACCATGGTCAGCATGTCAATATTAAGTTCTGCCGGTTCGGCAATTATCGGATCAAGCACCCGGTAGACCACCACGTAGCGATACCGCAAGGTGGTGGTAAAGGTCTGGAATATCGGAAGCAACTCAGAGGCCGATGTTGCTTTCCAGATACGGCCATCATGGGTTTTGGCAAAGGAGGTCAGAAAACGATTCAGTTTGGCACCGGGCATATAGTCCACGCAGAAAGCCTCAAAATTGTTAATTCCCTTTGCTTGCTCCTCGATGAAGTCGGCTGATACAGAACTGTTGATATCTTCGGCGGCGATGCCATTACCGAAATTAAATACAAACAAAAGCAACATTAAAGAAGACAGTGAGAATTTTTTCATCTTTAATTCTCCATTAAATGAGTAAATCAATGAAAACCTGGCTCTGGCGTCCGGGTCAGGGTTGATCAGACCTTCTGGTGATTTGAAGATAAAGAACCGTTGTAATTTCTCCGCCCTGAAAAATAACGATACCGGGTGTGGATAAAACATATTTGCTCTTTGAATCTGATGAAAATATTGTGATGTTGAATCGGGCAGATTAATTACTCAATTTAGATAAAAAAGCGCACAAGGGCCTATGAATACTGGATTTATCTTCGACAAATTGAAGAAAAGTGGAGGATTGCATGTGGCTGATTTTTGCTATTTTTTTACATAAATAGCTGAATTTAATAAAAAAAGAATTGAACATGCGCAGCATGAATTAATTTATCCGCCGGGCCTTCGATAAATCATCATCCTTCAGTTTTCCAAGAATAATTTACATCCCTGATGATACTATTTCTCAGGGCGGATAAATCAGCAAAAAACGTTCCAAAAGAAGAAATCCGTCAGCCGCTGCCGGAAAATCAGCATCTCAGAGCGATTAACCAGCTAAACTATACGTTACGCCTAAAATAAGCGTACACAAAAGTATACGTTTGAATATACAAATACATAAGCCGGCCAAAGATATATCGACGGCATTTATTTGTGCATTATCTTCTAACTATATGAAATTTAACAAAATAAAATTTATTGTTGGATTTGGAATGCTTCTTGCTAGTATAATTTCCCAGCTAATAATGAAAATGAAAGTCATTGCGATACAATAAATTCGATTCCCCCCCACCCCTAAATCCCTCTAAGGGGGAGGAAGTAACCTTCCTCCCCCATCTCCGTTTGTGAAGGACAGGAACGGAAATAAAAATAAGAGAAATCTTCATAGGCCATAGAAATTCGACGATGCCTATCTATCTTTAAATAAGCTGTGCAACGCTTTGAGTTCTGCCGGCACTTCACCTTATCCCCAACTAAGGGGTTATCTTGACTTCAGGCTTAAATTCCTGCTATAAAGACAGAATCATATCCGATAACTTTACATTTATCCGCATCATCGGGCGAACTGCAGTTTTACCAAAGGTCGTATCAGTCAGATTTCCAGGGGGTATACAATATAATACGGCAGCCTTCCCGTTGGTTTCTAAAAAGCCTGATCGCCTCCAAGTTGAGCACGCATATGACGGCAAGATTTTGGAATTATGATGGATACTTTTACAATCTCCGGAGGCTGTGATGAGTTATTTAGTATCCTTTGATATCGACAATACATTAATTAAAAGCTCAGCCGGTCACGTGGAATCTTTGATTTCAGCAATTAAAGAGATCTATGGCCTGAAAACGAGTATTAATGTCATCAATCATCATGGCATGACGGACCAGGAAATCTTAATCAAGATCCTGGAAAAGCACGAAATTGACGATAGAATCATTTGGTCCAAGCAAAAAAAATGCCTTGACCATATGAAGCTGCTATATGCCCAAATCGTGCAATCGGAAAATATTGTAATCCTGCAAGGGGTTTTTAATTTATTGTCCAAACTTGATCAAAAGGGCTTTTTACTGGGTTTGGTTACCGGAAACCTGGAAACCATCGCGCGAGCAAAATTGAATAAGATCGGAATCAGCGATTTTTTTAAATTCGGCGGATTCGGTTCAGACCATATTAGCCGGACTGACCTGGTGAAAATCGCTATCAGGCGGGCCGGAAACCAATTTAAACTGGAAGATAATATTCAGATGTTTCATTTTGGTGACGCTCCACAGGATATGAGAGCCGCCCGCGAAGCCGGTGTGACGCCAATCGGTGTGACGACTGGAATATTTTCGGCTGAAGAGTTGGAATCTGCGGGTGCTTACCAGGTTGTTCCGAATTTAAAGAATACGGATGCAATATTGCAACTGCTGTTAGGCGCTTAGTGGCGAAAATGTTTTTTCATAAAATGCAAAGAATTCACAACTAAGACTCTAATTAGTCCGCCCTGAACGAAGAATGGTAATAAATTCCTGCTCTTGGTGGGAATATTGATCGGTTTACTTGGATCCGGAGTCATTATTTTTTGACTGCCGGTACACGGCAATCATGCGGTAAGCGAAACCGAAGATAAGGGTTGCACTGATCAGAATTATAAAATTTGAAGCAAAAAACGTCATGATAAACGTATACGGATCATTGAGCCCGTATGATGAGATGAGCAACGCTACCCCGTAGTAAAGAAAAAAAAAGCCCAGCGATATCAAAACGATCTGCCGTATCCACCAGAAAATACCTGACATATATGATTCTTAGAGCTCCCTTTGTTTAATTGATTTTTGCCAGAATAATTATTTTTACACGGACACCCTTGACCCGTCACAAAGTGGCATTACTTTACCTTTAGTTGTATTAAAGTTCGGCCTTATTTACAACAGGGCAGTATTATTATACTGCCCGGTGGAGTACGGTAATGCCATAATTGTACCTCCATTTACCTCCTATAAAAAGGGGGGATTCATTCCTGGTTATGAATCCTCCCTTTTTTATATCCGGTTGTTTAAAATCGGCTATTTATCTACCGGACATCTACTAGCCAAGTACTTATCCGACCTTAGATCGCTGTGTTTTCAGTGGGGTTGGAGATCCAAAACTACCGTTCATTCCAACAGCGCCAGGCTCAGCCATGGCAAATATGTGATCATGGCCAGGCCGAGCAGTAAGATTGCGATGAACGGCAGCGATGCGATGTAAAGCCGCAGAATCGGTTTTTCAAAACGCATTCCGGCGATAAACAGATTGATACCCAGGGGCGGAATGGAGGCGCCGATTTCTAGATTGGCCAGAAAGATGATCCCCAGATGAATGGGATCGATTCCATAGGCATTGGCAATCGGGGTGAGCAAGGGGACCACGACCACCAGTGCTGAAAATATCCCCATGGTGCAACCAACCGCTAAAAGAAAAATATTGAGTACCACCAGAAATAGTATCGGGCTTTGGATGTGAGCTTTAAAAAAATCCAGCAGCCGCATCGGAATTTCCGCATCGATCAGATAGTTGGTCAGTCCCATGGCAGCACCCAGAATAATGAGCACGCCACCGACCAATACCATACTTTTTTTCATGATTTCCGGCAGCTCTTTCAAACGGACATCCCGATAAATAATCATCTCCACCAAAAGCACGTATACTGCCGTAATGGCGGCAGCCTCGCTGACGGCAAAGTAACCGCTGTAAATTCCTCCCAAAACTACCAGGGGCAACGGCAGCTCCCATATAGCATCTCGGGTGGCGCTGATAAGCTCCTGGAATTGAAATGTGGTCGTGGGAACATTCTCGCGGACGGATTTATAGACACAGAAAACCGCCAGCAACACCACCAGTAATATTCCGGGCAGAATCCCCGCGATGAAGAGTTGATCGATCCTGACCCTGGCTACAATCGCATAGACAATTAGAGGCAGGCTCGGGGGGAAAAGTAGACCCAGGGTACCCGAGGTCGTCAGCAATCCCAGGGAAAATACTTCCGAATACTTTCCTCTTTGCATGGCCGGCAGCAGGATGCCGCCCAGGGCGATAATGGTAAGCCCGGTGGCACCGGTTAGGGCGGTGAAAACGGCACAGGTCAAAAGGGCAATTACAGACAGGCCACCCGGCATCCAGCCTAGAACCGCATTTGACAACCGGATGAGTCGCTTCGGCGCGCCGCTTTCCGAGAGTAAATATCCGGCAAAAGTGAACAGCGGTATGGCCACCAGCACCGGCGTAGTGGCCATACGATGCATTTCGATAATGATAGCGGAAATATCGATCTGGCTCGAGAAGAACAGGTACAGGGCCAAACCGGAAATGACCACAAAGATAGGGACACCAATCAGCAGGAGGAAGATGAAAAGGATGACGATCAGCAAAGTGGTCATTTAATTTATTCGTATTCGGTTCTGTTTGCTAAGCTTAGTGCCTGTATTTTAGAGCAACAACTATCGCTCCAAGTCAATTGTTGTAATTTGCCTTTGAACTTCACTACAGGTTGTTTGCGTGTAAAATTCAGGTAGTAAATCCATTTATCAGGCGAAGTGTGTATCTCATTGTCATCAGCCCGAAGGTAATGGGTATGATCAGTTCGGGGACCCATATCGGAAGTTTGAAGAAGGCCGTGCCGCCCATTTGAGCTTCAAACCAAATGAATTTGATGCCGGCCCATGTCAGAAGACCACAGATGGCAGCGGAACTGAAATGGGAAATGGCCTGGATGGTACGTTCCCCTGCACCGGTGATCCAACGGGAGAGTACATCAATGGTGATGTGTTTGTCTTCTTTGGCGGCGATGGCCGCACCGACAAATCCCACCCACACGACCAGATAGCGAACCAGCGAGTCCCCCCAGGCGATTCCGGTGGAAAAAAAATTTCTAAGCACAATCTGCGAAAAAGCCATTAGAATCATGACTGTCAGCAGGGCCACAATGAGGATTTGTTCCAACCGGCTGATGCGTTGATCCAAGAAATACAAAAATTTCATTATTTACCCCGATACTCTTCCAGATAGGTGAGTATCTCATTTTTCACCTTGGCGGAGAAGCTTTTACCGGTTTGGTTGTTCATGGCGTTTTTGGAAACTCTTTTAAAATCCTCGATCTGATCCTCTGATGGGTATATGAGCTTGACGCCATGTTTGGCCATTACTTTGATGGCCTCTTGATTTTCTCTGCGGATCACTTGTCTTAGTTGGCCCATATATTTAGCATACAGCTCCATGAGCACTTGCTGGTGATTGGGTGGCAGTTTATTGAATACATTTTTTTTTATAACGACCCCGCCGATCAGATACATCAAGGGAACCTCGGTCATAAATTTTGTTTTAGTAAACCATTGTAACGAAATTGCACCGGCCGGCGGCGCGTATACCACTTCCACCAGTCCGGTTTGTAAACCCACCAGGACATCGGGCAGTGAAAGCGGAATAGCGGAAATTCCGGCTTCATCAAATATCGCCTTGGCCATCGGTGCCTCCTCCCAGGTCCAGACCTTTGCTTTTCTCAAATCATCCAGGGTGGCAATCGGATGCGTAGAGAGCAGGCGAATAAAGCCTGCTTCAGACCAACCCAGCAATATGTAGCCTTTGTCCTTCAATCCTTTTTTGAAGAATTCATCCATTTTTTCCACCACGTAATCGACCTCATCGTATCCTTCAAAAAGAAAAGGTATTTGGAACACATCCATCTCACTGAATATACCTGACAATCCGGCCGATGTCAGAACGGCCCCGTGAATTTGGCCGACATGCATCTTACGACGCATATCTTTTTCATCCCCAAGCACACCTCCGGGGTAGATCCTTAACCGGACGTCATTGTTCGTCTTTTGCTTCAACTCGGCATTCAAATCATTGAGAGCCTGAATATAGGTGCTGCCCTCGGGTGCCAGAGTGGCGATTTTTATTGTGGTGATTTTTGCGGCAGCACCGTGAGGTGCTATAAGAAGGATAACGGTCAGAAAACTTATACCAATCGCTTTGATCATATTCGGTTTGATCATCTGCTATTCTCCTAATACACGGCTTCAATATAATTGGCTCAATCGCTTTTAATCCTGACAATTTATTGACCATACTGTTGGGTTAAATTTGCGCACCGCTGTGCATGAATACACAGCGTCAGCATGATATGCGCATCCGTCTATTCAATCGGAACCTTTAAACTTATCATATTGGGATACTTGTGCGCAAACGCTGTGTATGTTTATACATTGATTATTATCACTTTTATACACAGGGTCTACAGAAAATGTGCATTAAAAATATTCGTCTGCTTCAGTTAACATTGCTTTGGCCTTGGTATGTGCCACTGTATTTAGCAGGGTTAAATCCGGCCGGATATCGGCCGGAGTCTTCAGCACGGTTTCAAGAGTGGATACATAAAGATCTTTGTCAAAGGCCTTTTTGGCATAATAATCTGCATAATATATATAGGTCATTAAAAATTCTCCGTGGCCCAGCTCAATCGCCCTCAAAAAATGTTCCCTGGCAAGGTCTCTATTTCCGCCGGCAATTTTAGGCTTTGACCCGTTGAGAATTCCCATGAAGATATGCGCTCCGCCATAGTAAAATCCCTCGTTCAGTTCAAGAACTTTTTTCATCAATAATTCCACCCTCGGCAATTCGGCCAGAGCTTCGATGGACCCCTGGCTCAGGCTAATCCAGTTTCCCCAGCAGGATGCCGCCCAAAATATGTATGAGACGTCCTTTTTAGTTAGGTTGTCTATATCCGCCTCAAACGCATCAAAGGGCTTTGAAGCCGGATCTATCATGCCGATTTGCGTGAGGGCTCTTAGCCCATACTCTTTGGCCCTGGCAAAGAGCACTCTGGCATATTCTTGGTCTTCGTCCTGAATGAAGGCTGACGCAAAGGATGCATAGGCCTGGGCGGCGTTGATCAGCAACTGTTTATTATTCGGCACGGCTTCTACCATTCCGTCGATCAGCATCAGATAAGCAGGCATGCCCTCGCGAATTAATCTCAGGTCGGATTGCCGGTAGGCGGATTTGGCGATATCTTCCAGCAACGATGCCGTGGCTCCCACCGTCATGGTCTTGCTGGTTGCACAGGCCATGGGCAGGCACATGAAAAGTGAAACTATAATAATTCGTTTAATCAATCGTGAAAATACCATTCTTTAACTCTCGATCTTAGTTGTGGGAAATGGTGGTTGACGTCAGATGGGTCAAAAATGAACGGATCGCAGACGATAAAACCATTAACCCAAAAGTATAGAGAAGCCAGTCTTGTGCGTCAAGTTAAAAAAGAATCTATATATTGTGATCCTTATTAAATTTTGCAGAACTACTTGAACATGGTGATTATTTTATATCGTATTTTGACATTGCCAACTCTTTATCCTATACTGCATGCCAATTAATATAGTTTTCAATATTGAGGTTCCCGCCTTCGCCTTCCAGGGTTCGTGAGGTTCAGGGTTCAGAGGTTATGATGTTCAGGGATTCATTGGTTCGGATTTTTAAAATGTAACTGTTGATTTGCGGGCCGTTATGCTCGTGGGGGAGGAATTTATATGTGTTGCGGATACACCGGCAAGATATTGCATGTTGATTTGACAAATCGCAATATTGAGATTGAAGATAAGGATGAAGCGTTTTACAGAAGCTATCTGGGCGGGCGGGGAATTGGTTATCATTATTTAATGAAAATGGTTCCCCCCGGAGTGGATGCTTTTTCGCCGGAAAATATTCTGGTGCTGGCCACGGGAGTAATGACGGGATCACCGCTGGCGGCCTCCTGCCGTTTTGCGGCGGTGGGGAAATCTCCGCTGACCGGCACTGCGGGTGAGTCGGAAGCTGCCGGGTTTTTCGGCCCCGAGCTGAAAAAGGCCGGGTTTGATGCCGTGCTGCTGAAAGGGCAGTCTGAATCACCGGTATATCTGTGGGTGAATGACGGCAAGGCCGAAATTAGAGACGCCGGCTCCATTGCCGGGTTAGGCTCGCGCGAAGTCGAGGATGCCATCAGAGATGAGCTCGGCAGCAGCAAAATCCGGGTGGCCCAGACCGGGTTGGCAGGGATGAACCGGGTTCGGTTTGCCAACATCACCAACAACCTCGGCCATTTTAACGGACGGGGTGGTTTTGGTGCCCTGATGGGGTCAAAAAACGTGCGGGCGGTTGCCGCGCTGGGCGCCAACAAAATCAAGTTTCACGATCCCGACTACTTAAACCAGGTGGCCAAAAACTACGCTAAAACTTACAGAGACAACCCGCTGGGCGAAGGACTTTATGTCTATGGAACCACCGCCTTCGCAGGACTTTTGTCAGCCGGCGGTGCTTTGCCGGTCAACAACTTCCGGCGCAGCGCGCTTGACGATGCCAAGCCGGTCAGCGGCGACACCTATAATGACCTTCTGTTGAAAAAAAGGAAGGGCTGCCATGCCTGTCCGATTCAATGCAAACGCGTTATCGCGCTGGATGATCCCAAGTATGGGGTAGACTCCCGCTACGGGGGCCCCGAATACGAAACCATCGCGGCCCTGGGAACCAATCTGAATATAGTAGACTTGAAAGCCATTGCCAAAGGTAATGAAATCTGCAATCGCTATTGCATCGACACGATTTCAGCGGGTATGACCATAGCCTTTGCCTGTGAGTGTTTCGAGGAAGGGGTCATCACCAAGGAGGATACCGGGGGGCTTGAGCTGCGCTTCGGTGATGCCGATTTGATGCTACAATTGCTGGAGATGACCGCCCGGCGTGAAGGTTTTGGCGATGTTTTGGCAGAAGGTTCGGCCCGTCTGGCAAAAAAATGGAAGGTTGAAGACCTGCCGTGCAGCCTGTCGGTTAAAGGTCAAGAAATACCCATGCATGATCCGCGGGTAAAAGTCGGGGTGGGGATGGGATTTGCGGTCAGCTCTTACGGTGCCGATCACATGACCGCCGCACACGACCCCTTGTTCACTGATAAAACATCTTTTATGTCCAAGTCGGTTAAGCCGCTGGGTATCTACAACCCGATGCACCCGACCGAGATCACCAATGACAAGGTCCGAAGCTACATGCGGCTGGAAAACTTATGGCGGATGATGGATGCCCTGGGGCTGTGCGTATTCGGATATGCGCCGCGCGGTGTGATGCCATTGGACGTGATGATACAATCCCTGAACGCCGTAACGGGCTGGAATGCAAGTCTCTTTGAGTTGATGAAATCAGCCGAGCGCGGATCCATGGTTGCCCGTGCGTTTAACAGCCGTGAAGGATTTACCATTGATGATGACCGTTTACCGTCGCGTCTTTTTGATCCAAAACCCGACGGACCCAATGCCGGTCAAAAAATATTTGAACAGGAAGACTTCAACCGGGCCATAGAGATGTTTTACGAGATGATCGGCTGTGATCCGGCAACCGGGCGACCCCATCCAGGGAAGCTCATGGAGTTAGGATTGGAATGGTTGGAAGAGTTGCTCTGAGCCTAATCCGGACGAGCCGGAATTGAAAATTGAAGAGTGTAAATTGAATATTTGTGGATGTCGTTTCACTCCGTCTTTTAAAATCGAAAGGATTCTTTAAACATTCAATATTCAAACGTTATAAGCCAGTGTAAATACCTCGGTTGAATTATTTTGCTAAACCAATAACCAATAACTAATTATTGGAGGCCCCATGTTAGGAAAAACCAAAAAACCTGAAAATGATACGCCTTTTACCGTCGCTAAAAAAGAAGAAGCAAAACCGACCCCACCATCTCCGCGACCAACCCCGACACCCGATGAGGGGAAAACCACTATTGGTGAACACATCTCCATCGAAGGCCAAATCAAGGGTGAGGAACACCTGGTCGTTGAGGGGGCCATGAAGGGTAATGTTGAAATGGAAAAGCACAATTTCACGGTCGGATCCAACGGCCGGGTTGAGGGTGAAATTCGAGCCCAGAACGTCAGCATCAGCGGGCAGATGCAGGGGACCATCAATGCGCTGGGCAAGGTCGAAGTTACCAAAGAAGCGGATTTTTGTGGCGAGATCAAGGCCAAAAGCATTTCGGTGGAAGATGGCGCTTACTTCAAGGGATCCATTGAACTGGATCGGGAACCCCATCGAAAATCCAATTTTGCTGCAGCGCCAAAGGGGCCTTCGTCCTCCGATGCCGGTCAGACGGCGTTCTCACCTTCGACCGATACCAAAAAGGAGCCGTAAGCGTTGTCCACTTCGTCTGCTCAGCACCGCAACTTCACAGATCCTGAGCCCTTTCCGGTCGGCTACAGCAGTACGATTCTGAAAATGTTTGTCGAATCGCTCGAGCGTTGGATAGATGTTCAGGTCCTTGACGCGGGTCCTGTTTGCCAGGAAAATATCACATTTTTCGCCCGGCGGATGAACCGACACTATGCGTGCGACATGTTTATACGGCTGCATCGGGCGCTGGGCGAGCATCCCACACCTGGAAATTTCTGCAATCATCTTGACTATCCGCCCCGCAGTTTCGATGGAATTCAGCTTTGGGATTTAGTTGACCGTCTTGACGATGATCAGGCCCGGCAGCTGGCGGCGCGGTGTTTTGAAATGCTCAGATCCACCGGTCTGTTGATGTTGATTGCCCTGGAAAAGAAGCCGGAGCCGGCAAAGATAAACACCTTCGTTATTGGACGGGACTATCGGGTAGATCTCCGTTTGCAGCAGCATCTGGAGCTTCCCTGGTATTGCCGCCACAACCGGGCACTGATGTCCCTGCTGGCCGAATTTGAACCCGTCAAGTCATATCGCTACTTCAACGGACTCAGAGAATTTTTATTCAAAAAGCCCGGTCCTATTCGGGATTAACATCAGAAAATAACGAGTCATATTATGCCGAATGTCAAAGCCAACAGGATACAGATTGAATATGATACTATTGGAAACCCCTCTTCCCCGCCTCTGCTTCTGATCATGGGGCTGGGCGGACAGTTGATTCACTGGGATGAAGATTTTTGCCGGCAGCTCGCCGACAGAGGACTTTTTATTATTCGGTTCGACAACCGAGATGCCGGTCTCTCAACCAGATTTGAAGCGGCCGGACCGCACGACATGTCCGAATTGCTGGATGCCCGTGTGCAGGGCCAATCCGTAAAGGCCCCATATACACTCGATGATATGGCTGATGATGCTGCGAAACTGCTTGAGGCCCTGGATATCGAAAAAGCGCATATCTGCGGATCCTCCATGGGCGGCATGATCGCGCAGACCTTAGCCATGCGACATCCCCAGCGTCTTTTGAGCCTCATATCAATATACAGCACAACGGGAAATCCGGATCTGCCGCAGGCGCAACCTGAAGCCATGGAAGCGCTGCTGACGCCGCAACCCGTCGAACGCCAGGCTTACATTGATTTTAACGTCAAAACGATGCAGGCTATTGCCGGCTCCGGTTTTCTATTTGACGAACAGTTTATCCGCAACATTTCGGCCCTGGCCTATGACCGTGCGTTTTATCCGCCGGGAGTCGGCCGTCAAATGATGGCGGTCATGGCCCAGGAAAACCGCACCTCAGCCCTGGCATCGGTAACTGTCCCCACTCTGGTTATTCACGGCACCGCCGATCCGCTTGTTCCGGCGGCGCACGGCAAAGACACGGCAGATGCCATCCCCGGCGCGCAGCTGTTGCTCATTGAAGGCATGGGACACGACCTTCCCCATCTAAAAGAACCCTGGCCGCTGATTATAGACGCGATCGCAGCGCACACGAAGCAAGCCGAAATCGGCGGAATGGTCACATGACAAAAATATATTGATTTGAATGTTTTGGCTTTTGAGCTTCCAGGCTTACCGGCCACCAAGCCCTTTGTGGGAATTATTTAACAACTTCCTCATAGTGGCCGTATCTTATCTCGCATCTTTGAACGCCGTTTAGAATTAGGAGAACGATCATGTCTATCGAAGTGATGATAAAACGAAAAATAATGCAGGGCCCCCAGGCCAGGAGTCTGGTTCCGCTTATTTTGCAGCTCAGAGCGCTCGCCACCTATCAACCGGGCTATATTTCAGGCAGAACATTATACAATGTGGAAAATCCGGAGGATTGTCTGGTGGTCAGTGAATGGCAATCGTTGGAGCACTGGTACAGCTGGATGAAAAGCGACAAAAGAGCTGAGATCCAGAGCAAAGTTGATGAATTGACCGGGGAGCAGACAGTTTACAGCATTTATGCTCCAATAGTTGAAAAGGGTTAGACGTGTTTGTCGCTGGTTGTCAGTTAGCGGGAATTTAATATTCGGCGGAAGAGGAGGTTTCGCAATGGAAAATTCTGATATAAGTAAAGTGGCTCTCGTCAGCACCGAGGATCGTAAAACCGGTGTCGCATCATCCATTCAGGCGCTGGGAATCAATCCGGTCAAAAACAAGGATGTTCTCATCAAACCGAATTTCAACACGGCCGATGACACACCGGGATCCACCCACAACAATACCCTGGCGGCCCTGATCGAAGAGGTCTGGCAGATGGGGGCCAAAACGGTGCGCCTGGGCGAGCGCAGCTATCCGCTGACCCGCGAGGTCATGGCACAAAAAGGCATCATACCGCTGCTGGAAGAACTGGAAGTCGACATCGTCGATTTCGATGATCTGGCACAAAAGGACTGGGTTAAAGTTGACGCCGACGGCTCCCACTGGCGCGATGGATTTCGGGTGGCCCGTCCGATCCTGGAAAGTGAGTGCCTGATTAGCACCTGCTGCCTGAAAACCCATCAGTTCGGCGGGGTGTTCACCTTGTCGCTCAAAAACCACGTCGGTGTAGTTCCCACCACCCGCCACGGATACAATTATATGAGCGAACTGCACTCATCGCCGCACCAGCGCAGGCTGATTGCCGAAATCAACGCGCCCTTTAAACCGGATCTCGTCGTGCTGGACGGCATCGAAGCATTTGTGGACGGCGGCCCGGCCAACGGAAAGCGTGCCGACGGCAATGTCTTTCTGGCTTCCCCCGATCGGGTGGCCATCGATGCGGTCGGCGTGGCGATTTTAAAATCCCTGGGCAGTAATGCTGATGTCATGAATAAAAAGATTTTCGATCAAGAGCAGATATCCAGGGCCGCAGACTTAGGTCTGGGGGCATCTTCTCCTGCCGATATCGACGTGATTGCCGCTGATGAGAAAAGCGTGGAATATCGTGATCGCGTAGCAGAAATACTTAAAAAGGGTTAAATCAATAGTAATACCTTTTCCCGTCATGCCGGAAAAGGCTGGCATCCGGATCGGTTGACTTAAGACGTTCCGGATTCCTGCCTTCGCAGGAAGGACGGTCTGTGTTGCAGAAAACTCCCCGACAGTCAAGCTGTTTACCGTCTTCCACTATACTTCAGTGCAAATTTACCTCTGAAGTTTTTTATTTGACATCACTCTTGTCCAAAAACGAGTTTAGAATGAGTCATATAATGAGTTGTAAAACGAGTCATTGAAAAAAATCCTCCTTGTATGTAGGGTGGTTGTTAATTTCGCCAAAAACAAACAATTACCGGCA